>SMVA01332362.1_pt1 | contig 15044 bp, 17 predicted proteins | sample 2456451 | NCBI WGS metagenome assembly SMVA01 (sample SAMN11095933, study PRJNA526329) | marine sediment metagenome | biome: Marine sediment; feature: Surficial sediment; material: Deep marine sediment; isolation source: Hadal surficial sediment | place: Pacific Ocean | collected 2014-05 | depth...
CACACGAATACTCTCCGGAGTCACTTCAACCAGCTCATCATCTTCGATAAACTCCAGCGCCTGTTCCAGGGTCTGGCGAATACGCGGTGTCATAACCAGGTTTTCGTCGGTGCCCGACGCGCGCACGTTGGTGAGCTGCTTGGCCTTGGTGGGGTTAACCGTCAAATCGTTGTTGCGGCTGTGAATACCAATGATCTGACCCTCATAGACATCGACGTTGGGGTCGATAAGCCAATCTTCAGCTACAGGCGCTGCGGCTGATTATTTCAACCTAGGGCACCCTCGCCGACCACCCACGGGCTTTCGCTATTGGGAAATAGTCGTGTAGGCACTCTCTCGCACCGCACTAATGCGTGCCAGGGACTCTCGTGCCGCTTCGGCATTTTTTACCGGCAGACGAAATCCGGTGTACATGACGCGCCGTTCGCGATCCACGGGAGCCTGCGACATGTGCAAGGTACAGCTTAAATGCACGGTAACATCACCGGTCTGGGTGGGCAGTTCGATGTTGGGTAAATCGTGTTTGCTGGAATCAATCAATGCGGTCCACAGCAGGGCCCGATGTGAGCCAGCTATCACCCGCAATTGCCCGGAGTTGGCATCCGCGCCGGTGACAGAAATTCCTACGGTGATACTGCAACAATCATAACTGTGGCGGCCCAAACTGCAGTCCTTGTGCCACGGCAAGTCTGAAATGCCTTTGACTACGTCCAACGGTTTGATCAGGGCTTCAATTCTGTTGCCCCGCATACCCCCATGGACATGGCTGTCCCCGGTTAAATTGCCCAAGCTCAGCAGGCGGTCGTCGCCCATTAATCTCGCGGTGATAGGCGACTGCTTATCAAAACCCTGCATGCGGACCAATCGGTTAGTGCCGTCTCCAGTTTTCGCCCACCAACTATTGCCATCCCCATCGGAATACATAACCGCCGCCCTATCCATGTCCCTGGAAACTTCAGCCATTTCCGCTGCGGAAAACAGCCCGACCAGATGCAAAAAGCCGGCTTCGTGCAGGAAGTGTGACATCTCCTCCAGACTATCATCGAGCCCAAAACTGCGGTGTAAATCCAGCGGCTTCCCCTCCAGATCCAGAAAATCGATACTGCCCGGTGTGTATATTGCGCGCCCGTCCAAGGCACCGCGCAACACCAGCCAACAGTCGAGAAAATCACCCAGACCACCGCTCACCATGTCCAGGTCGCCACCGGTTAGAAACGTCATGGGAGTATACAAATCACGTACCAAACCACTGAAATCTTCCAGCGATAATCGGGTGTGGGCGGCGCCAGTGACACCCCCTTCAACAACGGCAACTTTTCCCTCGTTATAAATCAGCGTCCATAACTGCCCGGCCACTTCAAAGGTAAACGACGTCATCGCCAGGTGGCGTATACCCGGCGCAAGCAGCATCGCATGGCAGGTTAAAGCCTCCGGTAGTTCAACGGTGAAAAACCGCCGGACATCAACGGGAGCAAGTTCATCGACACTATCCACTCGGGTGCGAAAATCCACAGACATGACGCTCTCCTTTAGCAAGCGGCACCAGCGTAACATACCGAGCCCGCCTCAGAATAAAAGCGGCCGAGAAGGAGTACACGACTTGCGTCGAAGTTCAGTCAAATACACGGGTCAGATCTCACTATTTTGCTTATCCGAATCCTCACGAAGACGTGTCCGTGGGGAGTGAGACCAAAATGTGACGGGCAGTACGCGCCGTTCAACCCCGAGCGGCTCTAGTGGTGGGTCACCCCTTCACCCACTTGGACATCAACTTTTCCAGTTCAGCCTGGTCCAGTCCACCGTCGTGATTCTTGTCGACAAACCACCACTTCCAGCCGATACTTTTGCGCAACTTTTGCGGCATTTCATCCTTGCCAGCTTTGCCATCCATGTCTTTATCCATAAACCCCAGCCACTGCGCCGCCTCTGACTTGAGCCGGGTGTGGGTGGGCTGCGCCGACGTTTCATGGACCCAACTGAAGGCCACCGACCCATAGAGCATCTCGTCGTGGGACTGTAATCCCCAGGGTACCGTGCGATCGGGGTCGGGGTTGCCGGGATTTTTCACGGAATTGTCATACACCGTACGATGGATGAGCTTGGTGCCCCGGGGCACCTGTTTCGGTTCGGCAAAGGCATAGGTGCGCTGCCAGTTAAAATCGTAATTCGGTACCGACAAAATGACCTCGGTTGTGCCATCCGGATAGACCAGGGTGAAATCGGATGCACGGCCCCGGTAGTGGGAGTGAGGCACCAGGGAATGAATGATGGCGTCGTCCCAAAACTCAAAATACGCGGTCTCCTCGTGCTCCTCGGTATTGGGTGCAATCTTGATGGTGGGATCGACGATCACGTGGTTGCGCAAAAAATTCGCTGGCGGTTGGTCGGCAAAATATAAGCCGACCCGGGTCCGGTCGGTCACAGCTTTGCCGATGGGGGTATAGTGCAATTGCAGCTGGTAGACACCACCCGCCGGTACAAATACTCCGGTACCCTCGGGCATGTGCGACGATTCGTTCCCCGGCGCGTAGCCCATGATGTAATTTTGGAACACGCTCTCCCGGCCGCTTTCGGTGGGGGGCTCGTCGGCAGAGCCCAGCAACACATGGTGGACCACCTGGGTGTTGCCCGGAATAATTGTCGCGGCTACGACCCAGACATCCCGATCCAGAGGGTTGGCAATCACCGGAAACTGATAATCCACGATGCCTGTTGCGGGCACGTCGAAGGCCGGTACTTCGAGAATCAGGTCGGGCTCGCATAGCGTCCACTTACTTTCAACAGCTGTGATTGATGCTAGCGGATCTTCACCCTCGATGTGGCAAGCCACGCAGTTTTCCTTGAGCAGCGGTGCAATGGTCTCGCTGTAGCTAATCGGGTGCTCCTGATCAGCCTGGGAAAAATTGATAATGCAGCCTGGCGACTTAATCTCTGAAAAGGCCACCTCTTCTCCCGCAATGAGAGCATTCAGAACATCGCGAACGTAGTGAGCACTGGCCTCATACTTCTGGCGCTCGTAATCCACCCGGTTATTCAAGGCACCCCGATAGACGATGTTCCAGGACCTGGGGTCTATTACCAGTACTTCGCCAGTGCGAGTCAGGTTCAGCGATTGGCCGATAATTTGCGCACTATCGTGCAGAATGGGCATATCGATACCCCATTCGGCCGCCTCCAGGGCGATGGCCTCTCGGGTATCTTGCAGATTCGAGTTGATCATGTAGACACGGACGCCACGGGCCGCGTAATCGTCGCGAAGCGCTTTGTAATCAGCCAGCGTGGAGCGCACGACCTGGCATCCATTACCCTGGACCATGAGCACTATCGCGCTGGCATCACTTTGGTAATACAGTTGCAGCGCCTTGCCGGTGTGATCCAATAGCACGAAGTCATCTACCCGGTGGGTATTGGCTGCAGCAGGCCAGGCCAACACCGCTGCTCCCAGCAACAATGCCATCTTCCAAACTAATGATGATCTGAATTTCACGACTCTACTTCTCCCGGTATTCATTAAACAGCAAACTGCCGAGGGTGATTTATCTTGCCAACCTGAAACCAATATGAACAGCTGGAGGGCGGGATGGGGGCGAGCGGCGGTCAGAGCGGGCCGGTTAATTCGAAGAAGGTGGTAGCGGGGGCAATATCCCATTGCCCAACCATCGAACTGGGTCGCTGTGGCCAGTCAATGCCGAGTGAAAAACCCGAGGCGGTACTGAATGCGTTGAGGCGTGTTGTTCAAGGTCATGCGACTTCCGCTCCCAGTGGTTGGTGAATCGGCAATCACACTGCTCAGCCATTCGCCTCTTTACCCATGGCCGACAATTCTCGTTCGAGCAAGGCGGTGTCACCGATGTTTAGTTCAACCAATCGACGCAAATGGCCGATACTGTCGAGATCAATGTTCTCGCAAACGAACCCAACCAACCCGTTATTGGTGTAGCGCCATTTGATTGTCATTTCAATGGAGATTTCTTCAGTCAAAAAAATGCTGGCAACAAGTGTGTGTTCTTTGTCGAAAGTCCAGTCGAGGGGTTCTTCGATCAGCAGGCCATTTAGAGACAGATCAACCAATACCGCTTTCCACACCTGGTCTGCCTGACGTATTTCTGTATTGGCATCGAAGTGAATGCGGGTGAAATTGCGTCGTTCGGTGCCACGGCTACTTACATTCATAGGGGGTCGTCGTCTGATGGCCACTTAATAAGCATAGTCCTTTCTCACAGACTTGTACCACCTGTTGGCGGCCGAGCAGCCGGCAGCCGTGAGTTTGGCTTGCAGATATGAGCGTTATACTTAACCGCTACAACCGCGACCTCTGATACGCTGAAACATTCTAAGACCAGGATGACCTTTGGCCCCCTATCTCCGCAGCCCCTGCCCCGGGATCATCTTCCGGGTAGGCACCCTGATGTCTCTGCGAAGTAGCATCGGCTCGGACCTCAGAGTTTGAGCTTGGGCATCAATTTGTTGGGCCTGAGTTCCAATAAATCCACCGCAACGCCCGCTGGCTGAGCCAGCGAAAAAATGACCGCATCGGCGACCTGCTCGACCTCCATACCGACATTCATATTGGGCCCGGTGTTATGCCAGGCCGCCACTCCCGCCATCAGGGCTTCGCTGTCCCAGCCATCGGCAAAACTGGTCCAGGCGGCACCCGGTCGAATACAGGTTACGCCAATGTCGTCGACCTGCAGTTCCAGTCGCAGATCCCGGGTAAAGCGCTCGACCGCCGCCTTGGTCGCCGCGTAGATCGACAGGTGGCTCATTTCGTCGTAATGCCAGGCCGAGGCCGAGGAGATGTTAATGATCCGCGGGTTATCGGCACCCCGCAGCAGGGGTATCGCCGCCTGGCAGCCAAATACCGTACCCAGGAAATTGGTATTCACTTGCAATACGACTTCGCTTTCCACCAGATGCTCGACCGCATTGGGGCGCGCCAGGCCGGCGTTGTTGATCAGACCATCAAACCCACCAAAGTGATTCTTGAGCGTCGCGAAGGCAGTCTGCAGTGCCTCTTTGTCGGCGACATCGACCGCCAGCCCCAGGGCACAATCCTCGCCGAGTAAGGCAACAGCCTCCCGCACCCCGCTGTCCCCCCGGCTCAGCACCCCGACTTTGGCGCCCTCGCCGACCAGTCGCCTGGCGATTGCCAGACCAAATCCCCTGGAACCACCGGTGACGGCAAACACTTTGTCTTTAAGGCTCATTACGCTACTCCAATCGCTATGGTCTTGGTTTCCAAATACTCTTCAAAGCCCTCGCGGCCCATTTCCCGGCCGATCCCACTTTGCTTGTAACCGCCAAATGGCGCATCCGCTGCGTAGTAATTGCCGCCATTGACGTTGATCGTTCCGGCTCGAATCCTGCGTGCCACACTCAGCGCACGTGCGTCACTGGCCGACCAGACTCCCGCGGACAAGCCGTAGACCGAGTCGTTGGCAATGCGAATCGCATCCTCCTCGTCGTCGTAGGCGATCACTACCAGTACCGGGCCAAATATTTCCTCCCGGGCAATGGTCATGGTATTGGTAACGTCGACAAATACGGTGGGTTCTATGTAATAACCTTTGGTCAGGTGGGCGGGAATCCCGCCGCCGAGTAACAGACGGGCACCCTCTTCCAGCCCGCGTTCAATATAGGCCAGTACCCGCTCGTGCTGGCGCCGATTAATCACGGGCCCCATAATCTGGCTGTCCGAGGCGGGATCGCCGTACTCAATGAAACCAAAATAGGTTTTCAACAAGTCCTCTACCTCCGCCTGTCGGTCCTGGGGAATCAGCAGCCGCGTATGAATCGCGCAACCCTGGCCGGCGTGAAAACAAACCGCCAGGCAACTCAACAAGCTCTGTCCCAGATCGGCATCGTCGAGGATGATATTCGCCGACTTCCCGCCCAACTCCAGAAAGACTTTCTTCACCGTCTGTGCCGCACTCGCCATGATGTGCTTGCCCACGGCGGTGGACCCGGTGAAGGAAATCATATCCACGCGCGGATCAGCCACCAGCAGATCACCCACTTCCCCGGGATCACTGGCGGTAATCACATTGAACACACCGGCGGGGATGTCGGTGTACTCCTTGACAATGCGCCCCAACAGGGTCGCCGACCAGGGGGTGTCCGGTGCCGCCTTCAGGATCACGGTACAGCCGGCGGCGAGCGCCGGGATGCATTTGGCCAGATTGATTTGCAGCGGCACATTCCAGGGAGTGATACAACCCACCACGCCAATGGCCTCTTTTTCCACCAGACGCCTGGACTTCAGTCCCATGGGCGCAGCGATACCAATATCCCGGCTCCACTCGAACTCGGGTAAAAAATGCAAAACGTGATCGATAAAAGAAATAGGCATGTCGCAATGGGGGCCCATCATGCCGCAGATTCCCATGGGGGCACCGGTTTCCGCCGAGATCTGCTCGCGTAATTCACTCTGTTCCTCAACTAGACCGTCCTTGAGCTGTTGCAGACAGCGCAAGCGCAGCGCGTGATCGGTGGACCAGGCAGTGGTGTCGAAAGCGCGTCGCGCTGCTGTGATCGCGCGATCCATGTCGGCAGGCCCCGCATCGGCTACTTCTCCGATCATGGCTTCGGTCGCCGGGTTGCTATTGGGGTAGGTGTTACCGAGGGCGGCATCGACCAATTCCCCGTCAATAAACAGCTTTGTTTCCGGGTTCATTATTGGTTTCCTAGGCTTTGTTGAGGAACAGCGCGAGCACCGACTTGCGCAGGCTTTGGGTGGCGGGTAACTCCACACCCAGTAGCTCGGCACTGGCCAGAGCGCAATCCAGATCCTTCTCGCCCAGGCGCCCAAAGGGACCAAAAATCTCATCCATCTGCTGCTCGGTACAACTTTTGGCCAGCGCGTTGCGGTTACTGATGAATTGATGCATGGATTCGTTGATCACACCGTTGGATTTACCCACTTCGCGCAGTATGTCAGCCGACAGCCCCGCCGCCTCGGCCAACCGGGTGGCTTCCGACATGGCCATAAATTCGGCGTAGGTGATCAGGTTATTACACAGCTTGAGGACAATACCGGTACCCAGTTCACCCGCATGAACGACCTTGGCGGCGGAGGTTTCAAATACCGGCGTCACGCGGGAGAAGGTATCGTCATCCCCGCCCACCATGTAACACAAGGTGCCCGCCGCGGCGCCCTGGGCGCCGCCGGTAATGGGCGCATCAATCAACTGCAGGTCCACTGCTGCAGCGTCGGCCGCCCATTTCATAAGCGCGGCCTGTGTCACGGTACTGTGGATGGCAATCACCGTACCGGGCGCCGCATTTGCCAACAGCCCCCCCTCGCCGTAGAGCAGGCTCTCTACCTGCGTGTCATCTCGGACACACACTCCAATATGGCTGCAGGCCTGGGCCAGTTCGGCGGGGGAGGCACAACCCACTGCACCCAGGGCGACCAGCTCGTCCACCGCCGCTTGCACAACATCGTAGACATGGGTCTGGAAGGCATCGCAGAGCAGGTGTTTAGCAGACGGTTTGCCAATATTACCCAGCCCGATATAGCCCACCTTGAGTCTGTCGTTCATATTAAAATCTCCAGCGGCTGCAATGAGGTCAACCCGCAACTGTCGCGGTCAACCACAATGAGTCTAAATGCTCGGCAGCAATACTGTCAATTGGATTTGACTAGTAGTCAATATGGCCTTACTATTTTCAGGATGAGCCCCACCGCCCTCCACGCCGACCACACCGACAACGTCTGGATACGCTATCGGGATAACTTTCCCCGCCACCTGGTGGGGGTGGGCCGGTTCCTGCAGACCGAGGCCATGCATGCCCTGAGCCAAGACTGTGGCTACCACGGGCTACGCCTTAACTTTGAGGCTTACATTACATTGATAGGGCACGACGGGGCGCGCTTGACCGAGATCGCGGAAATCATGGGGATCTCCAAACAAGCCTGCAACCAGACCGCCAATCAGATCGAGCAGGCCGGCTATCTCACCCGTCTTCCCGACCCCAGGGATGGCCGGGCCAAACTCCTCGCACTCACCCCCCGCGGCCACAAACTGCGCAGTGATGGCGTCCGCATTGTGGCGGGGCTACAACAGCAGTTCGCCGAACTGGTGAGCGGTAAAGCCATCGATGACGCCATCGCCACCCTGGCCCAACTCAGCGCGAGTCTCAACCTTGCGGTCTTGCAGAAGGTGGAGCACCAACCGGGCGATCGGGATGCCTGGCTGGGGGGCCTGCTGCCCCGCCTCAGTGACTACGTCATGCATCGGCTGATGGAATTGACCAGCGCCAGGGGTCATCCGGGCTTGAAATTATCCTTCGGCGACGTGTTGACCTTGATCGGCCCATTGGGTGGGCGCATGCAACGCATGGCCATTATTCAAGGGGTCAGCAAACAGGCGATCAGTGCTACCAGCAATGAGCTGGAAAGCCTCGGCTATATCCGCCGCGATCCGGACCCGGCCGATGCCCGGCAAGTACTGTTGCAATTTACCGATCGAGGACGTCAATTGATCGCTGATTCCGTCGTCAGCGTCGACCAATTGGACGCGGAGTTTAGCGCGCTGGCGGGGCGCAGAGCACTGACTCGCCTGCAATCCACCCTCAGCGCTTTATACGACGCGCTGGATTTGGAAAGCGATGTTTTTGAACCCAGCCGGCCCGTCGCTATCGGCGCCCTGGCCCGACAATTGACCAAGCAACTGGGACGGCGGGATGCCCAGGCCCTCGCCCGGCTATTGCTCGCTCCAACCGACCAAAATATTTGAGGTTATGACCATGAACAACAGCTGGATGGCCACCCTGATCGAACACTATGACTGGCTCTCGTCCCTGATCGCTTTGTTGTGCATTATTGCACTCACCAAGGGCGGTAAGTATTTGGCCTTTAAAGTTGCGGCGCTGCAGAAAATGAAGGATATCAACCTGCTGCGCGACAAGGATAAATGGGCCAAGGAAAAGTATCCGCCCATGGTCAGATCCAGCCAAAAAATGGGCCTCTATTGCAACATCGCTTTTTTCCTGGTGATCCTTCCCTTCTGCATTACCGCCCAGGCACAACCACTGTGGCAAATACTGCTGGCGGTATTTCTGATCCTGATGTTCTATGATTTTTTCTACTACTTCATGCACCGCCTCTGGTTTCACGGCAATGGTCCCATGCGCCAGATTCACGCGATCCATCACCAGGCGAGGACTCCGACCTACATCGATGCCTTTTACGTCCACCCCACGGAGACCTTTCTGGGCCTGGCTCTGTACTTTAGCTCTACCGCCATTTTGGCCGCTGTGCTGGGCCCGCTGCATATCGCCACCATCGTCCTGTCCTTTTTGATCTACACCCAGATCAATACGCTCAACCATACCTTTGTCGACCTGCCTTACTTCCCGTTCAAGACCTTGAGCTGGATAACGGCAAAGCACCATGTGCACCACGAGAACATGCAGAAGGGCAATTATGCGTCGATCACCCTGTTGTTCGACAAACTGTTCGGAACACTGAACTGAGGCCTGGTGGCCAACCACCTCCCCTACTCCTCACAAGGATCGCGGTTATGAACGAACAAGAACGCAGAGAGCTCGGCGAAAAAACCATGGCGGATGTCTACGCGGGAGATGTGGTCGCGCCACCCGAGGGCTACGCCTTCACCGACATTATGCTCAAGCAACTGTTTGCCGAGCTGTGGACCCGCGACACCTTGTCCATGCGTGACAAGCGTATCCTGATACTGGGCATCATTGCCGAGAAAGGTGAGGCCGCTACTTTTAAAATTCAGGTTAAGGCAGCACTGAAACGCGGCGAAATGAATGCCGCCGAGGCGCGAGAGCTACTCCTTTTCATCGCCCAATACGCGGGCTATCCCCGGGCGGCATCCATGCTGGGACCGGTGGAAGAAGCGATTGCCGAGTTCGAAAAAAGCGCCGACAACTGAATGTCTAAGGGCCGGTAGAAATTGTCCGTCCCGGATCAGATCACTCCGCCGCTGGCGGTTTAGCTTATGGTTGGCTTGCAGCGCTGCAGCGAGCGGCTCTAGATCCGATATTCGCCCGTTATCCCCCAGGAACGTGGAGGCGTGAGGCTGGATGACCTGAGTTGGCCACTCTCGTCCATACCGGTACCCCCACGAATTTCGTCGGTCAGATTTTTGCCCCACAGTGATACCGACCACTGTGGGGCATGTACCGCGAGGGTGGCATCGGTGATGCCGTACTCTTCCTCATATCGAGACTCCTCTACTTCACTTTAAAAGCAGCAGATGTATCTCTTAGTGAATCAGGTCATTTGGTGCCATATGGGCTGACGTCACACATTGGTAGCCCTTAACCAAGGCCCTGGCTTTATCAAAATTTATGCTAGTGTCATCTATACAGGTGCCGACAATGGCCATTCCCAATTCAAACACATTGTAGTAATAACACGCTTCTTCAAAATCTATGATTGCCTTGAACTTTGCATTCTCAAACAATAGGTTGTCATAAAACAAATCACCATGGATCAAACCCTTGGGTAAATTATCCGACAGGTTATGTTCAAAATAATGTATTTCGTGTGCTAACCAAGATTCATATTCCTCATCGATATTAACGCCAATAACTTTCGTGAATTGTTGGCGTCCATAGGGATGATTAGTGGGCAAATAAGCGGGTGGCGTAATCTGATTCAATCTAGCTACCTGGATACCAACTTGTGACAGCATGGTTTCATTCAAACTTTCGTGTACTTCCCCTTCAATATACGCTTTAAGTATCACGGGTTTGTCTATATGTGTTGTCAGAATATCGCCATTTACTAGTGATATCAAACGAGTACAAGGAACATCGTGGTCTTCCAGTAACAGCAATAACTGCCCCATGTTAAATACTTCGGCAAAAACTTTATCATCACAGACGGTGAGTACGTAGGTACGTTCTTCAGTCTTCATTAAGTAACTAGAATTACCGTTACCACCGTCCATAGGCTCAAATTCAGCTACTTCTAGCTGATAATTGCTGGCTATTTTTTGGATCTCTTGTTGATTCAATTGGGTATATCTAGCCATGGTATTTTTTCATTTTAAGTACGTTTACAGGATGCAGAGTGAGTAGGCTTATTACTTAAATAACACGGTGATTACGCTGAAGTACGGAAAAGGCAATTTTTCGATACCCGAAAACTAACTGGCCGCATGAATAATCTTCCAGAGTAAGCGGGGCGAAAATCGTCTTAACCACTGCAATATCTTCGCTTCCATATTGGGCCACAATATCCTTACATTTTTCTTCAGACCGATCTCTACAGCATCAACAATCTCATCCGGCGTCATGTAACGCTTGTGCTCAAGAGAATATCTCAACATCCTGGGCTGGGCCGTGGCCATCGCCTGCTCCAATAGAGGTGTATTCACCAACGGCGGACACACCAACATAAACTGCACACCGGTTTGTCGATTCTCTTCCGCCAAAATTTCCATATACGCATTGGTTGCCGCTTTTGAGGCACAATAGGCGCCACAATCCGGCACCAGTACTGAACCGCCACTGGAACCAAATACGATCAACTCCCCGGAGTTCCTCGCGATCATATCCTGCACAACCGTTTGCACCACGTTCACTGTGCCGCCGTAATTCACGCTCATCAGGAGGTTAGTAGTTTCCGCCGCCATACTCGCCAACTTTCCTGCTGGCATGATCGCAGCACAATGAATCAATCGATCAATATGACCAAAGCCTGCTACTATTTCTCTAACGGTAGCTTTTACCTGCTCAAGGTTGGCCACATCGCACAAAAACGTAGTGACCTTATCACTTGCCAGTTCAGCAAGGGCGGACTCATTTAAATCCACCACACAGACACGCCAAGCCTGTCTCGACATCCGCTCTACAAAAGCGCGGCCAATGCCACTGGCGCCACCGGTTACCAATACTGTTTTCATGGGTATACCTCTAGTGCAGCGGTTCAGGAGCACTCATGCTAAAGCGCAGTTTGCCCATGTGTCCTGATATTAAAGGCTTTTTTGGCAAACCCAAGCGCCGCAAAGGCTCCACCAAAGCGTGATTAGACAAGACCAATTCACCATCACGGCCATACCCTACTTCAGAAAAGTACTGGGTTAAATAACCGATATGCGGCTTACCCTCAAAAATCGAATACACAGGCGCATCTATCGGCTTCAAAGTTTTTGAACCGAGGTTGCTCACGCTATAGCGCAAAACCTCTTCACCATCCCGCTGTAGAGTCGTCACCGTACGCCCATCAATCTTGCTGTGGCGAATATCCTCTATCGTCTTGGGATAACCCCACATCTGAACACCGCATTCCAGCGCGGATTTTTCCGTCACTGGCAGATACCATGTAAACGATGGCTGCTTACCCCGCAGGATATTAACCCACGTGCCCAAGTAAGGAATAAACGGCTTTTCCGGCAACTTATTCACAAAGAAGGCGCAAGCGATTTCCTCATAGCTACCACATTCCGTATCCCTATAGTGCACAGCAGCTAAACTCATCACCGCCTTACCGGGCGCTATCTCCGCGGCTGTAAAAGCACTCTCCGCTATCAGTTCATTGGCCACCTTACTCGAAACAACATACATCCCCACCGACGCACTGCCATCGTGAAACAAAGTCGGATAGCCCAGATCATTTCCTTCGATGTTGAATCGACGCTCCGCATGGGGGTTTTCTGATGACATGAAACCTTACTCCGGGATGAATTGACCAGCGGTATAGCAGCTTCCAATTATCGATATATTTGTCTGGCCGATGATATCCTAACCCCGTATTTGGATGCGCTCACAAATACTGTAGACGGCTTTAGCATCAGCCCCGGGACGGTGCGATTGGACCTCAGCAGGTAAATCCCGAACCAAGCATATCGAGGAACTTTAACCAAAGGCCTCGCTTACCCCCATTTCTATCGGCTTTCACCAAGGCCAACTGGGTCAACCTGACCCCCGGCCAACACAGTGGCTCCGGCACCCAGGGAAGTGCTGTTTTAGTCACAAACTTCATCTTGATAATGTCAGTGGGCGCATACCCCAACAGCTCAATGCCGATTCGCGCGCCAAAACGTGAGGCACCTACCCCATGACCGGTGTAACCAACCGACCATGCGAGCCGGCCATCATACTTCACACCCGGCACCATGCAGAAACGTGTTGAAGAGGCAATGATCCTGCCCCATTTATTCAAAAATTTCAAAGTATAAGACAAACAAACGGGGTGTAGAGAGCAATTTTCTTTCAGAATTTCAATCGCTGAACCTGAAAAGATGGCGAGGATGTACCGGCAGAGCCGTTCCCGCTTATTTCGCTCGTGTCCCTCGCAACTCACCCCTGCGTGGAGGGAGAATCCATTGGCCTTTGCTACCCGTTCCAGCCCGGGGTCCGGTCTGTCCAGTGGCCGGATGGTGCGAATCATGACAAATTGGCAGGATTGCCGATTTGCACAACCGAAGGTTGCCCTGGAAGGGTGCGGCACATGGATGTGCCGCATGAACCCTTTTGACCTTGCTGTGGGCCGACCGCGATCCGCTAAGATACAGAACTGCCCAGGAGAAGGGGCATGGCGTCCGCGTCGTCTGCGGGGTCGAGTGCCAACCAGGTTTGCTCGGCATCCTGCTCCAGCAACCCCTGCCGCTCCAGGCAACGGCCTACACGTTGACTAATCAACTGAACCAGATTTTCCAACTCACTTCTGTCCGGCGCCCTGACGCGTTGAAACCGTGGGGGCCGGTTGTCGCGATAGACGTACACGCCATCCAGAAACAGGATGTGAAAATGAATGTTGAGGTTCAGTGCCGCCGGTGTGCCGTACCATCCAAAACGCTGTATCAGCGTCACGGCCCCAGTCGCGCCGGCTTTACGCTTCAAGCCGGCCTTGTGTATCAGGTGAGTGGAAATCGCCCGGTAGACGATACCCAGCACCTTCCCCATTGCCTGCGGGTGGGCAGCAAACAGGTATCGCAGGGGAAATGGGAAGCTGATCACCCACTGGCGCAGTGGTACATCGGGAAAGACTTCATCGGCCAGCTGGGCTGCGGTTTCGGCCATACGGCGTGCGCCACAGCTGGGGCAACCCCCTCTTCCTGCAAGAGAATGCCACCAGGCGCTCGAACTGGCAGTTGTCGCAGCGCACCCGCAGGAAGCCGTGTTCGAGGCGGCCACACTTGAGAGTCGCTTCGAATTCCTGATGCACATGCAGGGGCAGGTTTTTACCCTGAGCATCCAACTGCTCGATCAGCGCAGGGTAATGCTTCTCTATGAGCTGGTAGAGTAATGTTTGCTCAGGACGATGGCGTTCGTAGGTGGCGTGACCAAGGCCATCCTTGCCTGGCGACAGCATTCGGATTCAACTCCAACATCTGCATTGTTGAAGTCACACAGCGTGGCGCAGTCAATGCTGGCTGGGAACATCCAAACTGGGCACAGGAGTAATATGATATGTTGTTTACAATCTGGTTAACATGTGTAGGTTTCTACCTATTCATCCACCTACTGGCGTTGTTAGTTAAGTAGGATCTACTCTAATGTACAAGATACAGGAACAAAGAGGTGGGTTAGAGGAACCGTGGGCTACAGTGGCATATGGTCAGCAAATGTTTGCCGACACCACACAGAGTGGAAAGCCGCTTTCCGCTGACTACGCCAGGACGCGCAAGGTAGTGCATCATTAGTTCTGTAATTTCTGTGGTGGCTTGGTAGAGATTGATGGTACGGGCCAGATCAAATTTCCAGCAAAAATGTTACCGGCCCATCATTGGTGAGATTCACTTGCATATCGACACCAAAAATACCGGCCGCGACACTGCCATGTCGGCTTTGTAGCTGCTCCAGGGTATAGCGGTATAGCCCCTCCGCCTCGGACGGTGCCATGGCGCTGGAAAAGCTGGGCCGCAGCCCCTTGCGGGTATCCGCCGACAGGGTGAACTGGGATATTAACAACACGCCGCCCTCGACATCGGTAACGCTGTTATTCATACGCCCGGTATCGTCGGAAAAGACCCGATAGGCCAGCAACTTGTCCAGTAGACGGTCGGCGGACCGACGGTCATCCCCCTTGTCCAGCCCCAGGAACACCAGCAAGCCGCGGTCGA
>SMVA01077711.1_pt1 | contig 15038 bp, 16 predicted proteins | sample 2456451 | NCBI WGS metagenome assembly SMVA01 (sample SAMN11095933, study PRJNA526329) | marine sediment metagenome | biome: Marine sediment; feature: Surficial sediment; material: Deep marine sediment; isolation source: Hadal surficial sediment | place: Pacific Ocean | collected 2014-05 | depth...
CGAACCGCAATCCATCGCCGCCGCCCTTGAACAGGTCCTGGCCGCCACCGATGGCCGGCTCGATGCGCTGTTCAACAATGGCGCCTATGCCCAGCCCGGCGCCGTTGAGGATCTGACCATGGCGGCGATGCGTGAGCAGTTCGAGACCAATTTCTTCGGCTGGCACGATCTCACGCGGCAGGTGATCCCGGTCATGCGTGACCAAGGGCATGGTCGCATCGTCCAGAATTCCTCCGTTCTGGGCCTTGTCGCCATGGGGTTTCGCGGCGCCTATACAGCCACCAAATTCGCCCTGGAAGGCTATTCCGACACCTTGCGCATCGAACTTGACGGCACCGGTATTTTCGTTTCGACGATCGAACCAGGCCCGATCACGAGCCGCATGGGCCAGACCGCCGCTCTCGCCGCAAGGCGCCATATCGACATGGAAAATTCCGTTCACCGGGACTATTACAAGCGCCGCATCGCCGCGCTGGAAAAAGGCGAGGGCAACACAAGCGGCCAGCTCGGACCCGAAGCCGTCCTGAAGGTTCTCATCCATGCCTGCGAGAGCGCCCGCCCGCGCACCCATTATTACGTCACCCGCCCAACCCATATTGCCGCGGCGATGCGGCGCCTGCTGCCCGCCCGGATGCTGCATGCGGCTTTAGCGCGCACCGGCCGCTCTTAGGCCGTGCGGGTAAATGGGATAAGGTCCTTTACAAGGATCGACCATGGAAACCTTTGCTGACATTCTCGTACTGATCGCCATTGCCGCGGTCGCCGTGGTTCTTTTCGCCGGCCTCTGGAACATGATGCGCGGCGGCAACCCCAACCGCTCGCAGAAGCTGATGCGCGCCCGGGTGCTCCTGCAATTCGCCGCCGTGGTTCTGATGATGGGTGCGCTCTGGCTGTTCGCGCGCTAAAGCGTGTCGCGCAAAAGTGGGCACCGGTTTTTGCGAAAACGACACGCGCAAACAAAGCGATAAAGCAAGGCGCGTGAATGCCAATGAACGCGACATGCTTTAGAGCCTTTTCCTGCCAGATGGGATTATTTTGTTCCTGAATTGGCGCGGCAATCCGGTCGTGAAACGAGTGAAGCGCGATGTGGTGCATCGGGCAAGATCGGTTCGCGATCGGGTGCCCGCCAATTCAGGAACAGAATGGTTCCAGCTGGCAGGAAAAGGCTCTAAACAGTACATGTCGTAAATCCGCAACGGGCAATATTTGCGGCGGGAGACAGCGACATGGTCGTTCTGAGCAAGATCTACACCCGGACCGGCGACGACGGCACGACCGCGCTGGGTACCGGCGAGCGCCGGCCGAAATACGATCTGCGGGTCGAAGCCTATGGCACGATCGATGAGACCAATGCCGCCATCGGGATCGCCAGGACCCAACTTGGCCAGGGCGAGACACAACTCGATGCCGTCCTCGCCGCCATCCAGAACGATCTCTTCGATCTCGGCGCTGAACTGGCCACCCCCGACGACGGCCGCGAGCGGGACCATGAAATGTTGCGGATCGTGCCGGCGCAGGTCACGCGGATCGAAAAGGACATCGACCGGCTCAACGCCGATCTCAAGCCGCTACGCTCTTTCGTGCTGCCCGGCGGCAGCGGCGCCGCGGCTTCCCTCCACCTGGCCAGGACGATTTGCCGGCGCGCCGAGCGGCAAATGGTCTTCCTGGCCGTCAAGGAGCCGGGCAAGGTCGGTGAGCCAAGCCTGCACTATATCAACCGGCTTTCCGATTTTCTGTTCGTCGCCAGCCGCTGGGTCAACAACAAGGGCGAAGCCGACGTTCTGTGGGTTCCCGGCAAAAATCGCTGAGCCAAGGGGAACCGATACAATGTTCATCCCGCTGCATGACGACAATCCGCTGAAAAACCTGACCCGGCCTTACGTCAATTACGGCCTGATCGGCGTAACGGTGCTGGTTTTTCTTGTCACCGGTGGCGCCGATTCCGATCCGGTTCACGAGGCCGCCTTGAGTTTTGGCCTCGTCCCCTCCGTCGTCAACGACATCCGCGAATTGCCAGCCCAATATGTGCTTATCCCGGAAGTGGCGACCTATTTCACCTATGCCTTTCTGCACGCTAATTTTTTGCATCTGGCCGGCAACATGCTGTTTTTGTGGGTGTTCGGCGACAATATCGAGGACGCCGTCGGGCATCTGCGCTATTTCGTCTTTTACCTGATCGCCGCCGCCGGCGGCGGCTTCCTCTACGCCCTTTTGAATGCCAGTTCGACACTGCCGCTGATCGGCGCATCGGGCGCGGTTGCCGGAATCGTCGGCGCCTATCTGCTGCTGCATCCCAAGGTCAAGCTGTGGATGCTGTTGCTCGGCACGATCCCGTTCCGGCTCTCCGCCGGCTATATTCTGGTCGCCTGGGCGGTGTTTCAGGTGGCCAATCTCTTCCTTGCCGCACCAAGCGATGAAAATATCGCCTGGTTGGCCCATATTGGCGGCTTCATCGCCGGCTGCCTGCTGATCCTGGTGATGCGCCGGCCCGGCGTGGCGCTGCTTGACCGCAAACCTGCGCATAATCTGCGAACCTGACCGCGACATGTCTTGCATGGCGGCGCCACCGGCGTTAGTGCCTCTGCCGGTATCTCGGAGAACAGCCCCATGAAAGTCCTCGTCGCCGTCAAGCGGGTGGTCGATTACAACGTCAAGGTCCGCGTCAAGGCCGACGGATCGGGTATCGATCTGGCCAATGTCAAAATGTCGATGAACCCGTTCGATGAAATCGCCGTGGAAGAGGCGCTGCGGTTGAAGGAAGCCGGGACGGTCGATGAAATCGTGCTGGTCTCCATCGGCCCGGAGCAGGCCCGCGAGACGATCCGCACCGGTCTCGCCATGGGCGCCGATCGCGGCATTCTGATCCAAGTCGAGGACATCGTCGAACCGCTGGCTGTTGCCAAGATCTTGAAGGCGATTGTCGAAGAGGAAGCCCCCGGCCTCGTTATTCTGGGCAAGCAGGCGATCGACGACGACGCCAATCAGACCGGCCAGATGCTGGCAGCGCTCCTGGGCTGGTCGCAGGCGACCTTTTTGAAAGAGCTCAAGATCAAGGGCGAGAGCGCCGAAGCGACCCGCGAGGTCGATGGCGGTTTGCAGACCATCAGGATCAAGATGCCGGCGGTCGTCACCACCGATCTGCGTCTCAACGAGCCGCGTTACGCTTCGCTGCCGAACATCATGAAAGCCAAGAAAAAGCCGATCGACATCAGAACCGCAGCCGATCTCGGCGTCGACGTGACGCCGCGCCTTGTCGTGATCACCACCGCCGAGCCGCCCAGTCGCAAGGCAGGAATCATCGTCGACTCCGTCGCCGAGCTGGTCGACAAGCTGAGAAACGAAGCCGGCGTGCTGTGAGGAGACCCGGACAATGACGACCCTTCTTCTTGCCGAACACGACAATACCGACCTCAATGAAGCCACCCACAAGGCGCTGACGGCAGCGCTGGCCCTGGGCGGCGATGTGCATGTGCTGATCGCCGGAAAAGACGCGCAAGGCCCTGCCGATGCCGCCGCCGGGCTTGTCGGGGTAGACAAGGTGCTGCTGGCGCAATCGGACGCGCTGGAGCATCGGCTGGCCGAGCCCTTGGCGGCGCTGATCGTTGGCCTGGCGGATGATTACCACGCACTTGTCGCCCCGGCGACGACCGCCGGCAAAAACGTCATGCCGCGCGTCGCCGCCCTGCTCGACGTCATGCAGATCTCCGAAATCATCGCGGTCGATGGCCCCGACACCTTCAAGCGGCCGATCTATGCCGGCAATGGCATCCAGACGGTCAGGTCGAGTGACGCCAAAAAAGTCATTACCGTGCGCACGGCCAATTTCGCCGCGGCGCAAGAGGGCGGCAGCGCCGTGGTGGAGACCATCGAGGCGCCCGCCGATCCGGGCCTCTCCTCCTTCCTCGGTGACGCCATGGCCGACAGCGACCGGCCCGAACTGACCTCCGCCCGGATCATCCTTTCCGGTGGCCGCGGCGTTGCCTCGAAGGAAAATTTCGCTTCCGTGATCGAGCCCTTAGCCGACAAGCTCGGCGCCGCCGTCGGCGCCTCGCGCGCCGCGGTCGACGCCGGTTATGCGCCCAATGACTGGCAGGTCGGTCAGACCGGCAAGATCGTCGCCCCGGACCTGTACATCGCCGCCGGCATTTCCGGGGCGATCCAGCATCTGGCCGGCATGAAGGATTCCAAGGTCATTGTCGCCATCAACAAGGACGAAGAGGCGCCGATCTTCCAGGTCGCCGATTACGGCCTTGTCGCCGATTTGTTCGAGGCGCTGCCGGCGCTGTTGGAGGAACTGAACAAGACGTCTTGAAGGGCGCCCCCTGAAGGAGCACGCTTGGCACCCGGGTTGGGACCGGGAGGATTGCAAGGGGATAGGGCATTTTATGCCCCTTGACGGCCTTTCCCTTTTGCCGTGCTTGCGAAATACTCTGCGCGATAACGAATTGGGGGTTGCCATGGTAGGCAAGATCGAAACCATCGGCGTCATCGGTGCCGGCCAGATGGGCAGCGGGATTGCCCATGTCTGCGCGCTCGCCGGCTACAAGGTTCTCCTGCACGACGTGTCGAAGGAGCGGATCGAATCCGGTCTGGCGACAATCGACGGCAATATGGCGCGCCAGGTCGCCTCCGAAAAGATCACCGAGGCCGACCGCAGCGCCGCCACCGCCCGCATCTCCGGCGCCGCCGGTCTGGCGGATCTTGCCAATGTCGATCTGGTGATTGAGTCGGCAACGGAGAACGAGACGGTCAAGCGCAAGATTTACGCCGAGCTTTGCCCGGGCCTCAAACCGGAAGCGGTTCTGGCGACCAACACGTCCTCTATATCGATCACCCGGCTAGCTGCGGTCACCGACCGGCCGGAGCGCTTCATCGGCATTCATTTCATGAATCCGGCGCCGGTCATGGAACTGGTGGAACTGGTGCGCGGCATCGCGACGCAGGACGAGACCTTCGAACTGGCCAAGAGCTTTGTCGCCAACCTCGGCAAGACCGTCGCGGTCTCCGAGGACTTCCCGGCCTTCATGGTCAACCGCATTCTTTTGCCGATGATCAACGAGGCGATCTATACGCTCTATGAGGGCGTTGGCTCGGTCGATGCGATCGACACGGCGATGAAGCTCGGCGCCCATCACCCGATGGGCCCGCTGGAACTCGCCGATTTCATCGGTCTCGATACCTGTCTATCGGTCATGCAGGTGCTGCATGACGGTCTCGCCGATACCAAGTACCGGCCCTGTCCGCTGCTGGTGAAATATGTCGAGGCCGGCTGGCTCGGCCGCAAGACCGGCCGCGGCTTTTATGATTATCGCGGCGAGGAGCCGGTGCCGACGCGTTAACGCCGCGCTGCACGGATTTCGGCCACCGCCGCCCGCACCTTCAGCCCCAGCAGTATTTCGCCGCGTGTGGCGCTGGCGCGGCGCGGGTCGCCGTTGGCGCCGAGCTCTGGATTATTCGCTCCCGCAGCCAGCCGGTCGGGCCGGATCAGCGCCGGATCGAGCGCCATCAGTTCGGAGGTATCGCGAATGCCGGCATGGCGGCCGATGCTCGCCGCCGTTTCGCCCTCGCCGAGCAGATAGTCCTGGCCGCCATTATCGCCGTAATAGGCCGAAGCGTTAAGGACCGTGACGCCGTCGCGCCGCCATTTGCGGGTCAGCTTCGCCGCCAGTTTCTCCTGCACCGCCTGGTTGCCGCCCGAATCGCCGAGAAAGACGATCAACTTGAAACCATGGGCGCGAAAGCTCGCCGCCGCCGCGTCCAGCACATCGGCAAAGACCGCCTGCGGCACGCTGATCGTCCCGGCAAAAGCCATATGTCCGGCGCGCCGGGCAATATCGCCCTCGGGAACATAGGCAAGGACCGGCGCAACCATGGCGTCGCCGAGTTCCACGGCGATGCGGCGGGCGGTCTCGGCGACAATGACATTGTGCTTGCCGAGCGCCATATGCGGGCCGTTCTGTTCCGTGCCCCCGGTCGGGACGAGAACCGTCGTCGCGCCGCCGTCAAGCCGCTCCTGCACCTCCTGCCAGGTCATGGCCTCCATCATCACCGGTTGCGCGCCGGCGCGCGCCGGGCTTGGCGCGAGGATGATCAGACTGAGAAAAAGATATGGAAAGAGACCACGCATGCCGGATTGTATACCCGGTCCGGGTTGCTAAACGGTTCAGACGCCGGCCGCCGCGATCGCCGCCTTGATCAGCGCCTTGGCATCGTCGGAATCCCATTCCGCCGGCCCGTTCATATGGCCGATCAGGCAGCCTTGCCGGTCGATCAGCGCCGTCACCGGCAGGCCGAGCGCCAGACCGCGCTTTTTCATCGCTTCGAAGGTCGCCATGTCGGGATCGGTATTGAGCGCCAGGTTTTTCGTCTTGATGGCTTCAAGAAAGGCACGCGGTTTGCCGGCATCGCCAATGTCGATATTGATCGGCAGGACGGCGAAGTCCTCGCCGCCGAGTTCCCCCTGCAGCCGGTCCAGCGCCGGCATCTCCCGGCGGCAAGGCGCGCACCATGTCGCCCATAGATTGACCAGTGTCACACGGCCGACATTTTCGCCGATTGTCGTCGCCGCGCCATCGGCGTTGATATAGGCGATTTGCGACAGATCGGCGGGCTTGCGCGCCATCTGGAAGGCCGCAACCGCACCGCTGGCAAGCGATGTAATGGCGCTGGCCGTTTTGACGCCCGCCATGCACGCGCGCGCCTCATTGTTGCCATCGGGGCCGGCAATCCCGTAAAGAGCAACGCCAAGCACGCTTAGCGCCGCGACAGCGGCCAGTGCAACGCTTCTATTCATGGTTTCGCGACTCCGTTTCGTTCACGCCCGCCAGATAGGAACTTTACATAACCATGTCCAACCGCATGTGGGGCGGCCGTTTCAACCAAGCCCCGGACGCCATCATGGAGGAACTCAACGCCTCCATCGACTTCGACAAGGCCCTGGCAGCCCAGGATATTGCCGGGTCGAAAGCGCATGCCCGCATGCTCGCCGATCAGGGCATTATAACGACGGAAGATGCGGCAAAGATCATCGCCGGTCTAGACACGATCGCGTCAGAGATCGGTGAGGGAAAATTCACCTTTTCGCGCGCCCTGGAAGACATTCACATGAACATCGAGGCGCGACTCAAGGATCTGGCGGGCGATGCCGCCGGCCGGCTTCACACCGCCCGTTCGCGCAACGATCAGGTGGCCACCGATCTGCGCCTGTGGGTGCGCGAGGCGATCGAGGAACTGGATGGCCGCTTGCACGCATTGTTGTTGGAACTGGCGACAAAGGCCGACGCCCATCACGACACAATCATGCCCGGCTTCACCCATTTGCAGAGCGCCCAGCCGGTCACCTTCGGCCATCATTTGCTCGCCTATGTGGAAATGTTCGCCCGCGACCGCGGCCGCTTTGCCGACGCCCGGGCGCGGCTGAACGAATCGCCACTGGGCGCCGCGGCGCTGGCCGGCACGGCCTTTCCGATCGACCGGGACAACACCGCCGCGGCGCTCGGCTTCGACCGGCCAGCCGCCAATTCGCTCGACGCGGTTTCCGATCGCGACTTCGCACTGGAAACGCTGGCGGCGGCCTCGATCTGCGCCATGCACCTGTCGCGCATTGCCGAAGAGATCGTCATCTGGTCGTCGGCGCAGTTCCGCTTCATCGCTCTGTCGGACCGCTTCACCACCGGCTCCTCGATCATGCCGCAAAAGCGCAATCCCGACGCCGCCGAGCTGGTCCGCGCCAAGGCCGGGCGGATCATCGGCGCGCTCAATGCGCTGTTGATCGTCATGAAGGGCCTGCCGCTGGCCTATTCCAAGGATATGCAGGAGGACAAGGAACAGGTGTTCGACGCCCTGCCGGCCCTGTCGCTGTGCCTGGCGGCGATGGCCGGCATGGTCGCCGATATGGAGCCCGACCGCGAAAGGCTGAAAGCAGCGGCCGGTGCCGACTATGCCACCGCCACCGATCTTGCCGACTGGCTGGTGCGTCAGATCGACCTGCCCTTCCGCGACGCCCATCGCGTCACCGGCAAAATCGTCGCGGCGGCCGAGCGGCGCGGACTGGCGCTCGAAGCGCTGCCGCTTGCCGACATGCAGGCGATTCATCCAGCGATTACGAAGGACGTCTTCGATGTTCTTTCCGTGGAAGCTTCGGTTGCAAGCCGCACCAGTTTCGGTGGCACCGCGCCGGAAAATGTCCGGGCGCAGGCCCGGCAATGGCTGGCAAGGCTGGCGGACGAGAAAGCGGGTGCGTAGGGGTGGCGCTTCGCTATAATGTGCGGGGTTTATAAGGAAACCGCCAGAACGCCAATTGGGCAAACCGGGATCGAAAATGCGAATTTTTGTCGTTTTGCTTGTTACCAGCCTTGCGCTCACCGCCTGCGGGCGGCGCGGCGCGCTTGAGCCGCCGCCGGGCGCTGCCGCCGTTGAGCAGCAGGGCATCCCCCAACCGGGCGCCACAACCGGCACTGACACGGCCACGGCAGAGGAAAAACCCGATCCTCCCTTCATCCTCGACGCGCTGATCTGACAGCCCGACCCTGATAATTCGGCGGCCTGAACCGTGCATCACTTTTCCCACAAGGACGGCGTTCTTCATGCCGAGGACGTAGCCGTCACGGCGATCGCCGAAGCTGTCGGCACGCCGTTCTACTGCTATTCCACGGCGACCCTGACGCGCCATTATCAGGTCTTCGACGCCGCCTTTGCCGGCATTGACCACTCGATCTGCTATGCCATGAAGGCCAATTCCAACCAGGGGGTCGTGGCGACGCTCGCCCGTCTGGGCGCCGGCGCCGATGTCGTCTCGGAAGGCGAGTTGCGGCGCGCCATCGCCGCCGGCATTCCCCCGGAAAAGATCGTCTTTTCCGGCGTCGGCAAGACCGAAACCGAACTCGATTTTGCCCTGTCGCTCGGCATCCGCTGTTTCAACGTGGAATCGGGATCGGAGTTGAAAGTCCTGTCCCGCCTGGCGCTGGCGCGCGGCGTCACCGCGCCGGTCAGCCTGCGCGTCAATCCCGATATCGATGCCCGCACCCACGAAAAGATCGCCACCGGCCGCAAGGAGAACAAGTTCGGCGTGCCCTTCTCGCGCGCCCGGCAGGTCTACGCCGATGCTGCGCGGCTCGGCGGTATCGCCATTGCCGGGGTCGATATTCATATCGGCAGCCAGATTACCGAGTTACAGCCCTTCGACGACGCTTTTGCGCTGCTTGGCGAACTGGTCCGCACCCTGCGCGCCGACGGCCATACGATCGACCATGTCGACCTTGGCGGCGGTCTCGGCATTCCCTACCGCGACGATATCAAGGCCCCGCCTTTGCCCGATGCCTATGCGGCCATCGTCGCCAAACACATGAACGCCATCGGCTGCGAGGTGATTTTCGAACCCGGACGGCTGATCGCCGGCAATGCCGGCATTCTGGTGACGCGGGTAATTTATGTGAAGCAGGGCGAGGAGCGCGTCTTCGTCGTCGTCGATGCGGCGATGAACGACCTTGTCCGGCCGACCCTTTACGATGCCTATCACCGCATCGGACCGGTTGCCGAGGACGCCGGCCGGGCCTTGATCACCTGCGACGTCGTCGGACCGGTCTGCGAAACCGGCGATTATCTCGCCCGCGACATCTCGCTCGCCGAGCCGAAGCCGGGCGAGCTTCTCGTTATCTATTCCGCCGGCGCTTACGGCGCCGTCCAGTCAGGCACCTACAATTCCCGGCTTCTGGTGCCGGAAGTATTGGTCAACGGCGCTGAGTTCGCGCTCGTCCGGCCACGCCCGACCTATGACGATCTGATCGGGCTGGACCGGCTGCCCAATTGGCTTGCCTAGGGTTCCGTCACGGTTGTTGTCACGGCTAGATGTGCATTTGACTAACTCGTGGGGCATTTCCCATAATCGGTGTCGCCCGATTTTCCCTCGATGCTAAAGCATGTCGCGTTCATTGGCATGTCCGCGCCCTGCTTTATCTCTTTGCTTGAGCGTGTCTTTATCGCAAAATCGGTGCCCACTTTTGCGCGACACGCTTTAGGGTCTAATCCCGTCCGTAATGCGTGGTGATGTAGTCGAGAACCAGCTTCCGGTCCTCCGGATCGAAGGGCTCCATACCCTGTTCCTCGACCATCCACACCAGGGTCTCGTCCCAGGATTCCCGGTCCAGCCCCTGCTGTTTGACTATGGCCAGGGAGTGGCAAGCCTGGCAGGCGTAGAAGACCTCCTCGCGACCCGGCCCGGCGGGAAGTCCCTGCCAGTCCTCCTCGTCGACGCCGAAATGGGTGGCCAGATAATTGAGCACCCGCCGCCGCGCCCACGGCTTCATCGGATGCATTTTGTTTTTCTCCACCATCCAGTCGAGAAGCGTGTCCCACTCCTGGCGCGCCATGCGCTGCTGGTCGAACTGTTGCAGGGAATGACAGGCGGTGCAGTTGAAATAGACCGCGGTGCGTCCCGGGCCTTCGGGAAGGCCGCCGAAATCCTCGGCCCCCCCCGGTCCCTGCCCGGATCGAGGCATGTTCAGCCGCCGACGCGACTGGGGGGTGGCCACCCCAGCCGGCCAGCGCGGCCGCGACGATCGCGGCCGGGAGGAAACGCTTTGCCAGCGTCAGGACGCGTATACCGAGATCCGATGCATGGAATTGTTCATGTAGCCCTTCGGGTTCCAGGCAATGGCGAAGGGCTGCATGCGGCCCTGGTCATCGGTGGCCCGGGCCCAGATCTCGTAGTAGCCCTTCTGCGGCAATTTCACCGTCTGCGAGAAGCGCTGCCAGGCATAGGCGTTGGCCGGCGAGTCCAGTTGGGCCTCAATCCAGGTGGCGCCGAAGTCGATCGACAGATCAAGCCTTGCGACCGCGTTGTCACCGGCCCAGGCATTGCCGCGCACCTGCACCGAACGCTCGCCCTTGGGCAGTTTCACGCCGGTCTCGGGCGAGGTGATCAGCGACTTGACCACCATCGACTCGATGAACACCATTTCCTTGGAATCCACCTTGGTGCCCGCGGCCACCGGGTAGGGAGGCAACCGATAGGCCGCACCTGTCATCTTTGTTCCGTCGTGCACCACGTCGCGCAGTTGCAGGCGATTGAACCACTTGTGCGAAAACGAACCCGGCCATCCCGGAATGTGGAGCCGGAGCGGCGCCCCGTTCATCGGATGGATTGGCTCCCCGTTCATGGCGAAGGTGATGAGGTTGTTTGAATCCATCGCCTTCATGATGGGCACGCCCCTGGAGATCGGCAGCTTGCCGGGGTCGCCGGAAAGGTGTGTGTCCGCCCCGTAATGGGCGGTGTAGATGGCCTGCTTCTGGACACCGGCGGCCTTGAGCACGTCGACCAGGCGGACACCGGTCCACTCCGAGCAGGCGACGGCGCCCAGCGACCACTGATTGCCCTTGGCCTTGGGGTCGAAAAAGGCGCGGCCATTGCCGCCGCACTCGATGCAGATTTTGCGGGTAACCACCTCGAACTTGTCCTTCAGATCGGCGATCGAAAGCTTCAGCGGGGTATCGACCAAGCCGTCAATGGTCAGCGTCCAGGTGTCGGGGTTCATGTCATCGGGCACAATGCCGTTATTGCGGATGAAATGCCGGGGTGTCGGCGTCACTTCGTCGTCGAGCAGATGCGCCGGCGTTTCGGCGTTCACCGGGCGGTCGTTCAAGACCGTCAATCCATTCTTTCCCTTAATTTCCATCGCGGTTGCAGCGAACGCTTCGGGGATGAACCCGAAAGGCATGTTGCGGTGGAATGGAATGGCGGTCCCCAACAGCGCGCCCATGGTCGCCAGGCCGGCGCCGCGCAAGAACCCGCGCCGGTCCTGGTGGGGCACACGCCCGAATATCAGCTTGTCAGCCCGTTCCGGGTTCTCGGCGTAAAAATCGAAAAGGTCGACTTGCCTTTCAGCGGAACGTGAATCGTCTTTTGGCATGATGCTTTCCTCCTGACAGATTGATTCGCTGGCCGCTCCTCAATCCTCAGCAGGAACAAACGGGCCAGCGGGCCTGTTTATTCCATCGTTTCGGGGATTTTTTGAGGGAGCTTCAAACGACAAGGCCGGTCAGGCGGCGCAGGGCGCGCTCTGGTCACGGCTCTTGCGCAACGCCAGGCGCATTTCCTTGTCGAACGGAACGTGTTCACGGCTGGTTTGGCGGACACTCTCGGCGAGAAGCCTAAAACGGACCGAGTCCATGCCGTCGGACATGATGAGATAGCCCAATGTGCCAGCCCGCCAGCCAAAGGCTTCGTTTTTACGGTCGTGGAAGGGACTGAGCGCCTCGCCAAGGGCGCCCAGGGAAGGAAATACCAGGAGGCTGATCTTGCAGCCGCGGGTACCGCGGTAGCCGATCAGCAATACCCGCCGTTTTTCCGTAAACGAGAATACCGCCGCGTGGACGAGGGAAAGCCGGGATGCCGAGAGGTCGGGCATATAGGCTCCGGGCACCGCCTCGGCGTATTGCGCCAGAAGCAATGCAGCACGGTTTTGCGCTGTCTCGCGTTCATTCGACCAGCCGTTGTGTATTTGCCAGGCACGTGTGAGCCAGTCCGCGCCGACATTGCGGTCAAGGTTTGAAACCAGAACCGCTCCGGCGATGAACACCGCAAAAGCGATACTGGCGACGATGGCCGCTCTCCAGCTCTTGGTCGATGGCGGCTCGGGAACCGATAAAGGTGGCACCTCGAGGCTTTCCGCCACCGCAGATCGAAGATGGCTCAATGCCGCCACCTCAAGTGCCAGCGCTGGAGCCTTGGCGACCGCTCTGGCGACCTCGGCGGCAGCAGCGGCATCGAGTTCGCCATCGACATAGGCGTTCAGCATTTCAAATGTGATTTGGCGATCGCTCATCGAATTCACTTTACCTTTTTGACCGGTAATTCATGGACGTTGCTGGACCCGATGGCATCCAGAAGCATTCGTCGAGACCGACTGATGCGGCTCATGACGGTACCGACTGGCACATCCAGCAACTGCGCCGTCTCGGCATAACTCAACCCTACGAGGTCGATCAGGGCGATGATCTCCCGCTGCCGCAGCGGCAGTTTTGCCATCTCGAGCTTTACGGTCAATACAGTGATAAAACGTTCATTGCCTTGCCAAAATTCCGTCTCCGGGACAAATTTTTCGTCGTCCATGGCCGACATCGCCATTTTTTGATGCCGCACCTGGTCGAGAAAGGCGTTCCTTAAAATCCGGAACAGCCAAGCCCTATAGGCCGGTCCGTCGCGAGGCGTGTTCTTGGCCGAAAGCGCCCGCGCCGCGCATTCCTGGACCAGGTCTTCGGCCTGGTGGTGGTTGCCCGCCAGGCTGAAGGCATAACCGTATAGCCTACGCAAATAAGCTTCGATCCTTGAGCGCTCGACCACTGGGCTTCCCCGTTTCTGAGGCGCACAGAAATTGCCTATTTTGACCCACAGGACAAGTCCCGGGGTACGGAAACTGGAGTTCCCCCGTTTTTGCGGACACTTGTGGGTTTGCGGAACCTAAAGCATGTCGCGTTCATTCGCATTCACGCGCCCTGCTTTATCTCTTTGTTTGAGCCGTGTCTTTTTCGCAAAACCGGTGCCCACTTTTGCGCGACACGCTTTAGAGCACATTCCATCGGCTCTCCTTTCGTAACCGATGGGCAACATGTATCGGAGCGCGGAATGTCGCCGTCCCGGATTGTACCAGGCTTCGATTGCCCAAAGCGGGTAACAGCGTTGATCCTGGCCGGGGGAAACAGCGCGACAATCCCGCGGGCGATAAAGCGGATCGCAGCATTCAATACCGACCCGGTCATACCAACGGTTGTTATTATTGACTGATAGGACCGGATAAACGGGACGATTTGTGGTATGAATGAAGGGTTATGATCCAAGCCCAAATACCCAAGCCACCGCCAGTGCCACCCCGGGAACCAATCCCTGGCGTTCCTCCAATTCCTCTTCCTGGGAAACCGCCGCAACCACCTCCAACGGAACCACCACCGCCAGGCAGTGCCTCGCTGTCCTATAACCTTTGATGCGAGAACCGTGATTCCCATGTCAAAGCACGAAGCAAAATTCCAAGTAGGGCAAATAATCCAACACAAGATGTTTGACTACATCGGCGTCGTTTTCGATGTCGATCCGATCTTTCAAGGGACAGATGAATGGTACGAGCAAGTAGCTCGCTCACGCCCTCCGAAGGGCAAACCCTGGTATCACGTGCTAGTAAATGAAGCGGCTCATACTACCTATGTAGCGGAGCAGAACCTAGAGCCTGCAGAGGCACCACGGACAATCGTGCACCCGTTTGCTGACAGCCTGTTTAGTGAGTTCGATGGAGAGCGGTATAAATTACGCCAGCGGGCTCATTAGCCATTATGGTGTCGACGTTAGCCTTCTCCAGATTTTCCCCTATTCATGAATGGCCAACGGGCTCGCCGGGCGTCAGGCTGAAATGGCCGGGTTTGACACGCCCTCGCCGTTGGCGTGCATGAGGCCGAGCTGGCACTGCGCCCCGGCATCGCCCTGCCCGGCGGCCTTTGCGGAACCATTTGACCGCCTCAGCGTAATCCTGCAGTACGCCATCGCCGTTCCTGTACATGACGCCGAGACTGTACTGCACCCAGACTTGACCCTGTTCGGCCAATCGGCCGCCAAAGGCGCAGCGCCGTCCCGGAGTCACCTCGCTTCGCGGCAGCCAAACACACGGCAAAGGTGGCGGCGCCCGTCGGAACGGCTGCTACAGACGCCCGTACAGGCGATTTTAGGGCTGGCGGTAAGGTTGGCCGTTTAGGCGCAAAACTCGTCCAGCGCGCACATATCGCTAAGCCTTTAAAAAGACTGGTGCCGCATGCCGGACTCGAACCAGCGACCCCATCATTACGAAAAGTGTGTCCTGGCTACGCTCTAATTCTATCGCGCACGATCTATCCCGCAAAAACGTGACATTTCAAGGCTTTTTCAGTGACACGGGCCGCCAAAGGCACTATGTAGACCGCAGGAATGTGCTTCCAGTGTGCTTTCAGATATAGCGATCCACGGCCATGACCAAACGATTGAAGTTGACTGATGAGAGAGTACAGGCGCTAAAGCCCCC
>SMVA01045800.1_pt1 | contig 15033 bp, 12 predicted proteins | sample 2456451 | NCBI WGS metagenome assembly SMVA01 (sample SAMN11095933, study PRJNA526329) | marine sediment metagenome | biome: Marine sediment; feature: Surficial sediment; material: Deep marine sediment; isolation source: Hadal surficial sediment | place: Pacific Ocean | collected 2014-05 | depth...
ATGGCAGACGCCTATCGCAAGATCAGGAATACAGCGCGTTATTTAATTTCCAACCTTGATGATTTTAATCCTGAGACTGATTGTGTTGCCTATGATGAGATGCTCGATCTGGATAAATGGGCGGTTGATCAGGCAATATTGCTACAGGAAGATATTCAATCTGCATATAACAGCTATCAGTTCCATCAAATCTTTCAGAAGTTACAGCAATTTTGCGGGGTAGAGATGAGCAGTTTCTATCTGGATATTACAAAAGACCGTATGTACACCATGCAGGCTGATAGTCTGGGCCGCCGTTCTGCACAAACCGCGATGTATCACATCAGCGAAGCATTTGTTCGATGGATAGCACCAGTACTTAGTTTTACTGCTGATGAACTATGGCAGTATCTCCCCGGCGAAAGAGGCGAGTCTGTTTTTCTTGAAGCCTGGTATAAAAATTTTCCTATGGAAGTTGCCTCGCAGAAATGCCGCGACTATTGGCAGCAAATGATCAGTATTCGCGATGAAGTCAGCAAAGAGCTGGAAAAATTACGTGTCGCAGGAGATATTGGCTCGTCACTGGATGCTGAAGTAGAACTGTATTGTGATGAAGCACAATTAACTTTACTACAGAAACTAGAAGACGAATTACATTTTGTACTGATCACTTCTTACGCCACTGTATACCCCTTTTCAGAAAGTCCTGATGATGCTGTGACGACTGAAATCAACGGTATTAAAATTAAGGTGACTGTTTCCAGTTATGAAAAATGTGTACGTTGCTGGCATCATCGTGAAGATGTCGGTAGTCACGTGAAGCATCCGGAATTGTGTGGTCGCTGTATCGAGAATGTCGATGCGGAAGGTGAATCAAGACGCTACGCCTAGAATGATTTTTTGTAATGATTAATTTCCCTGTCAGATTTCAAGGATTAAAATGGCTATGGTTGACTGTCCTGGTTGTTTTGCTTGATCAGCTGACTAAAAACATGGTGAGTCAGTATTTACAACTGTACGATCCTCATGCTGTCATCTCAGGCTTTAACTTAACACTGATGCACAACAAAGGTGCTGCCTTCAGTTTCCTCGGTGATGCGGGGGGCTGGCAACGTTGGTTCTTTATTTGCCTGACACTTGCAGTTAGCACATTCATAGTGATATGGCTTTACGGTTTAAAGACCTATCAACGGTGGATAGCCTGTGCATTAGCGCTGATTCTTGGTGGCGCACTAGGAAACCTATGGGATAGAGTTGCCTTAGGCTATGTGGTCGATTTCATTGATATTTCTCTGAGCTTCTTCCCCTGGAGAATATTTAATCCGTGGCCAGCATTTAATATTGCCGATTCGGCTATATTTATAGGTGCTACTATGCTTATCATTGATGCTATCTGGTTCAGTGACGAAACAAAATAGTACTTCAGGATCAATTTTCGAATGACTGGAGGTTTAGATTAATTGACACATGTTGCAAAGCAACGTAGCTTATTACCTATATTTTATATAATTTAATTTCAGGTATGAATCAATGAAGATAGTGATGGCAAATCCCCGTGGTTTTTGTGCCGGTGTAGACCGCGCGATTGAAATCGTCGAAAGAGCACTGGAGTTATTTGGTGCGCCTGTTTATGTTCGACATGAGGTCGTACATAACAAATATGTCGTCGATAGTCTGCGCAACAAGGGTGCCATTTTTGTCGAAGAGTTGGACGAAGTTCCTGATGATACAACCGTGATTTTCAGCGCACATGGTGTTGCCAAGTCAGTACGGGCAGAGGCAGCGCGTAGGAAATTACGTGTTTTTGATGCAATTTGTCCATTGGTGACAAAAGTTCACATGGAAGTAGGTCATTATCAGGATGAAGGCAGGGAATGTATCCTGATTGGTCATGAAGGTCACCCAGAAGTCGAAGGGACATTAGGGCAATATCGTCCTAGAGACAACAAAGGCGGAATGTATCTGGTTGAATCTGTAGAAGACGTCTGGAATCTGGATGTTAAAAATCCAGATTTTCTGGCATTTGTTACACAAACGACACTATCGATGGATGATACTGCAGAAATTATTGATGCCTTACGTGAGCGTTTTCCTAACATTGTGGGGCCCAAAAAAGAAGATATTTGCTATGCCACGCAGAACAGGCAAGATGCCGTCAAAAATCTAAGCGAGCAGTGTGACTTGATTCTGGTTGTTGGGTCACCCAACAGTTCCAACTCGACACGATTGATGGAAATCTCGGAGAAAGTCGGTGTCCCCGCCTATTTGATCGATAATGCCTCCGAAATTAAGCGGGAGTGGTTGAATGGTAAGCAGTGTATTGGCGTGACAGCAGGTGCCTCGGCACCGGAAGTATTGGTTGAGGCAGTAATCAATCAATTGAAAGAGTGGGGAGCAGGGACGGTCGAAGAATCTCTAGGCATAATCGAAAAAGTTGTGTTCTCATTACCTAAAGAGCTTGGTAGAGTTGGCCACGCCCAACTTTGAAACAATTAAAAAATATTTAACAAGGTGTCTCTTCTTTGTAATATCTATTCTTCATCTTCATCTTCGCCCTCGTCGTCACCTAACTCTGCTTCATTCGATTCGTCTTCGCCCTCGTCGTCATCTGACTCGTTTTCAATCTCTTCCTCAGCTACCTGAACGGCACCCTCGTTTTTACCTTTTTCTTCATAACCTGCAGCTTCAAGTTCACTGATCAGTATTGCCTTGTTAAAACCAACAACTTGTTTTTCTCCAAATATTACCGTGGGAACAGATACATCACCTTCGGATCCAAGCAATATCCTTAATTTAGTACGAGACTCTTCATTGTCTTTGACATCGATTTCATTAAAGGACGCGCCATATCTTGTAAGCACATTACGGGTGATATCGCAGGATTCACAGTCTGGCACTGAGTAAAGAGTAATGTTCGTGCCAAAGCTTGTGGGTTCAGACGGTGCAGCTGTTTGCAGTATAAAGGTATTGACCGATTCCGAACCAGGAGGGCAAGTGTCCTGAAATGTTGTTTCGTTATTTTCGTCTACGCATTCATGGATAGTGACGGCACTGACGTTAAGTGCTGATAAACTCAATACCAAAATCCCCAGCCTGATTGTGATATATTTCATGGCATTTCCTTTGTTGGATGTTTGAAAAAAAACGAACATATTCAGTAAATTATTGTCGACACCTAGTATAGCGGTGAGGTTTTGTTTGTGCCACTATATATGCAGGTGTCAGGAGCATAAATTTATATGTGTTGGAATCGAAATTGAGGAATGGTAATTCCTCAATAAACAACGAGATAGTCAAAATGAATCGATTAAATCGAAGTATATATTCGGGTGTTCAGGTACTTGTTTTTTGTATGATTGCTGGCAATGCTCATGCTATTTTTTACAAATGGGTCGATGAGCAGGGCACCACTAATTATTCAGAATGGGAGCCTATTGGTATCGAAGCAGAAGAAATTAGCCCTCCGCCAGGGGTTGATACTGAATCGGCAATAAGGGACCTTGAAGAACAACAAAAAAAGATCACTAATCTGCAAAACAGAAGGAAGGTAAAAGCAGATATTGACCGAATTGATAAACAAAATGCGAAAATTAAGAAGAAGAATTGTGAAAATGCGAAAATCAGCCTGGCAAGCTACGATCCGGCAAGGGTAAATATTCTAGATGATGATGGTAACCAGGTAAGAGCGACAGAGGAACAACGTCAGGGAGAGATTGCTAAATCAAAGGAAAGGGTCAACAAATATTGTAACTAATATGGTTTTTTCCCAGTCCTTTATGACTCTTCATCTATTGTAGATAAAGTTACGGAATGAAATGACGAAGGGGATGGTTTAATGACCATCCCCTTTTTCTTTTGCAGCTATGTATACCTGCTACTTTCTAATCTTCAATCTCCTTGTACCAGAATTTTCTCAATCTGGCGCCTAATGATGTACCAGGCGGTTGGGTGACTTGTGTTCCTGAGATCACGCCCTCGTGTATGACACCATCAATCTCCACCACGACAGGTACAGGTGAGGGCAGGAAGCCACCACCCGCTGCTTCGACAAACCTGTCATCATGTGCCTGGTTGGGAGGGGAGTTTTGATCTTCAAAAACAGTGGCATTGCCATAGACAACTTTATACTGCCTGGCCGTGCCGAGATCGCTTTCGCAGCTTGCGGATGACGCGGTGGTCGGTTCGTTGGTGTTAAAGAATGTTACGGTATTCAATGTCACCGCATTGCCGACTACTTTCTCGCCCGGGAGTAATGTGATGTACCAGCCACTCGCTGAGTTAATGGCTGCAAGACCATCATTATTGTCTATAATACCATCACCCGTAAGGTCAGTATTATTAACGACGCTTGCGCAAGATACATTGGTGTTTTGAATGCAGTTGTTGGTGGCATCAAACAGACTGCCTTCAACCAGGTTTTGCGTGGCCGGTACTGCTACTACGGCCGGAGATATGATGGCCAGAGGTGCGATGCCCTCATCCTTGAACATATAAAACCGATTTTGAATTACAGTATCAAAAGGATTTTCACGGTCACCACTACCGATCAAAATAGCGTCAAAATCACTTCCGCCATTGAATGCACCATCTCCATACACTACATCAGGTGGGAAAAGGAATTTACGTGCCCCCGGAATTAATCCGCTGACGACTGTTGTATCGGCGATATTAGCAATTTTTGTCACTTCCCATTTGGTAACATCGGCATCAGCCATATCGACACGCCACATATTGCCGCCTGTATCACCGACATACATGCGGTTATCGATGGAACCACTTCTATCCGGGAGGATGGCAATGTCAGACGGGATCGAATAAATCATGCCATCCTCGTTTATATAAGGCGCAGAAATTCCAGGATCTAGACTTGAGGGGCCAATTTGTACAACGATGTCGCCCGTCTCCGCGTCTACAACAAAGATACCACGACCTTTAGTACGTTCGACTGGAGTTGCACTTGCCGTTGTCGTCACTGACCCGTTACTGGTGTTGATTGCAGTAACCTTGTCTGGGTCCAGATCATCTACTTTCGGGTCGTAACCTGCGCCAAAGATGAGCACAGGTTTCCCCGAATTTGCTGCAATCGTCCGCACCGATGGCACAGACCAGGTCTGTCCCAGTTCACCCCATCCTAATCCTGTGTCGTCACCTGATCTCGACCACATAAATCTGGGGGCAGTCGGAATAGAGACGTCCAGTGCATAGATCATGTTCCCACCACGGTGCATGGTGATGAAAAGCCAAACCTTGTCATCAGAATCACTACTTACCGGGTCAAGAATACCATCGTTATTTTCGTCATTGACATACACACCGATTGAGCCATCGGCGAAATAGTCTTTCGGGTTATCACTGCTAATGATGGGCTCATTGTTTCGCAGGCGTTTCAGGTCAATAAAAAACTCCCTGGGAATAAATCCCCAGGCTTCTTCCCCTGCATCTGGTTCACTGGCATCACTCAGCCCAAAGCCACCTCTGATGGCGCGAAAGACGCCATCATTTGCGCCGTAATAAATATAAACATCATAATCGTTGGTACCGTCATCACTGGTGCCTGATATGCCATCAGGGCCGTCAGGGAAATTAGCACCAAAACGATTGTAGTTAATTACAGCAGGTCTGGAGTGTAATACGTCAGAGTGGATGGAGGCACGCGCATCCGTAAAAAAGGTGTCGAGGTTTTCATCTTCAAAATTATCCTCACCACGAGTCCAGTTGATAATATCTACTCGCTGAGTACCAAACACGCCGCTACTACCGGCAGCGATAATAGGACCAGTGGCATCCAGTTTAGGACCTATGTTAGGACCCGTGGCATTAGTTATCAAATCAATGGTAAAGGTATTTGCGTCAACAAAGATTATGTTCCAATCATCATTAAAATCACCATCAGTTGCACCACTAATATTAATCACTTCGTTATTGACGAAGCCATGCGCGACTGCTCGAACTGTGGCTGTGCCAGAGGCTGTTGTCGCAATTATGGTCCCGGTGGCATCGACCAAGGTTCGGGAAAGCGTGACAAAGGAATCGGGGGCCTCTAATAAGAACTTAAAGTTATCATCATCAATCTTGGTGATTGCAACACTAGTCTGGTTATATTCAGTTTGATCAGCGCCTGTGATGATTACAAAATCGCCGTCGCTTAGGCCATGTGCGGTGGCGTTGGCAAAGGCAGTAACCTTGTCGGAGACTGGAGTGCCAAGCCTTGCTGTGATGGTACCCGTCGCGGGCCTGGGCGTACCGACACAGACCGTGTAGCTAAAAGTATCTGCGTCGATATATGTCGCCGTCGCCGGCATACAGCCGGTAATATAGGCCGCTGGAAAATTAGCAACCCCTTCAATAATGACGGGGAAAGTGCCCGATGTTGCAAAACCATGACCCGGGATAGTCACCATGGCCGTGGTTGATACATCGCTTGAAAGAGCGACAGTGCCAGTACTTGCAGTGGGAGGCTGTGCAGTTGCAGTAAGAATCGTGAACGTAGTTGTCGATGGGGTAGCCTGAATGACACCAGAGACATTAAAGCCTGAGGGTGTCGCACCAGTGATAGAAACGTCAGTGACTAATGCTGTGTAGCCATGCGCTACGTCTGTCGTCACTGTGACAGTAGTATCGTCATCCTGCTCGGCAGTAGCACTATCTGAATCATCCTCTGCAGTTGGTATCACATATGAAAAGGTATTGGCATCAATCAGTGTTGTCTGGAACGTGCCATCGTAAGCACTGTTCGTCATGCCGGCTATCTTGACATAGGTGTTATCTGCAAAACCATGGCCGGTTGCCGTGGCGACGGCGGTCGTTGAAGTTTTGATGGCCGTGGCGAGGGTGTCACCAGTGATCGATGGCAATATCGTGGCGGTGGTGATCTCAAAGGTAAGGGGCCCGGCATTGGTGACGGTGTAACCAGTACTATTATATACCACCGGTACTACTCCGGCGATTTCAATTACATCACCGTTTACGTATGGATGACCGGGCATGGTGACCAACACCGTTGTCGTTGCGCCTGGATAGATTGCTCCGGTGGCGGATGCGACGCCCAGTTGTCTTAGGGGATTGCCGCCATCGTAGGTGAAGGTCGTGGCATTGACGTCGGTGATAGTAAACGTGCCGTTGAACTCAGACTGACTGGCACCACTGATCGTAATCGTATCGCCATTGGTGAGACCATGGCCGGCGTTGACAATAGCTGTTGCGATGTTTTTGCCGCTGCCGGTTGTCGGGTGCGAGAGCGTATTGATCTCAATAACCGCATCGTTGCTGAGGCCGCCGGTACCGGCAACTGGCGTCACCGCGGTGCCAATAGGCAGTGTAACCTTGGTGGTGACATTGGTAATCGTTTTACTAATCACTGTGCCGACATCAAAGCTGTCGATGTTGATGTCCGCGATACCTAGTGCTGTATTCAGGGAGTCAACTGATTTGGTATCTGTTAAGGAAATGACTGACTGTTCAACAGCAGCGGATAGCGTAGAAACACCTACTGATCCAAGTCCCAGGCTGGCATCAGTAATATCAGTATTCGAAGTATCAAAGGGCGTGTCTGATAAGAGATCACCGTTACTACAACTGCCAGTACAGGTATAGAGATTACGTGCGCTGTGATCAGTCGCATACTTTATGCGTAATTGCTGAGCGACACCGCCTTTTTCCACCAGGTTGCCATCAGGAAAGTCAGAGTCAATACTATTGTTTTCTTCATCTGACCGGTATCTCCAGAAACCGGGAAATTCATCAACAGTCCAAAAGCTGGGAGACGTGATATTGATGAATCCGCTGGTGCCGCTTTCTGCATGATTTCCGTTAGCATCTTCAAGGAATAATTCAGTATCAAAGCCGAGTTTATAGGCCTTAAGATTACCGAACCATCTTGCCTTTCTTTCCGCATCGGGGCGGAATACACCGACATACACCTGGTTCAGGTTGGTGCCACGGACATTGACGCTGACAGGCAGGGTGGTGGAGGCGAAGACACTATTGACAGACTGAATCTCATCAAAAATTTCTTCCAGCGCCGCTTTAATAGCAGCGCCCGCATTACCGCTGGTGACTGCAAAACGAGTGCCGTTACCCTTGGTTGCGACACTCTCCATTAAGGCGGACTGATCGTTACTGATAGGATCGACATCAACCACGTAGGTGTTGACATTCTGAACACCATCGACCAAATCATTGACATCGTTATTGGCCATGTATTCTGCAAACTCGTCCATCCAATTGCCTTCCACTGCGTCGTCGGGGCTAATATTGATGGTTGGGGGGGTAGTGCCTACCGGGAGGCCGAGAAGATCAGCTAATATAGGTTCCATTTCAGCCAATGAGCTCGCGTTTTCGTTGTCTCGACCGCTACCGGCGTTATTACCGATATAGATAATGAAATTATTTGCGCATTGATCGTTGATTGGCGAATTAAAAAGTGAGCTTGATGTCGGGCTGGTGGGTAGTGCATAATCGCCAAGTCCAGCATTAAAAGCAGTACTAATCGCATTACCATCAAAATCGGTTTTCACCTTACCGAAACTACTACGACTGGCCTTACCGGCGAAGTAGAGATATGCTTCATACATCGCTTGCGAATTACCCGTATTATTACTCGCGTCAGCAAGTCTATCGAGTACAAGGACATCATTGGCGAGGGCAGTTTTATTCGCATCGGTCATCTGCCGTATAGCAAAGCGGAGATAGCCGCCATCAACATTATCATTGCCACCGCCGGTCTCGACATACATCATCAAGCCAACATTGAATGAATCATCGAGACTGTTAAAAACGCTTATCAGCGCAGCTTTTTCATCATTAAACGCGGTATTCCAGTTAGCCGTGTTATCTAAAAAGATCAAGACATTGGGTCTGCTGGCTTCATTGGCGGGGTTAGACAGGAAAATATCAGTATCGTCGCCGACAGGGTCAAAGACGGCATAACTGGATTGTGGTGTACCAACTGTCAGGCCTGCTGTCAGGCAGATAAAAAATGCGCCTAAGAATGATTTTAATTGATCTGTCGTGTTCGATTTTCTGTTAATACTCATGACAGGACTCCTGATGCATGAAATAAATAATTTATTTAGGTTTTGTTATCCAGTTATTCGTAATAACCATAGTTAATCTGGACAATTACCCGCCAACATTCGAATTTTTGTGCCCTGGTGCATGATGCTGGTTGCTCCAGTAACACCGTCTGTCAAATGGACCACTACTTCCCAGGTATTATCGTCCGGGCTGAGGGCAGAATTCAGTGCGGTATAGCCTGAGGCCGTTTGACTATCGACACATTCCGGGTCTTCGACATAGGCGGTGGTTCCCAAAGGTGTTGTCACCTTAGTACCATCAGTATTGTTAGTGCCCACAACGAGGTTGGTGGTAACGACCGCACTGGTAGCTGGATTGTATTCGGTAATAACAAGTGTGTTGGTTGGCGTATCAGTGAATGTGCTCGCTGTGCCTATCAGTTGTTCGATGAGGTCTTTTGCAACTGCATCCAGGTTTTTTGTGGCCTGCATATTGCCTATGATTTTCAAATTAATCGTGCTCATATTGATTGATGACACGGCAAATAAAGTCATCATTAACAGAAACATTAATGCGACGATTAAAGTCGCCCCGGTCTGTTTTGTGTGTGTGCCTCTGTTGTTCATCATTCCGGTATCTCCCGTCTTGCAGCAACATTGGTGGGTCGTACCTCAGTGCTGTAGACATGGCGTTTAAATTGATCATTCGCGGCAGCGACGAGTGTCTGGCCTGCAGTGCTTGTGCTACCTAGAAGATAGCTTTTGGTATCATTATGCCCATTTGTTGCTTGTGGTGAGCGTGCCAGCAGATATACCCGAACACTGACTACGGATGGCCATTGCGCTATAGTTGGTGACGTCACATAACTATCAGGGATGCCATCACCAATCGTATTTGTAAAGGCACTGACGGCAGCAGGCAATGTGTCAATACCATACTCAAGTTTCATGTATTCAATCCCCTCGACAAGCGGGTCAATTTCCATGATGGTGTTGGCATTGGTGCTGTCTGCACGTAAGGTAAGTCGCTTCAGCGTCGGCACATTGTCATCGCCAGCTTGACAGACACCATTGGCATCACTGCCTCTACTGCAGGGTGCAATAAAATACACATGGACATTATATTTGCGAATATCAGCGGCAGGGCTGCCACCTTTATTTGGGCTTCTTAGCAAGCCTGTCGCAACATCATCTATTAATATAGCAGCAGTACGGCTATTTGCCTCAAGATAAACTTCTTTGGCACTCATTCCCGCAACCACAGCGGTGTCTGCTCTACGTATGATAAATATATCTGAGCCTGGTGCCAGGTTTGCATTGGACAGTAATGCTCCACAGGTGTGTGCGGGGGTCGAGGCGACAACCGGCCTCGTGGTCAAATCCGCTGACCGATAGCCCTGAAAGGGCTGTGCCATGGCCGACAGAAGATTGGCCTCAGTCAAGACACAGGGATCGGGCAACGCAGCAGGAGGAGCACCAACATAGTTAAAGAACCCGTAAAACCCCGCCAGGTTTAAATTCTCTGCCAGTATAGTAACTGCATAGCGACCATTTTCGACAAGTGCGCTTGTTTTTTCCAGTTCCCTGCGGTTCGAGCTGGAGTTTATGAATACGGTAGCCAATCCGACTAAAAGAATACTACCGATTGTCAGGGCAATCATAAGTTCTATCAGGGTAACGCCTGATTGACTAGTTAAATTACATTTACTATTCATGTATTTTTTATTCATATCAGGGTTACTCACAAAAGATCAGCAATGCGAAATGCGGTGGAGATAGTGCGGCGTTTTGTTTCAACGCCATATTGCCCATTACCACAGTTCACTGCAGGGACATTTAGATCGATCAACGCTTGCCAGGAAACTGCGACGGTATGAAGACCTGAGCCGGCAATACCGCCTACTACAGTAGCAGCGTCATAGCTGATGCAGGCTCTGGCACCAAGCATGGAGCCTACTGCAAGACCGCCTGAAGTCTCAGCCGCGCCATCCAATAGGGCGTCAATTGATTGGATTGCAGTCATTGCCTGCGCGTTATAAGCTCCGGTGCTGGCTCCGCATGACAATGTGCCAGGATAATTATAGCCAGCACCAATAAAACCAGTTCCTGTCGCAGGGTTTGAAAAATTAAAACATGAAACTGTAGAACGATTGATATTGATGCGGTCGACAATATCAGACATGAGAATCAATGCCTGTGCACGTTGATAGGATTCAAATTCCAGCATCTGTGCCCGGGCTTGCAAGGCAGCGATGCCCAGCAAACCAACCAGGATAATGATCATGGTGATTAACACTTCAATCATGGAGAAGCCTGATTGATGTTGATATGTTTTTGCGGGTAATTTATTCATCAGTCACACCCATTTGTTTTGTCATTGTCCGAATCAACCACAACATACGGGCGGCCACTCAGACTGGTTGTCAGACAACGCATGACTACATTGTTATTGGTAGCAACGTAGAATCTAAACTCTATAAATGAACTAATTCGGCCTGTACGCGTGTATGTCACATTTGGATCGTTTGCATCTATGATTGATGGGCAGTCTTCGGCAGCATCATTTGCATCAGTATTGCAATCAACAGTCATAGTTGCGGGCAAATCACTCTTGGTTTGTAAGACCGTGGCAGCTGCATCTGTTGCCCTGACCTCCCAACCACCAGCTATGCCATAGATTTCAACATTGGCGTTCCGTTTGATGGCCTCACTGCGTGCCAGCAACAGACTGATATGTGCGTCAGAGACCGTTGTTTTAACCTGTTGGTTATAATAGGCCTGTTGAAAAGAAGGAAAGGCAATGGCAGTTAATACACCAACGATGGTTACGGCGATCATCAACTCTATCAGTGTAAAGCCAGCCTGCGTTTCTGATTTGCTGTTAATAACCGACAACGAAATTTCTGCTTGGGATTTAGTGTTCATCACTACCACCCTGCGTTCCCATCATGGTTCTTGACGCCAAGATTGGTTAAGTCCAGATCGCCATCCACTGCCTGTCCACCTTGAGCTGTTGCGGTGATAATGTATCCAATAGGAGGACCCGTTATGAGGGTAACGTCGATCTGGTAAAAATTATTGTCACATCTTGTGTTTGTGGCTGCCGTACAATCCCATTCACTGGATGACAGGTTAAGCCCCGTATTTGAAAAATCAACTGTGTATGCTCGCCGGTCAATAATGTACATTTCCTGTTTGCCGACGATATCCAACATCAGTTGCTGTGCCTCAGAGCGACGCGCCTTGCGCGTGTGATTCTGGTATGCTGGCATTGCAACAGCCGCGAGTATGCCGACGATCGTGATAACGATCATTAATTCAATAAGCGTAAAACCGACCTGTTTTTTCATAATGATTTTCCCATAGGTGATATTTATAGCAGTTTGTGAGCTTGTAGTTAGGTAAAATCACCCTAACGGTATTAATTCCCCGATAAACGGTAAATAGAAAACATATGATAAACCTAAATATGTGAACCAGTGAGCATTTTTCCCAATGAACAGTATTTCTGAAAACTTAAAGTCAGATTGCCTTGTTATCGGCGGCGGTGTTATCGGCATGCTTACCGCCAGGGAATTGGCCTTGCGTGGTCTTGACGTCTCTCTGTTTGATAAAGGTCGATTAGGCATGGAATCCAGTTGGGCTGCGGGTGGAATTTTATCGTCCATGCGGACCTGGTTAGAGCATCCTTTTTCGGCTGAATTATCAAACGAGGGTAAGGCATGTTATGCAGATCTTGTAGAAGAATTGAAACAACAAACAGGCATTGATGCAGAATATTATCGCTCTGGATTGCTAATGATTAACAAATCAGATGTTGAACATACCAGGCAGTGGGCTGAAAAAAATCAGGTTTCATTTTATGAAAGTCATAAAGGTCATCCGCTGAACATGCACATACCTGCTTATTCAATATTTTTACCTGAAATTGCACAAATTAGAGTTCCCAGGTTATTAAAGGCACTACATGCGAGCTTGATAAAACTCGGTGTTAGCATATTTGAAAACACTGCAATCACCGGGATGGATATAAAAGAAGGCATATGCAAATCTATACGGGCTGGAAGTGAAACGTATTATGCAGATTCGTTTATTATTTCAGCAGGTGCGTGGAGTGCGCAGGTGTTGGGAATTGACAAAAATCAGGTAAAAATAAAACCTGTTTTGGGACAAATGCTTTGCGTGAAATTTGCCGAGCAAAGACTTGAAACAATGGTACTGGATGGAGGACATTATTTTATCCCCAGAAAAGATGGTCATGTGTTGATTGGCAGTACTATGGAAGATGTTGGATTTGCCAAAGATACAACACAAACTGCACGGAACAATCTAATGCAATGGGCATGCGCACTTTGGCCGGATATTGCTAATGCTGAATTCATTAAACATTGGTCTGGATTACGACCTGCCACAGGCAACGGAAAACCGTATTTGGGAAAGCTAAAAGATCACGAAAACGTATATATCAACGCCGGACATTTTAGAAAGGGAATTTTGCAGGCTCCGGTTTGTGCCAGAAAAATAGCTGAAATGCTTTGCTGATAAGTTTGGATAGTGCAGATTGAGCGGGCTTTGGATATACTGATGATATGAAATTTGGTGCAAAACAGATCGCGGATAGTGTTCAAATAGAACAGGTGCTGGAAAACCATGGCATCAGGTCGACCTCTCAGAGGGTTGATATCGCCAAAATATTGTTGGCAAAGCCACAACACTTATCTGCAGAGCAGGTATTTGCTCAGGTAAATACAGAAGATGAGCTTGTTTCCAAGGCCACCGTTTATAACACTTTAAATTTATTTGTTGATAAAGGCTTGATTAAACAAGTCGTGATTGATTCCAGATATGTGTTTTATGACTCAAATACTGAGCCGCATTATCATTTTTATAACGAAGATACGGGCCTACTTCAGGATATCGAAGATAAGGGGATGGTGGTCAAGGATATTCCAAAGCTACCCAAGGACATGGTTCAAACGGGTATTGACGTCATTATCAGAGTGAAAAATCAAACCTGAAGATAGCTTGCAATCGCCAAGTTGTTTGGGTATATACTCGCAGCATTTTGGGACACATGCCGAAGTAGCTCAGTTGGTAGAGCAACTGTTTCGTAAATAGTAGGTCGGAGGTTCGAATCCTCTCTTCGGCACCAAATCACTAATCAGCTTAAATCGTATTGTCGTATTTAATGATACGTCTCAGTAATCAGCGCGAATGGTTATTGAAAATGTGTCTTCGTCGAAGTCATCCCTGCCAAAACGTTTGCTGTATTCCAGATTACCGCTGATACCATTATCACCAAAATATCTGACACCGACTCTCATCAACACATCATCAGGATCATCCGAAGGTTGAGGGCCGTTTGTCACAGCAAGCTTTGTCAATTCAAAATCATACTGATAGGACACATTCAGAAAGGGTTCATAATTCTGATAACTATAGGCAACATCGCCAGCAATAACACCTTCACTCACTCTGTTTCTACTTTCTGCAACAACCGTCCCATCACTCTCAGTAAAACTATCTATCACACTTTTAGCCCACAAGGCACCAACACGGGCACCCAATATCCATTTATCATAATAGGCCACGCCATTCAGATTCAGCGCACCAAACCATCGGTCTGCATCCGGTGAACTGGTCACCCGGCCACCCGTTGTAGGATCAGTCCGAAATTGATCATATTCAACTCTCGAGTAGCCCACGTTAAAATCAATACTCAAGGCATCTGATAATAATGCACCGAAATAGGGTGCTATTGTATAGCTGTCTGTATCTATTTGACCCAGGTTGAAGCTGGTATCGATATCACCATTATCATAACCAAAGGCAACGCCCAGCACGGTATTTTCCCAGAAGGCAAAATCAACCCCACCCAGGAAACTATGACTATTACCGTCAAAGGCGGTACTGCTGAGATCGTTATCGTAATCCGAATAAGTATAATTCCCCCAAAAACCGTAGGGGATGGTGGAGCCATCGCCGGCATTCAATCCGGTTCCACCTTCCACTTTGAATTTATCGTCATCAATAAATGGGC
>SMVA01089730.1_pt1 | contig 15033 bp, 13 predicted proteins | sample 2456451 | NCBI WGS metagenome assembly SMVA01 (sample SAMN11095933, study PRJNA526329) | marine sediment metagenome | biome: Marine sediment; feature: Surficial sediment; material: Deep marine sediment; isolation source: Hadal surficial sediment | place: Pacific Ocean | collected 2014-05 | depth...
ATGATCGTGTCGGGCCCGTAGTTCTCGTAGAAGGGCTCGAATACGACCACCTCGTCGCCCGGATTGATGAGCGCCAGCAGGGTCGCGATCATCGCCTCGGTAGCTCCGCAGGTGACCGTTAGCTCGCGCTCGGGATCGACGCCAATGGACATCTCTGTGTAGACCTTGGCGGCGATGGCCTCGCGGATACTCCGGGCGCCCCAGGTGATGGCGTACTGATTGACGTCGGCGTTGATGGCGTCGATTGCCGCCTGTTTGATGGCCGCGGGAGCGGGAAAATCCGGGAATCCCTGCGCCAGGTTGATGGCGTCATACTGCATCGCCTTGCGGGTCATTTCCCGAATCACTGATTCGGTGAAGCGCTCCGCTCTCTCGGATAGACGGCGGTATTCTGACGGTACGGATGGCGACAGTTCGGACATCGGCTAACAGTGCCACCCGGTTGCGGTGCGCGCCAGCTGATGTTCGTACGTGAAGCGCCGCACGGTCACGCCGGGTCGATGCTGCTGAGCTGTTCACCGACGGTCTTGACGGTGACGGTGTTGGTGCTGCCGGGGCCGCCGACGGGGAAACCGGCGGTGATTACCAGGACATCGCCATTCTCCACCAGCCCGGCGGCCTGGGCGCGGCGCTCCACTTCCAGGAGCATTGACTCGTGGGTCAGCAGTTCCTCTCCGTAGATCGGAATCACCCCCCACACCAGCGTCATGCGGCCAATGGCTTCGGGGTGCGTGACGATGGCGACGATGGGAACGCTGGGGCGGCAGGCCGCAATCTTGATCGCCGTGCTACCGGTTCGTGTCGGTACTACCAGGGCCGTGGCGCGCAGGTGCCGTGCCAGCATGCATGCGGCGGCGGCGACAGAGTCGGGAACCAGATGCCTGCGATGCTCCGGAAGCATGCGATAGGTGTCCAGCTCGCACAGCTTTCTCTCCGTGGCGACGGAGATCTTCGCCATCACCTCGACGGCCTCGACCGGGTAGTTGCCGACCGCAGTCTCTTCGGAAAGCATGATCGCGTCGGTGCCGTCGTACAGAGCGTTGGCGACGTCGCTGGTTTCGGCCCGCGCCGGGCGCGGAGAGTTGACCATGGACAGGAGCATTTGCGTTGCCGTGATTACCGGTTTGGCGGCCTCATTTGCCGCCCGGATGATGCGCTTTTGCACCTGCGGCACGTCCCACAGAGGGATCTCCACCGCCAGGTCGCCGCGCGCCACCATTACAGCGTCCACCGCTTCAATGATGGCATCGAGGTTTTGCACTGCCTCGTGCTTCTCGATCTTGGCGATGATGGGTACGTGGCGCCCATGCTTCTGCATGATACTGCGCGCCATTTCCACGTCCTCGCGCGAGCGTACGAAAGAAAGTCCGACAAAGTCGACACCCATATCGAGTCCGGCGACGAGCGCCTCCTGGTCGTATGGGGTCATCGCCGGCAGAGACAGCGTACGCGTCGGCAGGTTAACGCCCTTGCGGGAGCTGAGCGTGCCGCCAACGACGACCTCGCAGACGATGGCGCCGTCCTTGATGCGCATGACGCGCAGCCGAACGCTGCCGTCGGCGAGCAAGATGGGATCGCCGGTCTCCACCTCGTCGGCCAGCGTGGGATAATTCACGGAGGCGCCGCGGACGTCGCCGTCGGCGTCGTCCATGGTCAGGCGATACTCCTGCCCGGCCTTGAGCGACACTGGGCCGTCGGGGAAGTTCCCGATGCGAATCTTCGGCCCCGGCAAGTCCTGCAGAATGCCGATCGGGCGGCCGGCTTCTTTGGCCACCTTGCGGATCATGGCGACGCGCTCGCGGTGCCAGTCGATCGTTTCATGCGAGAAGTTGAGACGAGCGACATCCATACCCGCCTCGAACAGGGCGCGGATCCGCTCGAAGGTATCGGTGGCGGGCCCTAGCGTGCAGATGATCTTGGTGCGCCGAAGTGGCTCAAGCGACCGGGGAATGGTCTTCTCTCCTCGTCCGATGGCACGGTCCGTGCCTATGGGGCTAGAACTTGATGGTGATGCCGCCGGAAAATTCGACGTTGTGGACGTTGGTGCTCTCCGCGATGCCGACGATCTGGAGAAACTGTGAACCCAGCTTGGTGACGTCGAGCGGCGTGATGTGATCCTTGAGATCAACGCGCAGGCCGAGGGTGCCGAGGGCAACTTTGAGGCCCCCACCGAAAACGTATCCCAGCATGGTCTCGCGGGGAATGTTGAGTGTCGTTAGCTGCATCGAGTGGATCCCGATTCCGCCTCCAATGAAGGGCGCCACCGGGCCCGGGAGGAGGAGAATCTGTACCTCGGCCTCGGCGTAGACCAGGTTGGCGCTGATACTACCAAGGTTGGCGATATTGATGGCGCTGGGGCTGTATAGCAAGCTCCCCTCGAGGGCGAACGGGAACGCGCTCCACCCCAACCGACCGCCGAAGATCGGGGCGTTCTTGAACCCCTCGGAGAGGTTCTGCGGGCGGATTTGCAGCACGTCGGTGAGCGAATCACCGATCATGGCGCCCAATGTGAAGGTCAGCTCGGGCCCGGCAGCCGCCGGCTCAGGGATGAGCAGTGTCACGGTTGAAATGAGCAGGAAGCTGACCAACAAGTGGCGAGTGCGCATTAATCTCTCCCATGACAAGCATCAGTGATTGGAGGAGCACAGGACGGCACAAAGGCTAGTTTAATACTGATTCTAGACTCTCTTGCCCTTGCGGGGCTGGAATTGATCAGCTTTTTGTTGCATTGTTTGTCCCGCGTCAACCATGACCACCGCAGCCCAAAAATAGTCATGTTGTTGATGCCGCCGTAAGGGAGGCACCCCGAGCGTTATCTGGTGTGGGGGTGTCTTCGTCCCCAACGGCGGGGAGGCAAAAGCAACGGGAGGTGAGTCATGATGCAGGCCAACAGTCTGGCCAAGTCCGGGCTACTGGAGTTCCTGTGCCGTCCACCACGAGAAGAAGATCGCGAGGCGGCGCTGCAGGCAGCGGCGAACGCTTGTTTGGCGGCCCCGGGGGTAAAACGCGCCTGGGCCAGGCTCGATTCCCACACGGTTGAAACAGCGTGCGATCCGGCGGCACCTCGACATCCGTACGGTGTCGAGGTGCCGGTCGATCTCGCCGGGGACATCTGCGGCACCGTGGGGCTCGAAACCGCCGAGCCGGTAAAAGGACCAGCACACCAACGCGCGGCGGCCGTTGCCGAGTTGTTGGCGACGTGGGAGGCACGCCGCCGTTTGCGAGGCGCCGGACTGCAACAGACGATCGTTGGTTGCAGTGCCGAGATCCGTTACGCGGAGCTACTGGCGCGCCGTTACGCGCCGCTCGATGAGCCGGTTCTGATTCAGGGCGAGACCGGCGTCGGCAAGGAGCTCTTCGCGCAGACGTTGCATTGCCTCAGCCCGCGAAGTGCACAACCGTTGTGCACGATCAATTGCGCCGCCCTTCCCGACGAGCTCGTTGCCAGCGAGCTTTTCGGCCATCGGCGCGGCGCTTTCACCGGCGCGGTGCGCGATCAGCGCGGTCGTTTCGAGATGGCCGACGGCGGGACGCTCTTTCTGGATGAGATCGCCGAGACCGGGCCGGGCCTGCAGGCCGCCCTACTGCGCGTGCTGGAGCAGGGCGAAATCCAACAGCTCGGTGACGAGGGTCGGACGCGGCGCATCAACGTGCGCGTGATCGCGGCGAGCAACCGCGACCTCGCTGCCGAGGTGGCCGCGGGACGTTTCCGTAGCGACTTGTACTACCGGCTCACACCGCTCACCATCGAGGTGCCGCCGCTGCGCCACCGGCCGGAGGACATTCCCGTGCTGGCGCGCTACTTCGTCTCCGTGCTGGAGGAGAGCTGGGGGCAATCGCTGGAGATCCTTTCGCAGGCGGTTCACGGGATGCTCGACTATTCCTTTCCGGGCAACGTGCGCGAGCTGCGCAACCTGGTGTTGCGCGCCGCGGCCACCTGTTGCGAGGGGCGCATCGCATCGATACCGTTGCCCCACCTTGCCGAACCCTTCCGCAGCCCCAGACCGGTACCCGTGCCGGCGGTGGCCGCGGCCGGGGGTGGCCAGGCCCATGCCGGCGTGATCCCGAGCGGCATGGGCACCGGAGGTGCGAACGGTAACGGCCATCGAGCCCTGGGTGGCGCCGATGCCTACCCAACGGCTGATCTTGCCATCGTCTCGTCGGGCAGCGACGTTTCCTGCGTGTTCCCAATGGCGAAAGGCAACGGCCGCGGTGCGCGCACCAGCGACTCGCTTAGCCTGGACGGGGCGACCGCGGCTCATCTGCGCAAGGTGCTGACCATCACCAAGGGCAACATTACCCAGGCGGCGCGCATGCTCGGTATCCCGCGCACCACGCTGCAGTCAAAGCTACATCGTTACGGCGTGCACTGAGCTGCCGTTCTCAGCGGGTCGCCAAGCGAGCGGGCGTGCCCGCTCGGCCCCGGAAACAGCATCGCGGCGAGGCCCTTTCGGGCTCGCCGCGATGGGTTAGCGGGTGGCGCTACACGGGCGGATAGGTGCAAGGGGGAAGACCCGTCAGCCGGCGCGCGCCGTCACCGCAGCCAATCAGACTTCAGTACACAATACGGAGCGGCTCAGGCCGTTGTCGCAGAAAACATCGCAGTAGCCAGAGACATAATAGGCATAGTCGCAGTCGGTGTCGTGGTTGCCGCAATAGTCGGCGCACACGCCGGTGCAGTCGACGTCGCCGCCGCCGCCGCCGCCGAAGGCGAACGCCGGCGCCACAAACCAGGTGGTTGCCACCAGTACCAGGGTGATCGCCCACGCGGTGATCACGATGTTGAACCAGTTGCGTTTCCCTTGCTTCACGTTGTTCCTCCTTGTGCTGCGTTGAATCGTCGGCGACATGTCAGTTCTCGCTCGACGCGGTGTTCGGCTGTGGTCCCCGTTCCAAGACGTTGAGCAACTCCGCGCTTCCTTCAATAATCCGTCCTCCGGCCAGCAGGACGATGGAGTACACGACGTCGTTGCGGTCCTCGACATGCAGCAGTTCGCCGCCGACCGAGTACCAGACGATCTTCGAATAGCTCACCCCCGCCGACGGGGTCACCATGTAGGCCATGGCCAAGTGGCGCCCGCTCGGATCGACCGTCATCGCCTGGATGCCGGAAACGCGGAGATCGAGCGTGGCTTCGGGCGCTTTTTCCAGCGCCGCCGCCCGGCGCATCGCAATGCTCTCCCTGAGCAGCGGTGCGTTGACCTGCCAGACCGAGATGGGCTGCATATCACGGTCGAAGACGCCGAGCCGCAGACTGAACTGGTCGAGTAGGTACAGGCGTCCCTCGCCATCCATGGCTATCAGCACGCCGAGCGGCGAGCTGTGCTGCAGGCGGTCGGCTTTCTTCAGCAGGCGGCCGTTCTCCTCGAGGTCATTGGTGAAGCGCTGCAGGAGCGCGGTGCCGCTGGCCGGGTAGCCGATGAGCCGGTCCTCGGCGTCGACCACCAAAGAGGCCACTGCGGTGGTCGCGACCGATTTCAAGAAGGTGCCGTCGGCGGCGTACTTGCTGATGCGCTGGAGGCGCACGTCGGAAACGAAGACGTTGCCCCGGCTGTCGACCGCGACGGCGCGCGGACGCAGCATTTCACCCGGTCCGGCACCTTTGCCGAGGCCGTAGATGGCCTCGGGAACGAGGTCGCGGGAGAGACGCGCCACACGGGGTGTGGCCTTGTCGGTTACGTAGATACCCCCGGCACGGTCGGCGAACACGCGCGGTACGTACAGCATGGTGTCTTCGCCGGGGATGATCTCTATGCTGTACAGCGTGGTGGCGGCGGCGAACGCGCCTACGCCGGGTGCGGCGCCTGCTCTCTCGGGGGTCGCCGAAAGCACCATTGCGGCGATGAGCCACAAGGTTGCGCCGGTGAGTACGATGACACGCCCCCTTGGCGATACCACCGGCTGGATGATTCGTGGCATATGGGCTGCTCCTTGTTTGGCTGCAGTGAGCGGTTGCAGCCCTAGAGAGAGCAAGCCTCGTGCCAGGTCCGGCGAAATGCCCGCTAGCCCCATGTTTGCAAGGGGTTAGCGGGAGATTGCAGGCGGGGTGCCGGAGGGGACCTGACGGGGTCTCGGCAGGCGGTGTGGGGCGGGGCAACAGCGGGCGCCGAAATATCGGCACCCGCTCGATATCGGTTGAACCCTCCGACGATGGTCAGGCCCAGCGGAACCTCAGTCGCGGTTCGACCTGCTCAAGCCCAGTGTCGCGCGCAAGGTCTCGTAGGTTTTCTCGGCCTCGCGGTAGAAGGGAAAGTTTTTCTGCGATCTCACATCCTCGAGCGCGGACAGCGCCTGCATCGGGCGGTCCAGTTTCAGCAGGGTGTTGGCCTCGTACCAGGCCGCCTGGTGCGCGATGATGCTATCGTTATCCGTCAGAGTGGAGGTGGAGAGTTCGCGTACCTCTTCGAACTCGGCCAGTGCCAACTCGTAGTCGTCGAGGAAGTACTCGGCCATGCCGCGAAACAGCGGGATCTTGCCCTCCGCGTCGGTCGGTTGTCCTTCCAGCAGGCCCTTGGCGACGTTGTAATCGTGTGCCTCGAGGGCGCCCAGCGCATCGACGATGACGATCTTGCTGCTGGTGAGCTGCGGTGTCTCTGGATCCCCCGTCACGGTGTTGGCTGGACCCAAAACCACGTTGTTGACGAAGGTGGTGATTGCCAGTAGGCGGGAGTCCGTCGCCTCTGCGGGTATCAAGAACGTGGTCGCCGCCCACACGCCGACCACGGCGATCAGGGCGATCGATGCTGCCAGGCGTAGACCTTGGGTGGCCCAGGCCCATCCGGGTGACGGGGGGCCTGGCCGGGCAGCCCGATGGCGGAGGGGCATGGGGGTGGCGTCGGTCTCGGCAGCCAAGCGGAGCGCTTCGAGCGCCTCCTCGCGGTTCGCTCGCAGCGAAACGAGCACCTGCAAAGCGGCGGCGCTTTCCGGGCAATGCTCGAGTCGATCGAGCAGATCCGCCAAACGATCCGGTTCGGCGTCCCCGTTTATCAGCGCCAGCAACTCTTCGGTGTTCAAGAGCATTGTTCTTCTCTTCACGTCGGGAAGCCCAGGGGGTTCGGCTTCATCGATTGGATAACGGCTTCAGGCGGGGTTTTCCGACAGCGTTTTCCGCAAAGTATCGAGAGCTGACTGTAATCGGCTGTGAAGCGTGGAAATAGGGGCCCCGGTGACCTCTGAGGCCTCTCGGAGCTTCATGGGTGGTTGCCGCAACACCAGCAACTCGATGGCTTCGCGTTGCGGCTCCGGCAGCGTCTTGAGCTCATCCAGCATGCGGTGGAGCTGCTCGCGCTCCCCCAGGGCCGCTTCCGCGGCCAGCAACCGGGATTCCTGATCGGCGTCCACCGGCACGAGTCGCGGGCCGGGCTCGTCATCTTCGGCGAAGCTGGTCAGCCGGCTGCGTGCCCGCACCTTGTCGATGGCGCAATGGCTGACGCTGCGGGTCAGGTAGCGACCCGCCGAATCGGCATCCACCAGGGTCCCGGGTCCGGTGAGGACCTTGGAGATGGCCTCCTGCACGGCGTCCTCGGCGTCGTACATGTTGGCCGTGATGCGCATGGCCATGCGCACCCAAATATCTCGATTCCGCTCGACGGCGGCGGCGACCAGGTCGGCTCTGCTCAGCTTATTTGCCTCGGGGGTTCCAGGCACAGAATCCACCAATCCAGTGATCACTTGTTGGGCACCGCGTGAAGCTGCTCATCGCGACAACAGAAAGTATAGCTGCTACTACTTCTACAGCGGCAGCGACTCGTACTCATTTGTGCCACACATTGAACAGTCAAGCCAAGAACAAAATAGGGCCGGCGTGTTCAAGTGTGTGTCGGGCGTCCCTGGCCAGCGATGTCGTTAGCCGGTGGCCCGAAAGGTTCGAGGCCGGATACTGGGTGCTTCTTCGGCCAGGTCGGGCGACTTCTCGGTTGTCGACGGCCTTCGGTCTCGCTTCCCACGGGCATCGCCTATTCCACCCATCCGGGCCACCCTTTCGGGGGCTCCACGACACCGCGAGAGGGGTCGAACGCTTCGATAGAGTCGATCAGCTGAGGCTTGACAAGGCCGTTGAAATCCGGCGGAAACGGAAGCCAAACGGCGACCATTTCTCGTTCCGGAGGCACTGGCTCGAGGCGCACCCGGCCGGTGAAGAAGGCCTCGCCGTGGGGATCGGCGCGCAGTTCCGCATCGAGGTTCTCGCCCAGATGTGCCGCCCACAAGCGTGCCGCTTCGCGCAACACGTCGCGTAGCACCAGAGCGGTATCAGGCAACACGCGGCACAGCGTGTAGGAGATCTCGTGGTTACCGATCCGGGCGGTGCGAACGATCATGAACTTTCCCTGTTAGGTGGGTTTCGGAAGCTCGATCATACGGGCGCCGGGTGCTTGCGTCGCGAACACTTCCGCTAGTCGCCGGTGGCATGTGAACGCCAGCACCTGGGTTCCCTTGGCAGCATACCTGCCCAGCAGTGCCGCGGTGGCCGCAGCTCGTTCGTCGTCGAAGTTCACCAGGATATCGTCGGCTACCAGAGGAAGAGCAACGAGCTGCTCGGCGTACACCGCGGCGAGCGCCAGTCGCATGGCCAGGTAGAGCTGCTCCTTGGTGCCCTGAGAAAGAGCCTCGGGTCCCTTGCGCTTGCCGGTCTTGCGCTCCTCGACCTGCAAATCGTTCTCGCCGAGCGGTGCCATCACGCGAACGTAAGCGCCTCCCGTCATGGTGGAGAAGTACCCCGATGCCAACCTCAGCACCTCCGGCTGACGCTGCTCTTCGTAGAGCTTCTTGGCGCCATCGAAGAGCGTCGCGGCGGTGGTGTACTCGGCCCACGCGTTGACTGCGGTGATCAGGCTCGACCTCGATTGCTCGCGCTCCAGGAGCAAGTCTCCGAGCTCGCCGTCGCCTTCGAGGTACGAGATGCGCTCGGTGATCGCCCCGAGTTGCTCGTTGATGCCGTCACGTTGTGCTTGCACAGCGGCGACGGCGGTCTCCGCGTCGTCGAGCAGTCTCTGGATCTGGTCGGGGTCGAGGGATTCGAGTCGCGCCCTCAGAGCATCCTGCCCTTCCTCGCCGGCGCTGGCGCGCAGGCCCGCGCGGGCCTGCACGTACTGCTGCATCTCCTTGCGCAGGCGAAGGTGCCTGTCGGCCACAGAGTCGAGCTCCGTCTGCAGTTTTTCAAGCTGGCCGACGAGCGGTTCGACGGCTTCGAGCAGCTTGTCCTCGAGCGCGACCGGTTCGCGACCGAGATCTGTGAGCAGTGCGTTGACCCGGCCGCACGCGACGACGAGGTCGGCGAGCGCCTGGTCTTGATTGTCCACCGCGGCTTCTTGCTGCCGCGCCACCTCTTGTGCCTCGCGCAAGCGGTCGAGGAGGTCGAGGGCGCCGTCGACGGACAGGTCGGCGTCCAGTTCCTGGGTCTTGAGCCAGTCCTTCCACTGCCGCTGTTTCTCCTTCATGTCGTTCTCAGCGATCTCGTGTTGCGCCCATAGAGTCGTTTCGCGCTCCGCCGAAGCAAACCGTTCATCGTCGAGTTGGTGGAGGCCGCGATAGCGCAGCCAGTAGGCCACCGTTCCTGCGATAAGTCCTGCGGCCGCTATGGCGGACGTGATGATGACCCGCGACGGCAACGGCATGAAGACGCCCAAAAAGGTCAGCGCGAAAGCCACCGCCCAGGTCAGCAAGACGGCCTCGCGGCTGATCGGGTCGGGCCGGTTGACGATGGTCTCGTAGGCCTCGTGAGCATCGGCGGCGCGTACCGCGATGCGCTCGATCTCGGACCTCAGGTCGCGCAGTTCGTTGGAAAATGCGCGCGCTGCTTCGCGTTGCTGTATCCCCGCGTTGGTCTTCAGGATGCGTTCCACGTCCCACTTCTTGCCCAGGTCTCGGATGTGGGCCTCGAGCGCCGAGCCCGCCGAATCGGCGTCCGCGCCGTGCTTGTCGGCGGCGGTGCGAAGCTCTCGCAGTCGCGGAGCGGAGGCGAGCATGCCGGGGACACGACTGGACTCGCGCAGGATCGCGGTCTCCTGCTCGGTCAGCAGGTCGGTCGCCTCGGCGTCAATCGCCGATTCTAGCGGCACTCCCAACGCTTCCAGAGAGGACTCGGCCGCCAGCAACTCTTCGTAGTCGCCCCAGGCGCTGCGCGCCCGGCGAGCAGCGTCGCGGCTCTGTTGCTGCGCCTCGAGCTCGGCATCGAGGGACTCGAGGCGGGCGTGCAGTGCGGCATCTTGTTCGAACAGCTTGGCGTGCTCTTCGGGAAGGTTCTGCAGCGGTTCGATGTCCCTTTGCAGCGCTTGGAGCTGGTCGAAAATGCGCGTTACGTGCTGATTCTTGCCGCGCGGCAGGAAGTATTCGCGTCGCTGTTCGTCCAGGCGCTGACGGAAGCCCAGCGGGTCGGTACCGGCGGCCGCCATACCGGCGCTGTAGATGTGCGCCGCAATCTCCTCGTTGCGCATGGTCTCGATCTTCTGCAGCTCGGAAAGCCCGAAGGCGAATACGTTCTCGTACAGCTCCCGCGTAGTGCCGCCGAGCAGGCGCGCGAGCGTGGCTTCGGGCAGCGCTTCCCCGGCATCGTTGGTTATCTGCAGGGCGCCCGACGAGCTCCGGTCGTGGGTGCGGAAGATGCGATATGTGTCGTCGCCCTCGACGATTTCGATGTGCCCGCCGTGCTTGCCGCCGTGCAGCGGCTCGTAGCGCTCCGCATGATTGCGCGGGCGAAAGCCGTAGAGAACCGCGCGCGCGAAGCTCATCAAGGTCGTTTTCCCGCCCTCGTTGGGGGCCACGAGGATGTTCAGCCCCGGCTGCAGGCCATCGAGTGTCAGGTCGCGCCAGATGCCGAAGCCGTCGATGTGGAAGCGGCGGAAGATCATGGTTCGGTATCCGTGCCCAACAAGCCCTCGATGGCGAGAACTTCGGCGCGCCGCAGCAGCTGTTGCCAGTCGAGCAGGTCCCAGGCGCTGTGGCCGAGCACCGCCGCCAAACGGGTATCGTCGAGCAGTACGGCGAGGTCGTTCCGGATAGCGGCTACCACTTCGTTCGGAGTTCCCAGGTCGAGCTCGCTACCGATCTCGGTCTGCCGCCGTGGCGGCCGGTGGTCGCGCGCTTGGTCGGCGAGTCGCAGCAAATCGCCGAGAAGGTCCTGTTGCTTGCGCAACTCCACGATGTCGCGTGGTGGTCGGGTTTCGACATCGAGACGTTGCAGCCAGACGGCCCCGGCGAGCGGTTCGGGAGCGTGCTCGTCGCGCAATGCCTGCACCAGGTCAGCGACGATGTTCGGGCGGCGTAGGTTCGCGTGTATCGAGCCGGAGCCGGTCAGCGTCCACAAGACGATGTGTAGTCGATCGGGAGCCTCCGTGGCGATGCGCGAGCTGATCTCGCCGAAGGTCCCCAGAACGTCGTCGAGTGTTGGTAGATCGTCGATCGACGTACGGACGCGATGCCAACGCACGCCATCCGTCCAAACCGGCGACAAGGTCACGGAGCCGTTCGCCGAGACCTCGACAAGCGTCGCCCCCCGCGGACCCAATTCCTTCATGTGGAGCCCTTGCGTGTTGCCGGGGTAGTGCACGATGGGGGCCTCGGCGCGCAGAGTCTCACGTTTGTGCACGTGGCCCAGCGCCCAGTAGTCGAAGGAGTGGGCCTCGAGATCTGCCAGGGTGCACGGGGAATAGGGCTCGTGCTCGGCACGGCTGCCGACGTTGGCATGTAGCACGGCAATCGAGAAGGGCCCTTCGGGCTTGCCGGGGAACTGTTGCGTCAGGTTGTCCGCCACCGCGGAGGCACCGTACGAGACGCCGTAAACGTGGGCCAGCACTTCCTCGTTGCGCACCAGTGGCACCGTGCTGACCTCGGTGCCGAAGAAGTGCACCGATGCCGGGTATTCGATGGAGGCCACCGCGCTCCCCAGGGGGTCGTGGTTGCCTGCGGCGATCAGGGTGGGAATGCCGGCGGCGTCGAGCTTCCGCAAACGGTCGCGCAACTGGATCTGGGCGCGCAGATTGCGGTCTGCGGCGTCGAATACGTCGCCCGACATGACCACTGCAGCGACCCGGTGCTCGATTGCCGCGGCCACCAGGCGATCGAGCGCCAAGACGGGTGCTTCGCGTAGGCGCTCGGCGAGACTGTAGGGAAGGTCGGCCAGCCCTTGAAACGGAGCTCCGAGGTGAAGATCAGCACAGTGAAGAAAAGAAAACGCCTGCATCAGGTGGTCAACTGCGCTGAGGTTGCGGCGGTGCGTCCAGCGGGAGAGGCGCTGGTAGCCACGGCCTGCTAGGAATCTTGGTTCTTCTGTTGCAACTGAGATGGCTTGAGGCCGTGCCGCTTGCGTGCCCTTGCCTGCTCTTGCTTGCGTGTGCGGGACCTGCCATGCGAACTACGCCAGATTTTTCCGCGCCGCGTACGTCGATCACCTTTACCCACGAGTATCTCCGGATCGTTGCCTCTGTAGTTTGAAACACAACCGTGCAAACTCTTGCACACTGGTTGCACGCGGAGCAAGCTACTCAACGTTTGTGTCGTGCGACCATGTTAGGGAAGCACCCCGGCCGGGCCCGCCGTGTAGCGCAGAAAGTCGTGGCCGGGGGCATATCTTGACCGGAGAGCGGCCGCGTTGCCGCGTGGTGGCTGCAAGGTGGACAACGTGAAACTGGAGGTACCGAAATGACGGGACTCATCGTGTTGCTCGGCCTCGTTTTGGTGGTCGGCTTCTTTGTCGTAGTCATCTACAATCGTTTGGTGCGGCTACGTGTCCGTACAGAAGACGCCTGGAGCGGCATGGATGTACAGCTCAAAAGGCGTTACGACCTCATCCCCAACCTGGTCCAAACGGTCAAGGGATACGCCAAGCACGAGCGTGAGACGCTCGATGCCGTGATCAAGGCCCGACAAGCGGGGATCGACGCTGCATCGGTTCCCGAGCAGGCGCAGGCCGAGAACATGATCACCGGCGCTCTCCGCAAGATGTTCGCGCTGTCGGAGGCATATCCGGACCTCAAGGCAAACGAGAATTTTGGCCGCCTACAAGAGGAGCTCTCTTCGACGGAGAACAAAATCGCCTTTTCGCGCCAGCACTACAACGACACCGTGAGCCGGTACAATGGCACGTTGCAGACGTTTCCCACCAACGTCATCGGCGGCATGTTCGACTTCGTGCAGCGCGATTTCTTCGAGATGGAAGATGCCGCCCAGCGGGAGGCTCCCCAGGTCAGCTTCTGAGCCTGAAGGGTGCTGAAGAACTCCAGACGGTTCCGTGGGCGTGGTTCAGGCAGCCCGAAACGCGAAGCGCTCGACGTCGAGGTCGAAATGAATCGCCAATCCGTAGCCGTTGGTGTGCTCGGCACATCGCACCACCTTGCCGCGCAGAATGCTGGGCTCCAGGGCGGGATGGGTCGGGCGCACCGCGACCACAGCTCGCGAGCCCAGCGGCAGGTTGATATCGATGAACGCGTAGAGGCCAGAGGTACTCACGTCCCGCGTGGTTCCATAGGCGTGGATCAAGCTGAGGTCGCCGTCGTAGCCGTAGATCTCTATTCCCAGCTGCAGCTCACGTCGGTCGGCGCCGCGGCGGTCGGTGGATTCGGGCGCGGCCGCCGGCAGCGCGGTCTCCGCAGCGATGCACGGCAACTGGCGGAAGATCGGTCTTTCGTCGATGCATGTCCCGCCCGACCAGGTGGTGCGCGGGTCGACGAACACGGGGAACGTCGGCGCGTTGAGTTTATTGATCTGCTTCACTGCGGCCTCCCTTCAAGTAGCTGGATAACGGCAGCGGCAGATTTTTTGCGAGCACCCAGATCGTACCGGCAACATCAAAAGCTATCTGTGATCAGTAGAAACCGTGAGCAGCCATGAAAAAGCATCGTAGATTGCTAGAATCTTCACGCGCATGACCCGATCGGACGTTACCTACCTCGACCTGATCGCCAAGAACCGACGCAACAGCGCGCTGCTGGTGGTCGGCTTCATTGCCTTCATTGTCCTGCTCGTCGGGGTCATGGGATCGGCGCTCGCCGGAGGTGCTCCCGAGACCGCGGCGGTCTTCGGCGGCATCGGGTTGGTGCTGGCAATCGTCGCAGCGCTGACCAGCTACTACTCGGGGGCCGCGATGATTCTGCGCATGAGCGGTGCGCGGCTTATCGAACACAGCGACGATCCGGAGCTCTACAACGTTGTTGAGGAGATGGCGATCGCCGCGGGTGTTCCGCCGCCGCCCGTCTACTTGATCGAAGACACGGCGTTGAACGCTTTCGCCACGGGTCGCGATCCCCAGCACGCCTCGGTGGCGATCACCCGCGGGCTGCGCGAAACGTTGTCGCGGGACGAGCTCCAGGCGGTGGTCGCGCACGAGATGTCGCACGTGCGCCACTTCGACATCCGCCTCGCCATGCTGTTGGCCACGCTGGTTGGCCTGGTCGTGCTGCTGACCGATTTCTTCATGCGCGGGGTTTTTTGGGGCAGCGTGGGGCGTCGGGGCAGGGGACGCAGCGGAGACAGCGGCGGTGGTGCCATCATGCTGGTGGTCGCCATCGCGTTGGCGATCATCGCGCCGCTGTTTGCCAAGATCATCCAGATGGCGTCGTCGCGGCAACGTGAGTACCTCGCCGACGCCGGAGCCGTCGAGCTCACCCGCAATCCCGAGGCGATGATGTCGGCTCTACGACGCCTGGGGGGCGACAAGGAAGTCCTCGAAGTCGCCAACCGTGCCACCGCGCACATGTACATCGTGCAACCCATCAAGAAGTGGGAGGCGCGCTCCAAAGGCATGTTCGCCACCCACCCCTCGATCGAGGATCGTATCCAGCGAATCGGATTGCTCGCCAAGTAGAAGGTAGGGGAGCGCCAGAACACGCGATGACCACGTTGCGCTTGCCCCGCTCGGGCGCTCCCTTACCTCCAAAGGCTGTTGAACAATAGCTTGTAGGTCCCGTGCGTCTGAGCACGATGCTGGACGCGGATACCCAGCAGGACCACCTTGCCCTCGCCGACCTTGGCGGTGATCACGGCGGCTCGCTTGGACAGGTACTGCTCGCCGACCAGCCAGCCGCTCTGCAGGATGTCGCG
>SMVA01404342.1_pt1 | contig 15030 bp, 14 predicted proteins | sample 2456451 | NCBI WGS metagenome assembly SMVA01 (sample SAMN11095933, study PRJNA526329) | marine sediment metagenome | biome: Marine sediment; feature: Surficial sediment; material: Deep marine sediment; isolation source: Hadal surficial sediment | place: Pacific Ocean | collected 2014-05 | depth...
CGGATGATTTGGTGCTCCGCGCTTCCTGGGGCCAATCGTTCAAGGCGCCAGGCATCATATTTACGCAGGCCGAAACCACGCTCCAGGGCGGAGGCAGGGAGCGGGTCTCGATCGGCGGCACGACGTACGGTGGTCAGGGGGGCGTCCGCGGGCTTTTCCGCATATTCCCGAATCCGGACCTGCTACCCCAGAAATCGGATAACTGGTCTCTTGGGTTTGACTACAACGCCACCGACAACATCTCCTTCGGTGCGACCTATGTGGGTATTGAATTTACCGACCGAATCAGCAACCCGACCACGCCGCAAGTGGTCACCGACATCAACTGCATCTACACAGATGCGAACGGCATTCCCATTACTTCCGGCGCGGGTCTTCCCGGGGACCGCATCCAGTGGAACGTGTTCGGCGTGACCCCAACACCGGGAAACATCGGTTGTATGATTCCGCGGATTCCCGATCCTACATTTACGCCGATAGGTTTCCGGGACGTCACGCAGATCGTTGGCAGTCCTATCAACCTCGGGTATCTCAACGCGGAGTATCTGGACCTAAGGGCGAGTATGTTTTGGGATACGGCAATCGGCATGCTGAGCTTCACCCCGAACGTGTCGATCGTGACTAAATACGAGTATCCGCGGCTTGGTACAGCGAGTGCTGACGTCCTGTGTCCCCCTTCCGGCGATCCTACTACCACTGCGGACGATGTCTGCGATGGCGTGGGGAGAGAGGCAGAATTCAGCGCTACTTCGGTCCAGGCCATGCCTCGTTGGCAGGGAACGTTTACGGCGGGGTTGAGTTTTGGGGACCACAACGTCAGGTTGACTGCCTTCTATACCGATGGGGTCAATATACCCATTGGGTACGACGAGGACGGCATGTACCTGGGCGACCTGACTGACGACGAGTTGGCGACGTTCATTCATAACGACGGCCTCTGGACGCTGGACCTCAACTGGTTCTGGCGGTTTAGCGCGGCCTCTAGCCTCAACATGTCGGTTCGCAACCTCTTCGCGGAAGACCCGCCAATTACCAATTCCGGCAATAACTCCTTCTTCAATCGCAACAGAAGGACCTACAGCGTTCAGTTCACGCAGTCTTTCGGTAACTGAACGCGGACGCTGGAGCAAGAAAGTCTAGGCGGCGCGCGGCGGAGACGCCCGCGCCGCCAGCGCTTGACGGGCACCACCCCCACAGCGGCGGCGGTTCGCTATCCCGCCGCAGCGTGCCGCTGGCCGCCTGCCAGCGACTATGCCTGCGGCGCATAGGCCGGACCGAGAAAGCATTAGTTTCGCCGGGTGCTTTGTGGGATTCTGACATGCTGTGGGCCGCTGCCAATGAGGCATAGGGCGGCCTGGAAATGGACCGGGATGCCGGGGGGCACCTTATGATGCGAGGAACAAGTAACAGTCGAGTCGCGGTGCCGTGGCTGGTCCTGGCGGCAGGGCTCGCGAGCGCACCGGTGTTCGCCGAGATCGATCTGTCCGGGGAGTGGGGGCCCCGGTATCATGAGGACCAGCCGGAGCGCCTACCGGGCCCGGCCATCGGTGAATATCACGGGCTTCCTATTAATGACGCGGCCCGCCTGCGGGCCGAGAGCTGGGACCCGTCCCTGCTGACGTTGCTGGAACATCAATGCAAACCCCACCCGGCCGATTATGCGACGCGTGGCCCGGCCAACCTGCGTATCTGGAAGGACATCGACACGGCCACACAACAGATCGTCGCCATCAAGACTCACATCCAGTGGCAGGCGCCGGAGCGAACGATCTGGATGGACGGGCGGTCGCATCCCCCGGAGTATGCGGCCCACACCTGGCAGGGCTTCTCTACCGGCATGTGGGAGGGGGACACGCTGACCGTCAAGACCACCCATCTGAAGGCAGGCTGGATCCGGCGCAACGGTGTTTTCCGTACCGACAAGGCCACGCTGACCGAACACTACATCCGCCATGGTAATTACCTGACGATCATCAGTCTCGTCGACGATCCGATCTATCTGACGGAGCCGATCATCCGCAGCCAGAACTGGGTCCTGGATCTGAACCAGCAGATCAACCCCTATCCGTGTCACATCTCGGTGGAGATAGACCGGCCGCAGGGCACGGTGCCGCACTTTCTGCCGGGTGAGAATCCGTTTCTCGAAGAATATTCGTCCAAGTACGACTTGCCGGTAGAAGGCACGAGGGGCGGTGCCGCGACGATGTATCCGGACTTCATCGAATGAACAGCCACATGGCTCGCGTGCTCAAACGATTGCCGGGTCTGCGACCCGTTCTCGTCCTCGCTACCGCCGTGGGCGTCGCGAGTCTCACTGTGGATGCCAGCGCGCAGCCCGCCGGGATGCTCGACGATGCCGAGATCCACGTACTGCCGGTACAGGGCAACGTCTACATGCTCGTAGGCGCGGGCGCCAACATCACGGTGCAGGCCGGTGACGAGGGCGTGCTGGTCATCGACACGGGGGGGGCTGCGCAATTGACGGACAAGATCGTGGCGGCGATACGCGCGATCTCTAACAAGCCGATTCGCCATGTGCTCAACACGCATGTTCACTCGGACCATATCGGCGCCAACGAAGGCATCGCCGCCCTGGGCAGCACCATAGCGAGCTTCGGCGGCGGGGGCGGCAACATCACGCTGGACGGTGAGCAGGAGACGCGTGCCAATGGGGTCGCGCACGAAAATGTTCTCCACAGGATGGTGGCTGAAGACATTCCCTTCGGCGCCTGGCCGACGGACACGTATTTCGTCGCGCAGAAAGAGCTTTTCTTCAACGGTGAAGCGATCCAGATTTTTCATGCGCCGGCTGCACATACCGACGGCGACAGCATCGTCTTTTTCCGTCGCTCCGATGTCATCAGTACCGGGGATGTATTTCTTACCACTCACTATCCGGTCATCGACGCCGAGCGGGGCGGCAGCATTCAAGGGATCATCGCCGCGCTGAACCATATTCTCGACCTGGCCATTCCTGCGGCGAAACAGGAAGGCGGAACCATGGTGATTCCCGGTCATGGACGGCTTTGCGATGAGGCCGACGTCCTCGAGTACCGGGACATGGTCACCATCATTCGCGACCGCATCCAGAATTGGATCGACCTGGGATGGACGCTTTCACAAGTGATGGCCGCCCGGCCCACGATGGACTATGACGGGCGGTATGGTGCAGACCAGGGACCCTGGACGACGAAAATGTTTATCGAGGCCGTGTATCGGGACCTCAGTGGATAATTAGGAGATATCGAATGAACCGCACATTACTCGTCGCGCTCGTGGTCGGGACGATCGTATCCGGCGTTCCGGTTTATGCCCATCACTCATTTCCCGCGACTTATCTCGTCGACGACACCGTGACGATCGAAGGGGACCTGGTCGCGTTCTTGTTCAAGAATCCGCATTCGTTCGTTCAGGTCAGCGTTAAGGATGCCGACGGGAACTCTCAGCGGTGGGCCGTCGAGTGGGGCGGTGGATCGTTCTTGCGCCAGCAGAATATCACCCGCGAGACACTGAAGCCCGGGGATCATGTTATCGTCAGCGGCAATCCCGGACGTAATCCGGCGGACCATCGGTTGCGCCTGCGCAAAATTGAACGACCAGCCGACGGCTGGGAGTGGGGCGGAGACTTCGACTAATCTCTTGGAGTGTTTTCTTGTTACGAGACACAGTGAGTTCCGGCATTCGACAACGGCGTAACGCGGCCGTGATCGCGCTCGCGGTAGGGCTTTCCCTCGCGGTGGGCGCGCAGGCCCAACGACGCGGGGGCGACGGAGCGCAGGAAGCCGAGGAGAGGACGCCCCGGGAATTGGCCCCGATAGACCTGACCGGCTACTGGGTGTCCGTGGTGACCGAGGACTGGCGCTGGCGCATGGTCGTTCCGCCCCAAGGGGACTACTCGAGTGTTCCTCTCAACGATGACGGTGAGGCGATGGCCGATACGTGGGATCCCGAGCAGGCGACCGATACCTGCGAAGCCTACGGGGCCGCAGGCCTGATGCGCATGCCGTTGCGGCTGCATATCACCTGGGAAGGAGACGAGACGCTGCGAATCGATACGGACCACGGCATGCAGACTCGGCGGCTCGAATTCGCCGGCTCGGGCTGGCAAGGGGGAGAGCCGCAGTGGCAGGGTGACTCCGTCGCGACGTGGGAGGGGAGCCTTAGAGGGCGCCGGCAGGGAGGGGCGGGCGGTGGCCCATCCGACGCGCAAGGCCCAGGAGCTGGTGGTATGGCTGGTGGTATGGGGCAGGGCCGCGGGGGCCGGACCGTGCAGTTGTCGCATCTGAAGGTCGTTACGACGAACATGAGGCCAGGCTATCTGCGTACCAACGGCGTGCCCTACAGTGGTGATACCGTGCTCACCGAGTTTTTCGATCGGCACTCGGCCTACGGTGACGAATGGATTACAGTAACGACAATCGTGAATGATCCGGCTTATCTCACCGAGGAATTCATCACGAGTTCGAGCTTCAAGAAACTTGCCGATGATTCGAGCTGGAACCCCCGGCCGTGCGAGGCGAGCTGAGTCGGCCGCGCAGGGCAGGGCATGGGCGAGACACGATGATGCCGTTTCCGCGTATCACGGATAAGTAACTAAGGAAGACCAGATGAGTGAGTATCAGACCGTTTTCGGGTCCCTTGACGATTATACGAAAGGGGACCTCGAGATCATCAACGACAATCCAAAATATTACACGTTCTCGAACTTGTTCGACGTCGCTGCGAATTCGGCACCCTATGAGAAAGTCGTCGTGGGGAAGAATCTCGAGTACGTGATCGAGGCGATCCGCACGGAAGGCACATCCGACTGGTATGCCGCTGCCCATGACGAGTTCGCACTCATCATGGACGGTACGGTCGAAGTCGATCTGGTAAAGCTGGACGATCCCGACACCGTCGTGCCGCCGGACACCGAGGGCACCGTTAAGATAGACGGAGAGCCGGCAGGTCCGAAGATGGGCTGGATTAAGTGCAGTCGTGGCCACCAGGTGCTGTTACCGAAGGGGGCGGCGTATCGTTTCCGCGCCGACAAGCCTGGTGTACTCATGCTTCAGACACTCTACGGAGCCCTGTCGGTCGAGAAGTGGGCCGAAATCTGCTACACATGAGGATTCAGTCATGTCGTCGGGCGAATGACCCGATAGGCAATGAGGAGATAGAACGATGGCTGCTCAAATAGAAGTAAACGCGTCACCCCCGAGTAACGAAACGGGTTATCGCAGCTTCAAGCTTGGAGAGTTCGAGTTTACTCGAGACGAGTATTTTGCTCGCGTGAGTTGGACTGCGAACGGTAGGAAGATGACCCACGTGATTTCTGCGGATGCGTTTCTACGTTCCATGATGCGTGATGTCGCATGGGGGTTCTTCTACGGTCAGGTCAACTTTGACGCTGTATTCGGCACGACCAATCTTTATGGTCAAGTCGAAGTCTACGCGGGCCGGACGAATCCTGCGTATCGCGAGCAGGGGTTGGACTATTCCGAAATCTTCGATACGCCAGAGATCATGGCGACATTCAAGGCCATTCTGGACGATTGGAGCAACGAAGGCTTCGATCCGTTCGCGGCGCCTGCCGAGACGGGGCGAGCGTGGCTCGGAAAGAAGAACGGGCACAACCGGGCGGCGATAGAACGCCAGCGAGCGGTCTGTGAGCGGATGCCCGGTCTTCCGGGCGATGCGCCATTACGTTCGGATGAGAACGGTTTTCCGGTCAATCGAGCATTCCTCGACGTCTCTCAGGAGGAACCGGAGGTGCATGCTGAACCCGGTTTCGAGGATGAGGTCAGTGCCTTTAGTCTGTTCGCCTATCTATCGCGGTCGGACGTGACTTGGAATCCCTCGGTGAGCTCAGTGTGCAAGGCAAGCCTTTGCTGTCCGACGACTGAGGAATATATCCTACCCATTAAGCACGGTAATGACCGGGTCGAATGGTTCATTCAGCTCTCCGACGAGATCGAATGGGAAGTTGAAGACAAGGAGACGGGGAGGCCGCGAGCTAAGGTGATCATGAAAGCAGGTGATGTGGCGTCGATGCCGGCTGACATTCGGCATCAGGGGTTCTCCAAGAAGCGCGCGATGCTTTTGGTGTGGGAGAACGCGACGGTGGGTTTGCCGGACCGCTACACGAGCGGAGAACTCAAGCCCCATCCCATCGACTTCTAGGGGCTGACGAATATGACAAAGAATAAGGCAGTGGTATGACGAGTTCAGCTCAGGTAGTCGAGGCGGTTATTGGGAAGGGGCGCGTGCGACTGCAGACGAAGTTGTTCATCGACGGTGAGTTCGTCGATGCAGAGTCCGGTGATACGGTTGAGGTTCTCAATCCGCATGACGGTTCCAAGCTCGCGGATGTTGCGCAGGGCGGTCTGGCCGACATCGACAAGGCCGTAGCCGCCGCCCGCCGGGCGTTTCCCGCGTGGCGGGCGATGCAGGCGGCCGCACGGGGAAAGCTGTTGCTGGACCTGGCGGAAGCGATCGAAGCCAACTCCGATGAGCTCGCGGAACTCGAGTCGCTCGACACCGGGCATCCGATTCGGGATACGAAGGGGCTGGACGTACCCCGTACGGCATTCACCTTTCGCTACTTCGGCGGCATGGCGGACAAGGTACAGGGAAGTGTCGTGCCTGTTGAGCCGGGGTTCTTAAACTATGTGGTGAGGGAGCCGTTGGGCGTAGTCGGGCAGATCGTTCCGTGGAATTTCCCCATCATGTTCACGAGTTGGAAGATGGGTCCCGCGCTCGCAGCCGGCAATACGGTCGTTCTCAAACCCGCCGAGCTCACTCCGCTGAGTGCCCTGAAGATTGCAGAGCTGATGGCGGGAGTGGGCTTTCCTCCCGGTGTAGTGAACATCATTCCGGCACCGGGCCGAACCGCGGGCCAGTACCTGGCCGAGCACTCAGGAGTCCAGAAGATCGCGTTTACCGGTTCGACGGACGTCGGCCGCAAGATAGTCGAGGCCTCTGCCGGGAATCTGAAACGAGTGCAGCTCGAACTCGGGGGGAAAGGGGCCAATATCGTTTTTTCGGATGCAAACCTGCCCGCTGCGATAAACGGCAGCGCGTTCGCGATATTTCACAACCAGGGGCAGGCATGTATCGCCGGCTCGCGGCTGTTGCTGCACGAGGATATCGCCGAGGAGTTCCTGGACGGATTCCTGAAGTTGGCTGGATCCATCCGGCTGGGCAATCCATTAGATCCGAGCACCGAGATGGGGCCGTTGACTTCTCTCGGGCACCACGAAAAGGTGCTGGCGTATTGCGAGATCGCCCGTCAGGAAGGCGGGGAGATTTTGCTCGGTGGCGAGAGGCCGACCGACCCGGAGCTCGCCGACGGTTATTACATCACGCCAACGGTCGTCAGGGCCAAGCCTCAGGACCGAGTCTGCCAAGAGGAAGTATTCGGCCCGTTCGTCACGGTGTCCACATTCCGCTCTGACGAAGAGGTCATCGAGTCCGCCAACTCGACGGAATACGGCCTGGGTGGCGGGCTCTGGACGACCGATCTGCAACGGGCCCACCGGGTCGCCGCTGCCATGCGTTCGGGCATGGTCTGGATCAACTGTTACAAACGCGTGAACCCGGGATCGCCCTTCGGCGGGGTAGGCAGCTCTGGCTACGGCCGGGAGATGGGTTTCGAGGCCATGCACGAATACACCGAGGCTAAGTCGGTGTGGGTTAATGTGGATGCAGATCTGCCGCCATATTTCCCGCGCTAGCGGCTGACGGTGCCTGACTCGGGCTAAAGCCGGGACAGTAGCGGACGCACATACCGAGGATGGTTTGGCACGACCACCCCGAAGCGCCGAGTGCGGACACTCCCCTTTGCGCTCTACAGGACATTCCCGATGGGAGTTGCAGGGAGTTTGTCTTCGGCTCCGCGAAGGACGCGCTGAGACTGTTGATTTTTCGGGATAAAACCGAAGCGTGGGGCTACGTCAATATTTGCCCCCATTTTCATATTCCGCTGAACTCGAAACCGAATCAATTTTTTATCACGGCCAGAAGAAGAATCATGTGTGCTTACCATTGTTCCGTCTTTCGTTTCGAAGACGGATATTGCACGGAGGGGCCAGGCAAGGGAATGAGTCTGGAACCGGTGGCTTTGAAAATCACGGATGATCGTATCTTCATCGGTGAGGCATAACGATCCGAGACCTTATTCACTGCGGGATCTTACGTAAGGTGAAATGAGCACGAGAGGACAACCTCGGTCCGCGGCGTTGGATCAATTGCCTGATCGGCCCGATACCACGGTATCGGCTCGCGAGAGTTTCGGTATCGACAGCGACCTCACGGTCCCCGCGTTCAGTTCCGCGAGCGATCATGTGCCGGAGATAGACCCTGTTTACCGGTTCGACAAGGCCACGACACTCGCGCTGTTAGCGGGATTTATGCACAACCGCCGGGTACTGGTCCAGGGCTACCATGGCACCGGAAAGTCCACCCATATCGAGCAGGTGGCGGCACGCTTGAATTGGCCGTGTATTCGAGTCAATCTGGACAGTCACGTTAGCCGCATCGATCTCATCGGTAAAGATGCGATCGTTATTCGCGACGGGAAACAGGTCACCGAGTTTCGGGAGGGAATTCTTCCCTGGTCGCTGCAGCGGCCGATCGCCCTGGTTTTCGATGAGTATGACGCCGGGCGGCCCGATGTGATGTTTGTGATCCATCGGGTGCTTGAGGTCGAAGGCAAGCTTACGCTATTGGATCAGAGTCGCGTCATCCATCCGCATTCCCATTTTCGTTTATTCGCTACCGCGAACACGATCGGGCTCGGTGACGCGACGGGACTCTATCAGGGTACGCAGCCGATCAATCAGGGACAAATGGATCGTTGGAATATCGTAACGACGTTGAACTACCTCCCGAGCGAAGAAGAAATCGAGATCGTTCTGGCGCGCGTTCCGGCCTACGAGACGGATTCCGGGAGACAGGTCGTCGCGCAGATGGTGGCGCTGGCGGCGTTGACTCGTACGGGGTTCGCGGCGGACGATATATCGACGGTGATGTCGCCGCGAACGGTAATCAACTGGGCCGAGAATGCGCAGATCTTCGGCGAGCTCGAATATGCTTTTCGAGTCACGTTCCTCAACAAATGCGACGAAGCGGAGCAGGCGACGGTAGCGGAGTACTACCAGCGGTGTTTCGGCGTGGAACTCGCGGAGTCGGTAGCTTCGAGAATCTCGGAGGAGCCATGAGGCGGTTCTCGAAGGGAACCGAAGGCATCGCCAGAGATGTTTCGGCTGCCGCGCTTCGAGCGCTGGCAGATCGACGCGGGATCGAAGTACGCAGAGGCGATGCGACTCGGTCGAGTTCGGGGTGCGTCAACCTTCCGGAGCTTCCGGCAAAGCTCTCGCCGGACACGCTCGCCATCGCGCGCGGGGAGGTCGATGCGGTCGCATTACGGTTACGCTATTGCGACGAGACGGTCTATGCTCGTTATCTTCCGGAACACGGCGGTGCCCGATCTGTTTACTCGCTGCTGGAGCAGGTTCGCGTCGAAGCGCTGGGCTCGCGGTGTATGGTAGGCGTACGACAGGATCTCTCGGCGTTACAACGATCCATCCACAGCGCGAGAACCACAGAGCGCTCGCCGGAGCGGGCTTTCAGGGAGATCGATGCCGTGCTGCAGGTTGCGAGAACCCGTCTGCGCGCACCGCTACCCTCCGCGTCGACGACATCGAATGAGTCTCGACCCGCGCTCGACGCCGAAGTCACAGCCGGAATCGATGCGCTCGTCCCGTTGCTCGAGGACCAGGCATCGTTCGCGCTGCAGGCGAGGAGTTTGATCGACTCGCTCGGCCTGGTGGGGAACGGGGCACCGAGCATCGACCGGGATCGCGCGACGGTTGCCGAACGGGATAGCCGCACGCACCGGACCGTGTCCGGCGATTCGATAACGACCGAATGGGATCCTTTTCGGGGACCGCGGACTCGACGGGCGAGAGAAGCTGCGCTCGATCCGCGCTCGAAGAGAAAAAACAAATCGGGCGACGATGCCCCGTATCGAAACTATACGTCCGAATTCGATGCCATCGTGAGACCCGAGGATGTCTGCGACGCAGGCGAGCTTGTCGCGCTGCGGCGTTCCTTGGATGATGCGATGCCTGCCGGGTTGTACGCGACGACACGGCTGGCCCATCGCTTGCAGCGCCATCTGGTCGCTCAACAGATGCGTTCCTGGACATTCGACCTGGAAGAAGGGCTCCTCGATTCCGGTCGGCTCTCGAGAGTGATTGCGGACCCACTGGAACCCCTCGCGTTCAAGCAAGAATCGGAGAGCGCGTTCCTCGATACCGTCGTCACGCTGCTGATCGATAACTCGGGCTCGATGCGCGGGCAGCCGATTGTCATGGCCGCCGCTTGCGCCGAGATCATGGGTAAGGCGCTGGAGCGTTGTGGCGTCAAGTCGGAGATCCTGGGGTTCACGACGGCTAGTTGGCGCGGCGGGCGGGCGAGGGAAAGATGGGCGGCCGACAACAAGCCGGACGGCCCGGGCCGGCTGAGCGAGCTGAAGCACATCATCTACAAGAGCGCGGACGTTCCCTGGCGCCGCGCCCGCCGGAATCTTGGTTTTATGCTGCAGCCGGAACTTCTCAAAGAGAACATCGACGGCGAGGCGCTGCTGTGGGCCCATGATCGTCTGCTGGCGCGACCGGAGCACCGGCGGATCCTGATGGTCATATCGGACGGGGCTCCGTTCGATGACGCGACGCTGGCAGCGAATGACGAACGCTACCTGGATCGGCACCTGCGTCTGGTGATCGACTGGATCGAGCGGCGCTCACCCATCCAATTGATGGCGATTGGGATCGGTCACGACGTGACCAATTATTATCGACTCGCATTTACCGTATCCGAACCGGATGACTTGGGCGAGACGATGATCGGCCAACTCACCACGCTTCTGGATGCCACTCGCGTGGTGGTCCCCTCTCTCGTCGCATAAGAACGAAATAGACAAGGAGAGTTTGTCATGCCATTCCTCCCGTCGTTGGAACACGAAGACAAGGTCCCCCATGCCATGGCTAAATTTCAGAACGGGACACAGAGACCGCTCATGATTTTTCATCAGGCGCTCCTGCGCGGCGACTCTCCGTTCTCCGTCAAGGAACGGGAACTCATGGCCGCCTACGTTTCGGGCCTGAATGCCTGCCAATACTGTTATGGGGCGCATACGGCAGTCGCGGAGCTGTTCGGCGTGCCCAAGCAACTGATCACGGACCTCGTTGCAGATTTCGATCAGGCGGACATCGACGACAATCTCAAGCCTGTGTTCAGTTATCTGCGCAAGCTCACGCTGACGCCGACGCGTATGACACAGGCCGATGCCGATGCCGTGTATGATGCCGGATGGAGCGAGCAGGCATTGTATGATGCGGTTCAGGTCTGTTGCCTTTACAATTTTATGAATCGTTTCGTTGAAGGACTCGGGCTAACGCCGATCCCGGACCACTTCGGGATGGAAGGGCAGATGATCTTAGACGGTGGCTACGAGGGGATGCTGGAAGCATTCGATATCAAGTAGATGCTGATTCGGGTCGTTCGCTATCAAGAAAAATTAACAAGGGAGGACTGAAAAATGGCTACGCCACACGCTGAATGGAATACATCGTACGAATGGAAGACCGTCGCCCTACTCGGTGTTGGATTCGGGCTTGTCGGCCTGGATCGGTGGATTATCGCGCCGCTGTTCCCGTTCATGATGGAAGATCTGGGTCTGGGCTATCAGGATCTCGGTAACCTCGTCGGAATCCTGGGGCTAGTATGGGGCGTATTCGCGATCTGCAGCGGCAGGTTGTCCGATTGGATCGGGCATCGAAAGATTCTGATACCAGCGATCTTGCTGTTCTCTGTGATGTCGGGGTTTTCGGGTATGGCCACCGGGTTGGTGGGCTTGATAGTCATCCGGGCGCTCATGGGAGCGGCGGAAGGATCCTACACTCCGACAAGTTTTACGGCGGTCGCCGCGGCCTCCCACCCCAAGCGTCGGGGATTCAATCAAGGCCTGCAGCAAAGCGGGTTCGCGTTATTTGGTTTCGCGCTCGGGCCGATCATCGCCGTGCAACTCCTGGACGTAGTTCCGTCCTGGCGTTGGGTCTTCTTTATTGTCGCAATCCCGGGCTTGATCGTAGGCGGGTTGCTCTATTTCGTTCTCCGTGAGCCGGCGGATACGCAGGGCGGGGAACTCGTCGGAGCGACGGAGGCTGGTGGAAGCTGGGCGGAGGTCTTGCGGAGCCGCAACATCATCCTCTCTATGTTGGCTCTTATCTGCGCGATGGCCTGCGTATTCGTTCTGGGGGCCATGGTGCCGAGCTATCTGCTGGATTACATCGGCATCACACCATTGGAGATGGGCTTCGTCATGTCCGGCATGGGCTTCGGCGGCTTTCTGGGGCAGTGGTGGGTTCCAGCGCTATCGGATTGGTTCGGGCGTAAGGTGATGGCGATCGTTGGATTCGTCGGCGCCTCTGTCTTCGTTTGGGTCTTCGCCCAAATCGGCGCCAGCCCGGTGCTGTTATTCTCGGGGCTGTTCATGACGTCGTTTTTCGCTCTTGGCAACATCGCGCTGATCACGGGTCCGATTTCAACGGAGGCTGCCCCGCTGGGGCTGGTGTCTGCAGCGATCGGCATCGTCGTCGGCACCGGTGAAATTTTCGGCGGCGGCGTCGCGCCTTCGCTGGCCGGCTATATCGCCGAGAACTACGGGATCGAGCATGTCCTCACTCTAGCGCTCGTGGGAGTCAGTATGGGCGTGATCGTTTCGCTGTTCTTCGAGGAGACCGCGCCACGGAAGGTCGCAGTGACGTCGGAGCAACCACTGTAACCATCCGCTGACGATACGATGGGGGGCTCGCCTCGTGGAGAAAACATAATGAAAACAAAGGTATATGTCTCACTCGTTGCCCTATCGACTGTCGCTGTTCTCGGTATCGACACGACGATGGCTCAAGAATGGGGGCAAGACAGATCGATCGATCGGCTTTCGGAAAGCGTCTATCGCTGGGGTTCGCGCGGCGAGAATAGTGCGTACATCGTAACGTCCGAGGGGATCATCGTCATCGACGGCAGTCCATGCGCGTCGGGGGACACCGAATGGATCAAGGGCGAGCTCGAGCAGCGATACCTCGTTCCTGTCAAGTTGGTCGTATTGAGCCACGACCATTCGAGTCACATCTGCGGGACGGAAGTATTCGGTGATACAGCCTTGACGATAAGCCACCGTAAGCTTCGACCGCATATCCTCAGAGAGGGCCGCACTTCAGCCGTGCCGAATATCACGTTTGAAGATTCCATGGTCATTTATCTAGGCGGGCTCGAGGTGGTCTTAATCTATAACGGCCCGACTCATAGCGACAACCTGATCCAGGTGCATATTCCGGAGGAGGGAGTGCTTATCGCGATAGACCTGTCGCGTTCTGGAAAGAGCCTGGTGCTTCCGGATTTTCGTGATCTGGACGTCGACAACACGATCGAGGTGCTCGGGATCCTATCGCGGTTGGAGAATGTGGAGATCGTCCTACCAGGGCACGGCCCGACGGCGACTCAGGAAACTTTTTCTCTCTACCGTGAGTACTTGCGGACCCTGAGGGATCGGGTGCTCGATCAGCTGGTAGACGGAAAATCCGTCGAGGAGACATTGCAAGCGGTGACGATGGACGATTTCAGCGACTATGAGTATCTCGACCGCTGGCTTCGACCGAATATTCTGTCGATGTACGAATATCTGTACACGTATCGGGAACCGAATGAAGAGTTCCTACGGGAATATCAGCAATCCCGCTATCCGATCGGTGCCCGGTGACGCCTGATCCGAAGATCGCCGCAAGATCGGGGAGGCGTTGACCGACTCACTCGAACTGCAGATGGCGTCGGGTGGTCTCGAGGTCGCAGAGCTCGAAGGCGAGTTCATGGTCGGCGATCTTCTGGTAGCGCCCCGTCCTGGTGACGGGCTCGGATAGGTACACCGGATCCTCTATCGTGTAACTCACGGTCATTCCGTTGCCGCCATTCGTCAGCTTGAATCGCTCGACGACGCGCTTCTGCGTGCTGGAGTCTATGCCACGTTCAATTCCCCAGCGTGTCGCTGCAAATCCAGTCGTCTCGATAACCAGCGTGCCGTCGCTTTCGAAATGACCCACGGAGTAGCCCGAAAAGCCCGAGTAGTCCGTGGCGTCGGGTTCGTAGTCGTCCGGGCGTGGCGATCCGTCCAGATGAACGGTTCGTATCATCGGCGAGAGCTCTTTCCGTATGACAATGCTGTCCGGCGTTCGAGTCCATCCGTGGCTGAATGGCGAGAAGATAACCCTTGGAACCGAGAGGGGCTCGCAGTCGAGCCACGGGTCATCGTTGAGGTCGAACACATCGACCTGGGCCTGAGCGATGTCGGTCAGCGGCCAGTCGGCCGGCGGGCCGAAGCCGCCGACGAGTCCTCTCTGTAGCCCGCTAGCGGTATTTCCGCCTGGGCCGGCGCCGCCCATGCCGCCACCCATGCCGCCGCCCATGCCGCCGGCGCTTCGCCAGACGCCGGAGAAGTCCGTGGAGGCTGTCACAACCGGCGTCCGGCTCGGTGCGGGACCCCCGCCCCCACCTCGCGGGACTCGGAATGAATAGAACGTCGAGCCGTCGGCCAACGTCACGTGATCGAGCAGAGCAAATTTTGTCTCGGCGTTACGGTTGGGATTCGCGACGATCACGACACGATCTCCCTCCTCGACGGAGTCTTTCACCCAGCCGTTACGGATCAGGCCGGCGATCGAGTGTCCCTCAAACGTCCACAGTTCCACCTCGCCTGAATCGTTGGTCGCTTCAAGCTCGAGGTAGAGGTGTGGCGTTCGCCAGGCCAATTCGGTGACCGTTCCCTCGATCTCGAAGGTCTGACCGATTAGAAATCCCGCTCGTGAATGGTGGGCGTTCGCGACTGCGAATGACATCGTCAAGCCTATCGACAGAATCAGAGTACGCATCGAATGGTCCTCGTGGGGATCGCGGGTTCCCCTGGTAGTTTGGGCGATTCAGGCGGAAGAA
>SMVA01143315.1_pt1 | contig 15027 bp, 14 predicted proteins | sample 2456451 | NCBI WGS metagenome assembly SMVA01 (sample SAMN11095933, study PRJNA526329) | marine sediment metagenome | biome: Marine sediment; feature: Surficial sediment; material: Deep marine sediment; isolation source: Hadal surficial sediment | place: Pacific Ocean | collected 2014-05 | depth...
AACCCGGGGCCTTCTGGCGACGTGCAACCCCCCGGCAATGAACAAACTTCGCCGACCGCGAAGGAGGGATTGTTTACGAATCACCTCCGCCATGGAAGTTGCGCGATCAAAAAACGGTCGCAGGTCCGCGACGGAAGCTGCCACAGACCAGTCGACCGGGGAGTCGACGAGCAGCACGCGATATTGGTGGGCGGAATCCAGCGACTCGTTAATGAGACGAACCGCACGAAAGAGCTGCCCATACATTGGCGCGTCCCACACGGTATTGGGGGACACGATAGTATTGCGCCACGCCATCGTGACGGAGTCCCATGGCGCGCTGTCACCGCGAACATACCGGTCAACAATCGGTTGATACAGTGCGTTACCCCATTCAACCGCGATGTCGTCCACAAGCTCGGGCGTGCGGGGGTCTTCAAGCAACGCGAGAAGGAGTTCGTGCAACTCTGCGTGCCCGTGGTTTTCGCCGATCGCCACCACCCAAGCTGAGTCAAAAGCTTGGAGGATGGCGTCAATGACCTCCCCCTGTTGTCCAGGGACCACCGCAGCAGCGGCGACGAGCGTTTGTATGAGAAGCATCAGCCCCAATCATGTGTTTGTGGGGATACGTAACGAGACACCAGAACTAAATAAATGTCTGCAACCACAGCACGCTCCCTAACGTCTTGCAATTCTGCTGCGCCGCCAACCCGCTAACAAGCGCAGCATACCCACTACTTCTTCGGCGTCTGCAGCAATTGCTTGTTAGGAAGCAACGCGATCAGCCCGCCTCCCTACTCCGCACCGGGCCGTGAGCCTGCTAACGAGTCGATCGCTAGGTAGATCTCTTCAACGATGCCCTCGACCGGGGCCTCGCCATTCGTGAGCACGACCACGCCACGCCCTCCTCGGCGACGGAACGCCACCATCGTCCTCACTCCAATGTCACCGCCGCCGTGCGCGTATAGTACCTCGCCACCTCGTAGGCCCAACTGAAACCAAGTGTGATACCCAACTTCGGGAGTGAGCGGCGTGAGCGTCTCGATCGTTGAGGCGTCGATGACCGGTTGACCCTTGAACTCGCCCCCGTCGGCATAGATCGAGAGAAAGCGAGCGATGTCCGTGATGCTCGTCCTGAGTTGGCCCGCCGGCCAGTCTGGAAAGCCGTTCTGACCGTACGCAACGTAGCCCGAGTCAGCGGCATAGCGGTACGGCATCGCTGGCTCGGTACCTGTCAAGTCACGGAGAAACCAAGCCGTCTGGGACATCTCCAACGGAGTGAAGAGCACCTCCTCGGATAGACGCTCGAACGGAGTGCCGGATATCTCTTCCGCCAGCAACCCAAGCAGCGCGTAGCACGTGTTGCAGTAGCTCTGGCGCTCATTTGGGCCCGTCTCAAGGAAGTTCTTGTCGGGCTCGTAGCTGGTTCCTCCCGGCGTGAGGTAGTCGCGAAGGTATGAGCCCAAGGATGTCGTCGGATCCCCGGTGGCCTCACTCCAGAACGGCCCGTAGAAATCTCCATTGTCGGCTATGCTGGACCGGTGACGGAGCAGGTGTCGAAAGGTGATCGGGGAGGTCGGGTAGTTCGGGTTTCGCACGGAGAAAGGGAGGTGATCATTGATATCGTCGTCGAGCCGGAACTGCCCGTTGGCGTGCAACGACATGAGCACACTCGCCGTGATCGTCTTGCTGACGGACGCGATCATGAATGGAGTGTTGGTAGTGACCGGCTCAGCGTCCGCCACGTTGGCGAAGCCGTAGGTTCCGACCCACACAACCCGGCCCGAGTCCACGGCCGCCGCCACCAGGCCGGGGATGTGCAGTTCCTCCATCTTGGCTGTGATCAGCTCGTCGAGTCGAATGTCCTGGCCTCGCCCGGCGGGAGAACATGCCCCGGCGGCTCCCAGCAGCAGTGCCCATCTGTATCGAACGCAGCCTTGTCGCATCTGTCGCTCCCCAGCGTTGCTTCCTAACTAGTATTGGACCCGCAAAGTCGAGTCACCCCTCGCAGCCTAAATCGCACCTGCTGCATGCCGGGAAGAGTGGTCGCTCACTTCCCCAAAGTGACAGGCAAAGAGCCCACGCGCCAGGGGCTTCCAGGAAAAAACGCAACAACGTCGCACGAATGAGACGAAAATGCTGCAAAGCGTGCAGTGCGCTGGAAACGCGGGCGAAGGTTGAACTTTGGGAGCCGGGAGCGAAGAGCTACGAGTCGGCTTCTACTGTGGTTCCAGCCCCCACCGTTCCCGCGCCCGCGCCACGATAACCGACGTGGTTGCGTCGAACCCCAGCCGGCCGGTGTTGAGCACCATGTCGTAGTTCGCCGGATCGTTCCAGTCGCGATCGTAGTACTCCCGGTGATACCGGGCCCGGTTCTTGTCGGTGCGCTTCAGGGTTTCGCTCGCCTCCTTCGGCTCGAGCGACAGCCGCCGGCACACCTGCTCCAGCCGGAACTCCACTGGTGCCACCAGTTTGACGTGCAAGGCGTCGCCTCCCTGTCCCAGCACGGCCGGCGCGGCCCGACCTACCAGCACGGCGCGGCCTTCCTCGGCCAGTTCGGCCACCAGGCTCTCGGTCATCCGCACCACCATCACCTCGTCCCGGTTCTCGGCTGTGCCGGTCTCCGGCGGGAACAGTTCCGGGGCCGATGAAGCCATCGTCAACGACAGACGTTCGATGAACGACAGCACCCGCTCCTCCCGGTCGGCCACCTCTTCTGGCGGGAGACCGGCACGCCGCGCCACCTGCTCGACGAATTCGTTGTCGACCAACGACCACTCGAGCGCGGCGGCTACCCGGCGGGCGACCTCCGAGCCACCGGCGCCGAATTGGCGGGAAATGGTAATGAGCATGGCACCAAGCTACCGGGTGGGCGGCGGCGGCGACAGATGGGAGCGCCCCAGCCACACGACCGCTGCCACGGTGACGATTCCGCCGAGGGTCATGGCCCAGGCCACCCCGAGGTGCTCGGATAGCCAGCCGATCTGAAGCGCCCCCAGCGGAGACATCCCCAGGGCCATGAAGGCAAAGAATCCCATGACCCGGCCCCGGAGATGGTCGGGGGCCTGGGTCTGGAGCACTGTGTTGATGTTGACGTAGGTGAAGATCAAGGCGCAGCCGGCAACGGCCAGGGCCGCGACCGCCACTCCGAACCAGGGGATCCAGCCCACCACGGTCAGGACGAGCCCCAAGGTCCCGGCACCCAGGAAGATCAGCCGCTGTCGCGGCAGCCGCCCGCCGAAAGCCGCCAGAATCAAGGCACCGGCCAGCGACCCCACCCCCGTGGCGGCAACCAGGACGCCATAGCCTTCCGCTCCCACACCTAGGGCATCGCGGGCCAATACCGGCAGCATGACCACGAATGAGGAGCCGAAAATGCTGACCACACCCGTCAGCAGGATCAACCGTCGGGGACCGGTCCGCTCCAGCACGAACCGCATCCCCTCGCGGAACGCCTCACGGGCGTTGACCTCGACCGGGACCCGCGTCTCAGGCGGGAACCGCATGGCCAGCAGCGCGGCCAACACCGCGACGAAGCTCACCGCGTTGACCACGAACGCCGCGGCTACGCCGGCCACGGAGATCAACACTCCGGCGATGGCGGGGCCGACCACCCGCGTGGCATTGAAAACCGAGGAGTTGATGGCGATGGCGTGTATGAGATCGTCCTTGCCGACCATCTCGACTACGAACGCCTGCCGGGTCGGCACTTCGAAGGCAACCAGCACGCCGTAGCACGCCACCAGCACCATGATCCATGTCAGGGTGATGGCGTCGGCCAGCGTCAGGGCCGCGAGTGCGGCCGCCACCAGCAGCATGAGGCTCTGGATGAGTAGCAAGAAGCGGCGCTTGTCGATCCGGTCAGCCAGGACGCCGGCGTACAGGGTGAACATGGCCATGGGCAAGCCGCCCAGTGTCGTCACCAGCCCGACGGAGAAGGCCGAGTCGGTCAGCTGCAGCACCATCCAGGCGACGGCGACCTGCTGCATCCAGGTCCCCGACAGTGAAATGAACTGCCCGATGGAGAACAGCCGGAAGTTGCGGTGGCGCAGGGCGCCGAGTGGCAGCTTGCCGGCGCGACCAGAAGGTGCCGTCATTCATGGATAGTAAACCGGCCCGGCGGCCGGCGTAGTAAGCCACACGCGGGGGGGGGGAGCGGTAGACCCGACAGTCAAGCGTATCTACGGTGCACCGTCAAAGAACTCAACGACCCCAGTCTCCAGCGAGTACTCGGCGCCTACGACCCGAAGCCCATCATTCTCGATGTGGTCCTCGATGATGTGCGATCCATGGCGCAGATAATTGGCGGACACGCGGATGTTGGCACGGACAGCGTGTTGCATGAGGGCATCGTGGTCGTGCCCCAGTTCCGATGCCAGCAATCCTTCGACCGAGGGCCGAATGCGATCGACGATCGAACGCAGACCCCGGGATTGGTTCTCAGTCGGCCGTCGAAGCTCTTCCAAGGTCGCCTGAACAGCCCCGCACTGAGTGTGGCCCAGCACCACGACCAGGCGTGTTCCGAAGCGCTCCGCGGCAAATTCGATGCTACCGATTTGAGAAGAAGCCACGATGTTGCCGGCAACGCGGATGACGAACAAGTCACCGAAGCCTTGATCGAAGACGATCTCTATGGGTACGCGGGAGTCGGAACAGCCGAGAATGACGGCAAACGGTTCCTGGCCAACCGCCGACTCACGCCGGTGTTTCTGATCCATGAGGGTGTCGGGGTGGCCATGGTCCGATACGAAGCGACGGTTTCCCGCTCGCAGGCGTTCGATTGCTTCCGGTGCTGAGATCATCCGCCCTCATCCCTGTCCGGTTGATGTCATGGCGTTGAGCGGCAGGCCCGCTCTCAGCCCCCAGCTCCCCGCTCCCCGACCTTACCGCCGCCCTGAGGACCAGTGGATCGCCCGAATGAGCCAACCGCCGTCCCCTCGACCGAGTATCATCAGCTCCGCTCCCCGGCTGTTGATGGTCCGGCCGTTGTAGTCGCCGTCGGTGTGGCTCACCGTGCTGACCCAGGCCACGTCCCCCGCCAGGGTGACGGTGCGGGACACAATCTCGGTCGTCATGCCCGCGAGAAAGGCCATGTCGGCCGTCAGGTGCCCGGCGCCGTAGCCCTTCCGGGTCTCCACCCAACCGCCCTCGATTATCACGGCATCCGGCGCCAGCAGCGCCATGGCACCGGCGCTGTCGCTCCCGGCCAGCGCTGCGTGAAACTGCTCGATGACCGCCACGACCTGGGCGGAGTCGGTCTGGGCGAAAGCGGTGGCCGGGAGCAGGCAGAGAAGGAGGGAGAGCAAGAAGCGTTTCATGTCGTGGACCGATGGTTGAGTGCGCAGTACGCAGGTCGCAGTGCGCAGGTTGCTATGTCGGGTTCCTCGCGATGGGGCTGCTGTCGATCCCCCGGGTACTACATACTACCAAACGACGCCCTACGTCCTACGTCCTCATCCTGGCCAAAACCCCGCAAACGCCCCCGCCGTCAGCGTAGCGTACACGAAGGCGTCGACCAGTTGTTTCCCCACGGAACGCCAAGGCCGGCCAAACCAGATCGCGTCCGGCACGATGGCAAAGCCGTACGCCGCCCAGGCAAAGGTCCCGACGAAACGGAATACTTCCCAATAGTCAGCGTCGGGCTTCAGCGACAGCGATGCCAGGTAGGCGACGGTGCCGCTCACCAACAGGTAGAACACCAGCGACCGCACCATGTTCTTGCCCATGTTGGGGATGCCCTTGGGCAGCACTGTGAGGAACCCCACGGGTCCGTCGGTAAACAGCTGGGCTACCTCGGGGTCCTTGAGCGCGTCGGGCGAGGCGATGTTGGGGATGTTGTACTGCCCCGGTGGGAGGTCCTGGGGCTGCAGTGCTCTCCGTGCCGCGGCTTCGTCGGGCAACGACTTGTAGTCGGACTTGTGATGGGGCAGCACCGTCCAGATGATGGCGCTGGCGACGAACACGAGGACGCTGGCGAGGATGATGGCCAGCCACAACGACGCGATGGTTACCATGGGGGCCTCGAGCTAACAGGATGGACCATTAGTGCGCAGTGCACTGTGCGCCGCGCGCGGGCTCGACAGTTCCGCTATTTGGGCCGGAACCAAAGTGGGGCTCGTGGGTGAGAACCGCAAGGGACCGTGCCGTGAAGGCCGGACGGGAGTACGGGCGTAGATTCCTACGCACCACGCACTCCCGTGGTGGCTCCCTACCACTCGAACCCTCCGGTCACCCAGCTCCCTGGCGCACCAGCGCTTCCAGACTGTGGGCAGGGCAGATCGCGTGCCCGATATAGTCCCTGAGACCCTTGGCCACGCCGCGGATCTGCTGCTCGACGGCCGGGTCGGTGACTCGGCCGTCATCGTCGAACACACTCTGCACATTGGCGACCGATACCGGGCCCGGGAGTACGATGGCGCCGACGTGGGAACACACCCCGCGGAGCTGCTCCAGTGACTTGATGGCGCCGATCCTGCCGGCGGCCACACCTAGGAGGGCAACCGGCTTGCCGGCCATGGCGGAGGGAAAGCCCAGGTTTTCGATCATCAGCTTCATCATGGCGCTGAAGCTGCCGTGGTACTCGGGCGTGGCCAGCACTAGGCCGGTGGCGGCCTCGACGCTCTCCACCATGCCGGCCGCGCCGGCATCGGATCCCCGCCCCGGGAAATTCAGCTCTAACTCGCTCGGGTCGATGACCGTTACCGAGACACCGGGGTCGTTGTTGAATTCGTCCACCACGATAGAGAGGGCCTTGCTCGTGTACGAGCCGGGCCGACTGGTGCCGAGCAGACAGGTGATGGCGATTCCATGTTGGGTGCTCATTGGGAGATCCTTTTCAGATGTCAGACGTCTGGTCAGTTCTCGGATTTCGACCACGCCAGCGCACTTCCCTTTTTAGTCTTCGAACGACCGAGTGCCTACCCTTTCGGTATTCGAAAGGAAACCAGAAAAACGAAGGTTATCAACACCGTTGAGATGAGGAACACGTTGGATCCCAGAAACCCGAACAGAAATCCACCGACGATCAAGCCGATGATACTGGCGAAGGCCCCGACGCTGCTGGCGACCCCCTGTACCGACCCTTGGGTGGCGGAATCACTGCTCCGGGACAGCACGGCCATGAGCGACGGCCACATGACGCCGTTGCCGATGGCAAGGGCAAGCGTGCCGGAGTAGATCGCGTACAGGCTGGGTGAGGTGAAGAACAGGAAGCTCACCGCCAGGAGAGCGCTGCCACCGATGACCAGCGTGCGGTCGGACAGCACTCTCGATGCCCGGTTCAACACCGGACCCTGGACCAGGGCCATCGACAACCCCATGACCGAGAAAAAGACGCCGATTTGAGGGAGAGTCCACTCGAGCCCGGAAACGGCCCATACCGGAAAAGTGATGTAGAAGAAGTTGAATGCCAGAAACACCAGGAAATAGAGAGCGAGCAGAAACGCCACGCCCGGAAGTCGCAGTACTTCACCGACCGACAGCGACGTTGTGGGGTGCAACTCGATGCATTCCTTCTGCTCCTGGCCCATCATGTGGTGAACCGCGGAATGCTCCGGGTTGCGCTCCAGGGTGCAGGGACTCGAATCGGGGAGTCGCACAATGAGGACGCTGGCCACGGCGGATATCAGCAACGCGGCAACGACGGGTGGAATCTCCCCCAAGGCGGTGGCGCCCAGGACACCGGCCAAGGCCGGCCCGACGATGAACCCCAGATTACTGGACAACGCCATCTTGCCGAAGTTGGTACTGCGCTCCTGCTCCGGAGTGACGTCTGCCAGGTAGGCGTTGGCCACCGACACGTTGCCGCCGGTGATCCCGTCGAGGGCTCGTGCCAGGAACAGGATCAGCAGTGGCACGGTGAGGGTGAATGCGCCCAGTACTGAAGAATCGACTTCGACCATGGTGATCGCGGGAAGAAATAGCGCGGTCAGGAAGATGGCCCACGACGCCAGGGTCCCCAGCTGGCTCAAGAGAAGGATCCGGCGCCGGCCGTAGCGGTCCGACCAGCGACCCAGGATCGGGGCGCCGATGAGTTGGAAGATGGAATAGGTGGCGCCCATGACACCGTAGATCAGCGCGTTGCCACCCAGGCGGGTGACCAGGAACACCAGGAAAGGGAGCACGATGCTGAAACCAAGCGTCCCGACAAAGTTGATTGCCAGGATGGGTGTGATCGATGGTGTCGGGTGCGAACTGGTGTGAGTGTCAGGCATCAGCAATCAGCGGCCGGCCCAGGCGAGACCGCTTTGCCGAATGCACGGTCAGGAGATCCCAGCCTGGCGCTGCAGCCAGCGGACGTAGGCGATGATCAGGTCAACCTGCGCCGGCGGCAGCCCCTCGACCGGTGCCATGGGTCCGAACCGCCAGTGGTGAGCCGCCACGCCAAGCTGGACCGCCCGGTGGAAGGAAGCGTCGGCATGATGGCTGGGCTCATAGATCTTGTTGACCAGAGGCGGGCCATTGGTGGATCCGGTACCGTTCGCCCCGTGGCACGCGGCGCAACTGCCGGTGTACATAGTCTCGCCGGCGATGAACTCCAACGGTGTGGGGCCCGGGTCGAAGTCGTCGGCCACCCGGGGGGCACCTCCGCCGCAGCCGGCCGCGGCCCCAGCCGTCACCAAGCCGGTGATCATTAAGGTCACTCTCTGTAACACCATCGACGTCATTTTGGAGAATAGGTGGTGAGTGCTGCCAGACACCAGGTTCGAGTCTACGGTAGCCAACTTCATGAGCCCGGCTCAAATATCTTTGTGGCCCAGTCGCCGCCGATGCGAATCCTGATACCAGACACCTCATCCCGGAACCGGTATCCTATGCTGATCCGGGGTATCCGTACGAACCAGATCTTGGGTCGGGTGTCGAAGAATCCCAGCGTCACTCCCACCTCGAAGGCCGACTGGGCGTCTGTCGGGCTTCCGCCCACGGAGATGAAGTCCAGGCTGTTGAGGAAATAGCCCACTTCTCCGTAGATCCCGCCGTACATCCGATGCCGGGAAATGGTGATGGGGATGGGGTGGCGTGCCCCGACGTGGAGCAAGCCGTGGATCCGGTCGTCGGTGGCGCCGAGTTGGTTGCCGGATTGGCCGTCCAGGCGGACGGCCGGTTCGATACTGAAGAAAAATCGCCTCCACGGAAATATCAGCTCCGCCAGGGCGCCCGCCTCTACCAGGAACAAGGTTTCGTCGGTCAGCTCGTCCCTTCCGACTCCGATGTCGGCGAATGGGCGCAGGGTCTTGTACCGGCTCAGGGGGATCAACAACTCGACTCCAGCCAGGAAGGCCGTGGTCCGGAGGTTTCCCGGATCGAGGTCGTTCAAGCTCTGGAAATCGCGGACCGAGAAGCTGCCGGCCACCCGCAGCTTGATGCCCCAGGTCGATTCCCCCATCGACTGCACGGAAAAAGAGACCGGTATGCGGATGGCCCGGAGTTCCTCCGTCGTGCTGTCCGCCGGCACCTGGGCGCCGACGACGGGGGCGAGGAAGCAGCCGAGTACCGCGAAGAGAGTGGGACGCATGTGGATGCCTTGTAACTTAGGGCCCGATATCTCGAAATCCAGTAAACTGTGGGCTATGGTGCCACGAACCCTGAGCAGAACGCCCTCGGTTCCGGAATGCCCCGGGCTGTCAATGCCGAATCCGCGGACTCCTCCAAGGACGGCCTGAGTTTCCGGGCCACGCGGCGGAGTATTGGATCGAGGGGGATCTTGACTGAACGATGCGCGCCGAATACACGCTTGGATGTGTCGATTATGGGGTGCCTTCACCTTCGATCAATAGAATCGCCAAATAAACGATCGGTGCCAGTACCCGGCTTCGTGCCATGGCCCTATTCATCCGTCCTCCTCCACCCACAGCCACTCCAGCCCGCCGAAAACCCAGCGCCAGGCCGGCGGCCTCCAGCCGTCGTGGTCGAATCCGCGGATGTTTCGGTGGGCCACGACAGGGCTGAGTCTGGGATAGAGGTACGTTGCCGGGAGTTCGCGACGAAAAGCTCTCGCGAGCTCTCGAAACCCTCTCTCCCGTTCGGTGAAGTCCGGTTCTTGGCGGGCCGCCTCGAGCGATCCCGCGATGCCTGGATACGCCGCCCGGAAGACGGTGTTGTCCATGATGGTCGAAATACAACAGACTGGCGGGATCACCGCCTCAAACTCGCCGGCCCTGACCCGGTCGACGATGAGGTTGCCATCCAGGCGCTGTATCTCCATTCGAACGCCCACTTGGCGCAGTTGGTGCTGGAGCACTAGTGCCGCCCGCTCCTCCTGGACGGGGACCAGTGTCATGAAGCGGAAAGCCTCCCCATTTCTGTTCCGCACGCCGTTGCCCTCCTCGTCTCGCCATCCCGCCTCTTCCAGCAGCCGCGCGGCTGCCACGGGGTCGAATGGCCACGGCTCAGCCAACTCACCCCGGTCCCACTGGCACACGGTGTACGGGGCGTCGGTCAACGGCAGGTCGCTCGGCAAGTCGAGGGCTGCGTGCAATGCGGGCCGGTCCATCGCATGGGTCAGCGCCCGGCGGACGCGTGCGTCCTGAAATAGCGGGTGCCGTGGATTGTAGGCCAACCAGCTCGCGTTGTTGGTCGAGAAGCGGTAGTGGACCCGGAACATGGAATCCTTGGCGAATTGTTTTGCCTCCAGTGAGCTCAAGGTCGAGGTGAGATCGGCGTTCCCGCTCCGCATCTCCAGTATTCCGCTGCCACTCCCGGCGGCCACGAAGCGGAGGATTACCCGCTCGATGCGGGGCTTTCCACGGTAGTAGTCCGGGTTTGCCTCAAACTCCATCATCGTCTGGGGCACGTGGCGAACGTACCGGAACGGCCCGTTCCCCACTGGGTGGGTCCAGAACTCCCACTGGTAGAAGTCCTTCGGATCGAGTTCCTCGAGCAGGTGTTTCGGATAGAAGGTCGGCCAACCATCCAGAGGCCACCGGCCTGGCTCGGTCAGGAAGATCCTGGCGGTGCGCCCGTCCAGGACCGCGACGGAGTCCACCGCCGAGGCGTTGTAGTTGAGAACATCCGGGTGGTTGAGGAGGTCTACGGTGAACTTGATATCGTCGGCCGTTACCGGGACGCCGTCGTGCCAGCTCACGTTCTCCCGCAGCCACACGGTCCACACCCGGTAGTCCGGGGAGTGCGCCCAGCGCTCCGCCAAGGCCGGCGTGGGCTCCCCGCAGGAGGAGCCCCGCTCGTAGTTTACCAGCGGCAGGAACATGAGGAACTTGGGTGTGTCGTCCCAGACGGGGCCGAGCACTCGCTCCTCAGCTGGATACAGGATGGTGATCGCATCGACCGATGGTCCGGCGGGGGCCCGGCGCTCACAGCCGGCGGTGAGGAGAGCCAGCGCGGCGCAAGCGACGGTCCAGCGGTCCAGTTTCATTCAGGGGATCTCCGCGGCAGGTTGCGCTTGGCCGTCCCTCGGGGTTCTCTGTCAGCCACTCCGTCGCTGTTCTCTGTTTCGCCTTGCTCCTCGATCCACAGCTCCTCCATATACCAGGCGGGATCGGCCCGGTACGGGGTGCTGAGTCCGCGGAGACGTCGATGCGTCACCGACGTCCAGAGAGTGGGGTACAGGCCGGTGAACGGCAGATCTGTCTGAAAGACCGGCTGTAGCTGGCGGTAGATCGAGTCGACCTCATGTGGGTTCATCGTGGCCGCTGCCGCTTGGAGCAGGTCGACGACCCTGGGATTCATGTGACCGACGGCCCAGTCGTGGCTAAAGCGGGCCAGGTGGGCCCGCTCGCCGCCCATCGAGGTTACGATCGCCGCCTCGAATTTGCCGGCTCGCCACAGCTCCCTCCCTGCCATGATATCCAAGGTGTTGATCTCCATCCCAATGCCGACCTGGGCGAGCTGGTCCTGGATGAAGACCGCCGCCTGGTCACGTAACGTTCCGCCGGACCAGGCGGCATGCATTACCAGCATCGAGAACCTGAAAGGCACTCCGTCGCGCTCGCGGATGCCATCGCCGTCGCTATCGCGCCAGCCAGCCTCATCCAGGAGTCGTCTCGCTTCCTGCTGATCGTACGGTAACGGCAGGGGGATCTCTCCACGATGGTACTGTTGCTCGGTGAATATCACGTCGAAGGCGGGCGTTCCTGCGGGCAGATTGACGAGCTTGTGGAGTTCGGGACGGTTGATCGCCAGGGTGAGTGCGCGACGCACTCTCAGGTCGTGGAACGGTGGGAATTGCTGGTTCCAGTATACCGCCGTCTCCTGGACGCCAAATGCGTAGTGATACACCCGGAATCGGGGATCGTCCTTCAACTTCAACAACTCCACTCGGTTCACATTGATGATTGCGTCTACGTTCCCGCTCATGAGTTCTATCAGCGACGCGTCGCCGAACTTTAGAACCACCCGCTTGATCCTCGGCTCGCCGCGATAATAGTCAGGGTTGGCTTCGACCTCGATCATCGTCTTGGGAACGGTGCGAACGTGACGATAGGGTCCATTCCCGATGGGACGCTTCCAGAACTCCCAGTCGTGGAAGTCCTTGGGATCGAGGCCCTCCAACAGATGCTTGGGCAAATAGACGGTCCAGTTGTCGAGGGGGCTGCCGAGTGAGCGTCGGCCGTAGGTGATCGTGTACGTGCTGTCGTCGAGCACGGTGACCTCATATGCATCCGGGAGCTCCCACTGGACCTCCCGGTGGCTATAGAGATCGAGGGTGAACTTGACGTCGTGGGCTGTGACCGGCACGCCGTCCTGCCAGCGGATATCCGTCCGCAGGTGGATGGTCCAGGTTCGATAATCCGGAGAACGCTCCCAACTTCGGGCCAGCCGGCCCTCCAACTCGCCGTCCGCGGTGTGCGCGACTAGCGGAAGGAACACGAGAAACCGAGACGCTTCACCGGACATCGGCCCCAAGCCACGCTCATCGATGGGATACAGCAAAGTGACGGTGGACTCGTCCCACCGCGCCTCATCGGCATTCGGAACACACCCGACCCCTGCCAAACCGATGAGACATATGGCAACTAGGTCACAGTGCGTCGGCTTCCGGGCTATCGTATCCCACCAGCCGAACGTCGCGTGGCGGCCAGCACGCATCGGGTCAGGGCCATGGCTCACTCGCGGTCCTCCAGCCACAGCTCCTCCGCGTGCATGACCGGGTCGGCTCGAAAGGGGCTCTCGAGTCCCCGCACCCGCCGGTCGGCCACGAAGGTCATCACCAGCGGGTAAAGGAACACGGCCGGCAGGTCCTCTTGGAGGAATGGCCACAGCGTCCGGTGGATCGAATCCCGGGTCTCGGGATCGACGGCACTGGGGATCTCCTCGACCAGCCTCGTCACCTCGCCGTTTTGGTACCCTAACCAGGAGTCCTCACCAAAGATGCCCTCACGATCGACGCTGTCGCCGAGGTCGAACCTGGAGAACAGGGCCTGGTAGCGACCGGACCGCACCCGTTCTCTGACTAACCGCAAACCGGGGCCCGCCGACTGGATCTCCATGCGGATTCCGACTTGACGGAGGCTCTCCTGCACGTAGAGCGCCGCCTTATCGAGTTGCCCCTCTTGAGGCGCGAGAGCCGTAAAGCGGAACTCGACCCCCTCCCGCTCACGGATCCCGTCGCCGTCGGCGTCCCGCCAGCCGACCTCGTCCAGCATCGCCGCCGCCCGCCCGGGTTCGTACGGCAGACCCTCCGGCACTTCTCCACGGCGCCACTGTCTCCCGGTGAAGAGGACGTCAACCACCGGAAGGTCGGCGGGCAGGTTGAGCACCTGGCGGAGTTCCCGCCGGTCGATAGCCAGGGTCAGCGCCCGCCGCACCGCCGGATCTTGGAACAACGGGTCCCGGTGGTTCCAGTAGATCCCGTAGCGCCATCCCATACCGGGGAACAGTTGATCGTAGACACGGAAGCGCGGGTCAGCCCGGAGTTTCAGAAGGTCCGCCCGCTCCACGCTTGCGACGTCCACGCCGCCCGCCAGCAATTCAGTCAGCGGGGTATCGCCAAACTTGAGGACCAGCCGTTCGATCCTCGGCTTCCCCGCGTAGTAGTCGGGGTTCGCCTCCAGCTCCAACATCGTCTGGGGCACGCTGCCCACGAACCGATACGGCCCGACTCCCACCGGATGGGCCCAGAACTCCCACTCCCAGAAGTCCGCCGGATCCAGCCCTTTGAGGAGGTGTTCCGGGTAGACGACCTCCCACCAGTCGAGGGCGTCCGTGGGCTCGGCAAAGAGGAGGGTGAAGGTGGAGTCGTCGATGACCCGAACCTCCGCCGGGTTCGCCACGCCCCACAATTTGGGGAACAATTTCTTGGTGAACCGGACGTCCCGGGCGGTAAAGGGTACTCCGTCGTGCCAGCGGACGTCGGTCCGCAGGTTGAACGTCCACTCCCGGTAGTCAGGGGAGTGTTGCCAGCTCTGGGCCAGGGCCGGGGTTATCTCGCCGTTTCCATCATGCTGAACGAGGGACGCGAAGATGAGGAACTGGGCCGGGTAGCGCAGCGGAGTCAACACCTCTCGCTCGTCCCCTGAGTGGAGCACCGTTAGGGTCGCAGCCCTACGGGATACCACTGCCGCGTCTTGGCGGCTGCACCCGATGACCGTGAGGGCCATGACGAATGTGCAGCCTAGTTGTGATCCGAATTTCATGTTCCGTCCCCGGTTTCGACGGGCTGGTGCTCCAGACGGAACACCGGGCCTGGTAGTATAGACCCTCAGCTCAGGATCCGTCGGTGTACGATCGGTAGTCGTCCACCGGTGAAATCAACGAAGATCTGAAGATGAAGGTTGAGTCGTCTACAACCGTGATGGCCACGGTTCCCGGCCCGATGTACCCCACGTCCGGGCGACTCAACAGCCTCGCCAGGAGGGGCTGCTCAGCTAGAGATGTCGACAGCGGGCCACGGTAAACTTGACGAACGGATAGAGGCAGCCTCACGGCTCCTCCAACCAAACGCGACCGAGATTCATGAACAAATCGCCTTGCGCCGCATCATAGCCTCTCACGTTCGCCCGGGTGACGCTGAAGTCGACCTTCGGGTACAGCCAGGTCGCCGGCATCTCTCGCTCGAAGACCTCCGAGGCCAACCGGTAGAGGCTGTCTTCG
>SMVA01128848.1_pt1 | contig 15018 bp, 14 predicted proteins | sample 2456451 | NCBI WGS metagenome assembly SMVA01 (sample SAMN11095933, study PRJNA526329) | marine sediment metagenome | biome: Marine sediment; feature: Surficial sediment; material: Deep marine sediment; isolation source: Hadal surficial sediment | place: Pacific Ocean | collected 2014-05 | depth...
ATGGAGAAGGTGGGACGCGAAGGCGTCATCACCGTCGAAGAGGCGAAGTCGATGGAGACCGAGCTCGAGGTCGTCGAGGGCATGCAGTTCGACCGCGGCTACCTCTCGCCCTACTTCGTAACAGACCCGGAGCAGATGAAGGCCGTGCTCGAAGAGCCCATGGTCCTCCTCCACGAGAAGAAGATCAGCAACATGAAGGACCTGCTGCCCCTGCTGGAGCAGGTGGCCCGCCAGGGCAAGCCGCTGCTGATCGTGGCCGAGGACATCGAGGGAGAAGCACTCGCCACACTGGTGGTGAACAAGCTGCGCGGCACGCTCAACGTGGCGGCCGTGAAGGCTCCGGGCTTCGGCGATCGCCGCAAGGCGATGCTGCAGGACATGGCGGTCCTGACGGGCGGCCAGGTCATCGCCGAGGAGCTGGGCCTCAAGCTCGAAAACGTGACCCTCAAGGATCTCGGCAAGGCCAAGAAGATCGAAATCGACAAGGACAACACCACGATCATCGATGGTGCCGGCACCAAGAAGGATATCGAGGGCCGCTGCAACGAGATCCGGGCGCAGATCGAGGAGACCACCTCGGACTACGACAGCGAGAAGCTCTCGGAGCGGCTGGCGAAGCTCGTGGGCGGTGTTGCCGTCGTGAAGGTCGGTGCGGCCACCGAGACCGAGATGAAGGAGAAGAAGGCCCGGGTCGAGGATGCCCTGCACGCGACCCGAGCAGCGATCGAAGAAGGCATCGTGGCCGGCGGTGGTGTGGCGCTGCTGCGGGCCCAAGTGGCGCTCGACGACCTGAAGCTCGATGATGAGCAGCAGGCCGGCGTCAACATCGTTCGGCGCGCCATCGAGGAGCCCCTGCGCCGCATTTCCGAGAATGCGGGCATCGAAGGCTCGATCGTCGTCGACAAGGTCAAGCACATGAAGGGCAACATCGGGTTCAACGCGGCCACCGAAGAGTACGAGGACCTGATGAAGGCCGGCGTCATCGACCCGACCAAGGTCGTTCGTATCGCCCTTCAGAACGCGGCCAGCGTGGCCGGCCTGCTGCTGACCACCGAGGCCATGGTCGCCGAGAAGCCCGAAGAGAAGAGCGGCGGCGGCGGCGGTGGTGGCATGCCCGACATGGGAGGCATGGGAGGCATGGGAGGCATGGGCATGTAGCCTCTGCGGCAGCGCCGTAGAGAAACAGGGCCCCCACGGTTTCGCAACTGTGGGGGCCTTCTCACACGAAATCACTGTCCGCGCGAAAGCGCCGAGGTGCTTTCATACCCGTTGATGAGGGGGATCCATGACCGCGCGCAAGAAGACCCGGGTGAAGAAGAAGGCCGCTGCCCAAAAGAAGGCCGGCAAGACCCGAAGGAAGACGAGCAAGACCGCAAAGAAGAAGGCCAAGAAGGCCAGCAAAACGCGAAGGAAGACGAGCAAGACCGTGAAGAAGAAGGTCAAGAAGGTCAAGAAGGCCGGCAAGCTCCGAAGGAAGACGAGCAAGACCGCAAAGAAAAAGGTCAAGAAGGCCGGCAAGACCCGACGGAAGACGAGCAAGACCGCGAAGAAGAAGGCCACTGCGCGGAAGAAAACTGCCCGGGCCAGCACCAGCGGCATCGTCTACAACGACCCGCGCAAGGGGCTCGCCAGCTTCTTGACCCGCTTGCACTGAGACCAGGCCGAATCCCGGCCCAGCCGACTCGAGGATCCCGGCGCGACGGCGGACCACCCCGCGGCCAGCTTCGCGCGGCTTGGCGGAGCGAGTGTTAGAGCGCCTCGATCGCAATCACGCGCCAACCGGTCTGGGTGTGGTCGAGCGCGGCTTCGCACGCCTGTTCGGGTGACCGAGCTTCGATGCTGAGGCAACGGTCCCGCCGGCCTGCATTCGAGCGCACGCGGACGCGCCACAGGCCCGAAGCCGCGAGCGCGGGCTCCTGAGCCCGGCTGGCGCGGCGTTCTTGGGCATTGCGCACGGCGTTGTCGACGCGTCTCATCATCTGTGCGACGTCTGCGCGGGTGTGACCGTTCATCTTCCCTCCGATCCACGCGGGTCCAAGCAGTCCACCGGACCCGTGGAGTCCAGGCTCTCCAGCGGCTTCGACCTGCATCCGCTGACACTTGAGACGAAAGCTGCGGGTAGGAGAGCCGCCGGGTCGCGGCGGCTGGGACGCCACGAGACGGGCGGACGGACCCTTCGAGTGGGACCGAATTCCCGCACCCTTTGACGCCCCAATCTCCCTCGCCCCTTGCGAGCCACGCCGCGGCTCCCATCCTCGGAGCTATGGCGAGCCAGGGAACGCCGGCGCAGGGGTCGACCGGCGCAGCGGATGGGCCGGGGGGAGGTGCCATGCGGGCATGGCTCGCTCTGGCGGGCGTGACGTTGCTCGCCCTGCTCGTGCGTGCGCGCTCCGCGGTCTACGTCTTTGCCAATGCGGGCGAAGTCGTGCTGCGTTCGGACGACACCCAGTACCACGCGCGCCGAGCCGCCTACAGCCTGGAGCATTACCCGGACGCGCTGAGCTGGGACCCCTACCTCGCGTTCCCGGCCGGAGGCCATGTGCCCTGGCCGCCGCTCTGGGACTTCCTGCTGGCTTCGGTGGCCGGCGTCTTCGGCGGAACCGACGCGAGCCTCGATCGCGTGCTGGCGTGGTCGGCCGCCGTCGTCGCGAGCCTCACGGTGATTCCCGTCTACTGGGCCGCGCGCAGTCTCGCCGGCAGCGGAACCGGACTGGGTGCGGCACTTCTCTTCGCCTTCTTGCCCGCCTCGCTGATGGTGTCGTCGGTCGGAAGCGCCGACCACCACGCCGTTGTCGGCCTCGAAGGCGCGTGCCTGCTGGCCTGCGGCGCACACGCCCTGCGCGCGCGTGTGCCCGCGCACAGGCGCGCCGCGCTGATCGGAATCGTGCTGGCGCGCACGGCGCTCGTTCTCAGTTGGCAAGGCAGCATCCTCTACCTCGGGGTCGAGGCGCTGGCCTTCATCGGAGTCGCCGCCATGCTCGGTCGCACGACGGCACTCACGGGACACGCCATCGGGCTCCTCGCCACGGCGGCGGCCGTCTCGCCGTTCGCGGCCGGAATCGGTGCCGAGGGTGGACCCGTCTGGTCGATCCTCGAACTCTCGCGCCTGCACGTGCTGTTGCTGTGCGCGGGCGCCGCCACCGGTCTGGGAGTTGCCGGTTGGGAACGGATGCGGCCGGCCAGCGACGGGTCGCGCAGGCTGCTGCGTCTCGGTGTCACGGGCCTCGCGGTCGGAATCCTGGCGCTTTTGATCGGCGGCGTGCCCCCGCAGCTCGCCACCGCCTTCGCCTACACCGGGAAGACCGAGCCCTGGATCGCCCACAATTTCGAGAACGTCCCGCTCTTCTCGGGTGGATCGTCGGCCGTGGCACGTCGCCTGTTCGACCGGCTCGTGTTTTGCGTTCCGCTGGTGCCCGTCGCTTTCGCCCTGCGGGCGCGAAGCCTCAAGACCCGCGGACCTGCGATTTTTCTCGGATTGTGGTCGGCCGTCTTCGCCGTGCTCGCCCTCTCCAACGCCCGCTACGCCAATGACTTCGCAGCGGTCTGCGTGGTCGGTGTCGCACTCCTCTTGGGAGAGATCGCTCGAGTCGTCTCCGCAGCAACACCGCTTCGCCGGCTTCCCAGAGCGGCCATCGCGGTCGGGATCGGCGCAGCATTGCTCGCAGCGACGCTGTCGCGGATCGTGACCGGCCTGCCGCAGCTCTTCGAAGCGGCCGCCGGCGACGGATCGATGCGCTATGGACCCGCGACCTTCCATCGCGACGCGCACCGTTTCGCAGTCGCGATTCGCCAAGCGACCCCCGCGCCCTCGGATCCGTACGATGTCGACCAACGGCCAAGCTACGGCCTCCTCTCCTTCCCGACCCTCGGTTCTCTGCTGGTCCGCGTGGCAGAGCGCCCGGTCACGGCAACGGGATTCGGTCCCTACGTGGGGCGCGATGCCTTCGAGGCGACGGACCGGTTCTACGCACTCACCTCCGAAGCGCAAGGCGTCGCGCTCGCCAGGCGACTCGGCGCGCGCTACGTGGTCACTTCCCAGGAAGGACGACCGAGGCCGACAACCCTGCTCTATCGACTGCACATGGAAGACGGAGGCGCCGTCGAGGGACGGCCCGCGCTGGCACACTTCCGGCTCATCACCGAAGCGCCGGAGCGCGGCCTGGCACTCGGCTTTCTCAGTGGAACGGCGCCGCGACAGACCCAGAGCCCGTACAAGCTCTTCGAGCTGGTCGAGGGCGCGGTCCTCGAGGTCCGGGGGAAGCCCGGCGCCCGACTCACGGCCCGGCTCGGAGTCGAGACACCGACCGGCCGGCGCTTCGTCTACCGCACCGAAACGTTCGCCGATGCCGAGGGGGTGGCTAGGCTGCGACTTCCCTACGCCACCCACACCGACGCCCCCACCGCGCCGCTGGGTCCCTACCGGCTGGGCTATGCCGGTGAGACCCGGCGACTCGCACTCTCGGACCAGGACGTCGTTTCGGGCCGGATCGTTCCCTGGTCCGAAGCGACGCGCGCACGATGACGCGACGAATTGGCGCCGCGAACGCTGCGATCGCGATCGCTGCGACCCTGCTAGCAGGCGTTCTGGTCGCCTGCTCGACCGAAGCGCCGCCGCTGCGCTGGCCCAACGTCCTGCTGGTGACCCTCGACACGACCCGGGCCGACCACCTGGGCTGCTATGGCTACGGGCGCAACACGAGCCCGGCGCTCGACGCATTCGCGAAGGGAGCCGTGGTCTTCGACCTGGCCTACTCCACCTCGAGCTGGACCCTGCCCGCCCACGCGTCGCTGTTCACCGGCCGCTTCCCGACCAGCCACGGTGCCCGCTTCGACGCCGATGGACCCTTGCTGCTCTCCCAGGCGATCCCCAACGACCTGCTGGCACGGGCTGTGCGGGCAAATCCGCTGGCCGCGAGCGATCCCACCCTGGCCGAGCTACTGCGCGACGCGGGCTACCGGACCGGCGCCGTCGTTGCCGGGCCGTGGATGAAGCGCGTCTTCGGACTCGACCGGGGCTTCGATCATTATGACGATGAGAACATCGGAAGCCGCGCCGGTCGAGACGGCTCGGAGGTCTCCCGACGGGCGATCGCATTCCTCGATGCGTCGACCGACACGCCGTTCTTCTTGTTCCTGAACTACTTCGATCCGCACACGCCGTACACGCCCCCCGACGAGTTCCGCGATCTGTTCGTGAGCGAGGGCGAGAAGGCCGGCGCCGTGGCGCTCTACGACGCCGAGATCCGTTACATGGACCAGCAGCTCGGTCGGGTCTTCGATCACTTGGAAGCGACCGGAAAGGCCGACGACACCCTCGTGGTCGTGACCGCCGATCACGGTGAGCTGCTGGGCGAGCACGGCCGCTATCGCCACGGCCACACGCTCTTCGAAGAGGACATCCGGGTCCCCCTGATCCTCAAGTTTCCTCGTGGAGAGCTGCTACCGATGCGGAGCGACGCGCCCGTGCAACTCACCGACGTGATGCCCATCGTACTCGGACGTCTCGGCCTGCCCGGGCCCGAAGGTATCGGACGCCTCGCGACGCGCCCCCAGATCTTCGCCGAGGTCTATCCACTCAAAGCCGCCAGCAACGCAGGCCATTGGCGCGTGCTGCGTGTGGGCCCGTTCAAGCTGCACCTGAACAGCGACGGACGCCACCTGCTCTACAATCTCGACGAAGATCCGCATGAAGAGCACAACCTGGCGACGGAGCAGAAGGTTCGGCTGCGGGCAATGGCGAGTCGGCTCAAACGGTTCCAGAGGCAGCTGCCAAAGCCAGAGCGGACCCCGACGCACGACCCACGCGAAGTGGGTCCCGAGACCCGACGTGCCCTCGAAAGCCTGGGTTACCTTCCAGACGACTCGCCTTGAGAACGAAGCATGCGCAGCGTCACCGACCCCGATGAATCCACCGTCCACGACGAGTTCACGGTTCGCGAGGCACTCGATGGCTACTTCGAAGCGGCGGGTTTCCCAGCCGATGGTGGCTACACAGACAAGTGGGTGAAGCTCCAAGTCGGTGGCGTCTTCGTCTTCGCGTTTCCCAATAACCAATCTCGGATTCGTGCCGTGCGATTCCACGACGTACACCACGTGGCGACCGGCTATGCAACGACCTGGACGGGCGAGGCCGAGATCGGCGCGTGGGAAATCGCATCGGGTTGTGGCGACCACACGGCGGCCTGGATCCTCAACCTCTACGCCATGGCGCTCGGTCTCTACTTCGCTCCGCGCGCGGTCTATCGCGCATTCGTTCGCGGCCGCCATTCGCGCAACTGCTACCGCGAGTGTTACGACGAAGCGCTGCTCGAGCAGAAGATCGGATCGCTGCGGGAACGCCTCGGACTCCGGAGCGCCGAGACGCTGTCCAGGCCGGCCGACGGCGCGGTCTTCGTGGGCTGGTCGATGGCGGGCTTGATGCTCCAGTTCGTCTCAGGCCTGCCCCTCTACGCCCTGCTCTTCTGGCTCATCGCCTGATTCCGCGAGACAACAGCGTTTTGCCCGTTGCCGGTGAGATTCCTGTTGCGGCATCACTTTTTTGGACCGACCAATCGGCATGCATTTCCTCAATCTACTGAATTTAAAAGAAGAAAATGGGCGGCGACCCCCCTGGAGTCGGGTCTATGGGGAGCTCCTCGGCCCCTTTTTAGCCCCAATCCGGCTGCGTCTCGTCCTTTAATCGTCCATCCCTGCGAACGAATGCAGGAATGCAGTGTCACGTTGCTGTGCCCTCGATGGATTGGTCCAGCAGGGGGGCGGCGTGTCTTCGAAAGGAGCGTGGGCACAAACAGGATTCTGAATTGCTCGACTGCAGTTGAATCAGCAGAAGCGGAGCGGAGGCGAATGATGCGGAAGACCAGGCTCTCGATTTCCAAGGCCGTCCAGGCCATTGCGCTCGTCGCAGTATTAGTGGTGACGGGCGGAAGCGCACAGGCGGAATGGACCGCCTACAACGACTGCGTTTTTGACTCGACCGTCCCCACGGGCACGGACCCGAACGGCCAGACCGTTCACTACACCGGCTCAAACGTAACGACGTTCGGCGTCGGTAACGTCACGGCCGACTACGGCGGCACTGCCGAAACGGCCGGACAACCGTACACGAACAACAGCGGTGCATTGGTCAACCAGTCGGATGGCTCGGCGACGGGTGCAACGCTGACAGTCAGTCAGAACGGCGCCGATCCCGCGATCTGGCAACCCCAGGTCGCGGCGACCTGGACCGGTGGCTACGACACGGCGGTCGGTACCGACGCAAGAAACACGTTCGGCGGCATCGCCGACATGACGGGTGTGTCGTTCTACGGCGCGACCTCAGCCTGGTTCGTGGACTACACCATCACGGGCCTCGACCCGAACGAGAAGTACACGTTCGTGTGCAGCAGCTCGCGCGCCCAGGCGAATACCACGGGCGGTGCGGGCTACACCACCCGGATGACCGACTACACGATCTCCGACGCCGTTGCGTTCACGAACGCGAGCACGGCCGGCACGACCGTGTCGGGTGCCGGCGCCGTCACGACCTTCGTGACCGGCAACAACCACACACTCGGCTACGTCACGCGCTGGACGGACATCGAGCCCGGCGCCGATGGCGACTTCACCGTTCGCGCCACACCCAACCCAGCGACAGACGGTGGCCTTGGAAGGAAGGCCTACTCCTGTGACGTGCTGTTGGTCCAGGAGCAGGCTGCGGACGTGCTGCCGCCGTTCACGCCGACCGTTCCCTCGCTGAGCGGTTGGGGCTACGGCGCTCTGTTGGTGGTTGTGTTCGGCATCGGCGCGTTCACGCTCCGACGCTACAAGGTCTGAGAACTCGCGGGGAGGGCGCTTCGGCGCCCTCCCCTTTCGCGGGTTTCAGTGCCCCTGACTCCCAAACCTGAATGTGAACCTCTCAAGACAGTTGCTCCGGTAGAGGTAGAAAGAGGCAGAAGATGCGAAAGATCCGGCTCTCAAGATTCGAGGTTCTCCAGACGTTCGCGCTCGGCTTCCTGTTAGTGCTGCCGGCAGCGTCGCACAGGCGGAATGGACCGCCTACAACGACGGTGTGTTCGACGCCGCCAACTCGGCAACCGACCCCAATGGCCAGGCCGTGCACTACAAGCACGCCAACGCCACGGATATCGGCATCGGCACGGTCAGCGCCGACTCAGCCACCTACACGCAGGGAACCCCGTACCCTACGACGGCGGGTACGCTGCTCAAAATCAGTGACGGCACGTCCACGGGCGCGACACTCACGATCACGCAGACCGGTAACGGCGTGAACTGGCAGCCCCAGGTCTCGTGCCTCCCGACGTCGGCCAGCTGCGGCTGGCACGGCGGCTACGACACCGCGATCGGCACCGATGCCTACGACACGTTCAACGGCATCGTCGACATGACGGGCGTGACGTATTACGCGAACGCCGTGGGTTGGACCGTGAGCTACGCGTTCACGGGCCTCGACCCCGCAGAGAAGTACACCTTCGCCTGCAGCGCCGCGCGCTCGAAGCTCAACACCGAAGGTACGCCCGGCTACCCCATCCGGATCGCCTGGGTGTCGATCTCGGACGCCGACGCGTCGACGAACTCGAGCACGGCCGGCACGACGGACGTCAACGCTGACGGCCTCACCATCGGCTACAACACCGGCGACAACCACAGCCTGGGTTACGTGGTTCGCTGGACCGATATCGAGCCCGGTGCCGACGGCGACTTCAGCGTCAGTGTCACCCACGATCCGGCGGCCCAGGACCTTTTCAAGGCCTACGCTTGTAGCGTCCTGTTGCTTGAGGAGCAAGCTGCGACGGTGATCCCGCCCTTCACTCCGACCGTTCCCTCGCTGAGCGGTTGGGGCTACGGCGCTCTGTTGCTGGCCGTGTTTGGCGTCGGCGCCTTTGCGCTCCGACGACGCAACGCCTGATTCCCGAAGCGTTGGCGCGCGAGCGCCAACGCGGACTCCGGGAAGCGAGGGCCGACGCGGGGGGCGCGACCGAGAGGACGCGACCCCCGCGTCGGCCCTTCGGCTTTTCTGGAGTTCAGCGCTTGAGCGGACTTCGCTGGTAGCATGGGCCTCCCAAAGGAGGTTCTCATGCTGACCCGTATCGATCGCATCCAGCTTGCCGTCCCCGACCTGTCCAGCGCGGCCGAGGGCTGGGTTGCGTTGTTGGGCGCCGAGCCAGCTGGCGAGGACCGCTGCGCGGCCCTCGGGGCGCGACGAACGCGCCTGCGCCTGGGCAGCGGCTGGATCGAGCTGCTGGAGCCCGACGGCGCCGGGCCCGTGGCCGACGCCGTCGCCAAACGCGGCGGCCACCTGTTCGCGGCGGGTGCCGCCACCTCCGACCTCGACGCACTGCTGTCCCAGCTTCGCGATCAGGGCGCCGCTCCGGTGCTGGAACAGGACCAGGTCTTCCTCGCGCCCGCGGCCGCAGGCGAGCACGGCCTGCGGGCCGCAGGCGAGCACGGCCTGCGGATGGTCTTCAGCGCGGAGGAAACGCTCGAACCGGTCGGCGACGTCGCCTTCTTCTACGAGGTGACACTGCTGGTCCGCGACGCGATAACAGCCACCGATCAGATTGCGACCTTGCTCCGGCTCGACGCGGACGCGTTCGTTCCGATCGAATCCAAGCACTACGGATACAAGGGCACGCTCACCCTCTTCGATCGCGATCGCCTGGGCCGCCTCGAGGTGATCACGCCCAACCAACCCGACAACACCATGGGCCGCTTCTTCGAACGGGCCGGCGAGAGCTTCTACATGGCCTTCGCCGAATCCGAAAACCTCGAGGCGATTGCGGAGCGTGCCCGTGACCGGCGCGCTGGCCATACGCCCGTGCCCGCAGCGTCAAAGAGCGAGGTCCGCGAACTCAACACGCTGTTCCTGCATCCCTCGGCGCTGGGCGGGATGATGCTCGGGCTCTCGGCCCCGAGCGTCGCCTGGCAGTGGTCGGGTCATCCCGAACGCGTGCGCGCTCGCGGCCGCGATGGCGCTCGCGGACGCGTGCGGACCGGATCGTGACGGCGGCGCAAGACGGCTCGGTGCTGCGCGTCGAAGACGGCGGCCGCATCCGGCGCCTCACCTTCAACCGGCCGGACACGCTCAACGCCTTCAACGACGATCTCTATGACGCGGTCCGCGCTGCGCTGCGGGCCGCGGCCGACGATCCCGACGTCGCCGTAGTCGTCATCAGTGGAAGCGGACGCGCCTTCAGTGCAGGGCAGGATCTGGCTGAGCTGGCCAAGCCCCGCAGGCACGACGACGGCGAGCGCCACGGGTTCGGTCCCTTCATCGAGACGCTCGAAAGCTTCCCGAAGCCGCTGATCGCTGCCGTCAACGGCATCGCGGTCGGCATCGGACTGACCCTGCTTCCCCACTGCGACCTGGTTCTCGTCTCGGAGAAGGCCCGCTTGCGCGCGCCCTTCGTCAGTCTCGGCGTCACCGCCGAGGCCGGCAGCACAGCGCTGCTGCCCGCCACGATCGGCTGGCAAGCGACTGCCAGACTTTTGTATACGGCCAGCTGGATCGAAGGCCCCGAGGCCGTCCGGATCGGTCTCGCCTGGCGCTGCGTTCCCGAGGAGCGGCTGCTGACCGAGACGCTCGCCGTCGCCGCCGAGATCGCCGCCATGCCGATCGATTCTCTCGTCGGGACGAAGCAGCTGCTGTTGGCATCACGTCTCGATGCGGTTCGCGCAGCGCGCCAACGGGAGAACGTCATCTTTGGATCGCTGGCCGGTGGCCCGGCCAACCGCGAGGCGTTGAAGGCCTTCCGCGAGAAGCGTCCACCGGACTTTACGAAGCTGGCCACGAGCAGCAAGTAGCAAAGCCCGCTTCGAGCGCTCTTTGCGCGCTCTGACTCCTAGATCACCCGCTTCTTGCGCAGTTCGGTCACCTCGTCCCAGCTGTATCCGAGCTCCTCGGTCAGCAGCAGCTCGGTGTGCTGACCGAACTCGGGGGCGGGTCCGCTGATCTCAGCCGGAGATTCGGAAAAGCGGACCGGCAGGTTCAGCATCTCGAGCGAGCCCAGGGTCGGGTGCTCGACATTGGCGATCATGCCGTTGGCGCGAACCTGGGGATCGTCGGGCAGATCCTTGACCGAGTTGACGATCGTGAAGATGAAGTCGCCGGCGGCGTCGAGGCGCTTGCACCACTCTTCGCAGCTCGCGGTCGCAAAGACTTCGTCCAGGATTTCGATCAGGACCTTGGCGTGGATGCCGCGGTTCATCATCGAGTTGAAGCGATCGCCCTCCAGCAGGTCCTGGCGACCCAGCGCCTTGGCGAAGTCCTCCCACCAGCGGTCGGACTGGGCCATGGCGAAGGCGATCCAGCGGTCGTCGGCGCAGCGGTAGTGGTTCCAGAGCGGATTGAAGGCCGAGTCTCGCGAGAAGCGCGGCATCTCGTTGCCCAGCATCAAGCGGCTGGCCATCGAGAGGCCCTGGAGCCAGGTCATGGCGCCGAGCAGCGACACGTCGATCGTCTGGCCCTCGCCGGTGCGCTCCCGGTGGAGGAGCGCCGTCATGATGCCGAAGGCCAGCATGCTGCCCGCCATCTGGTCTGCGATGGCGCCCTGGATGGCAAGCGGCGGATCGTCTGGGGAGCCGGCCGCGTTCATGATTCCCGAGCGGGCCAGACCCAGGTAGTCCATGCAAGGACGCTCGGCATCTGGACCGTCGAGACCGAAGCCACTGCCGCTGGCGTAGATCAGCTTCGGGTTGATCTTGCGCAACGCCTCGTCGCCGAGTCCCAGGCGCTTGGCCACACCCGGCCGGAAGTTCTGGACGAAGACGTCGCTCTTCTCGACGAACCGCTTCATGATCTCTTTCGACTCGGGTCGCTTGAGGTCGAGTGCGACGCTGCGCTTGCCGCGGTTGTGGGCCTCGAAGTAGAAGTTGGCCATCTGCGAGAGGTCGATGCCCGACGCGCGCAACACACCGCGGCCGGGATCGCCCTCTTCCCGGGCCTCGATCTTGATGACGTCAGCGCCGAGGTCGGCCAGCATCATCGACGCCACCGGGCCCTGCTGCCAGATCGTCCAGTCGATCACGCGGATGCCTTCCAGCGGTCGTGTCATTTCCGTTCTCCTGTGTTGTCGATCCGATCGCTGTCTGATGCGCCGGGTCGCATGTTGTACGATCATTTCACCCCGACGGCGCTCCGTCCAGCCGAGAACGGCTCGAAGCCAATATTAACCTGTTAAAGTTTCCATTCTTGTACCGGGATCCGCCCAGCCACCGCTCGAGGAGCCTCCGTGGACGCCGCCAAAACCGAACGGATCCTGCGGGACATCCGATTCGAGACCGAACGCAAGGGTCCGCCGGACGGCTTTCCCAAGCTTCCGATGCTCCCGAAGGGTCGCTACACCGACCCCGATTTTTTTGCGCTCGAGATGGAGCACGTCTTTCGCAAGAGCTGGATGTTCGCGGCCCACAAGGACGAGCTTCCCGAGCCCGGCTGCTTCCTGCGCTGGGACCACTCGGGCGTTCCCATCGTGATCGGCCACGACAAGCTGCCCGACGGCCTGGGACTGCCGCCGATGCTGGCGGACTATGTCGAGCGCGATTGACCCGTCCCGCGATTGCGCTTGTGGGTACTGGGAGCGCGTGTGCGAGAGGTCGGTGGCGGCACCGGTCTGGCGACGCGTTCGTTCGCCGAGCGCGGCCTCCGCATGCTCTGCCTCGAATCCGATGAGCCGATGGCCGAGCGCGCCCGGCGAAACCGGGAGCGGTTCGAGAATGTCGAGCTGAGCCGTAGCCATTCGGGCGATGATTATTGCACCCTGCTCCAGACCTGCTCGGATCACCCGCTGCTGGAGGAGCAGCAGCGAATCGGGTTGCTGGCCGGGGTGTCGAGCACGATCGAGGCCGATCGCGGCTCGATCCAGCTCGACTACGTGATGCGGCTCTTCATGGCGGTCCGCGTCGACTGAGGCCAGGGACCCGGAGGCGCGCGGTCGGGTACCGTTCCTCGACGTGCCGTTCACCCTGTCCCATCCTGCCGCCATCCTGCCGCTCCGACGTTTGCTCGGGCGAAACGCGGTGCTACCGGCCCTGGTGATCGGCAGCATGGCACCGGACTTCCCCTACTTCGTGATCCAGGGGCAGTTCCGCGCCGAGACGCACACGCTGCTGTCCGTGCTGTGGTTCTCGGTTCCCACGGGCTGGCTGGTGTTCCTGGCGTGGCGCTTCGCCCTGCGCCCGGCCAGCCTCGTCTTGCTTCCGACGGCCGTCGCCGCCCGTCTGGGACCGGCCGGCCCGTGGCCGGCCGCGCTGGGAGTGACCGTCTCGCTCGCCGTCGGCGCCCTGACCCACGTGCTCTGGGACGGCGTCACCCACTCGAACGGCATGTTCGTGCGCGAGTTTCCGGCCCTTCGCGCACACATCGTCCAGCTCTTCCACTACCCGCTCTGGTCCTACAATGTGCTGCAGCACGGCAGCACCCTGCTGGGAGGCGCAACGGTCGCGCTTGCAGCAAGCGCGTGGTACGCGCGTACCGCCCCCCTTCACCCGCCACCGTCCTTGAATCCGCGAGTCCGCCGAATCGCGCGAGCCTCGCTGGTCCTGGTCCCGCTGACGATCGCCATCGTCGGCGCCTCGCCCCACTTCCCGAAGGACGCGTCCAGCGTGCGGACGTCGATCTACCTGGGACACATCGCAGTGCGCGTGATGGGGGCATCGCTGGCAGTGGCCTTCGTCTGGGGCGCGTGGCTCCGACTGGTCGCCTACGGCGTCAGCTCGGGGCCTGGATCCGCCGCTTCGGATCGTTGATCAGCGCCTGCGGCGGCTCGCGCATTTCCCAGACGAGGCCGACGGCCTGGAGACTGCGCAGCACGTAGTAGGTGATGTCGATCTCCCACCAGAAGAAGCCCTGGCGAGTGGAGCCCTGGAAGAAGTGGTGGTTGTTGTGCCAGCCCTCGCCCCAGGTGAGAAGCGCCAGCAGCAGGCTGTTGCGGCTGTCGTCGTGGGTCGGGTAGCGGCGCCGACCCATGCGGTGAGCCAGCGAGTTGATCGTGTAGGTGGAGTGCCAGAGGAGCGTCGTCGAGACGACGAAGCCCCAGACCAGACCGCTCCAACCGCCGATCCAGAGACACAGCAGCGCGAGCACGATCGGCGGAACGATGTGCCAGCGGTTGAGCCAGCGCAGCTCCGGATACTGGTTGAAGTCCTCGATCAGGTCGACGCGCGTCGCATCCCAGCGGCCGTCGAAGATCCAGCCCGTGTGGGAATACCAGAAGCCATCATTCGGCGAATGCGGATCGCCTGGTTGATCCGATTTGCGGTGATGGAGGCGGTGATTTGCGGCCCACCACAGGGGCCCCTTCTGGACCGAGGACGCTCCGACCCAGGCCAGCACGAACTGGAAGACCCGGCTCGTCTTGTAGGTCTTGTGCGAGAAGTAGCGGTGATAGCCACCCGTGATGCCGAAGAGCCGGCCCCAGAAGGTGGCGGCCAGCAGCACCAGGTTGCCGGTCGAGACGCCGACCACGAAAACCAGGATGCAGGCCGCGTGGATGCCCCCGTAGAGGATGCGCGAGATCCAGTGCTGCTTCGACCAGACCCCGTCGGACTCGACGCTCGGACCGGCGGAGATCGGCGGGACGGACTCGGCGACGTCGGTCCCGAGCTGGGGAGGAAACGCTTCCGCGGGAGTCGCCATCTCGACAGTTCCTCATGCAGGGGAGCGGGGTCCAGGGACACGCGCCCGGGGCTCATCCGAGGGCTCGATCGCAGCCGAGACTAGAGAGCCCAACGGCCAGAAGCAGCGGATGAATGGTCAAAGTTCTGTAAGAATCGGGACTTCTCCAGAGACGACGCAGCGGCTTGCAGAGGCGGGCATGACGCTCCGCGGCAAAATCGACACACAAGCGAGGTAGACCGTTGAGCAACAGACCGGCCCTTGCCCGATTTGCACAATGGTGTCATCGGGCCGTCATGCAGCCACTCGCGATCGCTCTAGTGTTCGGCTCGGTCTGCGCCCTCGACAGCGCGGCCGAGCCCGTGAAGACGTCGGCAGCCCGTGTCGATGGGGCGCGGATCCTGGCC
>SMVA01387711.1_pt1 | contig 15014 bp, 13 predicted proteins | sample 2456451 | NCBI WGS metagenome assembly SMVA01 (sample SAMN11095933, study PRJNA526329) | marine sediment metagenome | biome: Marine sediment; feature: Surficial sediment; material: Deep marine sediment; isolation source: Hadal surficial sediment | place: Pacific Ocean | collected 2014-05 | depth...
CCTCTAAAGTAATCTCATGAGTAACAATTTTCATATAATTCAAAGCTATGTTATTTTTTTCAGAATCATTCAAATATTCCAAATATGCTTTATTCTCTAAATATTCTGAAACATAAATACTAAAGGGCCAATAACTTGTCAAAGATGCATCATTAAGGTCTATTGATTTACGATAACTATAAAAATTTTCACTTAACTCTGGGAAAGTTTTTAAATGTAACGCTCGCTTATTCTTCAATGGATAAGACTCTTTTAAATAATATAATGGATAGTAAATACCTGTTTTAGCCAATTTATCAAAGAACTCTGATGGTTCTTCTCCTTCGTTTTCAATAAATTGATTATAGATGGTTAATTGTTTGTTAATTTCATTATCAATAATTTTAGAAAACTCTTTTTCACCCAGACGATAATTATATTTAAAATTTTTCTCAAACTTTTCTTGTTGTAACCATAGCTTGATCAAATAATTATTTTTTGCTGCTTGAGATCCACTAAAAATTAAAGATTCGTCAAAATCCCAGGTATTCAAATAAATAAGTAAACTATCTTTTGGCTCTAAGTATAGAAATTGAATCTCTGGGCCATGATGAAAAATATATAAGCCTAATTCAATAGAGTCTAAATGAAATGTGAATTTATTGTTAGAATCAATTTTAGCAGAATCTAATATTTTTTCATTCTTTGAAAAATACACATACTCTCCTTTTGGATTTTTTATTTTTCCACTGAAAAACGTAATGTTATTGTCTCCCGAATTGTCGATACAAGCCAAAGTGATTAATAACACACCAATAGAAAGAAACAAATTTAAAGGTGATAAAAAGTAATTTTTTTTCAAATAAATTAATTTAAACATGATAAACAAATGTAATAAGTTGTATTGTTTACTCTTGTTAAGGTGCTGTTAAAAGTTTTTCATAGAAAGGTTAAAATTAATTATTATTTTTAACACATATGTTTACTAAATAAACAATAATACATCGCTTAAAATGAATAATTATTGCTTCTTTTTTATACTTTTGCAAAAATTTAAAATTAAAGCATGTTAACAGTATCAAATTTATCCGTACAATTTGGCAAAAGAATCTTGTTTGATGAAGTAAATACGGCATTTACACAGGGAAATTGTTATGGAATTATTGGAGCAAATGGATCGGGAAAATCAACTTTTTTAAAGATCCTTTCAGGAGAATTTGATCCAACTTCAGGTTCGGTGAGTTTGGAAAAAGGAAAACGAATGTCGGTTTTATCACAAGATCATTTTGCTTTTGATGAATTTCCCGTATTAGAAACTGTTTTGATGGGAAATAAACCACTATACAATTTAAAGAAAGAATTGGATGCCATTTATGCGAAACCGGATTTTTCTGAAGAAGATGGGGTAAAAGCTGGTGAATTGGGTGTAGAATTTGAAGAAATGGGAGGTTGGACTGCCGAAAGTGAGGCTGCAAGTTTGTTATCATCTGTTGGAATTAAGGATAACTTGCATGATACACTAATGAAGGGTTTGGATGGTAAAAACAAGGTTCGAATATTAATAGCTCAAGCTCTATTCGGCAATCCGGATGTATTAATTATGGATGAACCTACAAATGATTTAGATTTTGAAACCATTGCATGGCTGGAGCACTTTTTGGCTAATTTTGAAAATACGGTCATCGTAGTATCACATGACCGTCACTTTTTGGATGCTGTTTGTACAAATATTTCTGATATTGATTTTAGCAAAATTAATCAATATTCGGGTAACTATACTTTTTGGTATGAATCAAGCCAATTGGCGGCAAAACAAAAGGCTCAACACAACAAAAAAGCGGAAGAAAAGAAGAAAGAACTTGAAGAATTTATCAGAAGATTTTCTGCAAATGTTGCCAAATCAAAGCAAGCGACCAGTAGAAAAAAGATGATTGAAAAATTGAATATTGAAGATATAAAGCCGTCAAGCAGAAGGTATCCAGCGATTATTTTTGAACAAGATCGTTTTGCTGGAGATCAAATTTTGAATATTGAAAATTTGTCTAAATCGATAGAGGGCGAAGTTGTTTTTGATAAAATTGATATCAATTTATCCAAAGGAGATAAGGTATTTTTATTATCGAAATATTCGAGAGCTGCTACTGCTTTTTACGAAATTATTACAGAAAATAAGATGGCTGATACGGGTGACTTTAAATGGGGTATTACAACGACTCAAGCTTATTTACCGATAGAAAATTCTGAATTCTTCAATAATAATTTGAATTTGGTTGATTGGTTGCGTCAATATGCAAAAACCGAAGAAGAAAGGGAAGAAGTAAACATTAGAGGGTTTTTGGGTAAAATGATATTTAGTGGCGATGAGGCATTAAAAAGTAGCAATGTGCTTTCGGGCGGTGAAAAAGTAAGATGTATGCTGTCTCGTATGATGATGACCAGGGCAAATGTTTTATTAATTAATGAACCTACAAATCACTTAGATCTTGAATCGATACAGGCTTTTAACAATGCCTTGAAAAATTATAAGGGAACCGTTATTTTTTCAACTCATGATCATGAATTTGCACAAACTGTAGCGAATCGAATTATTGAAATCACACCAAAAGGAGTTATTGACAGATATATGACCTTTGATGAATATCTTGATGATAAAAAAATTAAAGAACTGAGAAAAAAGATGTACACTTAATAAAACCTTTCACATTTCTTTAAGAAAAATATCAGTTATTTATAACATTTTTTTATGCATTTTTCCTTGGATGAAACTTTTCAACAACAGTTTTTAAATAGCTTTTATCCAGATGCATATAAATTTCTGTGGTCGTAATGCTTTCATGACCCAACATTTGTTGTATGGCTCTTAAATCGGCTCCATTTTCAAGTAAATGTGTAGCAAAAGAATGTCGGAATGTATGTGGACTCACATTTTTATCAATACCTGCTTTTTGAACCAAATCTTTGATCACTATAAAAATCATATTGCGTGAAAGTTGCTTTCCACGGCGATTTAAAAAAATGAAATCTTCAAATCCCTTTTGAATTTTTATTTTTATCCGGATATGATTTATATAAATATTGATTATTTTTATGGTATATAAATTTATCGGAACAAATCTCTCTTTATTGCCTTTGCCAATAACACGTATAAAACCTTCTTCAAAAAACAAGTCTGATATTTTTAAATAAATCAATTCGCTAACTCGCAATCCACAACTGTATAGAGTTTCTATGATGGCTCTGTTTCTTTCACCTTGCGGTTTGCTCAAATCGATTTGAGATATGATTTGTTCAATTTCATTTTCGGATAGGGTATCGGGTAATTTTCTTCCAATTCTTGGTGATTCTAATAAATCAGTTGGATTGTTTTTTCGATAATCTTCAAAAATCAAATAATCAAAAAAATTTCTCAAACCCGAAATTTGACGTGCTTGAGTGCGGGCATTTACACTTTTTGAAATATGATAAATAAATTGTTGAATAACCTCATCATCAATAGTTATAGGAGTATGATTAATTTTATTGACTTTTAAATAATCAATCAATTTTTTAACATCATATCGATAGCTACTAATCGAATTTTTGGACAAACCCCTTTCAATTTTCAAATAATGCTGATAATCGTATAATGTATTGTTCCAATTCATAAATAAAAAGTATTATTTTCAAGAATAATTTAATCCTCCTTCGCGTTCACTTCGGCGGACGAGAAGATAAGGTTTAATTCCCCAACCCTTAGGTCGGAAAATCAGGATGTTTGCATAGCAAACTCAATTTAATACCTCGTATGCTTGCGTCGAGGTAGTTTATTATTGGTTATGGTAAAATTATAGTATTTTTGAAAACTGAACTTATTTTTTTTATTTAAATTCATGTTTATGAAAATTATAATTATAAATGGCCCTAACTTGAATTTGCTTGGGAAAAGAGAACCGGATATTTATGGCAATACCACTTTTGAATCATATTTTAAAAAGTTGCAAGAAAAATTTGGAGATATAGAATTAAAATATTTTCAATCAAACATTGAAGGTGAAATCATCGATAAGCTCCATGAGGTGGGTTTTGATTATAATGGAATTATATTGAATGCAGCGGCTTATACACATACTTCTATAGGAATAGGTGATGCAATAAAAGCTATTCAAGTACCTGTCATTGAGGTTCATATTTCCAATGTTTATACGCGTGAACAATTTCGGCATCAATCATATATTGCTCCTAATGCAAAAGGGATTATAGCCGGTTTTGGTATGCAGAGTTACGAACTGGCATTATTATCGTTTTTAAATGATTTATAGCTTATTTTCAAGAAAGATTATAGATTATTAAATTTTTTAATAAATTATAATAAATATTATATTTTATTCCACATCATTTTTTACATTTACCCTCTAAATATTAATTTATGATTTTAGTAGCAGATAGTGGTTCAACAAATACCAATTGGATTGCCTTAAATTCAAAAGGAGAAACTCAATTTAAAATTGATACTCCTGGATTAAATCCAGCTGTATTCGCAAAAAAAACTATTTATGATAGGGTGGTTTCAAAAAAAGAGCTAAATGATAATCGACTTAAAATAGAAAAAATATTTTTTTATGGCGCTGGTTGTGGTACTAAAAATGCCCGTAAAAATTTGAAGAATATTTTTGAAGATATTTTTGAAAAAGCCGATATTGAAATATATGAAGATACAATTGCTGCCGTAAAATCTTTAAGAACAAATGTGCCGGGGATAGTATGTATTTTGGGAACAGGTTCAAATTGTAGTTATTTTGACGGTGAAACAACCCATCAGAAAGTAGTTTCCCTTGGCTATATTATTATGGATGGTGCAAGTGGTAATCACTATGGTAAAGAACTGTTGAAAGAATATTATTATAATAAAATGCCGGATGATTTTGCTAAAAAATTTGAAAGTGAATACGATTTAAGCCCGGATTTCATCAAAGAAAATATATATAAAAATGAAAATCCAAATACTTATTTAGCACATATTGGTAGATTTTTAATAGAAAATAAATCGAGCGATTATGCGCAAGGATTAATAAAAACCGGATTGCGTCAATTCACGGAAAATCAGATATTACAATTTAAAGAAAGTAAAACTACGCCAATTTATTTTGTAGGATCAATAGCTCATTTTTTAAGCCAGGAAATAGAAGAGGTTTTGAAAGAGTATGATTTAAAATTGGGTAAAATTATTCGGCACCCAATAATAAGTTTGGCTGAATATCATGCAGCACAAATTTAAATTATGGAGATCGCAATAATTTCTCATGACGGGAAAAAACCGAAATGGTTCAATTTTTAAATGAGAATAAATCGATATTAGAATCAAAAAACATTCATTTAGTTGCTACAGGTAACACAGGTTTGAAAGTTGAAAAAGCGGGTATTAAGGTAGAAAAACTTCTTTCGGGACCTTATGGTGGAGATGCTCAAATTGCCGCTCGTGTTGCAGAAGGTAAAACACAAATGGTTTTGTTTTTTAGAGACCCTTTGGAAAAGCATCCGCATGAACCCGATATTTTTATGTTAATGAGACTTTGTGATGTTTATGATATTCCTTTAGCCACAAATCCCTCTACTGCCCAATTATTGATAAAAGCACTTTGAACGGAGTGCATCACATATTTAGATATCTTATTTAACGGCAATTACCGAGATCTCAACATGTACCTTCTTTGGCAATTGGGCAACCTGAACAGTTTCTCGAGCCGGAGCAATGGCATGATCAAAATAGGATCCATAAACATCATTTATATGGGCAAAATCATCCATATTTAAAATATAAATCGTTGATTTTACTACATGTTCAAAGTCCATGTCAGCCGCATGTAATACTGCCTTTAGATTTTTCATAACTCGTCGGGTTTCGTCCTTAATATTCTGAGTAATTAATTCACCTGTTTCAGGGTGAATCGCTATTTGACCCGAAGCATATAAGGTATTATGAATGAGCACCCCTTGATTATAAGGTCCAATGGGAGCAGGAGCATTTTTAGTATGGATAATATTTTTCATGGAATCGATTTTAATTAATGTTATTTATAATATAAAAATACAAATTAATAAACGATATCGACACTGGTATTCCCAGACGGTATATCTGCCGGGGCATGGAAGTAAGTTAAACTACATCTTCTCGTTTACTGAATCTAATGCAGGTGAAGATTAAAAAAGGCGTTTGTCAGGTACTTTTCTTTGATCATATTTTAAATCACTAAATAAGCCTGATTTTACTCCAATAAAGAAATAATACGTTGCTCTTTGACCAAAAGGAATCCAATTAAAACTGAATCTCCAACTGTCTAAATCTCTCTCAAATCGCAACTGAGTATATGTAATGCCTTTATTTTCAAAATCATAACCAGAGGATATGCCAACTCTCCATTTTGGTGAAAATTCTAAATTTCCAGTGAGTTGGACTGAATTAGAAGAGATACTATTTTGGCCTCTAAAATTACTGTAAGTTAATGAATATTGCAACCTTACATCCCATGGCATTTTACTATCATATAAATTGGCAATTTTGGTTTCTCCATCTTCTTTATCCTTGTCATTCATTCTATTGTCGGAAATGCTTTTTCCAAAAAATTCAGTTTCATTAACACCTTGATCATTTCTGTTGGTGGAAGTTGATTTTTTTTTATTTTTTCCTAATTCATCACTTTTAATTGAATAACCCGATGTAAGACCGGCATTGGTTAATCGAAATAAACTACCACCATTATCAATATTAAAAGTATTTATTCTTGTGCCATTTGCATTTATTGCATATGGATCCATTGTGGCTCTCAAGTTTATATTTAATTTTCCATTAAAAAGTTGAGTTCCTGTATTCATTTGAAGAGGGCTCCATTTTAAAGAATCTGCCGCCATATTGTAACTGGTAGAAAAATTCAGGTTATTTAATAATTTAACTTTTTTTGGTTCTTCATCAGAAAATTCATCCTCAGGCCTCATTTTAGCTTCGAAATTGTTATTGAGTGACATGCCAATACTATTATTTAAACCTTTAGACGGGCCCCCGTAAATCCCATATTGAAATTTATTGTATTCTCTTAGGTCATCCGGATCAAGGCTTGCCTGATATTCATCATAATATTGACTAAAATCAGGACGATAACCCCATGCAATAGATGGGCGGACAACATGCCTGATAGCTTCAATTTTTCCTTTTTTGAATCGGTAAGTTCCATAGATAGTGGTAGATAGTGAGGCATTTACTGAATATTCTCTGAATGAAGCAAAGCCGCTAATGGTGTCATTAACCACCTCATTTTGATCTTCGTCCCAATTTTTTTCAATGGTTTTCAAATACCACACCTCTTTATAATTTGCATTGGGAGATACGGTGAAATATTTTAAAAATCTCATGCTGGTTCCCATATTTATATCCTGTTTGATGCCAGATTTGGCATCTTTAAACATATCATCTTTTAAAAAATCTTCATCAGTTGTTGATATTCTATTTTGCAAAGCCATGGTATATGTCATACCAATATTTTGTAAGGCATTTTTCTTTGATCCAACTTTAGGCGCAAAGGGATATACCCTGTCCATATTCAAATTGAATGACGGTAAATTCATATCAATTTTGCTGGTATTGGTGTTTTGTGTATGCGTTAATGAAATATTCATATTAAAGGGAGTACCCGTAAATTTTCTGGAATAGTTTATAGACGAACTAAAGGTGTTTACCAAATATAAAGGAGAACTCAATTCATTAAGTGATTCTCTAAAATACTGGCTGCTACCAAAGTTTACGGATGCTGAAAAACGCCCATTTGGATTGGATTGAGCAGCCTGGCTATGAGACCATCTAACAAAAAAGTTGGTTGATTTGCTATAATCAGGAAAGCCTCTTTCACTATTGATAAGGTTTTCATATCGAAAACTAAAATTTCCTGAAAATTTATACCGCAATGAATAGTTAGATTCCGTTCTGATTCCCCAGCTTCCATTGGTGTAGATATCACCTAGAACGGCTAGATCTACATAATCATTTATATTAAAATAAAATCCCCCATTTTGAAGAAAATATCCCTGACTGTTGTTTTCACCCCAGGTAGGTAGTAATATACCCGATGCTCTTCCTTTTGTTATCGGTGCATAAAAGAAGGGTAAAATAAGTGGGGTGGGTACGTCAGCAATAACTAGAACACTCATTCCTCCTACAATTTTACTATTAGGAACAACTTTAATATTGGAAGTTTGAATATAATAATCAGGATTTTCTTTGGTAGAAGATGTGAACCGAGCCTTACTGACATAATAGGTGCTATCGTTTTCCTTTTTGGTTATTTCTCCCAATATGGTTACACCTTGCTGCATAGATCTGGAGTTATAGATGATTGCTTTTTCATTTTTAAAATTATAAATTAACGAATCTTGAATTGATTCCTGACCTCCCTGTTTGAATTCGGGCTTTTGTATATATTCTCCTAATGAATCAAAGATACCTTTGGCATATGCCAAACTATTTTTATAATCGATTATAATTTGCCCTGCTTTTAATTCGATATCCTTGTAATATAATTCAGCCTCATCATATAAAATCGCTCTTTGATTAATAAAATCGTTGGCAGTGTAAGCTTTGGCATTGTGGATAATATTATCTTCCAAAAATTCCTTAGTTATTTTTGTACTGTCAATTTTTGTGGTATCAGCTACAATAATATTTAAATCCTTTTTGTCTACAATTTTAAGGCTGTCAATATTAGAATCAATAATATTTTTATCTTGATTTTGATCATTTTGAGAAAAACCAAAATTAAAACCAAAACAAAAAAATAATAAGAATAAAACTATGTATCTTAAATTTGTATACAATGGTATAAATAGTATTTTTGTAAAAAAATTAGCTAATTTTTAATTTGCAAACTTACGTATATTTTTTATGTGGTTTCTATTAAAAATAAGAAAACTAACCGATTATTAAAAATGAAAATATTGAATATAAAAGATTGGATATCTCGAAATTTCCTTTTAATAAGCCTGTATTTCATTGTGTGTGCAAATTTTAATATCCATGCTCAAGAAGAATTTAAAGTAGTATTAGATGCTGGTCATGGAGGTAAAGACCCTGGAAATTTAGGTAATAATTATTCCGAAAAAAATATTGTTATAAAAATAGTTTTGGCGGTAGGAGAGCTATTGGAAAAAGACACTAGTATCAAAGTAATATATACACGAAAGGACGATAGTTTTGTAGAATTGGATGAAAGAGGAAATATTGCTCAAAGAGAAAAAGCTGACCTTTTTGTTTCGGTACATTGTGATGCTTTTCATAATCCTGAAGCATCTGGAATAGGTACTTTTGTATTAGGATTACATGAAAATGAAAGAAATTTTGAAATTGCCCAAAGAGAAAATTCTGCAATTTTAATGGAAGATAATTACGAACAGCGTTATAAAGGATTTGATCCAAATTCACCTGAGGCAATTATAGGATTGACACTTATGCAAGAAGAATTTTTAGATCAAAGTTTATCGATTGCCAGCCTGCTTCAAGAAAATTTTGTAAATGATTTAAATCGAAAAGATAGATTGGTTAAACAAGCAGGATTTTTAGTATTGAGAAATACTTTTATGCCTAGCGTCTTGATTGAAACAGGGTTTTTGACAAACAAAAAAGAGGGAGCTTATTTGAATTCAAAAAGTGGTCAGCAAAAAATTGCACAATCTATTTATAAAGCGATTATAAAATATAAAAAAAATATAGACGAAAATATAGTGGTTGAGGAAATTCCTGTTGATATACCTGTTACCATAGAAAAAAAGTCTAGAATTTTTGAAGGTGTTGAATTTAAAGTTCAAATAGCATCAAGCTCTAAAAAGGTTGAACTTAAATCATATAATTTTAAAGGTTTAAAGGAAGTGGATAGGTCTAAAATTGGAAGTCATTATAAATACTATTTTGGTAGTTCTACTGACTATGATGAAATTTTGAAATTTAAAGAAAAAGCAAAGAAAAAAGGTTTCCCATCAGCTTTTGTAGTCGCATTTAAAAATAAAGAGAGAATTTCTCTTTCAGAAATTTTGGATTCTCCATAAAATTGAAAAGTATTTTTTACTAAACAAAATAATTAGTAATATTGTGTAACAAAATATCATACATTGAAAATATCAAGAGAATTAAAAACGGGAGTAGCAGCTATTACAATTATATTACTTTTTGTTTGGGGTTTTAATTTTTTAAAAAACCAAAGTGTATATGATAGTACACGAACTTTTTATGTTAAATACGCTGATGTTCAGGGTTTAACATCAAGCAGCCCAGTAACCATTAGTGGTTTAACCGTAGGTAAAGTTTCAAATATTTCTTTTCACCCGGAAAAAATTGGGGTTTTGGTTGTACGCATTAGTATAACGAATAGTATAAGATTTTCAAAAAATAGTATTGCACAAATATATAGCCCTAATCTTTTAAGCGGTAAATCACTTAGAATAATTATATCAGGTGACAGAGGAGAATTTGCTGTTGTCGGTGACACTTTAAAAGGTGCCATTGATTTAGGTTTGCTGGGTGATATAGGAAATCAAATAGGGCCTTTAAAATCAAAAGTTGAGAACTTTGTTTCCAATACCGATTCGTTAATATTAGGTTTAACAAAATTGTTGGATGATGAAAATCAAAAAAACCTCAAATTATCTTTAGAAAATTTTAAAAATATATCCTATAAAGTTGATAAAATTCTAGAGATTAATAACAATAAAATTGATAGTATTTTGAGTAGGGCTAACAGCGGAATGCTTGCTTTTTCTCAAATGATGGATTCATTAAACAATTCAAATTTGAAGGCTACGGTGCTTAAATTAGAAAAAACTTTGACCAATTTTAATCAGTTATTGGATAGTATTCAAAGTGGAGCTGGTACGTTAGGCAAATTAGTAAACGACGATAAATTATATGATAATTTAGAAGCAGCTTCCAAAGAATTAGAGGAATTGTTACGCGATTTTAAATTGAATCCTAAACGATATATTAACGTTTCTGTCTTTGGAAAAAAACAGAAACCATACGCCGAAAACGAGGACGAATAGTTAATAAGTTTTTACAAAAAAAGCTTCACAAAACATCATTATTATTTAGTTTTACTATTGAATTTTAAAAGCAATTTATAGCTAAATAATTACATGTCTTACCTTCCGAATATAATTTTTGCAATGCTTCTTATTGTAGGTGTTGGTTTTTTTACAAGAAATGTAAAAAAGTTAATGCGTAATATTAATTTGGGTAAAAATATTGATCGAAGTGATCATGTGAGCTTAAGATGGAAAAATTTAATTTTTATAGCTTTGGGCCAATCAAAAATGGTGACAAGACCCATAGCCGGAATACTTCATGTTATCGTTTACCTCGGTTTTATCATTATTAATATAGAAGTTTTAGAAATTATTATTGATGGATTATTTGGTACCCATCGAATATTTTCAATTGCCGGAGGCATGTATGACTTTTTAATTGGAGCCTTTGAAATTCTGGCATTTTTAGTTTTAATTTCTGTAATAATATTTTGGATAAGAAGAATGATTCTTCGAATCCCGAGGTTTTGGAATAAAGAAATGACTTCTTGGCCAAAAAATGATGCATTAAATATATTGTATTTTGAAATGGTTTTGATGTGTTTGTTTTTATTGATGAATGCGGCGGATTATAGTTTGCAAAAATTACATGTCGGACATTATGCTCAAGTAGGGAGCTTTCCAATAAGTCAATATATATCCAATGTATTGCCACAAAATGTGGGCACATTGATAATTATCGAACAAGCGGCTTGGTGGTCTCATATCATTGGAATTTTTATCTTTTTAAATTATTTATATTATTCAAAACATCTACACATTTTATTGGCCTTTCCGAATACTTATTATGCCAATTTAAATGTTCTTGGAAAATTTGATAATTTATCATCAGTTACCCGTGAAGTGAAATTAATGTTAGACCCAAATGCCGACCCTTATGCTACGACTGGAGAATCTGATGTTGATGAAATTCCTGAAAAATTTGGAGCAAATGATATTGCAGATTTATCATGGGTGCAATTGATGAATGCTTATACTTGTACAGAGTGTGGAAGATGTACATCTGTTTGCCCTGCAAGTCTAACGGGTAAGGAGCTTTCACCACGTGCTATAATGATGAAAACTCGTGATAGAATTGAAGAAGTTGGTAAATTTATTGATAAAAATAGTCTTGAAGAGTATAAAGAAAAAGGAGACGGTAAATCGCTATTAACCACGATTTCAAATGAAGAGATTTGGGCTTGTACAAGTTGTAACGCTTGTGTTACAGAATGTCCCATTAATATTGATCCCTTATCAATTATCATGGATTTGAGAAGGTATTTGGTGATGGAAGAATCTTCAGCTCCTCAAGAATTGAATATGATGATGACCAATATTGAAAATAATGGTGCTCCATGGCAATACAACCAAATGGATCGATTAAATTGGAAAGACGAATAATAAGTTATAATTTTAAAGAATAAATATAGTTTTTATATGAAAATACCAACAATGGCCGAAATGATGGCAGAAGGAAAAACTCCTGAAGTTTTGTTTTGGGTTGGTTGTGCAGGGAGTTTTGATGATAGAGCCAAGAAAATTACTAAAGCAATGGTTAAAATTTTAATTGAGGCCAACGTTGAATTTGCGGTTTTAGGAACAGAAGAAAGTTGTACCGGTGACCCTGCTAAGAGAGCAGGAAATGAATTTTTATTTCAGATGCAGGCAATGACAAATATAGAAGTGTTAAATGCATATGGATTAAAAAAAATAGTTACTACTTGTCCTCATTGTTTTAATACCCTGAAAAATGAATATCCAGAATTGGGAGGAAATTATGATGTATTGCATCATACACAATTTATAAAATCATTACTGGATGAAGGAAGAATAACCATTGAAGGAGGTTATTTTAAAGGTAAACGAATTTCATTTCACGATCCCTGTTATTTAGGAAGAGGAAATAATATTTATGAAGCACCTAGAGATCTAATTAAAAAATTAGACGCCGAGCTTGTTGAAATGAAACGATGTAAATCAAACGCCTTATGCTGTGGTGCAGGAGGTGCTCAAATGTTTAAGGAACCTGAAAAAGGGAGTAAGGATATTAATATTGAACGTATAGAAGATGCATTAGAAGTGAAACCAAATATAATTGCAACCGGTTGCCCATTTTGTAATACAATGATGACAGATGGCGTTAAATATAAAGAAAAAGAAACAGAATTGGAAGTGCTGGATATAGCAGAGCTTATTGTAAATGCGAGTAATTTATAATTAAATAAAGATATGCCTTTTGTGAGAGATAAAAATTTAGTAAACATTTACGAAGAGATTGATAAAGCAAAAGATACGATCAAAACTTTATCATCTGATTTAAAGGAAGAGGAAGAAAATAATTCAGTGCTTAGAAAACATCGAGTAATTCTTGGTGTATTTGCATTGGTTTTACTGATTTTATTTTTGTGGTCATTCTTACCGAAATCTAAACAATATAAAGAAGAATATTTGATTAAGAATAATTTAAGTTTGATAAATACGGATTCCTTGCATAAGTTAAATCGAAAAGCCAAGGAAGTGATTGAGTTGGATTCACCAAAAACAACTTTGGCCGATTTAAGCATAGTTTATAGTGTACAAATTGGTGCTTATGCCAATTTTAATTCCAATTTAATCTCTGATGATTTGGCTCATTTAGTAGAATTTCAAGAAGATGGAATTAATAAATATGCCATTGGTAAATTTACTACTTATAAAGAAACAGTATCGCTTCGTGATGACTTAAGACAACTTGGTTTTAAAGATTGTTTTATCATTGCAAAATCATACGATGTGCCTGTTAATATCAAGGAAGCTCTGGAATTGAGTAATGAAGAATGGATTAGAGGAATTACCGCTCCATAACAAAAATATCAATCATATTTTGCCAACAGTTAGATCGTGGCTTAAAGCTGCTCGTTTACGTACTTTACCCTTGTCTCTTTCGGGAATTATTGTGGGGTCATTTTTATCATATCCTAAGGGTGATTTTAATGTCAATATTTTCATACTTGCCTTGTTAACCACCGTAGGATTTCAAGTGATATCCAATTTTTCCAATGATTATGGTGATGGTGTAAAAGGTACGGATAATGATGATAGAATTGGCCCGGAAAGGGCCTTGCAAAGCGGCGAAATAACTCCAAATCAAATGCTTAAAGCAATAAAGTTAACGGGTGGAATAACTCTAATAATTACGTTATTATTGATATTTGTTTCCTTTGGCAAAGAAAATATTTTTTATTCCGTAATTTTTATCGCGATGGGATTGGCTAGCATTTATGCGGCAATTAAATATACGATGGGAAAAAACCCCTATGGTTACAGCGGGTTTGGTGACATTTTTGTTTTTCTTTTTTTTGGAATTGTGGGTGTTTGTGGTTCTTATTTTTTATATACCCATAAATTAAGTTTGGATATTTTTTTGCTGGCGATTACGATCGGATTATTAAGTGCCGGTGTCTTAAATTTAAACAATATGCGAGATAGAGAATCGGATAAAAAGTCGGGCAAAAATACATTGGTGGTTAAAATAGGAGGAGAGTTTGCAAAATACTACCACTACTACCTTTTGATTTCAGCTTTTTTGTCTGTGTTGCTTTTTACAGCGATTAACTTTGCTACTTTAAAACAATTTATATTTGTTTTAGCTTTTATTCCTATTTTTAAGCATATGTTATTTGTTTATAAAAATAAGGATCCAAAAGATTTGGATCCCGAATTAAAGAAATTGGCATTGAGTACCTTTCTTTTTGCCCTTCTATTTAGTTTAAGCCAAATTATATAGTTAGTGACTGGTCGAAAACACATCAAAATTAAAAATGTTTTTTATTGCAATCTATTCGCTTTTTTTTACTCGCATGATGCATTAGAAAATCCCTGCCACGCCGGCAGGCGGGTATTACATCTTGAAAACACTTCAAAACCTAGGCTTCTCTACATTTTTTAATTTAACCATAGCGGTGCTATGCTAAAATTAA
>SMVA01460545.1_pt1 | contig 15012 bp, 12 predicted proteins | sample 2456451 | NCBI WGS metagenome assembly SMVA01 (sample SAMN11095933, study PRJNA526329) | marine sediment metagenome | biome: Marine sediment; feature: Surficial sediment; material: Deep marine sediment; isolation source: Hadal surficial sediment | place: Pacific Ocean | collected 2014-05 | depth...
ATTTGGGGCGGAGTAGCTCAGCTGGTTAGAGCACCGGAATCATAATCCGGGTGTCGGGAGTTCAAGTCTCTCCTCCGCTACCATTTTTCCGAATATATCACTGTGGGCTACAGTTTCCTCGCAGCCTTCAGGCTTTTGAAGCCAATAGCGCAGACGACGACCACAACGCCGATGATGGCGGGGTAGAATGTCAGGAACGCAATTGTATTCATCATGTTACGGCCCATTTCCAATGCTCTGGCATCAGGGAAAAGCGGGTCTATCAACGAGGCAATCACGATCGTCCATGCGATGAAAATGAATCCCCATGTCAGGTTACGAATGCCCTTGGCTTCAAAAGGTATCAGGGGCAGGACTGCAGCGACAATCCACAGGGCGAAACCGTTTAGAATCCCTTCCAAATGGGCCATGCGCCAGGCGTCATAGGTGCCGGGCAGCTGGATCTCGATACTGCCGGGGATCGGCCACAAGGCGATTTTCCCCAACAGGAAAAAGAGAAAACCGAACCCGACTATAAAGCCAAAAAGCAAGACCAGGGCACCATGGCCGACCAGCAAGTGCTGGTACCGGCGCATCGAGGTGGATGTTGTCTCGTTCATGCGTGTTCTCCTGCAAGGTCTGTCGGCGGATGTATCAGGTGGCTTTCATGTCGACGAGAGTGACGGTGTTCAATAGTGGTACACCGTCCCCGCCTGCGTCATATCGTTCCATCCAGTCACTGACCCAGGTCGGATCTTTGACATGACGGGGGTCGTGACCAGGCATCATGCCGAGGGCAATGTGTTTGCCAAATGCCATAAGGGCTCTGGCCGAGCGTCGCCACAGGCGGGTCCGCGAACGGATATTGTTCCACAGGCCATCTTTCTTGAGCATGGCGATATAGCCTTGTCGGCTCCAGTACACCATGTGAAATGAGGCATAGAGCAGGCCATAGACACGCTGGAAGTATCCGCCACAGACATCCCTATAGACGTCAAAGGCCGCAGTTTTGTGTTCGGTTTCCTCGACGAGGTGCCAGAGAATAAGTGAGGCCACGCGCAGATCTGCTTCGTTGAACATTTCCCGACGATTGCCGACCACCCATTCGGTTGCCCCGAGGGTCAGGGTCTCGAACCCCACGGTATACGCCAAGCGGAAGGCGAGTGACTTGTCGGCGAGCTTTTTGAAGCTGGTATCCATCGCGTGTTCAACAGCGACGAGTTCGGGATAGCCTTGGTTCTTCAACAGTGCGTTGTATTTACGGTGTTGGCGATAGTGCTGAGATTCCTGTTTGATGAAGGCAATTGCATCGGCGTGCACCTGCGGGTCTTTGATGCGGGGCAGGGCTTCGTTCATGTTGACGTTCAGGAAGGGCTCTAGATAAGGCATGGTTAGCGATGCGTCGTTGACCATGTGCGACCACTCTGGCTCGCCCGCGTGCCAATGAGGGTTGATGTCGTCAGGGTACTCAAATGGGACGCGCCGCATCTGAATAGTGGACTGTACCGGATCTGGTTGCATGAATTAATCATATCAAAAAACCCTTGGTGATGGGAACCCGTTGCTTGTGACGGGATTGCATCCTCATCCTTATCACCGAGAATGTTTCCCTGCTGTAAGCGGGGTTAGTTTGTACTAAAGTGTCGCTGAATTTCAAATAGATCGTGGGGGAAATGAAGTGACTGAGTGGTGTAAAGTTCAGTTTTTGTACAAGGGGTTAGCAATTTTCAGTAATTGGCGTTTTTTGGCAAAATGTCCCGTTGTGGCTGTATTGCCACGATGAAGTCCTTCATCGTGCGGGTCACCCGCGAGCCGTTGGTTCATTTTGCCCTTATCGGATTGGCAATTTTTCTGATTTTTGACCTGATGGATGACACGCCCCCGGATGTCGGAACGACAGATATTATTGTCTCAATCCAGACCGCTGACCGTCTTGCCGAAAATTTTGAAAGGGTCTGGCGGCGCGCGCCCAATGCGGAGGAAATGGACGGTCTGATAGATAACTTTGTGCGCGAAGAAGTATTGGTGCGCGAGGCGCTCGCACTGGGGTTGGACCGTAATGACACCGTCATCAGAAATCGCCTTCGCCAGAAGATGGAATTTTTGGCCTCTGCTGCCGTTGGTGCGAGTGTACCGACCGACGATGTTCTTGGGGCTTATTACGCAGAAAACAAAGACGACTTTTTTGTCGAGGGAAGTCTGGCACTGGTACAGGTGTTTTTGGGACCTTCGCCGGATGATGCCAGCACTCAGGCGATCATGCAGGCTTTGGAAAAAGGTCAGGATCCGGGGACGCTTGGCGTTCGGACACTGATGCCGTCTTCTCTGCCTCTTTCAGCCCGTGCCACCGTGGACAACACTTTTGGCCGTGGCTTTTACCAGTCGCTGCTGGCCATCGAAGTCGGTATTTGGTCCGAGCCCCTGCGATCGGGATACGGCTATCATCTCGTTCATATAGATCAAAAACAGCCGGGGTACGTGCCAGAATTAACGACTGTGAAAGCCGCCGTGCAACGGCAGTGGCTCGAAAGCCAGGCGGAGATATTGGAGCAGGCGTATTTTCAGAAGGTTCTGGAACAATACAATATCGTTCGACCTGACCAGACGGTGATGGCGCAACCATGAAGGCTGTCCTATTTGGCCTGATCTGTCTGGTTGGCACAGCCCTGATACCCTCTGAGGTGCCTGCACATGCTTTGCAACCAGGTTATCTTGAACTGCAGTCCTTGGGGCAACTGAGTTGGCGTGCCCATTGGCGGGTGCCTGACGTCAAGGGCAGCCCGATGAAGATCAGGGCGCAACTACCAGAAAACTGCGATCAACCATTGGCGCCAATGCCTTTGTTCGATGGGACTGCATGGCCTGTGACCTGGTTGGTGCATTGTCCGGAAGGTCTGGCCGGTAAGTCCATTCAGATCATCGGCCTGGAACGCACGAATACGGATGTGTTGGTGCGCTATGAACTGGTGCCCGGAGAAGGACAGACGCAGCGCCTGACGCCTGACAATTACACTTTTATTGTGCCCTTGGAGTTAGGGACGTGGGGGGTCTTGCGCGTCTATTTGGGCTTGGGAACAACCCATATTTTGGCGGGCTATGATCATCTACTGTTCGTTTTTGCCCTGCTATTGCTGATCCAAAGCGGGTGGCGTTTGGTGGGAACGATCACCGCATTCACTGTCGCCCATTCCATTACACTGGCCGCCTCCACGTTGGGTTGGGTGGCTGTTTCAGGCCCCCCAGTAGAGGCTGTCATCGCCCTGTCCATCATGTTTTTGGCGAGCGAAATATTTCATCGTCGCAAAGATGGCCAACGGCTGTCAGAGCGCTATCCCTGGGTTATCGCCTTTGCATTTGGTCTGTTGCATGGGTTTGGATTTGCCGGGGCGCTGATCGATATAGGGTTGCCGCAGAACGATATTCCCGTGGCGCTGCTGTCATTCAATTTGGGTGTCGAGCTTGGGCAATTGATGTTTGTGGCCGGGGTCTTGCTGTTACGGGCGGCTGTGATGTGGGTGCGGCCGCAGGTGATTATCGCTTTGTCACAGCCCATGAGCACAGGTAACGCAGTCATGTCTTATGTCATAGGCGGGCTGGCGTCTTACTGGTTCATCGAGCGCATCGCTGGCTTTTAGTGAACGGCACGCCCCCAGGATTGGAACGTGCCATAAATCGCATTACTTCGGTACATTGTACCAAATTGGCGATGTATAGGCCCGTTCCTGGCCAATCAGCTCGGCCTCTTCAGGGATGACAGCGCCCAGTCTTAGCTTGTCGTACAGTACCCATCTGGGTGTCGGGATTTCCAACACTCGGGCGTAATAAAAGGCGCTCTGGCTTGGGTCGAAATCTGGGTCGGTCCACACCGTCATCAACTCAGACGCGCCAATTGTATTGGTCCAGCTTGCGGCGTCGATGTCGACTGTGTTGCCCACTGCCGGTACTTTGCCGTCACTGTCAGGCTGCCGATCATCAGACCATGCAATGTCATAGACTTTCTCATGCGTTTTGCCGGACGCATCAAGCCAGCCTTTGATGATCTGTATTCTGTCTAAATTTGCCCCGATAGGGTCGCGCAAAGCATAGACCATGAAATTGGGGGCTGCCTGGCCGTCTGCGGATCGAAGGTCGCCACCCATGGGTACGCCTTTTTCATAGCCGCGATAGGCGGGTACCCTGCTGCGCAGGTCGTCTTCGGTATAGTCCCAACCCCCAAAAAAGCGAACGATCATCCTGGGACCAGTCGTTCCATAGGTTTCACGACGTATCATAGCGTCGTAGATGGCTGCCCGCGTGTTTTTATTTGCCCAAACACCGGTATAACCAGAGGCGACTATTTTATAGCCTTCGATACGGCCCAGTTTAGTTTCAATGAACGGGTGATTGACGCGGTTTTTCGAGGGTTCCACACTGACGGACTTACCGAAGAAATTTTCTTCCTCGGCTGTTGTCAAAGATGTGTGGCTGTCTGTCGCGCCACCAAAGCCAAACTTGTAGGGGTTCACACCGAATTTGGCTTCCAGCGCCAGGCCCTGTTTCAAGGCTTCTCGCGCATATTCACCCTTCAGCATTTCTGGGGTCTTCAACTGGCTAATGTCCAGATTGCCGACATCCCAGGTTTCGTAATCTGCAAATTCATCGTCGGGTGACAGGAAAGGGTGCGCTTCCCCATCGCCTTTGATCTGGGTGATTTCGTATTGTGGTTCCCACTTGGCGCGCAAGGTGACGTAGTTTTTATCTACTTTCCCGCCAGCATAAGTTTTCGTGGTGGGGAACATCCACCCATTCGACAGATTGCCATTATGGGAAAGCGCGAAAGCTTTGTCGCCTGTTTTGGCGACGTAGGCTTCTAGCCAATCATACAGATCTAGTGGGTCCGTTGACCCCAGGGGTGGCAGTGTGGTCAACGGCAGCACCTGCTTGGCTTTGTCGGCATTGCCCCGCAGGATGACATTGCGATGCAGGTTGAAGCCTTTGGGAACGGATGTCCACTCGAACCCAATAAAGGCTGTAAAACGGCCGGGGTCGTTGTGTCTTTCTGCGGCGTCAACGATGTCATGCCAAACGCCCTCAAAGACGTCTGCGCCGGGGCTATAGGCTTCAACCAATTCTTTGGGTATTTTCATCTGGGCGAAATGCATGATCAGGTCGAAAGCGGCTTTGCCGGCCTCGACACCGCCTGCATTATATCCGTCGTACCATTCCTTGCCCTTTTTGTTGGCCAGGATGTGTGGTGCGCCGGCCTTGAGGTCAGTTGCGAAGCCCATAAGGTCTGTGTGATCTGTTAGAACCATCCAATCGAGGGGCCTGCTTAATTTCACCGGCAACCCTGTGGATGAGGTGATCTGTTCGCCTTTGGCAAAGCGCCAGGCTTCATCCAGCCCAACAGTATTGCCAAACAGACCGGCATCAAGGGACAGGCCCGTATGAAGGTGGCTGTCTCCCCAATAGACGTGGCTTGGGAATGCCCGGTTCACATAAGGCGAATAGGCCTTGCCTGCAAACAGAGTGCTGGCTTGTTCGTCATTAACCTGAATTTCTGATGATAGTGCTGGGGTCATACCCATCGCCAACACAATGCAAATGAATGATAATTTCTTCATCTGATATTCTCCCTTCGCAAATATACTCATAAGCGCAGTCGGATCAAAAATGGTGACATGCGATGGCATGGAGAGCAAGAAAATAACCCATAATCAGAAAGGCTTGATAGAAACCCCTTTCCCAAAGCGTTTGAATTTTATAAAAGCCTGAGAGGTGTTTAGCTCAGATTTGGGAAGTGACTAGATGAACGAATTGCTGAAACTCGTTAGCGGCTATAAAGAGTTTTCCAAAGGTCAAAAGCCGGGGGGGCAGTATCGTTATAGCGGGCTGGCAGAAGGCCAGTCCCCAAAGATCATGGTCATCAGCTGTTCTGATTCTCGTGTCATTCCGTCCCAAATTTTCAATGTGGAACCCGGCGATCTGTTTATCGTCCGCAATGTTGCCAATCTTGTGCCGCCTTATGAAGAAGATCAGTCATATCACGGCACTAGTGCAGCGCTGGAATTTGCGGTCAACTATCTGGATGTCGGACTGGTTGTCATTCTTGGCCACAGCCAATGTGGGGGTATTCACGCCTGTGCTGAGAATTTTGTTCAAGGCACCAAAGCAGGTACTTTTTTGGATAAGTGGCTATCGATCCTAAATCCTGTGGCCGAAAAGATGCTGACCGGATATGACGGCCCTATTGAAGGGCAATTGCAGACGGATTTGGAGTTGGCAGCGATCAGGGAATCGCTGTCCAATCTGGAACAGTTTCCATTTTTAAGCGAACGCTTGAAGGATGGCAGGTTGACCGTCCATGGCGCCTATTTCGATATCACAGATGGTCAACTCTATTTGCTGGATGCGGAATCAGACGCGTTTAAAATGGTTGAATAGGCAAAATGGTGGAATAGGCATCGTGATTTTTTCTGACCGCGCGGTATAGTATTGATCACTTTGTGTTGCCTCCCCGGCGGCATCACCGAGCCATCTTAGGGTTAGATTATGGAATTCAGCTTCACAGCGGAACAAGATCAGTTCCGCGACGTTCTTGGTCGGTTTATGCGCGACAAGTCGCCTGCAAGCGCCGTTCGTAGTCTGATGGAAACAGACAAAGGCTTTGACGCAGAAGTCTGGCAGCAATTATGTGCCGAGCAGGGCCTGGCTGGTATCCACTTGCCTGAAGATTGTGGTGGCACCGGCTATGGGCCGGTTGAACTGGCGATTATCATGGAAGAACAGGGGCGGGCACTTTTGTGTTCTCCCTTTATGGCCAGCGCTGTCATGGCGGGTTATGCCATTCTGCAGACGGGAACTGACGACCAAAAACGGGCGTTACTGCCGGGTATTGCTGACGGGTCCACAATCGCAACTTTGGCCATTACTGAACAGTCAGGCCTTTGGCGCGATGATGACATCCAACTGCAGGCCACTAAATCAGGCGATGACTATGTGCTGAGTGGCACCAAGCGCTTCGTGGTCGATGGGCAGAATGCTGATTTGTTGGTTGTTGCTGGTCGGACTGATGCAGGCGTTTCCCTGTTTACGGTCAATGCCGGTTCTGAAGGGGTAACCTGCCGGGTTGCCAATGCCATGGACCCAACGCGCAAGCTGGCTGAAATTGATTTTTCCAGCGCCCCGGCACAGTTGCTGGGCGTTGAGGGTGGTGTTGATTTGGCCGCGATCTTCAATGCTGTCCTGATCGCGTTTGCCAACGAAATGGTCGGTGGCGCGCAGGCCATGTTGGATAGTGCGATAGAATACGCAAAACTTCGTGTGCAATTTGGTCGTGAGATTGGTTCTTTCCAGGGGCTTAAACATCGTTTTTCGGACTTGATGGTCGACATTGAACTGGCCAAGGCCACCGCTTATCAAGCGGCACAGCATCTGGCCGATGGTAAAGATGCAACAGCCTTTGCCAGCATGGCCAAGGCGACCGCCAGCGAGGTCTTTCGGCATGCAGCCCATGAATGCATTCAGTTCCATGGCGGTATCGGCTTTACCTGGGAAAATGACACGCATCTTTGGTTCAAACGGGCCAAAAGCTCTGAGGTCTTTTTGGGAACACCCAATGACCACCGCGAACGCATGCTGCAGGCGATGGGGATATAGTCATGGATATCAATATCGACGCAATCCGCGCTGAAGTCCGCACCTGGTTGGCAGATAACTGGGACCCAAACCTGACCTTGGTTGAATGGCGCACCAAGCTGGTTGATACCGGCTGGGGCATGCCTGAATGGCCTGAAGACTATTTCGGTAAAGATATGCCGCCGGTGGCTGTTAGCGCCATTGCCCAAGAGTTTGCCGAAGCCGGCGCTATTGGTGTGATGAAGTCTGGCCCGCGCATGTTGGCCGCTGTCACGCTGCTGGCGCACGGGAATGACCAACAAAAACGCCGCTTTTTGCGCCGAATTCTGACAGGGGAAGATGCCTGGTGCCAATTGTTCAGTGAACCGGGCAGCGGCTCTGACCTGGCGGGTTCAACAACGCGGGCCGATGCCAATGGCGACGATTTGGCCAATGGCAATGGTTGGAAGGTCAATGGCCAGAAGGTTTGGACAACCAGCGCACACCATGCAGATTACGGAATCTTGCTGGCCCGTACCGATTGGGACGTCCCCAAACACCAGGGCCTGTCGTTTTTTGTGATCGACATGCATCAGCCAGGCGTCGAAGTCCGGCAACTCAGGCAGATGAATGGTCACGCTTCTTTTAACGAAGTGTTCTTTACAGACGCTGTTGTGCCCGGGCACTTTCAGGTCGGCGAGCTGGGGCAGGGTTGGCAGACTGCCATGACGACCTTGGCGTATGAGCGTCGTGCAGTTGCTGGCAATCGCGATGCCAAAGAAGATAAAGGCCGCAATGGCACAATCTATGGCGAATATCGCGAAGAACAGGCCATCGCCAATGAACCCTATACCTGGTACCCCCAACGGGCAGGACGCGTGGACCTGGTGGTTGAGCGGGCGCGGGAAACGGGGAAAATATCTGACCCCGCTATTCGGCAGGAAATCGCGAAATTGCTGACCATGCACCAATCAACCCAATGGTTTGCCGGTCGCCTGTCAGAATTGCAAAAGGCCGGTAAGGCGAGAGGCCCAGAAGGCTCAATCACCAAACTCGCGGCCAGCAATGTGGCCAGGTTAGCCTCTGATGTTCACACTGCGATCACCGGTATTGATGCCATGCTTACAGGGGACCAGAGCCCCCACGACGGGGTTATTGCAGAAATCCTGGTGTCGGTGCCTGCTGTCTCTATTGCCGGTGGAACAGACGAAATACAACGTAATATTATTGCCGAACGATTGCTTGGGCTGCCCAAAGAACCCCGCTTTGACACTGGGCCGTTCAAAGACGTTCGCCGCAATTAGATTTTCAACAGTAAAGCTGACGTATGGGTGGTTGAATTGGTGTAGTCTGTCCCCATCTTAGGCGTCGAAGTGATCAGGGAAAATAAGCCATGACGATAGAGTTGCGTGTAAATGGCGTCAGCCATCAATTGGATATCGAAGAGGACATGCCGCTCCTTTGGGTGTTGCGGGACGAACTAGGCCTCAAGGGGACTAAGTTCGGCTGTGGCGTATCGGCTTGCGGGGCATGCACCGTCCATGTCGATGGCGAGGCCATGCGGACGTGCACATTGCCTGTTGGCGCTGTTGACGGTGCCGACATCACTACTATTGAAGGCCTGGGAGCAGATCAGGCCCACCCCGTGCAAATTGCGTGGATAGAAAAGCAGGTCCCACAATGTGGGTACTGCCAGTCTGGCATGATCATGGCTGTGGCAGCCCTGCTGGACGAAAATCCAAATCCAACCCGGGCTGACCTGGATGACACCATCACCAACATTTGCCGATGTGGCACCTACCAACGCGTGCGCGCGGCGGTCGATGAACTGAGCCAGGCATAGGAGGCGACGATGGGTAAATTTACACGACGCGCTTTCATGGCAACGGGTGGTTTGGTCGGCGGCGGCCTGGCCCTTGGTTTCGCGTTTGCACCCAATCGGTTAACAATTTATACGGCAGACCCAGACAGTGCTGATGCGCAGCTGAATACATGGGTCATGATCACCCCTGACAACAAGGTCGTTGTCACCGTGCCGCACGCTGAAATGGGGCAGGGCAGCCAGACAGGTCTGCCCATGATGCTGGCTGATGAACTGGATGCCGATTGGTCCACAGTTTCGATGGTGCAGGCCCCAGCGACCGAAATTTATGCCAATAGCGACCTGGCCAGAGGCTTTGTCCTGGGCGACGTCAGCCTGCCGAATTCGATTTTCCGGTTGCTGGATTACTCTCTGTTCAAACTGTCGGGCATGATCGGCGTGCAGAATACGGGCGGCAGTTCGGCTGTTCGATATACGGGTAACATGGCTATGCGCAGCGCTGGTGCGGCGGCAAAACATATGCTGTTGCAGGCGGCGGCAACCCGGTGGGGTGTCAGCGCTAGCAGCCTGACGGCCAGCGAGAGTGTTGTGACACACGCTGCCAGCAATCAATCTGCGACCTATGGCGAACTGGCGAGCGAAGCCGCCTTGATGGAAGTGCCCCTGCAGCCCACGCTGAAGTCGCCTGATCAGTTTACGTTGATCGGGACGTCGCAGCCACGATTTGATATTCCCTCCAAAGTTGATGGGTCTGCAGAATATGGCATCGATGTCGAGGTCCCCGGCATGTTGTATGCCGCGATCAAACACGCCCCTGTTTTTGGCTCCAAATATCAGGCGACCAATTTGTCTGAAGTCAGAGCGTCGCGTGGTGTCATGGATATCGTTGAGCTGGACGGGGCCATCGCAGTGGTTGCCGACAATTTCTGGCGCGCCAAAATTGCCCTGGATATGATGGAGCTGCAATGCATCGGTGGTGACCGCCAAAGCATGACATCGGCACAGATCTATGATCGCTATGCCGAAGCTGCCCTTTCAGAAGATGGCAGTTACGATGCAGACATTGGCGACACGGCTGCCGCATTGGCCCAGTCGGATCGAATTGTCAAAGCCAGCTACCGCGTGCCTTTCCTGGCCCACGCGGCGATGGAACCCCTGAATTGCACTGCGTCGGTCACAAAGGACCGATGCGATGTTTGGGTAGGGCACCAAAACCCACTGGGGGCACGGGCTGCAGCGGCAGTGGCCGCTGGTATGGACGCCGACAATGTCACGATCCACAACCGAATGCTCGGTGGTGGGTTTGGTCGCCGCACGCCCACTGATTTTGTCACCCAGGCGGTGACTTTGTCGCGCCAGGTAGGGGCGCCTATCAAGTTGATATGGTCCCGGGAAGAAGACATTCAGCACGACATGTATCGCCCGGCTGTGGCCAACCATATGAGTGCTGCACTGGATGCTGATGGCATGCCTACAGCCTGGACCAACAGCTATACTAATTCAGGTCAGAACGAGCCGGCTGAATCTCCGTTGACGCAATATGCCATCCCCAATCAGTCCATCAAGGGTGTCGATGTCGACAGCGCTGTGCCCATTGGGGCTTGGCGTAGTGTGGGGCACACACAGCATTCGTTCTTCAACGAATCTTTTGTTGATGAACTCGCTGTCGAGGCTGGCATTGACCCCTATCAGTACCGCCGAAAGTTGCTTGCAGATATGCCGCGTCATCGCAAGGTGTTAGATGTTGCGGCCCAAAAGGCAGGATGGGGTGAACCTCTGCCCGCTGGTCGTGCTCGTGGTATTGCAATCGAGCAAAGCTTTGGGTCTATCGTGGCTGAAGTTGCTGAAGTTTCCGTATCCGATGATGGTGACGTCACGGTGCACAAAGTCACCGCAGTCATTGATTGCGGCACGGCGGTAAACCCGGACTCGGTGGTTGCCCAGATAGAAGGGGGCATCATCTATGGCCTCACAGCGGCCTTGTATGGCGATATCGAAATTGCCGATGGCTGTGTGGTGCAGACCAATTTCCCAGACTATCCTATGGTCACATTGCAACAGGCCCCTGATATCGAAGTCCACATCATCAACAGCGGTGAAGCCATTGGTGGCGTGGGTGAACCAGGCACGCCGCCCATCGCGCCAGCGGTGACCAATGCGATTTATCAGATCACAGGCAAACGTATCCGTAACCTGCCTATCTCGGCCCACGACCTGTCGTAGCCAATCCTGGTTGATCTCAGCCTTCGGGTTTCCAGAGGCTTTTCCAGGCAATGGCGCATACGACGATGACCACACCAAATATGGCGGGGTAGAAGATCAGAAATGCGATCGTGTTGAGGGCGTTGCGGCCAAATTCCAGAGCACGGGCATCGGGAAATAGCGGGTCGAACAGTGATGCCACCACGATAAACCAAGCGATCAATATAAATCCCCAGGTCAGGTTGCGAAGGCCCTTGGTTGAAAAAGGCATCAAGGGCAAGACGGCCGCGACTATCCACAGGGCAAAACCATTCAAAATGCCTTCAAGATGCGCCATGCGCCAGGCGTCATAGGTACCGGGCAACTGGTAATCGATGCTGCCCGGTATGGGCCACAGGGCAATTTTGCCCAACAGAAAAAAGACAAATCCAAACCCAACAATGAAACCGAACAAAAGCACCAGGGCGCCGTGGCCGATTAACAGGTGTTGATAGCGCCGTATCGGCGTTGATGGCGTATCAGTCATTCTTGGTCTCCGGTAATTGCTTAGACTTCGATATTGGCCTAGATTTCGATATTGGAAAGGGTTTGTTGGTTGAGCAATGGAACGCCCGATCCGCCTGCTTCGTAGCGTGCCATCCAGTCAATGACCCATTTGGGATCGTTGATCTGCCTTGGATCATGGGTGGGCATCAGGCCATGCAGAATATGTTTTCCGAATGCTGCGGTCGCTGCGAGTGATCGTCGCCACAGGCGCCTCCTTGATTTCAGGTCACGCCATAACCCATCTTTCTTTAACATGGCGATGTAACCCTGCCGGGTCCAAAACACCATGTGATAGGAAGCGTATAAAAGACCGTAAATTCTCTGCCAGTAGCTGCCGCAGATGTCCTGGTACACATCAAACGCAACTGTCTTGTGCTCTGTTTCTTCTACCAGATGCCACAGCAACAATGAGGCAATCCGCAGGTCGCTGTTTTTGAACATCTCCATCCGATTGGTGACGACCCATTCAGTGGCCCCCAGCGTCAGGGTTTCAAAGCCCGCCGTATAGGCCAATCGGAAAGCCAGGGACTTACCAGCCAAACGTTTGAAGCTTGCGTCCATTGCACCCTCAACGTCGACCAGTTCTGGGTAGCCTTTTCTTTTCAGCAGGGAATTATATTTGCGGTGCTGGCGATAGTGCTGGGATTCCTGGCCGATGAACGCAACGGCATCGGCCAGGATTTGCGGGTCGGAAATATTGGGCAATGCCTCATTCATATTGACGTTCAAGAAGGGTTCTAGAAAAGGCATGGTCAATGAGGCGCCGTTGACCATATGCGACCATTCGGGCTGATCCGGTCGCCAATGGGGTTCTATGTCGTCAGTATATTCGAACGGCATACGGCGCATCTGAATGGCGGATTGAACGTTTTCTTCAGATGGTATTTGCACAATGCTCTCCCACAAAAAAAGCCCCGCTGATGTGGACCAGCGGGGCTTTGGTACTTAGCTAACTACGGACCTAGAAATTGGCACCAATCTCAATGCCATAACGCCGTGGTTCCAGTATAAACACATTGGTGAAGTTACCGCTCGACGGGTCAGTGAAGTAATGCCCCGTGATTGGGTTGCTGTTCGCAATGTTTTGGATGAAGAAGCGCATGTACCAATCATCATCAGCAGACCGGAGCGTTACCTGCGCATTTACCACATCCCATGAATCGATTTTGTCGACGGGCTTGTTGAAAATGCGAGAGAACATGGACGTCTGATAGTAGTAATCCATCCGGGCCGAAATGTTCATGCCATTCCCGAAATAATGGGTGTACTGAACACCAATATTGATGGTGAAGTCAGGCGCTTGTTGGACTTCATTGCCTTGCAGGTCTACGTCGACGCCACCAGATAAGGTGTAGTTCGTCCCTGCTATGGCATTATAGCCGGCGAGAACATCAGCTACACCATCACCACAAGCGCCCCAGGCTGCTGTGGCGGGAAGGCCAGGAACAGTGGTTGTCCCCAACGGGAACAGTGCCGCCAGATTTGGATCCATTGTTGGGTCAGGCGAACCATTATGGTTGATGACGCAATTTGCCGCGGTGCCAATGTCTTTTATCAACGTGACGTCAGCACTGCCATTTGTCGGATCACGACCATCGGTCGATAAGGCATTCCTGATATTGGTGTTCAGGTATGATGCGTTCAGATTAAGCAACCAGTTTTCGTTTGGCGCATAAAGGAACTCACCTTCAAAACCCCAGATCTTGGCGTCGATATTCTCGTTAACCGATGTACGGTCAACGATCTTCGACACCTGCAGGCCCTTATAGTCATAGTAGAAGGCCGTGAGATTGGCCTGAAGAGTGCCATCAGCGAAGGTGTTTTTAGAGCCGATTTCATAAGAGTTGATGAACTCGGGATCAAACGTGTCCTTAAATAAACCTGTGCTGGACGGTGGGTTGAAGCCGCCGCCTTTGTAGCCACGTGAGTAAGACACATAGTACATGTTGTTGTCAGTCGGTGTCCATGTCAGCACTGCACGACCGGTGACTTCACCCCAACTGGCATTCTGATTGACCAACGGATTCAGGGGAACCAGAATAGTACTGGTCGGCCAAGCATAGACGCCGTTAAGCAGGTATGCACGTGCATCAACCGTTTTCTCGTCATGGGTATAACGCATGCCCAAATTCAACGTTATCTCATCATTGAAGTCGTAGGAAGCATCGGCAAACAGTGCCCAGCTTTCCAGTTGATATTTATCCGTCTCATTGTTGAAGAAGGGTGAAATCAGTCCAATGCCATCAACGCCCGCGCCCAAGAGCGAGAAATAATCCAGCGTTGCCGCGACAACGTAATAGTCAAATTCTGACTCGTAGTTCAGGTAGAATGCGCCAACTTGGAAGTTGAAAGGTCCATCCAGATTGGAAGACAAACGCAGCTCTGCCGAAAATTGCTCAGATGAAGCGAACGATTGGTCATAGGATGGAAGATCTCTGGTGAAGCTACGAATATTCCCGGCCATAAGGCCTAGATTATCATCATCAATAGAAGACAATGGGAACATTCCCTGTGGAAAAAAGGTTGCCGAGGTCAGCGGAAAGTCGTCAAAAACTGCCTGCGGAATGGTCAGTTCAGCACCGCTGAAATTGAAATATTCCTGGCGTGAATTCACAGAGGTATCCTGATAACCACCTGTGAAAGTCAGTGTGTAGTCATCACTTATGTCATGCTCAATGGTCATGGTGACCAGCAATTCGTCTGTTTCATACTCGGGGTCAAAACCGGTTCTGGTTTGACGCAGGTCAGGTGGGTTTGGTGCGCTGAAATCGGTTTGGTCGAAGAAGTTTGTCACGGCATAGGGACCAAGAACGACATTGGATATTAACGCAGTACCCAAGGTGGCATTGGGGTTCGCGTTTTCGAAG
>SMVA01407876.1_pt1 | contig 15009 bp, 13 predicted proteins | sample 2456451 | NCBI WGS metagenome assembly SMVA01 (sample SAMN11095933, study PRJNA526329) | marine sediment metagenome | biome: Marine sediment; feature: Surficial sediment; material: Deep marine sediment; isolation source: Hadal surficial sediment | place: Pacific Ocean | collected 2014-05 | depth...
CAAGCGATAATCGCATCGGCTATGCGCAGACCACGCCGCAGGCCGTGGTCGATGCCGTCAATGCGGTGACGGCAGGCTGCGACCCGGTGGTCATCTACAAGGACTGGATCGCTGATGACAGCTTCGATTTTATGACTCGACTGGCGCGGATCACAGTCCCCGCTCTAGCGATTTGCGGCGAGCACGACCTGTTAACGCCACTGAAATATCATGAATACTTACGTGATAATTTAGTGCAGTGTCGTTTGGTGACGGTCCCCAATGCTGGCCATTGGCCATTCGTCGAGAATCCCGCGGGCTTTAACACCCCGGTGCTGGAATTTTTGCATAACCTGTAGGTTCCCGTCGGCGCCTCCGCTATCGCAACGGCTTCGGTGTAGGTCTATTACCCGCTGCTCCGCGACCATTTTGGCGCTGCTTTGTCCGCCATGGTTGCAGTGTCCAAATAGGCCTCGATGATCGGGATCAAACATTCTTGGTACGGCCACAGGAGCCCAAGTTCGGCCTCGAATTCAGATCGTTCTTGGCGGTCTCGTCCAGAGTAAATGCCGACAAAATCGAGCGCGTTTGCGACCATGTCGTGACGTTCTCCCAGCACATCGTGGCGTTTGACCATCACCGGCGATCCCGACATTCCTGTTTTTGTTTTGCCATCGATATAAATCCGCGGTACCGAGTCAAATACGCGGGGTTCCGATGCGATCGTGCCGCTTTTGTAGATCGGTAGGCTGTTTGGCGTCGTCGTCGCGCTCAGGGGATAGCCAGTGACGAAGGCTTGGTCCATGACCGCGAGTTGCGTATTGCGAGCCAGCTCGGCCTGCAAGTCGATTCGGTATATCTTGTTGCAGTCGGGGATTGAGGAATCGACCGGAATCGCCACCACATCAACGTCACAACCGAACAGCGGATGTTCCCACCAACATGGGCTGCCGTCGTCCGCGATCAGCGCTATACGGAACACGGCCGATGATGACGGCGCTGTGAGTGGGATCACCGTCGTGGAAATATGGGTGTGCACCTTGAGGATCCCTGGGAGCGCTTGGGAGTGATGGAGCGGTTTCTTTGTCTGGTAGTGTCGACCAGACACCACGTGCCAATTGGTGACCAGAAAGGTGTGCTCGTTAAATTCGCAGAAGAATCCCGTCGCGTCGCCTAGACTCGCCTCGGTAACCTGGGCGACGATCTGCAGTTTGGCGACGCGAAAAGAGTGCAGATGGGCGGTTGTCACATTCGAATTCGGGTGATTTCGTTGCATTTTTCGGGTACAGCTGTTAGTTGGCTGTCCCTATGCGACGATGTTACGCCGAATTGCGCCCGATGGGGTATTTTGTCACGCTTTTTTTGCGCGCTACACACCCGATTTGACCAAGATTGGCCCCGACATTGCCAGTGAAATAGGAGTTTGAACCAGATGATCCACAATTTATTCAGAAAAAGTATTCCGCTGCGGGCAGTAGACGATTAAGATGCAGCCCCTGCCGGGCTGGCAATCCGAATTTAGTCCACATTTCGTGGTTATCGACGCACGCACCGTGGCTTGTCTGATGGTTAATCTTGAGAGTGTGCTTTGCGGGCTGTCGATCTTTACCAGAGAGAAAAGATGAAAGACCTTACGCTTTACCGAAACATTGGCATCTTTGCGCACGTCGACGCGGGCAAAACCACTACTACTGAACGGATCCTGAAGCTGACAGGCAAGATCCATAAAATTGGTGAAGTACACGATGGTGCTGCGACAACCGATTTCATGGCGCAGGAACAGGAACGCGGGATCACGATCCAATCGGCCGCGACGACCTGTTTCTGGAATGATCACCAGTTAAATATCATCGACACGCCCGGGCACGTCGACTTCACTATCGAGGTCTATCGCTCGCTAAAGGTTCTCGATGGCGGCCTCGGTGTGTTCTGCGCCTCGGGTGGGGTCGAACCACAATCGGAGACTAACTGGCGCTATGCCGACGATTCCGAAGTCGCGCGCATCATTTATGTCAACAAGATGGATCGCACGGGCGCGGATTTTTATCGGGTCGTGAAGCAGATCAGCGATGTCCTCGGCGCGAATCCGCTGGTGATGACCTTGCCGATTGGGGTCGAAGACAATTTCATCGGCGTCGTTGATCTACTTACACGCAAGGCGTGGATCTGGGACGATTCCGGCGATCCGCTGAATTATCGTTTTGACGAGGTTCCGGCGGATATGGTCGCTGACGTCGAAACCTATCGCGAACTATTGATCGAGATGGCAATCGACCAAGACGACAACGTCATGGAAAAATACCTGGACGGAGAGGAGCCGGATATTGAGACGCTCAAGCGCTGCATTCGAACGGGTACAATCAACCGCTCATTTTTTCCAACTTATTGCGGCTCTTCATTCAAGAACAAGGGTGTGCAAGTGATCTTGAACGCCATCGTCGATTACCTGCCAAATCCTACCGAAGTCAAGCCGCAACCAGAGATCGACCTCGAAGGCAACGAAACCGGTGAGGTGGTAACGGTCGACGTCGACAAACCTTTACGCGCACTCGCGTTCAAGATCATGGACGACCGTTATGGGGCGTTGACCTTTCTTCGACTCTACTCCGGTAAAATCGAGAAAGGGGTGACGGTGCTCAATACATTTACCGGCAAAACCGAACGCATCGGACGCATCGTCGAAATGCACGCGGATTCCCGTGAGGACGTCGACAGTGCCCAGGCGGGCGATATCATCGCCGTGCTGGGCATGAAGAATGTACGCACCGGGCACACGCTGTGCGATCCTAAGAACCCGGCGACGCTCGAACCGATGGTGTTTCCCGATCCGGTAATTTCTATCGCAATTGCGCCGAAAGATAAGGCCGGCGCCGAGAAAATGGGCATCGCGCTTGGCAAGATGATCCAGGAAGACCCGTCGTTCCGGGTAGAGACGGACGAGGACAGCGGTGAGACCATCATCAAGGGTATGGGCGAGCTGCATCTCGATATTAAGGTCGATATCCTGAAACGTACGCACGGTTGCGAGGTCGAAGTGGGTAAACCCCAAGTGGCCTACCGCGAAACAATTACCCGCAGGGTCGAAGACACCTACACCCACAAAAAGCAGACCGGTGGTTCGGGACAATTCGCCAAGATCGATTTCATTATCGAACCCGGCGAGCCCGGTAGTGGATTTGAATTTACCTCCACCGTAACCGGCGGTAACGTTCCGCGTGAATTTTGGCCGGCAGTGGAGAAAGGATTTGCCAAAAGCCGTGAGACCGGCGTGCTGGCCGGATTTCCCTTGTTGGACTTCAAGGTTACGCTGTTCGATGGTGGCTTCCATGCGGTCGATTCGTCGGCCGTCGCGTTCGAAACTGCAGCGCGCGCCGCCTATCGGCAGTCAATCCCGAAGGCCGGTCCTCAGCTGCTTGAGCCAATCATGAAAGTGGATGTTTTCACACCGTCGGACCACGTCGGTGACGTCATCGGTGACCTCAATCGCCGCCGCGGTCTGATCAAGGATCAGGAGGCGGGCGTGTCCGGCGTTCGGATTAAAGCCCAGGCGCCGTTGAGTGAGATGTTCGGGTACATCGGAGACCTGCGCACGATGACCTCGGGACGGGGCCAGTTTTCGATGGAATTCTCGCACTACGCGCCGTGTCCGGCGAGCGTCGCGGAAACGGTGATCAAAGAGGTCGTGGAGCGCAACGGCTGATGTGGAGATCAGAATTCGGGCTTCAGAGAGCCGGATTCCGATCGCAAGCCTGATCCCTGGAGCCCAATTCCCGCGCTATAATGCCGGCGCAATCGTTCAACAATTTCGCCCAAACCGAGGAGGCAATCCGCATGGAACTGAGAGAGGTAATCGGCCGTCGTCGATCCATTCGCTTCGTAAAACCCTACAAAGCCGTCGAACCAGAGAAGATCCAGATGATGTTCGAGGCCGCGCGTATCGCCACCCACTGGGGCAACGTGCAGAGCTTGCGCGCGATCGCCGTCCATCGCGAAAGCGCTACTGCGGAAGTCCTCGATTCCTTGAAGGCGGTCGTTGTTGGCTGGCAGCTGCGCATCGCGCCGGTCATCATCGTGTGGTACTGCAATCCCGGTGTGGTCGACGAGCAGGCGAGCCGTTTACGCGAATTGATGGCCGTCGGTGCGCTCGGCTTCGGCGACGTGGAGAAGAAAAAGACGGCACTGGAAGAAAAGTTTCTGCCCGTATTTGAGGGTATCAAGGACTTCTTGAAACAGCCCGGCTTGAACGAAATCGATTGCGGTCAGGGTATCGCGCAAGCGAACTTGATGGGCTTCGAGTTGGGTCTCGGCAGCTGTTTTCTAGGTACGCCCGACGGCGATGAGATCCTCAAGGTGCTTGGCGTGCCCAGCCACTGTCGTCTTTTGTTGTTGCAAACGGTTGGCTATCCGGAAGAACATTGGGAAGCGGGCGGCCAGCGTCCACGGCAGCCGTTCGAGGATCTTTTTTCGATGGATTCGTACGGCAACCCGTATCCACGGAGTGAAGAAGTCATTGAAGAGTTGAAGCGGGACAAGATGTTCACGCGGCCGGCACCGCTGCCCGAGCGCGAGAAGGAGCTTGAGTTTCTGGAACGTGCGCTGAATTTGAAGGCGCCGGGACTGTTTTAGTTCGGCTTCCGAATTTTGGGGTCGGGATACGGAAGCCTGATCCCTGAAGCCGGGATCCGCTTCACTCAGTGAAGACGTTATCGGCGTCGGTGGCGAACGCCTCGAGCAGAAAACGCTCCTGCGGTTTCTCCGAGGCGGTCTTCGGAATTTCCGGTACAACTTGCAGGTAGCTCGGCACGAAACTCGATTCGAGGTGTTGACGGCAGGCGGCGAAAACTGAGCTCGGATCGAAGCTTGCGGCATCGGTGGGAACGATAGCGGCAATGACGTCTTTCTCCCCCGGTACGCCGTTTGAGGACGGTACGCCGTAGACGAAGACGTCGTTGATCGCCGGATGTTCGGCGAGTTCTTTTTCAATAAACGCCGGATTGATAAAATCCCCGTTATGACGGATGCCGCCGCCCTTGCGGTACAGAAAAAAATACCAGCCGTCAGCGTCGCGATAACCAACATCGCCCATACGCAGCCAATCGTTCGCGGTTTTTTCCCGTGACGCCGCCGGATCCTTGAAGTAGGTCACGACCGGGCACGTGCCGTCCGCATTGCGGAAGATGATTTCGCCCGGTTCTCCCGGTGGGCAATCATTGCCATGTTCGTCCACTATCCGACCTTGCATGATCGCCGGCGGTACGCCGATGCTGCCGATCGGTCCACTGCCCGGGGGATTCAGGGTCAGCCCGCCCTCGGCAGCGCCGTAGAATTCGAACACGTCTAGGCCGTAGCGTTGTTCAAAATTTTGCCACAACGCGGCGGGCATGCCTGCGCTCAAGACATAGCGAACCGGGTTATCCGCATCGTTTTCTTTCACCGGTTCGCTGTAGATTGCGGTGGTCATGCCGCCCAGCAGGTTGAATACGGTACAGCCATAGTGGCGCGTAATATCCCACAGGCGTGACTTGGTGAATTTGCGGCTAAACACACCACGTAGGCCCATGGACAAGACCGTTCCGAGCGTGATCAACTGTGCGTTAGCGTGCGTTAGCGACAGACCGGTATAAGGTCGGTCACCACGACGCAGCCCTATCGCTTCGCCCAGATCTGCGATCATGCCGAAGCGAGAATAAGGTGAGAGAATCGCCTTTGGGTCGCCGGTCGTGCCTGAGGTATATAGCATCTGCATCGGTAACTCGGGATCGGTCACCCGGACTTCAATGTCCGTACACGGACTCGCCAGCACATCGGCCACATGGCGCACTCGAAGTGTTGTTTTCGGCGTCGCCGCCGCACTGCCCAATATCCATATCCACTGCAGCGACGGACACTGGTCCAGGACCTCAAGTAAATGGGGCAGTGCGTAATCGCCGATCACCACGCCGTGGCACTCCGCGTGTTCAAGCATGAATGCGAGTTTCTTGCCCTTGGTGCGCGGGTCGATGGGGACAAAGACGGTACCGGCTATCGACGAGCCCACCATGACGTCAACGAACTCCGGGTGGTTCTGGGTGACCACGCCAAACGCCTCGCCGAGTTGCATCCCGTCGGCCTCTAGGCCGGCCGCGACTCGCTGGCCATTGCGCCACAGGTCCGCATAGGTGCGGATCTCCTCGCCGAAGCTGCCGTCGGCGTTGATGGTGACGAAAGTGAGGACGTCGCGCTGTGGCCATTGCCGCATGCGATCCGCGATCAGGTTGGCGAGGATCGCGGTATCCGGGGTAGCAGTGCTCATTTTAATTAGGCGCTATTTCTCGAGCACAGTAATGACCATCGCCGCCGCGTCGCTACCGATATAACCGCCGCCGTTCTCCGCCAGCGCAACCCGCGCACCCTCGACCTGGCGCTTCCCGGCGCGGCCGCGGAGCTGGTCTGTGAGCTCGGTGATCTGTGCGAGACCGGTCGCGCCGATGGGATGTCCCTTGCGCAGCAGGCCGCCGGACGGGTTGACCGGCGTCTTGCCGCCGAGCTTGCTATGACCGTCCCGAATGAAACCTGCACCTTCCCCCTTGGGGCAGAGCCCCAAAGACTCGTAGTACATCAGTTCCGCTGGTGACGAGGCGTCGTGTAGTTCAATCACGTCGAGGTCTTCGGGGCCGATCCCGGCCTGTTCGTATGCCTCTTGCGCCACCACTTCGGTAACGCTGGGCTCGTTTTCGCCAATATCCCAGCCCGAGCGCAGCACCGAGCATTTGACCCTTACCATGTCCTCGAGTCCGCGGCGTTTGGCAATTTTTTCGCTGACGATCACGGCGGCCGCAGAGCCATCGCCAATGGGCGAACACATGGCCAAGGTCAGCGGATAGCTGATTTCGCGCGCGTTCAGCACGTCGTCGACACTCAGTACGTCTTGGTATTGCGCCTTGGGATTGAGACTGCCGTGGAACGAGGTCTTGGCCGACACCGCAGCAAAGTCCTCCCGTGTGGTGCCGTACTCCTGCATGTGCCCGAGCGCCATTGCGGCATAGATGTCCATGAACAGCGAGCGCTTGCTACCGGCGCCGGCATCGGTCTTAACCCCGGCGGCCTCAATGCGCCGGTAGAGCTCCTCCGAGACCTCGTCGAAGCTCTCGAAATCGACCGCGCCGGCGAATACCGAAAAGGTCTTCTGCTTGTCTTCGCAGTAGAGCTTTTCCGACCCAATTGCGAGTACGACGTCATACAGTCCGGCAGTGACCATGGTGCATGCCTGTTGAAACGCGGTCGATGCCGAGGCACACGCATTTTCGACATTGATGACGGGGATGCGTCCGATGCCCATTTCGCGTAGCGCGACCTGACCCGGAACCATCACTTGGCCGACCGTGACTGCTGTTGCCGCAGTGCCGAAATAAGCGGCTTCGAGTTCCTTGGCCTCCAGGCCTGCGTCCTGCAACGCGAGCCCGACCGCCTCTTGGGTCAGGGATTTGAGGGTGCGGTCCTGGTGCTTAGCGAACCTCGTCATGCCGACGCCGGCGATATAAGCATTCTGTTGCATGGCGTTATCCTTTGCTCAAAGTAGATCGGGATCGAGCAGCGAGTAGCCGCCCTTGATTGCGAGCATTTCGTTGCAGCCGTCCTCGATCATCGAGGCGCGCGCATCACGCAGTAGCTTTTCGATCGGATATTCGCGGGTCATGCCGTTGCCGCCGAAAAGCTGCAGGGCGTCACTCGCGACCTCGAACGCTGATTGTGTTGCCGTAATTTTCGCACTCATGGCGGCATGCAGCGCGGGTTGATCCGCGACCATATTGTATTCAACGACCCGGCGTGTGAGGGCACGAGATGCTTCGACTTTACGAAACATATGGAATAAACGATAGGCGACGGACTGGTGTTTGATGATCGGTACGCCGCCTTGCTTGCGTTCGTGCACGTAGGCGTGTGCGAGATCATACGCAGCGCGGGCGACACCGGTAAACGTCGCGGCCATCAATCCGTTCGCATCGGCATGGATGGCGTATACGGCGCGTTGATAATTTTCGGGTCCAGCAAGGAGGTGCTCCATCGGTAGTTCAACATTATCGAAAAAGACCTCGCCCTGATTCAAGGCGCGTTGACCCATCTTGTTCAGCGGTTTGCCTCTGGTGAGGCCTTTGGCGTCGCCCGGGACGATTATCACCGCACCGTTTTCCTTGTCCGGCCCGGCGCCGGAATCGGCGGCGCAGTACAACACCAACACGTCGCTGATGCAGCCGTTGGAGACCCACGCGGCTTTCTGTCCGTTGATCACGATGGTGTCTGATTTCAAGGTTGCGATGCAGTTGGGGCGACCGTAGGTTCCTTCGGCGTGCATAATTTGGCCGTCCGGATCCAACTGATCGGTACCGTGGTCGGGCTCGGTGATGGCCCACGAGCCGAGTTTGTCCTCGGGACACAATTCGGCGAGAAAATCGTTGCCGAATATCCGGGCCATATAACGCGGCAGGGTGCCGGCGCCGATGGAGATGGCCAGACCCGAGTCGCCCCAGCCGAGTTCCTCGTAGAACATACACATCATCTTTGCGCGCGGTGCCGGTTCCATCTCGACCAGCAGGTCGACGGTGAAGCCGAGTTCGGCGAATTTCTCATAAAACGGCCACAGCGGGGAATCCGCGGCGATCACTTCTTCGGGGGTCATGCGGTCGAGAATTCGACCCACAGGGCGCATTTCGTTTTCCGCGAATTTGTGCAGCACATCCAAAATCGCGCTTTCTTCTTCGGTCATAGGGGGCTCAGCCCCGAGCATTCCTAGCTTGGGCGCAGGCGATTTGGCCCATCCGGAAATACGTGTGTCAGCGCCGGGCTCGCCGGCGTTTGGAAGTTGTTCCGCTGTTGATGACATGGGTTATGTTCTCCTGGGCTTATAAATTTTGTGGAACCGTTCGCGGATCCGACGAAAAGCGTATGTTGCCGTAGGTGATTCGGGTCATGTGAATGGTGGACGTTGAAACCCTCGGATTGGTACTAGCCCGTGCCGTGGCTCTTCTCGCCGGTACTTGAATCCGGGGCCATTCCGTGGCCACGCAATTGGGCCGCGAATTTCATCGGCGGCCTGGGATTATAGCGCTAAAACAATGGAACCCCTATGAGGGCATCGTGACCCCAAATAACGAATCCGCCGAAGATTATCAAGCCGACGACCACCGCGACGGGATCATTTATGGCTGAGGCCGGTGCCGAGGCGATTGGCCGTTGGGTGCGGCCTTTCATAGATATACGATCGACGACGGCCCACGTCAAAAAGGACCCGAACAATAACACGTCCGCCAGCGACCCATTCACGAGCAGATGTGAGAACGCCCAGATCTTCGTCGCCGCGAGGAGTGGTTGTTTGGCCGCTGACTTGATTCGCCCCGGCAGGTTGGCGGCCAGGAACAGCGGGAACACGACCACCATCGCGAGCATCGTGACGTGGCGCATCCATGCGGGCGACGTATATAGCATCACCGGCTCCTGACGCGCGATCCCGTAGCCCCAACATATGAGTACGAATCCCCCAATCGAAACGAGCGAATAAATTCCTTTCCACTGCCACAGGCCAATGCGCTCGACTATTCGGTCGCGCCAGCCCTCGTTTGCAATCGAAATCGAATGCGCCGCGAAAAACAGCGCCAAGCCAGCAATGAGAGTAGCCATGCCCATATTACCCTTGGTTGCCTAAGACACCGACCAAAAATGATTGTCGTGGCGAGGCCAGGCCTGTTAGGTCAGAGTTTGTGGACACTTTGCGGCAAATATTCATTATTTCGTTGCAGAAAATGAACGCAATAACCAACCAGGCTTGATTGCACTTGACCAATCGCTTCTCGGTGATCGTTTTTAGATGATGTCGAAAATCGAACGCGCGGTTCTTAATCCAACGATTCGAGAGCCACACTATAATCGCCACCGCGTCTGGAAGACACCGTGACCGCAAATTCGACGGCTAGTCTACTTGGTCGCACGATCCATCGAATGGTTGGGAGATTTTCGATTTTTGCAGTAGATAACCCCTATGCGGGTCAGTGTACGGTTAAGCTCGCCTCGATCGGGTAAGGAATGCGGACTAAGGGATGTCGGTTTAAGCACTATCAGGCGGGTCGCGTAGCGATGCTTGGCGCGGCCGAAACTGATTACATCACGTCAATACTGGTCGTTGCGGAACTCGGACGCCGCGGCTGTAACCGTCAGTCGCTTATCGAAGCACCTTCGACTATACTGCTTGGAGCTTCCTGCGTTGAGATCTCCTTCGGTAAACCTGCGAATTTGTAGATTCTCCATGTTCTTCCCTTGCTGGGACCCAGTGGGGCGACAGGTATTGCGTTGCGATTCCGAGGAATCGGGTCGGACAGTGTAGGTGAGCGTGGTCACTGAGTAAATTTGATATCGAACTTGGAGTTGTCATGCAACAGAATAAATTGTACGTCGGAAATTTTCCGTATTCGGTCGATGAAGATCAACTACGCGAATTGTTCTCGCCATACGGTGAGATCGAGGAATTGGCGCTAATCATGGATCGCGAGACGGGCCGCTCAAAGGGATTCGCTTTCATTACGTTTGCCACCCAGCAGGCGGCGGAAAGTGCATTGGAAAAAAATGGGCAGGATTTGTCCGGGCGCGCATTGCGCGTGAACATCGCCCAAGAGAAAGGCGGCCGTGGCGGTCGTCGTGGTGGTGGTGGTGGCGGCGGCGGTGGCGGCCGCTGGTAAACGGGTAGTCGACTTATACACTTACCCCTCGCGGCCGATCCAGCAACGAGGGGCACACGCCCTTGCGGCTTGATGGCCGAGGAATTTATTGGACGTCTGACTTTCTTATCCAACGGGCGCCTAAACCCGGCCGGCTCCCCTGGCGAATTCCTCTGCTAATCAAAACCCCGATCGCCGGTCCTGGGCAACTATTTCGCAATTACGCCACTGCAATTTTGTTTTGGCCTGGTGCGCCGTCGGCCTAGTATTGATCGTGCCGACATACCCATGCCATGGGATACGCTAGTTCGTCTTCATCGCGGCCCTTAGGTGTGAGGTCCATGTAATGGTAGGCACCATTGAGCATATCGAGACCGCGGGCGTAACAAGAATACGTATGGTAAATGTCGCCACGATCGTCGCGAAAAAACACACTAATACCCGGCGCCTCTTCGCTTGGGAACTGGGTTTCGTGATAGTTGTAATAAACCGAGCCATTTTTCATCGCGTCTGGCGTAAACGACGCCTGGTAGTCAAAATTGAACGAGTTGCCGAACGACGATACCCACTTGAAGCGCCACCCCATGCGTTGTTTGTAGGCGTCGAGGATCGATAACGATGCGCGGGAAACCGCTAGAAAGGCAATGTCTCGTTGATCCAGGTGGACATCGATATGATCAAAATTATCCGCCCAGAATGAGCAGCTAGGACACCCTTCCTGCCACTCGGGTCCAAACATAAAGTGGTAAATGATGAGCTGACTCTTGCCGCCAAATAGATCGGTGAGTGTTTCGCTGCCATCGGGTCCGTCAAACACATAGTCACTCGTCACCTTATGCCATGGCATTTCGCGTCGAGCCTTGCTCAATTCATCGCGAGATCGAGTAAATTCCTTCTCGCGGCGCAGTAATTCCTGCCGGGCGGTGAGCCATTCGTCGGCAGTGACAACGTTTTGCTTATTCATATCATCGCTCCTGTTTTGCCCTATGCGATTACTTTGCCGGACGATATGACCTTCATCCATCGTCTTCGCCGGTGCGTTTACCGTGCGCGCAGCCCTTTCTGTTATATTTAACGTTCTGGTTAAATATAACAGAAAAGACTGCTCTGACAATGCGTGAGTCAGCGTATAACGAGACGGGTTGCAATCAACCAAGCGCGTTGCTTAGACCCTTGCGCCGGTATTGCGATTATTGCTTGCGCGTAGTGCGTGATCTGGGCGGCGGATCTAATTTACGGAAGATCCATCGTTTCGAACAATGGCGCAATAGCGAGTCCCCCATCGATTGCAATATCCTGCCCGGTGATAAAGCTCGATTGATCGCAGGCCAGAAAGAGGACCAATTCGGCGACCTCCGCGGCTGTACCGAGACGCTGCAGCGGTGTCATTTTTTGCGCCCGGAGCGCAAATTCGGGGATCTCGGCCCCCGAATAGGCGAGCCGCGGTGTCTTAATGATACCGGGCGCAATGCAGTTAACGCGGATGTTGTCTGGCCCCAGCCGTTTGGCGAGTTTGCGTGTGAGACCGACGATACCGGCCTTGGCCGCGCAATAAGCCTCGCTGGCAAAATCTATCCCAATTCTTGCGCCGGCGATCGATGCGGTTTGTACGATTGCGCCGTGCCCGCAGGTGGCGAGGTGCGGCGCGGCCGCCATCGCGGCTGCCCAGTAGGCCGTGAGCCCACTTTCGAGCATCACGTTCCAACGCTCGTCTTCGGTGTAGGTAGCGAGCGGGTTGGCCATCGCATTGTTGAACAGAATCGATAACCCACCCATCGTCTCTACCGCGTCGTCGACCATCTGACGCACGTCATCCCGATCGGTCATATCGCTTTCTCGGAAGTGGGCCGTGTGGCCGGCCGCGTTGATCGTACGCACGGTCTCCAATGCCCGAACGGTGTCAATGTCGGCGATGATCACCTCGGCGCCGGCCTGTGCGAGAAGTTCGGCAGCGGCGCGTCCAATGCCTGAAGCGCCTCCAGTTACTAGCGCGTGGCGCCCTGTAAGAAGTTGTCCAGTCATAAGCTAGCCTTCAACCTAAATAAGAAACGGCGATTATCGGTCATTTTAGTCATGGGGCGTGGAAACGACCGAATTAACCACGGAGGACACGAAGAGTACGGAAGAAAAAAATATTGATTATGGAAATATTAATTTGATCTTCCCGTGCTCGTCGTGTCCTCCGTGGTTAATTAAAAGTCAAATATCCAACAATACTAATCCGCAACAAGTTTAGGACGAGGTATTTCGCGTCGAAGTTTCTTGGTTTAAATAATCCGCCGCGGGTTTTTGCGTCGCCCGTGGTCGGATAACTAAGAAACTACATGTCGACCTCTGTGCTACCGACTCGTTACATAGTCCGCGCGCGCTGCTTCAAGATCGGGATAGTAGCTGCTCGATATCCGCGCCATGTAGGCGACGATGTTGGGTTGTGCATTGATGTATTTCGTTACTCCGCTCGGAAACGGCGTGTAAATGAGGTTGGCGAAAAACGCGTAGACTGCCGCATCCGCGCTGGACGGCTGTGGGCCGAACAGATAATCCTTATCCGCCAAATAGGCGCACACCGCTGCGACTTCGCGGCAACCGATGTGTTCGGCCTCCGCATACGACAGCCGACCGCGCCCGGACTGGTAAAATTCGAGCAACAGACGTTCGCGAGCGTCCAGTATTGCGGCGCGGCGCGCCTCGGGTTCTAGCGCACCGAAAAACAGCGCCCATAGCGGATCATAGAGCTTGAAGTCCTGATCCCGCCGGTAGCGTGCTTGTACCACGGTCCAGTAAAAGCTTTCGCCCATCAGGCGCCAGAAGGTCAACGCGACGGCCTGTTGCTCACCGCTCAGCGTCTCGTCGAGCGGGTCGCCGTAGGTGTCTTTAAGATATTCCAGAATAAAACTCGTGTCGGTGATGGTTCGATCACCGTCTTCGATGTAGGGGAGCTTGCCTGTGGGCGCCGTATTTAGATCGCCGAGCACGAGTTCAAAGGGCAGCTCGACCATCCTTAGGTAGCAATCAATCTTGCTGACAAAGGGGCTGATATCAGGGATCCCCCAGGCCGGCACGTGGCCGTACATCTTGATCATTTTTTTAAACTCCATTTAAGCTCAATAAGTGTTCGTCAATGTGCTAAGCCTTGGCGCACGCATGAACGGTAGTCCTTGACCACGGGGAACTCGAAGAACATACGAAGAACAATATAGTGTCGCGATAGTACGATTAAATTTTCTCTGTGTTCTCGAGGACTGGTTCCAGACGTTGTTCGACCACCAACGTCCATGTAGCCGTCCGTGGCTAGGTTAATTCTATCGAGGCCCCGTAACGTAACGACAAAGATATGCGCCGGACTTTTTACGCCCTGGATGCACGCGGATAAGTGCGCCCGGTTTTGCTGTGCATGAGGCTATAAAAGGATCCGTGGCGACCAAAAGAGTTACGCAATGAACTTGCATCACTCCACGGTAATACGCCGAATAATGTAGCCGCCTGAGCGTTCATCGAGCTCGAGATCCAAAAACCCACGGTTTTGTGCCTCTTCTAGAAGTTTGTTAAATGAACGCACGCCGTAATAGCTTTCATTGAATCCCGGCCGTCTTCGTTTTAATGCCTGCTTAATCATCGACCCCCATAATATTTCCTGATCGCCGCGTTCATTATGCAGGGCTTCGGCAGTTTCGATCACCAGGTCGATAGCCAGCTGCAGTGGATCGTCGGGTTTTGCTTTGGATTTACCCTTGCTCGCCTTCTTTTTCGTCTTGTGTGCTTCGCGCGCGCGCTTATTTGCCTCGTCCTCGCGCACGAGATCGTCGTAGAAAATAAATTCGTCGCAGTTGCTCATCAGCAAGTCTGAGGTCGAATTCTTGACCCCAATCCCGATCACGGTTTTGGCATTTTCTCGCAGTTTGCTCACCAGCGGCGAAAAATCCGAGTCGCCGCTAATGATGACAAAGGTGTCGACGTGCGACTTTGTGTAACACAGGTCGAGCGCGTCGACGACCATACGGATGTCTGCCGAGTTTTTGCCCGACTGACGGACATGCGGGATATCGATCAACTCGAATGCCGCTTCGTGCATGGTCTCCTTGAAGTCCTTATAACGGCCCCAATCACAATAGGCTTTTTTGACGACAATACTGCCCTTCACCAGAAGGCGTTCGAGTACGTGCTTGATATCAAATTTGGCGTATTTGGCGTCACGTACGCCGAGTGCGATGTTTTCGAAATCACAATAAAGTGCAAGATTCATAATTGACGAATTCACCTGCCTCTGGAAATATTCTAAGCAACGGCCGATATTGGATTATCGCCTAATATAGCGGAGATATCGTCTTTAGCGTCTATTTCCACC
>SMVA01026295.1_pt1 | contig 15003 bp, 9 predicted proteins | sample 2456451 | NCBI WGS metagenome assembly SMVA01 (sample SAMN11095933, study PRJNA526329) | marine sediment metagenome | biome: Marine sediment; feature: Surficial sediment; material: Deep marine sediment; isolation source: Hadal surficial sediment | place: Pacific Ocean | collected 2014-05 | depth 0-1...
CAAACATGGTCGCTCTCCTTTATAGACTGAACACGCCGCGCAGTGTTCCGGCTGGGACAACTGTCTGCAGCCGGGTCAGCACGGCGCGCTGTTCGATACCATCGGTGATGAGGTCGGTTTCGCCTTCCCACGAGTCCTCGCTTAATTGCGCGATCTGGGCAAGCACCAGCTCGAGGTCCTGCAGCAATTCCTTGAGGACGGGGTCGGCGCCTGCGGGCGAATCGGTGATCAACCTGTTGGTGGCCAACAGGTGGCGGGCCGTGCCGCTGGCGTAGCTCGAGGCTCCTCCCGTGCGAACCGCATCACGGAACAGCGTCAGAAACGTCTCGGCTTGCGTCAGGTACTCGGTTGTTACCACGGCCAACGCCGCACTCACATGCTGAGGGGTGGTCGCAGAAGGATCATCGCCAGCGGCAATGGGGATCGGCGCCGAGCGATCCGACGCTATGATGAGGCCGATGCTGACGCCCAAAGCCAGGACGGCCGCAACGCCCACGCTCCAGGCGAGCCACCGGATCGGCCGGCGTATGGGACGCACGTTGGCCGTCCGGCGCGCGGCCTGAATAGCGTGCCACATCTCTTCCCGCGGCGCCGGCGCCGGCGGCGGTGAGTGGTACGAGTGGGCTGCTTCACGGATCCACTCGTCGAGTTGTTCATCGCTACGATCGTCCATCATCCTGTTATCCCTCCGGCAAACGCAGCCAGCGATTGGCGCAGCTTTGCCCGCGCTCTGGACAGTTGAGCTTTCGATGTGCCCGGCCGGATACCCAGCGAGCGGCCGATCTCCTCGTGGGTAAAGCCCTCCACATCATGCATCAGAAACACGGCACGATATCCTTTCGGCAGGTCGTCGATGGCGCCATGGAGACGTTCCTTCAGGTCTGGTTCCGCCTCGGCCCGATCGCTCGCCCGTTGTGTGGCCAGGTCGAGGTCGACCTCCCGTTGGCGGAAGCGCTTCACCTTGCGCAGCCCGTTGAAAATCACCGAGGTGGCCACCGCATTGAGCCAGGTCGACAGCTTGGCGTCCCCCCGGAACGTCTCCAGCCGATCGAAGGCCCGGATGAACGACTCCTGGGTGAATTCCTGGGCCAGGTCCGGGTCACCCGTCAGCCGGTAGGCCAACCGATATACCCGATCCACATTGGCGTCGTACAAACGCCGCTCGGCTGCAGGATCCCCGGCCAGGACGTCGGCCACCAGCTGCCGATCATCCGCCGCCGTCCTTCCGTCGGTCGATCTTGCCATCACTTCTCCTGACACAGGGGACGGAGAAAGGGTTGCTTCGTGGCGGAGGCGGGGCAGCGAGGGCAGCGAGGGCAGTCACCCCCCTCCCAGCCATCTAGCCCTGCGTCATCTACGCCCTACGCCCATCCATGCAACCCTTTTCGGGCAAACAGCATCTCAATAGGTGAAGGTATCGCGTGACCGGCAGTCGGCCACCATGGGCGGCGGCTTACAAGAACGCAGGAATTGAGGAGTGATGATCATGTTCGCACGAGAGCCCCGCGACCCCAGTTACACGGTGGTCATAAATGGAAAGACCGTCGGCGAAGTCACTCGCCCGGTCGATCAGCGGGCGTTTGGGCGCGACAAGGGGACCGTGTACCTGGCCCGTCCGGTGGCCAAGGCGCGGCGGGTCAGGGGGCACGTCGAGAGATAGCGGGGCCGGCCGGCCGCGGGAACGCGGGAGCGGTGGGCGCCGTTTATAGATAGAAGGTTCGGGGTGGCCGGTGGTCGCTCCGGGCACGAAGCGAGGCCTGTGTCGAGTGGGGGGCCGCACCTCCCGGCGCAGGTCTCGCTTTTTGTGTGCGCAGGTCGCAGGTCGCAGTGCGCAGGTGGGCGTCGGTAGGGGGGAAGGGGCGGACTTGGAGCTGTCGTCCACCGTCCACTGCCCACCTGTGGTGCACATCCCTAGGGCGCTATTGCGTCCTAGTCCTGTCCGGCGTGTCACGATGGCTGCGACCTTCTAGCCAGATTGTGCATCTCCTGTGATATTCGACCTTCGCCCGCTGCACCCTGGTGGCCGCTCATGATCGATTGGGCTCGTCCCGTGACGCTGTTAGTGCTCTCCGGTCTGCTTCTCCCAGGATGCAGGCCGCCTGAGGCCGACGCTGAGGGTCCTGACTCGACCGCCGCCGAGCCGGAGCGGCCCGGCCGCACCTTGGCGCTCCCCGTCGTCGGCCGACCCGTGCGCCGCGGCGATCTGGTCCTGACCGTGGCCACCACCGGCCAGGTCCGCTCCGACGCCATCGCCACGCTCCGGGCCGAGACGGCCGGCCGGGTGGACGACGTGCTAGTGCGGCCGGGATCGAAGGTAAGCCGGGGCCAGGTGTTGGTCCGGCTCGATTCCATGCCCTTCGTGTTGTCGCTGCGCGAAGCACAGACGGTCATCGATCAGGCAGACCTGCAGTACCGCGATCTACTCATCACCGATTCGATCGTGACGGGCGAGGCGCCCACCGAACAGAAGCGCCACACCGCCGCCGCACGCTCCGGCTTGGCGGCGGCCATGATACGCTACGATCAACGAGTGCTCGAAAGGCGCCAGGCCACCATCGTGGCGCCGTTCGACGGTACCGTGGACCGGGTCGAGGTGACGGCCGGTGAGCGGGTCTCCAGCGGGGAAGAGCTCTTGACGCTGGTGGATGGCGCCCACCTGTGGATCGAAGCCTCGGTGTTGGAGCACGACCTGCCGCTCATCCGCGAGGGGGGACGGGCCGTCGTCACCACGGCCGCCCACCCCGATCAGCCGATTATCGGGCGTATTACCACGCTGCTACCGCTGGTCGACAGCACCACCCGCGCCGGACGGGCGGTGGTGCGCATCCGGGGGACTGGAGGACTCCGCCCCGGGATGTACGCCGACGTGGAACTCGAAACCACCCGCCTGGCCGACAGGTTGCTGGTGCCGGCCGCCGCCGTGATCGAACGCGACGGCCGCCCCCTGGTGTTCGTGGTGCGCGACGGCCGAGCCCAGTGGGTGTATCTCCAACTCGGCCGGTCGAACGGAATCGACACCGAGGTCCTGCCCGACGATGCCACGGGAGAGTTCCCCCTCGTCGAAGGAGACACGGTGCTGATCGAGGGTCACCTGACGCTGACGCATGATGCGCCGGTGAGGCTGGTGGCGACGAGGGAAAACTAGGAGTGCGCAGGTCGCAGGTCGCAGTGCGCAGGGAACGTCCGCCTGACCGACTGTCCGCCCGCCCGCCTGACCGCCCGACGTCATGTCTTTAACATCCTCCGCCGTCCGCCGCCCGGTCACCACCGTCGCCGCCGTCCTGGCACTGGTGCTGGTAGGCACAGTCTCTCTCAGCCGGCTCCCCGTGGCGCTCCTCCCCGACGTCGTTCTCCCGGTACTCACCATCCGCACGGACTACGCCGGCGCCGCGGCCACCGAGGTGTCGCGCTTCGTGGCCGAACCCATTGAGGAGGCGTTGGCCGCCACGCCGGGGCTGGTCGACCTGCGGTCCATCAGCCGCAACGAGCGGGTCACCACGCTGGCCCGATTTGCCTGGGGCACCGACATGGCGGCCACGGTGCTCAACGTGCGCGAGCGGCTCGACAACGTGCGGTCGCTGCTGCCGGAGCGGGCCACCAGGCCGACGCTGCTCACCAGCGACCCGGGTGAGCGACCCATCGCCGTGCTGGGACTGACGGGTCCCGGCAGCCTGCGGTCGATTGCCCGCATCGCCGAAGAGATCCACGCCCGGCGGTTGGAACAACTCGAGGGCGTTGCCAGCGTGGCGGTGGTCGGCGCGCCGCTGGACGAGATCCGCGTCGATGTCGATCCCAATCGCATGCGGGCCCTCGGGCTTTCGCCGGCCGACGTCGCCTCGGCCATCCGCGCGGCCAATGCCACCGCCCAGGGCGGCACCATCCGCCGGGGACAGTTCCGCTACTCGGTCCGGGCCCTGACGGAACTGCGGACGGTGGAGGAGATCGCGGAGACGCCGATCGGTCCGCCGGGCAGCCGAACGTTGCTGCGCGACATCGCCACGGTCCGCCTGGCGTCGGCCGATCCGGAAACGCTCACCCGGCTGGACGGCGAGCCCGCCGTGGGACTGGTGGTCTACAAGGACGCCGGAGCCAACACGGTGGCGGTCACCGGTGACATCTACGGCGCGATCGAATTGCTGGCCGATGAGTTTCCCGAGGTCCGCATGTCGGTGGTAGCGGCCCAGGCGGAATTCGTGACCGACGCCCTGGCCAATCTGGCCCGCGAGATCTTCATCGGGGGCGCCCTGGCGCTGTTGGTGATCCTGCTGTTCCTGGGCGACCTGAGAAGCTCGTTGGCCATCGGCCTGATCGTTCCGCTGTCGGTGCTCATCGCCCTGGTGCTGCTGCAGGCGCTCGATGTCACCATCAACATCCTGTCGCTGGGCGGCCTGGCGCTGGGCGTGGGCCTGCTGGTCGACAACGCCATCGTGGTGACGGAAGCGTCGGGCCGCTACCGCGCGGCGGGCTTCGGTGCCGCGGACGCCACCCGTTCGGCCACCGAAGAAGTCAGCGGACCGCTGATCGCCGGGACGCTCACCACCATGCTGGTGTTTGGGCCCATCGTCTTCGTTCGCGGGCTGGCGGCGGCGTTGTTCAGGGATCTGTCGTTGAGTGTGGTGGTTTCTCTGGGGGCGTCACTGATCTTGGCGCTTACCTTGCTGCCGGTGGTGCTAGCGGGGCGGCGGGGAGGACGGCGAGGGTGGCGAGGGCAGCGAGGGCAGGAACACGCGGCTGACCGCCAGGCTTCACGCGCACGGGTGGTTCTGAATAATTTTGGCGGTTGGTTTGGGGATTGGTATGAGCACGGTGTGACGTGGAGTCTCCACCACCCGGCCGTAGTGTTTGCCGCGGGACTCGGTGCGTTGGTCATGTTCACGGCGATTGCCATCGGCCTTCCGCGAGAGATCCTTCCCCAAGTGGACGAGGGGATGGTGGTGGCGCAACTGACCCTTCCCGAAGGAACCACTATAGAGGAAACGACCCGACAGACGGCACGTCTGGAGACCTTGGCGCGGGACCTTGGGTCGTCGGGTATCTACAGCCGAGTTGGTGAAGCGACCGACGAGGAGTTGCTCGGCGGGGCCGAACCCGGTGGGGCGAACACGGCCCAGATCATTGCCCCGGTGCCAGCGGGAATGGCTGCCGGCGATTTTGCCGAGCGGCTACGGCTCGGGGTGCCGGACTTGGCGCAGGGCGCCCTGGCGCTCGACCTGGCTGGGCAGTCGGAGTTCGGCAGCCTGATCGGCCGGGAAGGGCGGGCCATCCGCGTGGAGATTTCGGCGGGGCGGCTGGAGCAGGCCGAGCGGTGGGCGGAGACGGTACGCCGCCGGTTGGCTCAGTTGCCGACCCTGGTCGACGCGCGCTTGGCGTACGCCGGCAGCCAGCCGGTGATAGAAGTGGAATTTCAACGCGACGAAATCGCCCAGCACGGTGTCTCTCTCGAGGCGGTGGCCGAGGCCATCGCCGGTGGGCTCGGTGGGGTCGAAGCGAGCGAGTTGCGGGAAACCGACCGGCGTACCCCGATCACCGTGCGGTTGGCCGGAGCCGCCAACGAAGATCTCGCCTCCGCTCTCACCACCCAGATCAACGGCATACCGGTGGGGCGCTTCGTCACGGTGCGGGACGTGCGGGCGCCGGTGGAGGTGGTTCGCTCCAATCAGCGTCCGGTGTCGGTGGTCGAGGCGGTGGTGGAGGAGGGAGGAACCGCCCGCGCCACCAGGGACATCGAAGCGGCGCTCGCCACGTTGCCGACTCCGCCGGGCGTGACCTGGAAGCTGACGGGGGCGGATATCGAACAGCGCCGCACCCTGTCCGAATTCGGCGTGGTCGCGTTCCTGTCGGTGGCGCTGGTGTTTCTGGTGCTGGCCGGCGAGTTCGCCTCGTTCACCACGCCGCTGGTGGTGATGCTGACGGTGCCGCTTGCCGCGGGCGGCGGCATCATGCTCCTGTGGCTCACGGGCCAGAGCATCAACGCGGTGTCGCTGATGGGCCTGATCGTCATCATCGGCATCGCCGACAACGATGCCGTGGTCAAGCTGGCGGCCATCAATCGGTTCCGCGCCGAGGGACACGCTATAAAGGAAGCGATCCTCCTCGGCGGCCGCCAACGACTGCGCCCGGTGGTCATGACATCGCTCACCACAATCGCGGGCGTGCTGCCCTTGGTCATCGGCCTGGGGAGCGGCGGCCAGCTGTACCGCCCGCTCGCCGCCAGCGTCATTGGTGGCGCGGTCACCGCTCTGGTCGTCACCTTCTTTCTCATGCCTACTGCGTATTTCGTGGTTGAGCGCGCGAAGGAGGCGAAAGCGGGGGCAGCGAGGGCAGCGATGGCAGTGATCGAAGGCGGGGAGCGGTGAGTAGGCTGTGCAGTGCGCAGTGCGACGTCAGGCATTCAGACGGTCGAACGGTCTTGCGTCTGCGCCCCCCTGCCCTCGCCGCCCCCATCGTATCATCGATCACCGCAGGTGACCGATGATACGATGGGCTGCTCGCCGCCCCGCCGCCGTGTGGGCCTTCGCGGGAGCGATCCTTCTTGCCGGCGCCGTGTCGTTTACCCGCCTGCCGCTGGCTACGCGGACGGTAATCGAGTTGCCCCAGCTTCAGGTCTCGGGCTCGTGGCGGGGGGCGTCGGCCGAATTGGTGGAGATGTACCTCACCGCACCGATCGAAGCGGCCATCCAGGGGGTCAGGGGCGTCAAGCGGATCAACAGCCGGTCGAACGAGGGACGGTCGCAGTTGACCGTGGAGTTGGAGAGCGACGCCGACGTCCGCATGACCCGTCTTGCCATTCTCGAGCGGTTGGAAATGTTGCGCGAGGAATTTCCCCCCGGGAGTACTCCGCCCAGCGTGGAGAACTACGTGCCGCAGGAGCTGGACGAGGAGCCGCTCCTGTTCTACACCATCTCGGGACCCTACACTCCCGGTTCGCTGGAGCGGATCGCCAACGAGCAGATCGTGCCCCGTCTCGGGTCGGTGCCGGGGGTAGCCGGTGTGGTGGCGCAGGGCGGCGCCGAGTTGGGGGTGTCGGTGTCCTACAACCCCCAACGGTTGCGGCAGCTCGGTCTCTCGCCGAGCGACTTGGTGGTGGCGATCCGTGATGCCAGGATGGTTGAAGCCCTGGGCAACCAGCGGGCCGGATCCACCGAACGGCGCGTGGTGCTGCGCGATCAGCCCGGTGCCTTGGCAGACCTGGCGCGGTTGCCGATTCGTGGGGCCGGCGGACTGATCTATCGTCTGGGCGAGATCGCTACTGTGCGGCAGGAGGAGGATGCCCGCGGCTTCTTCTTCAGGGTCGATGGCCGGCCGGCGGTTTCCCTCAGCATCTCGCGACTCCCAGGCGCCGATGCCATCAAGACCGCCCGACGCGTCCGTGAAACTCTGGCCGATATCGAAGCGGGCTTGCCGGTCGGCATCCGGTTGGACGTCGTCGACGACGGCAGCAAGGAGTTGGCCCGGCAGTTGGCCGACCTGGCCCGCCGGGGGGCGCTGGCGTTCTTTCTCGTGGCGTTGGTCCTGGCGGTGGCCCTGCGCAACGCCAAGTCGATCGTTCTGGTCCTCGGCAGTGCCGCGGTCGCCATCGCCGGTACCGCCCTGGGGCTCTACCTGCTGGACATCCCCGCCAACCTCCTGACCCTTGCCGGCCTGGGCATGGGCATCGGCATCCTGGTACAGAACGGCTTGATCGTGGTCGAGCGCCTCAGGCGGGCGCCCGATACGGTCGACGGTCGGGCGGAGGCGGGCCGCCGCATTCTTCCGGCGCTGCTCGGCGCGACCCTCACCACCGCGGTCGTGTTGTTGCCTTTTCTTTATCTGCAAGGCAACGCCCGGGCGGCCTTCATGCCGTTCGCCGCCGCCTTCACCCTGGCCCTCGGCTGTTCGGTGATATCGGCGGTGGTGATGATCCCCGCGGTAGCCGCCGGACACGGGGCCGGGGCCGCTCGAACCCGGTGGCCTCGCCTCGACCGCCTCTACCGCAGGGTGGTGATCCGGGTGCTGCGTTGGCGCTGGGCCACCATCGTGCTGACCCTGGGAACCTTGGCCGTACTGGGGTGGGGGTTCGTGACCAAGGTGCCCCGGGTCGACTGGGGCCGTTGGGGCCAGCGCCGGACGTCGTTGTCGGTGTACCTGGGGTTCCCCCGAGGGAGTGACCCGGCCAGCGCCGATCAGAGTATCAGGGAATTCGAAGCGCTGGCGGTCGGCGCGCCTGGGGTCGAGCGGGTGGTTACCCGGGGAGGAAGCCAGTTCGGCGGCGCCCAGATGCAGGTGTGGTTCCGGCGGGAGGACGCCTTCACCGGCCGGCCGCAGCAGTTGCAGGAAACCCTCACCCAGCGCGCCGTGTTCGTCGGCGGCGTCAGCGTCAGCGTGCAGGGGGATGGCCCGGGGTTCTCCACCGGCTTCGGCGGTGGCGGCAGCGTGTCGTTTCGGATCAAGATTCTGGGCTATTCCTTCTCGGGCGTCGAGCGGTTGGCCCTCGATCTGAAGGAGCGGTTGGAACGGGTGTCCCGGGTCCGGGACGTCGATATCAACGCGGCCGGGTTTTTCTCCAGGGAACGGGCGTATGAGGTGACGTTGGTGCCCGACCGTCCCGCCTTGGCGCGCTACGGGGTGACCGCCACCGACCTGGCGGCGGCGGTCGCCCGGGAAGTGAGCGGCGCGGCCGGCCGACAACTTATCGAGATCGACGGCGAAGAATACCCCGTCACCCTGAAGACCGCCGGAGCCGCGGAACGCACCCTGGCGGAACTGCGTGCGGCCATGGTGCCCAACGCCCGCAACGCTCCCGTCCAGGTGGGGGACTTGGCCCGGGTCGGCGAGCGGGAAACGTTGGCCAACATCAGACGGGAAGACCAGCAATACGTTCGGATCCTGAGCTACGGCTTTCGGGGGCCTACCAAGCTGGCCCAGCGCACCCACGATGCCTTCATGGCGTCGGTGTCGGTGCCGGCCGGGTACAGCGTGGCAGACGTGGAGTACATTTTCGGGAGTGACGAAAGCGAGCAAGGCCTGTGGCTGGTGTTCGCCATGGGCGTGGTGCTGGTGCTGCTGGTCGTGGCCATGGTGTTCGACTCGGTGTGGGCCGCTGCCATGGTATTCGTGAGTCTGCCGCTGGCCTTGGCCGGTGTGGCGGCGGCGTTTTGGGTGGCCGACGCCGCCTTCACCCGGGAGGCTGCGGTCGGGGTAATTCTGGTGATCGGTCTGGCGGTCAACCAGTCGATTCTGCTGGTGGATGCGGTCCTCGAACGCCGCCGAACCACGGGGGATGGCCGGCACCCGCTTTCGGCGGCACAGCTGGTGGCCGCCTGCCGGGATCGGTCGGGCATGATTCTGCTGGTGACCTTCACCACTCTGGCCAGCCTCCTCCCGCTGGCGATTGGAACCAGCAGCGATAGTCTGTTCGGCGCTATCGCGCTGGCGACCAGCGGCGGAGTGGTCGCCGGGACGATCGGGGCGTTGTTGGTGATGCCCGCGGTGTTGTCAGCGGGGGCAGCGAGGGCAGCGGGGGCAGGTTATAGCAACGGCAGCTGATGTGGTTGTTGCGCACGACGCACCACGTACTACACACATCCCATAACCTCCTATCCCATCATAACTTAGGCCCACCGGCCCCGGTTGCTTCCGGACCCCCGACAGGGCTATATTTCAAGGTTCCCCAGACCCCTTGAAACCACCTATCATCAGCCCGATCGGCCCTCAATGACCGCACCCAACGTTCGCGAGCGGATACTACCCCGGCTCATCGAAGAAGAGATGCAGCAGTCGTTCATCAACTACTCGATGAGCGTCATCGTGTCGCGGGCGTTGCCGGATGTGCGCGACGGACTCAAGCCGGTGCACCGACGCATTCTCTACGCCATGAACGAGCTGGGGCTCACGCCCGGGCGGGCGTTCAAGAAATCGGCTACGGTGGTGGGCGATGTGCTGGGCAAGTACCACCCTCACGGCGACAGTTCGGTCTACGACGCCCTGGTACGGATGGTACAGGATTTCTCTCTGCGGTATCCGCTGATCGACGGCCAAGGCAATTTCGGCTCGATCGACGGCGACCGGGCTGCGGCCTACCGTTACACCGAGGCTCGGCTTACGCGGGTGGCGGTGGCCATGCTGGACGACATCGACAAGAACACGGTCGACTTCCAGCCCAACTTCGACGACCGGCTGGAGGAGCCGACGGTGTTGCCGTCGCGCTTGCCCAATCTCCTGGTCAACGGATCGAGCGGCATCGCCGTGGGGATGGCCACCAATATTCCGCCGCACAATATGCGGGAGGTGGCCGCCGCCGTCGAGCTACTGGTGGAAAACCCCGAGGTCACCATCGACGAGCTGCGGACGGTCATCACCGGTCCTGACTTCCCCACTGGGGGGCTCATTTACGGATCGGGCGGTATCAAGGAAGCCTACCAAACGGGTCGCGGGCGGGTGGTCGTCCGGGCGCGGGCGCAGATCGAGGAGAAGGAGTCGACGGGCAAGTGTGCCATCGTCGTCACCGAGGTTCCCTACCAGGTCAACAAGGAGAACCTGGTGCGCAGTATCGCCGACTTGGCCATCGCCAAGCGGGTCGAGGGCATCAGCGGAGTTCGTGATGAGACCGACCGGGACGGTATCCGGGTGGTCATCGAGTTGAAGCGCGACGCCATTCCCAACGTGGTCCTGAACCAGTTGTACAAGCACACCTCGCTCCAAACCACTTTCGGCGTCATCATGCTGGCGCTCGACAAGGGCGTTCCCAAGGTGATGAACCTCAAGGAAATGCTGGAGCGGTACGTCGAACACCGGCACGAAATCATCGTCCGGCGGACGCAGTTCGATCTCGATGCGGCCGCGGCCCGCGAGCACATCCTCGACGGCCTCAAGATCGCGGTCGACAACATCGACGAAGTCATCAAGATAATCCGGGGGTCGGCCGACGCGGCGGAGGCGGACACCAAGCTCCGCAAGCGCTTCGGGTTCACGGAAAAGCAGAGCGACGCCATCCTCAACATGCGGCTCGCCAAGCTCACCGGCCTGGAAATCGACAAGCTCGACGCTGAACTCAAGGAACTCCGAGCCACCATCAAGTCGCTCGAGGCCATCCTCGAGTCCAAGCCAACGCGCATGAAAATCCTGGTCGAAGAGATGAAGGAGATCGTGGAGCGGTTCGGCGACGCGCGCCGGACGGAGATCATCGCCGACCAGGGTGAATTTTCGGTCGAAGATTTGATCGCCGAAGAAGACATGGTGATCACCATCTCCCACACCGGGTACATCAAGCGCATTCCGGTGTCGACCTATCGACGCCAGCGGCGCGGTGGCCGCGGCCTGGCCGGGATGGGAACCAAGGACGACGATTGGGTGGAGCATCTGTTCATCGCCAGCACCCACGACTACCTGATGTTCTTCAGCGACAAGGGGCAGATCTACTGGCTGAAGGTGCACGAGATTCCGCAAGGCGGCCGGGCGGCCCGCGGCAAGCCGGTGATCCACTGTATCAACATCCGGCCCGACGAACGTATCGCCTCCACGGTGGCCGTGCGTATATTCAGCGAGGACCGGTGGCTCATGTTCGCCACCAGGGGTGGCACCGTGAAGCGCACGGTACTCTCGGCCTATCGCAACGTGCGCACCACCGGCATCAACGCCATCAATATTGCGCCGGGTGACGAGCTCATCGACGTGCAGCTGTGCGATGCTGACAGCGACATCGTCCTGGCCACCAGCAATGGCATGAGCATCCGGTTCCACCAGAGCGACGTGCGCGAAATGGGCCGGCCTGCCACGGGGGTCAAGGGCATCGTACTCGGGAGCGGTGATCGAGTCATCGACATGGTGGTGGCGCGCCGGGACGCCACCCTGCTGGTCGTCAGCGAGAACGGACTGGGGAAGCGGTCCGAGCTGGCCGACTACCGCGTCCAACGACGTGGCGGCAAGGGCATCATCACCCTCAAGAAGACAGCCAGGACGGGGCACATCATCGCCCTCAAGGAGGTCCAGCCGCAGGACGAGCTGATGATGATCACCCGCAATGGAGTCATCATCCGGGTTCCGGTGGACGGGATCCGCGTAATCGGTCGCAACACGCAGGGCGTAAAGGTCATGAACCTAGACGCAGGGGACTCGGTCGTCGACGTGGCCCGGGTGGTGACGGAGAACGGCACCACTAGCGACACGGATCCGGTAGCGGCGTCCACGGAAGAGGCCGACTGAGTCCGCGCCGCGCGTCCGTAACCGCGAAGCTTCCCCCGGTTTCACTGGGGGCCGTGCGCCAGGCCGCCAGCCGGCTCGAAGGCGTAGCGGTTCGCACGTCGCTGGTCGAATGTTCCGCCCTCACCCAGCGGCTCGGAGTAGCGGTCTACCTCAAGTGCGAGCAGGAGCAGCCGGTCGGAGCCTTCAAGGTCCGAGGTGCCTACAACGCCATCGCCCAGTTGACGCCGGCCGAACGGGCGGCCGGGGTCATCACTTACTCCAGTGGCAATCATGGCCAGGCGGTAGCCTTCGCTGCTCGCCGCCTCGGCTGCCGGGCGGTGGTCGTCATGCCGGAGCACGCTCCCGGCATCAAGGTCGAGGGCGTCAAGCGCCTGGGCGGGGAAGTCGTCTTCGGTGGGACCACCTCGCGGACCAGACAGGAGCGTGCCGAGTCGATGGCAGCCGAGCAGGGCCTGGTCATCATCCCGCCGTTCGATCACCCCGATATCGTTGCCGGACAGGCCACCTGCACCTTGGAAATTCTGGAGCAGTGCCCGGCTATGGGGACGCTGGTGGTGCCGGTTGGCGGTGGCGGCCTTCTTGCAGGCGCGTGCACTGTTGTTGCCGCCCTCAGGCCTGAAATCCGGGTGGTGGCCGTGGAACCCGCTGGCGCCGCCAAATTGAGTGCGGCGCTCGCGGCGGGACACCCTGTATCTTTGCAAAATGCAAAGAGTTTGGCCGACGGGCTGCTCCCGTTATCGATTGGCACTCTGACGTTCTCGATCATCCAGCCGGTGGTCGCGGACGTAGTGTTGGTTGACGACGAACAGTTGGCCGGCGCCGTTCGGGCTCTGCATGGGGTCGGCCTCAGGGTCGAACCGTCTGGAGCCGCCACCGCCGCCGCCTTGCTGGCCGGCGCCGTCGACGTGGACGGACCCGTCGTTGCCATTGTCAGTGGGGGAAATGTGGATGATGCGGTATTCGATCAGCTGGTTGGATAGATGAGTCTGGCGCCGAAGATCCTGGTTGCCGACGACGACCAGGCGCTGTCGCGGACGTTGTCCTGGATTCTCAAGGACAACGGGTATGACGTCGTGACCGTCCCCGGTGGGGAGGGGGTCATGGAGCAACTCATGGCCGATCCCTTCGATCTGCTGTTGCTCGACATCATGATGCCCAAGGTCGATGGCCTCCAGCTCCTGGAACAGGTCAAGGCGGAGCCGGTGCTGGCCGATCTTCCGGTATTGATGATTTCCTCCATGCAGCCCGAGGAGGCGACGGTGAAGTCGCTGGGATTGGGTGCCTCGGATTTCATCGCCAAACCTTTCCGGGTGCGCGAACTCCTGGCGCGGGTCAAAGCGCACCTGCGCGCCGGGCGGGAATTGAATCAGGCCCGTGCCGAAGCTCACTCCCGCACCGAAATGGTCGACATCCTGCAGGAGGTCACCGCCTCGCTCAAGCCGGATGAGATCTACCAGATCCTGGTGCGGCGGGTGGCCCGTGGGCTCCGGATCTCCAAGTGCTCGATCATCATTGCCAATGCGGGCGACGAGGTCGGCACGGTGGTGGCCGCCAACGAGAACCCGATGTTGTCCAACCTTCAGGTAGAACTCAAGCGCTACCCGGAAATCAGCAAGGCGATCCAGTCGGGGGAAATGGTGCACGTCCGGGACGTGCTGACGGACCCACTCTACGAGGACATTCGCTTGGAGTGGGAGGCGGAGGGCGTCATGGTGCCGACCCGCTCGGTGATTGCCATTCCCTTCAAGTTGCGGGACACGCCTACGGGCGTGTTCTTTCTTCGGACGACGGCCGAAGCGGCACCGCTCAACGAGCAGGACACCAGGTTTGCCAGTCAGGTCATCCAGGCCGCCGTCGCCGCCCTGGAGAAGGCCTACGACCTGGAAACCGCGGTGATGGGCCAGGAGCAGATGCGCCGCCTGGCGGAGACGGATCCGCTGACGGAGGCGTTCAACCGCCGCGCCCTGGTGGAGAAGCTGGCCCAGGAGATGGACCGGGCCCAGCGCTACGACACCATCCTGGCGTGCCTCATGATCGACATCGACAACTTCAAGAAGGTCAATGATACCCACGGGCATCTCATTGGTGATCGTATCCTACGGCAGATGGCCAACCTCCTGCGCCGCGAGCAGCGCGCGGTAGACATCGTCGCCCGCTACGGCGGAGAGGAATTCGTCATTCTCCTTCCGGAAACCGGAGTCACCGGCGCGCGCATCTTTGCCGAGCGGATCCTGCGCCGGGTCTCCGGCTACGAGTTCGGTGAGCCGGGGCATCCGGTACACCTGACCACCTCCATCGGCGTGGCGACCTACCCCAACGAGCGCATCGACGACGGCGAGGGCATGCTGCGTCTGGCGGATGAAAACCTCTACAGAGCGAAGAACGCCGGACGTAACCGGTTCAAGGATTGAACTTCGGAGACTGCCCCCGCTGTCAGGCTTGGTATCATCGCCCGGCGCGGCTTTGTGTTCGTGATGGGCCCCTCTTGGTCGGCGTCGGCGTACCTGCCGGCTCTCTCGGTACTCGGCAGACACCAAACGGGGCCAAGACCTTGACGCGCGACCCGGCGGGGCGCTATCCCACCATGGAAACATTCGCCAAGGCCTTGGCTCCGTTCGGAGCGGCCAACGCACCGAGCATGCTACCACGTCACTAGGCAGCCGATGAAACGATTCCCCGCGTACGATCCGCCGGAGTACGTAGACTGGGCTCCCGATGCGGACCTGCTGGCCGAGTACCAGGGCACCATCGACCGGGACACGGACCGCAGACGGGTCATCGATGCCCTGAGTCACGATCAACTCTTGGAGATCTATCGCCGGC
>SMVA01359320.1_pt1 | contig 15000 bp, 16 predicted proteins | sample 2456451 | NCBI WGS metagenome assembly SMVA01 (sample SAMN11095933, study PRJNA526329) | marine sediment metagenome | biome: Marine sediment; feature: Surficial sediment; material: Deep marine sediment; isolation source: Hadal surficial sediment | place: Pacific Ocean | collected 2014-05 | depth...
CGCAGAGATGGGAAACCTTGAAGGCTCCACGCCGATGAAAGTATATGAGGGCGGGCTCCTGGTGACCCGCCTGGTCATGAACTCCATAAAGAACGCAGGCACCATCAAGCGATTGATATACACCAGTTCCTTCGCTGCTGTCGCTCATCCTGCAGAAGAGGGTTTCATTTACACCGAGGATTCATGGGCAGATATGAACCAGGAAATGCGGCGCGAAGGTTCACTGTGGAATATGGAAACTGTGTCAAAAAACAGGGAAGTGGCCTACGCCATGACCAAGGTTGAAACCGAGAAGTTTGTCTACTCCGAAGCCGAAGCCAATGACTTTGAGGCGTTTGGTGTATGTCCCTGCCATGTCATCGGCCCACTTCTATCAGCATCTCACCAACGTCCCTGGAGCTGGCAAACCCGAATCGGCGACATGCTGGAGGGCTACGGCCATCCCCGGATGTTCTGGAATATTGTTGATGTTCGCGATGTAGCAGCGGCACAAAGGCTCATTGCAGAAAGTTCAGACAACCACAACGGTGAGAGATATATTCTGGTGGCTACAGACGAATCTGGCCTGATTCCACAACAGGAGTTGCAGGCAATCCTGCAACGACTCTACCCTGAGAAAGGTATCGGCGGTATCTATCGTGAAGGTAAGTCATATCGATCCCCTATCAGCGTATTGCAGAAAGTTATCACTCAACTTGGATTGGAACCACATACGGTTGAGGAAGCTGTGAGGGACAACGCGGACTCACTACTTACCTGGGGTCTCGTTCAGACTAGAAATGGCATCGATAACTGGCAACGAGAAGGAAACGAACTGGGTATCAAATCCAGGTGGAATCCTCATCTATATCCGGCGATTGACCCCGAGTTGAAAGAAAAGGGGCAAGGATAGAAACGACCTTCGAGAGCCTGAAGAAAGTCCCGAAGCCAATGAAAAAAAATTAGATGCAGGATAATTTCGTAAGTTCAACACCTGTCCAGCCGGATCAACGGCTGACTCCGGCTCAGATAGCTCAATGGCGGGAACGTGGATATGCCTTTGTTAGCGGGCTTGTTGATGCCGAAAATATACGCACCTTAAGCAAAGCTGCTACCAGGTTCTACCCCGAACCAGGCTCAAGCGCGGCAGCTGAAATTACAGACTTTGGCAGCACGGGGGCAATGACTTTCCCGTCTCAAATTGCAGCACTCAATCTTGTGACGCTGGACGAATCACTATTAAAGGCCGTAGCAGACTTACTGGGGGTACCCGTCACCGACATACGATTATCACAGTCAGATGTATGGGTTAAGTACGGGCAAGATACAAGCAAGGGTATCCAGGATAATTCAGATCAGCGTATTCATGTTGATTATCCAAACCATACAATAGCGCACCCGACTCCCTGGCAACGGCCAGAGGCGGTGGAGATGATCATCTACCTAACCGACGCAAGGGATCAAACCGGCGGAACTGCTGTCGTCCCAAGAGAAGGGCCGACCGACCCCGCCTATCGTTGGCCAATCATCGATTCTCCTGGTATCGGTAATCTCAGGTATATCAATAACAAACATGCCGCAGAAGCATATTTTGCAGAGCAGAGGCCTGACCTCGCAGGCTGGCGACAATCCCTCTACGATCGCGAAGAGAGAACCGACTATGCGCAGGGAGATGTTCTGCTCTATCGTCATGATACATGGCATCGAGGCACACCCTTATCAACCAACGAAAAAAGAGTGGTACACAACCTCACTTTCAGAAAAGCTGCCTCGGAATGGATCAGCACGCTTCACGTAGGCTGGGCCTGGCAAGCTTATCGGGACAATAAATTTATGGAAAGACTGATAGCCAGCTCAAGCCTGAATCAACGTGCAGTTATGGGATTTCCTCAACCCGGTTCAGACTACTGGTGCCCAGAAACCCTCGAGGCTGTAAATGCTCGCTACGGTATGTTCGGATTTGATACAGCACCCTACGCCAATGAGATCGACCCATCATCTAACACTTAGCGATTTCACTGTCGTCAGCGAACATACTTTCTTACGTCTTTGCATTTCAACCCCGCCATCGACATCCGATAAGTCAGGCATTAAATCGAGTAGAAGGTAAAGGGAGAAGATATTGTCGTGTCGCGAGATTCACGTGGTAATTCGAAGGTGATTGATATTATGGGTGCGCATTTCTGAGCCAGGCGCAAGACTACCTTGGAATGAACTAATCGAAGGAGTAACCTAGGTTGGATCCATGGATCGAAAGGAGATTATTTTGCCTGAATTAGACAAGGATCTTGCAATAGCCCAACTCAATACAATTCTTGAATCCGAACTCGCCGGTGTTGTTCGTTATACACATTATTCGTTAATGGTATTTGGTCACAGTCGCATTCCGATTGTAAGCTGGTTCCGCGAACATGCAGATGAATCGCTGGTTCATGCACAGAGAGCCGGTGAACTGATCACTCACTTTGGTGGGCACCCGTCGCTTGCAATCGGCTCCCTTCTTGAATCGCACCAACACGATATTCGTGAAATGATGAAGGAGACTATCGCAGCCGAAAATGAGATCCTGGCACATTACTACGGATTGTTGGAGCTAGCTCAGGATTGTTCAATCCTTCTTGAAGAATATGCGCGGGAAATGATCAGCACAGAGGAAATGCATATAGACGAAATTGACAAGATGCTGCGTCAATCTGGTCAGGTGGACCTCAGTAGTGAAGCGATTGAAATAGGTAAGCGTTAATCGATCCTGCCTTTGGTCGCCACGTAGCCTGCGCCTACGGCCAGTTGACCAGCCTTCAGCCACCTCCGGAATAAACAGTCTTCGGGTTGCCGTTTAGGCTATATTTAGGGAATTGGCAGAAGTGCACAAGGTTGATCAAAGCTTAACGGAATAACGATGAAGAACCTATTTGAGATCCGGCTAGCACGTGTCAGAGATGCAAGAATAATCGCTGAAATGTCACGGGACTTGATTGAGGGAGGGTTGGATTGGACCTGGAGACCTAACAGAATGCTGGCGATGATTGCCCATCCAGAATGTGTGGTCATTGTGGCTGTGGTTCACCAGAGAATCGCGGGTTTCGCGGTCATGGAGTTCCATGAAGCACACGCTCACTTAAATTTACTGGCCGTTACACCTGAGTATCGTCGTCATCAGATTGGCTCAGCACTGCTCAGGTGGTTAGAGGATTCTGCGGAAATTGGCGGAATTGCTCGAATCAATCTCGAAGTTCGTAGTTCCAATAAACCCGCTCTAGACTTTTACAAAATGCATCACTACCAGCAGGATCGTAAAATTCAAGGATACTACCAGGGTAAAGAAAGTGCTTATCGAATGGTACACCACTTAATTTCACCAGAAATCGCGAGTCAACGGCCATAGTGCAATGACATGACACACTGCTGACGAATTTTCACAGGTGTGGGGGCTAAAAGGCGGCAGCGGCTGTTCATCAAACTGCATGCATTGGACTGCTGTGAGGCACAACGTCGATGGCGACCCTGCATCACTGGCACGCCGGGTTTACCATAGACGCGGCTTTTGGATTTAGCTTCAAATTCCTGATAGAACCTGTCCGCCAGCCAGAAATCCAGCAACTGATCTCGAACGGATAATAACGAACCATCACTTTCGGGATAACCAATATCTGCAAGCGTGGCCATGGTCCAGTGTGCACCTTGCCACTTGGCATATACCTTGTTAGCTGGTTGAATTCTGCCTTTCTTGTCACGTTGGGACAACAGCTGCCTAACGAGATTCGAATCTCTGATTTCATTCCGCAACGCTGTTAGATCGTCAGCTGATTCGCCAAGGACGCCAACCTTCAATTTATATCGAATGGCGGGCTCCGGGTGTGTAGCAAGTGCGTCAACATTTTTCATCATTCAGCCCCTCTGATTGGAGCATAGTGTCGATTGTCATCGAAACGGATCGCTGGATATCAGGCTAAACCGGGGATTTCGCAAAATTGATCAGACTCCAACAGCACACTGTAGGCTGAATTTTTATGTGGACTAGCGCCCCATGATGGCACTGGCATCGCCACTGAACAACCCAGAGTGTGGTGCTTCTGCCTCAATGACGGTGGCGAGACTGTCTGTTTCGTTAACCCAAGAGGCCCTGCAGAGTCTGAAAAGTACGTATCGAGACCCAGGAATTGGATTGTACGAGAGAATCTAAAGTGTGAAGCACAAACTCTCGTGAATTGCATGAAAAAGCCGATGGCAGGAATGTAGGTTGAGGCAAAGAGACGATTATAGAAAGATTTGACACCAGGATATAAATTACAGGGAGTGTAGAATAGAGCGGGGTGAGGCAAGGAGCGACGATGAAGACCTGATAGCCAATTTCTATCAGATGATGCTTCGACAATCCTGCAAAACAGGGCCAGAGTCCTGGGCTACCGACCCTGAGAACGAGCTGCATGAACTATTGGGCTAAAAAATTCAGAATTCACTGTGGGTTGATCGCGCTTCTCATGTCGTTACTGCCTATGAAACATGTTGTAGCTGAGGGCAGCAATCCCCCACTGGACACGTCGGCGGCAGCGCCAATTACAGGCTTGTGGTGGAATGAAAGCGAATCAGGCTGGGGTATCACATTGACCCAGCAGGTGGACATTATTTTTGTCACGATGTTCACCTATGATACAAACGGCTTTCCACACTGGTACTTTGCTTCTGACTGCGCAATCTGGGGTGATGGTTGCAGCGGTGAGCTATTCGAGCTTGCGGGAGGATCTTCACCAACGGATACCTGGGAGCCGCTTTTAAAGCTTGAACCCGTGGGAACGATCATCTTCACCTTTACTAACTACGACACCGGATCCGTTGAATATACGATTAACGGAATCGCTGGCTCCCGCCAGATAACACGGCAAATCTGGGCGATTGATGAAGATGGCGATGGTATCAGTACAAAGAATGATCCGTTCCCGAACGATCCTAATGAGTCAAAAGATACAGATGAAGATGGAATAGGAGACGCTAGCGACAATTGTGTGGAAACGAGCAATCCTGACCAGACTGATTCGGATGGAGATGGGCAGGGTGATGCTTGTGAATCTCTGCCTGATGAAGATGGCGATGGTGTCGATGACAGCAGTGACAATTGCCCATCCATCAGCAATGCAGATCAGGCTGATACTGACAATGATGGTGTGGGTGATTTATGTCAGGGAACCGAGGAAATATATGGGTGAAGTGTTTCAGTCTCCGCCATATGAGGCCTGAATCGTGACTATCCATACGCGAAAATTATATGGTTACCATCTATTTAGTCTTCGCCAATTCAACAAAACAAGGCTAAAGCCGTGAGCTAACAATCCTGAGTTAATAATCATGAGATCTATTTGTGTGACATATCGGGCTAAAAGCTTCATAAGCCACCGTCAGTTTTGGTTTAATCTCCCTTCTAATGTCCATGCTGCTGGTGGAAACTGCTATTGCTGAAGGCGACAATCCCCCCGCTGGATACATCGGCGGCAGCACCCATTACCGGATTGTGGTGGAACGAGAGCGAAGCCGGTTGGGGTATCACTCTGACCCAGCAGGTGGACATCACTTTTGTGACGATCTACACCTATGATACAAACGGCTACTTTGGTTCTGACTACACGATCTGGGGTGATGGCTGTAGCGGTGAGGTCTTCGAACTCACTGGAGGATCTTCGCCGCCAGACACCTGGCTTTAACACTTGAACCCTGGGGAACGATCATCTTTACCTTTACACTGCACTCGTCCATCAGACCCAATTTCATAATAGACCAGAGTGCATTGGCCTGCTGTGAGGCACAACGTCGTTATCGAATCCAATCGCTGGATATCAGGCTAGACCGGGGATTTCACAATATTGATCAGCTTCCACGAGCACACTACAAGCCGAGTTTTTATGTGCGCCAGCGCACCATGATGGCATCACCATGGAGTACAAACCGCCGCCACCTGCCATTAGTATCAAGATTTGGCTGGGTGAGTCGAAGCAATATCGTTTCTTGTTTTCACTTTGCCTGCCTGCAAATCCCCCAGCAAACCCCCCAGCAAACCCGGGTATCAGTCTCGCTATTTCACTGGTGTCATGAACACACAGTTCGTATAGCTTATCTGCAATCTGTTCGCGGCCTAGCCCAGCCTTCGCCAGTGTTTGAGCATGATCCGGATTGAGAATCACGGTGGCAGAACCGCTCCCCAGCACAGCATTGTTGGTAGCGAGATTAGCAAGACCAATGGATAACATTTCCAGCAGGTGATTGTGATCATTGGGATCATCGGCATCGCCGCTGAACATCACCGAGTGTGGCGCCTCTGCCCCAATGACGGTGACGACACTGTCGGTTTCGTTAAACCCAAGAGACACGTGCAGAGGCGGAAAAGGGCTGTTTTCCTCATCTTCGGCAATGCAGTACGTGAACTTACCCGGATGACCGAGCAAAGCCATGTCAGATTCCCCTGGCCGACCACCGCCGATATTGATCATTGCCAATCTGAGCGCCCGGCCAATAGACGCGTTGGCCCGATGCCCTGGCCCGAGCGCACCAAACCCTGATGAAACTGGCCCGTTATTGTGCCTGGTGGGACCATTAACGATGATCAGGGGCGCTGTGCAATGTGTGGTGGCCTGCATTTCTGTAAGATCAAATGCCGGATCGAGAACGGCTTTTACGGCGGCGACGACAATCGGCATATAGTCCGGCAGGCAGCCTGCCATAACAGCCGCGATCGCCACTTTTTCGATAGTGGCAACACCACCACCCGGACCCATTGTGCCCAGTAACATATCAGCTTCCATACCGGAGGCCAGCACCATGCGAGAAACTCTATAGGCTGTGGGTATGACAACCGGCAGGCCGTCAGTACAGCCCTGGTTGTGCAAATCTTCTAGTGCTGCTGCTTCATCAACAGCCTGTAACATAGAGTTCATGGCTTGCTATTCGAGCGCCGCGATGATGTTCGGAACCACCTGTTTTGCAATTTGCTCCAGGTTGGCATTGCCAGTGCCAGCAAGTGGATGTGGCAGTTTAATTCTTGGAATGTCAGGCATGCCGAGTGAATTTGCAACAAAGTCGGCTTGAGGCCAGAATTCCTCGGTGACAAGGGCAACCGCCGGGATACCTAATTTTGCTACTGAGATTCCGTCACGCACGGTGCCGGTAGTGCAGCTGCCTCAGTGCCCGTAGGCTGTAATCACCGCCTGACAGTCTCGCTCTATCTCACTGAGCATGTCATCGTTGGCGGGTACTGAAGCATTACCCTTATTGTAGGATTTGATGGTAATACCAGGTTCATCAGCCCGGATCACTTCTGCAATTTTGTTGAGGAAATTTTCTGAATCTGGAAAGCCATTCGCCAATAGACCAATGGTTACCTGATTACTGCCCTTGAGTTTGATGCCCAGTTCGTAGGGGAACTGCTGCACATCAAACTCGGCTTTGGGGTCATGATACTCAATCATATTAAGCCCTCCCTTTGTTGAGATGCCTTCATCATAGAAGATGCTCTGGTTTGATGCACGTTTCTGAATGTTTCTATTTCTACGCGGATTGATGAAACCTATTGTTACAGGTAGTGCTGGAAAGGCTTTTGATGAAAACTGGCCTGAGGTTACCTATCGAAGTGAGTTCAGCGCTTTTGTATGCTCTGCAGTCGTACCGCAACATCCCCCGATGATGTTGGCACCCTGGTCCAGCCAGTGTTGAGCAAACTTACAGTATAACTCTGGTGACAGGTCGTCACGGAGATCGAGCTTTCGATCACTTTCCTTAATACCGTCAAGAAGCCAGTCTGTTGGCACTCGACTAAAGGCGTTGGCGTAGCCTCCAGTGAACTCCAATCCAGCACTCCCAAGAACAGGCATCACATCGCTGATTCGTTCTGGCAGGCAACAATTAACGAGTATACCGAGGGGCTTTAACTCGCATAGCTGGCTAATCGCCTCGATAATTGATTCTCCGCTTCTTAAACAACCGGCTTCATCATCATGAAGCGTGACCGAGACTAGAACGGGTTTGCCAGTTGACTGGGCAGCCCGGGTTGCCGCTAGTGCTTCTTCAATCGTGGATAAGGTTTCGCAGAGGAAGTAATCCACATACTCACTCAGGATGTTAGCCTGTTCTCGATAAAGGGGTTCGATGATCGCAGAATCCAGGACTCTGTCTGGACGGTAGCTGCCGTTTAGCGGCGGCAGGCTTCCAGCTATTTCGATCGCTTTACCGCTATCTTCTGCTGCGCGCTGTGCGAGCTCGCCAGCTTTGTGATTCAGTTCGGCGAATCGATCCTCGATGTTCTCCTTAGCAAGGTCTGTCCGAATGATTCCATAGCTGTTTGTCGTGATGATCCGGGCACCAGCATCAATGTTTTGATGATGGATATCCAGCACAACTTCAGGCGCCACTATGAGTGCATTAGCTGACCAGATAGTCCCGGGGATTTCTACGCCACGCATGGCAAGTGTCTTCCCCATTCCAGCATCAAGGATAGTGATTTCTGTACTGTTCAAAAGATTGCCCTATCAAAAATCGCATATTACATCGTTGTTACCGTCGAGCAGCGGACATCCATAATCATAGTTTGAATGAGACTCAACTGAACTACAGCTAACGGCAGCCGCATGACAGTTCACCGATTCTGGGACGATGCTATTCTCATGGTCCGTTGATTCCCACCACTGTTTGGTGATATTTATCGATACATCTATGATTGTCGTCAGTGCTCTGTAATCGTAGGTCAAACAACAACCTTGTGATGCCGAAGAGATGTCCCCCCGTTACTCCGAAACTTTATTAATCTTCTCGACGAGTTCCGCCCGCAGGACCACTAGATTCGTCAGGCTTGTCGACCGCAATGCCCCCACTTCATCTCCTGTGTAAGGTGTAAAATCTTCTGGGGTAGATTCTCCCCCAATCGTGAGCAGAATCCAGTTCAGAAGGTTTGCTAAATGTTCATCAGATAAGGGAGCATTTGCCGATCCTGGTACCCGAACAAGATACTCGCGGCCACCGGCGACTTTAAGAAAGTTTCCAACGAAGCCTTTCATCTCCGGGACTTCACCATCCAGACTTCCCGCACCATTATGTAGGTGGCAACCCTGGCAGTTCAGCATGTAGTGTACTCGGGCCCTGCCCGCATCAGGGGTTGCATCACGGGTTGCATCAAGTGTCGCATCCGACTCACCGAGCACCAGATCCACCCAGGCCAGGGGCGCAAGAATGACCAGCAAGGCGATGGCGTACCGTTGATTTGCCCTGACAATTTGCATCAATTGCGCTGCTCTTCAGGATCATAAATTCCCACAGGATCAGGTGGGTTGAGATAATCCTGAAGCGATGCAATACCAAGCGAGTCCGCTTCGAACAGACTTTCCATATGTTCCCGGGAATTCACAATACCCATTGATCCTATGGTGCCGTCTGCTCGAATAAGAATTGCATAGGGGAGTTTTGACACGCCATAGGAGCGCCCCAGAACCTCAGATAAGACATAGGGAAACCGATCGAGCTCATTGGATGCCACGTATATTTCATGTTCAGTACGTGTATCGCCATCACTGGCGAGGATAAATTGAAAATCAGCCTCGGCATGTGATAACGATTTGAAGACAGGCAGAAGGGATTTGCAGATTGGGCAGTCAGGCGCCACAAAAAACAAAAGCATAGGTTTGCCTTTAGCACCGATATAAATAGGCGAACCTGTTAACGGCTCAACCTTTATTTCAGGGGCACTGTCCCCGACCTTTAAGACCTGATTCACCATTAGGGCACCGGCAGGTGCAACACGCTCAAAAAGGACACCAATCTGTCGAGTCAGTGCAAATACCGTTAATGACAGTGCGATAACAACACACCAGAGTACAACAACAGCAACGACGAGCCAGGTGGTCATGATGTCTTCCGAATTAGAATTTTTTGTCGGCCCTGGTTTAGGCAGAGTTGATTGTAGGAAAGGTAGAGGCTACCAAAAACCATGACTGTTCCAGCAATAAGCAACCAGTATTCTACGCCAACCTGAAGAATCCCGACAAACCCGACAATATGGGTCGACCCTGCCAACAAGCCAGCGATCACAAGGTTACGGCTGACAAGGGATTGACTTATAGGCAGGGACGGTCCACCACATCCGCAATCTATTTCTGTTCTACCGCGCACTACGTTTATCTCAATAGCTATTGCGTAAATGACGAGCAGCGCAGCTGCAAGATACTTGAGCAATGGAATCGTAAGAAGTAAACCCAGGACCGCCAGCGTTTCAACCAGAATGACGAGTCCAGCCACTATCCAGATAAGAGAAATGGGGATCAGTTTGTATCCAGAAAGCACGCTAACAAAATCTATGTAGCCTCGTGCTTTGTGAACAGCAGCTTGAATAAAAAGAATGATCGCGAACAGTTGTATTGATATTGCTACAATGGGTGTGGTTAACGCATAAACGTCAATTACGGAGTTCAATTTTAATCCTGGGGTCTAAGATCCTTAACGCTGCTCACTTCAATGTTCCTTCGCTTTTCAACTTCCTCGGCAGAATAAAACTTTACTTCAACGGTTGAAGCGAAGTTACGCAGAACGTAATTTAACAATCCAGCCAATGGTTCCGGTTCCATCTGCATCCCAATGGCGGGCATTACTCCAAAAAATTGCTGTCCATCAACGACAATAGCGCCACTCATTCCCTGGGTTACTATTTTAACCAGATAAGTGCGTCCCGTTTCCGTGTTCGCCCAGTGTCCAAGCCGTTCATTCAATGGCGGGAATGCCCCTGGAATACCTCTACCATCTGGTAGATGACAAACACCACAAAGCTTCTGGTAATCGTCCTTCCCGGCGACAGAAACTTCAGCCGCATTATTCAGTGAAGGGACCGCTAGCATCAATGAACCTATAAAGAATGACACGACCCGCCGCAATCCAGTTACTCCGTTGCAACTCCAAGAATGATGGCCGTAGAACAATTATATATATTGGTTTCTGTACCCAGGCACCAGTCAATGTCATTGTTAGCTTGTGGACGATATATTGGTTTGTCACCTTCGTTACGGTTGCAAAGGCACCTGCCACAATCGCTCTTGCCGCAACAATCATTGTAGGAAATGATGTAATTTCTACCATCAGCCGGGTTTCTACAGGTACCAATCCAGGTCAATGGTGACATTTCCGTACCCGGTGGGCAGGTGTTCTGCGTACCACCACAACAACTGCACAGATAGCCGTCAACTGCGCAATAACGCCAATAATCACATTGAGTCGGGTCACCCGGATCTTGTGGATTGCCCGTCGACTGGGCTGGAACCCTGCTTTCGCCACCCCCGGTACTTGCTCGTGCGACAGGTAAAAGTGGCAGTGCCGCAGTGCCGAGTAAGAAACCACCAAATTTCGCGAAGAAACTCCGGCGGGAGGTGTGGTGGGCGATATTGCGTGCTGTCTGTTGCGTAACTTTATCGAACCAATCCATCGTGTTGTTACCTCACTGTAACCGGTGAACCTGATAGGGCGATGACCCCAGGTCCTTGATTGAATTTTGATACTTGCCTGTTTCTGCGTTGTAAACATCAAGCGCACCGGCGGTGTTAACAACCAGGAGTCTTGGCTCCTCCTCCAGCGACACATCAATCGCTATGGCAGGTTCATTAAGCTTTATACGGGAAAGACGGGTCTTTTTCTTAGTATCGAAAAGCCAGACTTCACTCGCCGGATCCTTGTGGCTACCTTCATAACCATCAGGTGTCATCCCTACCCATAGAAGCCCGTCAGGGTGGCTCGCCGTCCAGTGCCAGCCTGCAGGGCGCCACCCATTCGTCCGCTCTTTGTCTGACAACAATGACCATGTATCCATGGGTTCGCCTTTGGCTGAAATGGTTTGCAGCATTCCATGGAAACTAACAAAGAACCAGGTATCACCTATCTTGCTGGATTTTTCTGACAACGGGTCATTGTCAATATCAATAAACGGCTTGCTCTTCGAGCGACTTTTTACCTGGCCCGTACTGTCCAGGCTGATCAGGAGTGCGGCGCCATCACCACACAGCATGAAAAAATCATCTTTAACGGTTGGGTACACCAGGCTACAACCCGGGGACTCAATCTCATTGACAACTTTCCTGGCATCAAGATCGATCACAGAAACTGAAGTTGCTGGCGTGAGGTTAAAAACCAGCAGGAACTTCCCACTATCTGTAATTCCTGTCGCAGCCTTATTGACTACAATCGCTGCTCTCTTTAGTGGCAACTCAATCTCTGCGAGCCGCTCCAGGTTCTTCATATCGTAAACAGTGACGAGGTCTGACCGGTCACCTCTGGAGCCGCGGCTGTAATAAGTTTCCCCGATATACATTTCCTGTCGGTCAACCGAAACATCAAAGGTCGCGAAATTACCAGCACTCATCATGCCCTTGAATCGCCCTGTCTGCGTATCCACCAGGCTAAAAGCACTATCCATCAAGCTACCAAACGCAAAATCGTGCACAACCGCATAACTGGCAGGATATGGCGTGTCGAGAGACTCAGACACCATGATGGGTTCAGCCGGAAGCGGTTCGGGATAACTCTGGGCATTTACGTGAGCCGCGAAGGCTAACAAAACCATTGCACTCAGGCCCAGACTAACAACCCAATCTCTAAAACACCTGTTCATGTTATTCATACCGTCATTAACCCCGTCTCCTGTTTACCCATTATAAGTTCACATGATCTTGACTTGTATTTTTAACTAATAGTACTCTAGTCCTAATTAATAGTACAAGTGCTCTATTTATGGAAAACGTCATTGCCGCCATAAAAGTTCTCGCTGACCAGAAGGACAGGCAACCCGCGGGCAGTCGCAAGGCGCAATTTCTGGAGGTCGCAAGAAAGCTGATGGTAGAAGAAGGTTTATCTGCCGTGACAATGCGCCGTATCGCCAGGGAAGCAGGTATATCACCCGGCAACCTTCACTATCACTTCCCGAGTCATGATCTGCTGCTCGAAGAACTTTTTGATTCAATACTGGAGCCCTACCTGAATATGTTCGAGGTGCTAAAGGCTGAATCCCGTGATGACCCTATGACTGCGCTGAAGGCCGTACTTGAATATGTTCTGGATGACCTTGGCCATAAAGAGACCACCATGTTCTTCCCGGAACTCTGGGTTCTTGCCAACCGGGATGACAAGGCGGCGCAACAAATGCGTAAGCTATACGACACCTATATGGATGTTCTGATCGGGCTTATCGGCAATGCCCGCCCTGACCTTGGCGAGACAAGAGTGAAAGAAATTGCCCTGTTCATCTGCGCTTCAATTGAAGGACAAACGGTTTTTATTGGATATGAAACCACCCACAAACAGCACCGAAAAGCACTAAAAGAAATCGCGTTGACAACCCTGACCAAACTGGTAATGGAAACCGACTAGCGAATAACCGGAGGATAAAAATGAAATCACGAACAACAACGATAATGACGTGCATTACCCTAACCATGGGTCTCATCTCTTTTTCCGTTGCAAGAGCCGCTGTTCTGGAAGAGATCGTGGTAACCGCCCAGAAGAAGGATCAGTCTCTACAGGATATCGGCATTGCAGTGACTGCATTTACCGGTAACCAGCTGAAACAGTTCGGCTGGTCCACTGCTGAAAAAGTCACTGCGATGACACCGGGCGTCACGACAATTCAGCCAAACGGACCATCTGCATTCTTCACCAATATTCGCGGAGTAGCGCAGAATGATTTCTCAGGTGATCACCAGGAGTCACCCGTCGCGATATACGTTGACGAAGCCTATATCAGCGCGGCCTCAGGTGCCGGTTTCCAGCTTTTTGACTACGAGCGAGTGGAGATCTTACGCGGCCCACAAGGGACATTGTTTGGTCGGAACGCAACCGGCGGCCTGGTTCATTACATTACACGAAAGCCTGACCAGGCAGCAGATGGCTACCTGGAATTCACTGCTGGTGACTATGACCAGACTATATTCGAAGGTGCTTTCGGTGGAGCATTAACAGAGAGCATTTCAGGCCGTGTATCCTTTCGCCGAAACAAGCACGATGGTGTATTGAAAAACCGAGTTGGCCCTGATCTAAATGATGGTGATGACTGGGCTGTGCGTGGACAACTGCTCATCGAATTTGAATCAAACGCAGAATGGCTACTCAGTGTCAGAGCAGGAGACCAGGATGTTAACATCGGTCCCTTTACACACGAGTCAGCCCGACTCAACCCGGTCACAGGGCTCGGTGAAAATATCAATGGCACGGATCTAACAGCGGACGGTGATTCCAGAATTCCCGTAGGCTACCAGGATACCGATGGAGATTTGTTCAAGGCATCTATCAATGTAAAAGGGTTCAACAAAATTGAAACCTCTGGCTTCACCAGTAACTTCTCAATTGGGATTGGTGACCAGATGGAGTTCGTTTCCGTTACGGATTTCAGCCAACTTGAAAAGGACTACATTGAGGATTCAGATGCAGGCCCCAATGATTTCTTCGCATTTTCCCTTCGCTCAGATATCGACCAGTTTTCCCAGGAATTCAGACTCAGCGGAGATAGAGATTCAATGAGCTGGGTTGTTGGCGTCTTCTATCTTGATATAGACGGCGACTTCTTTAATGGCGGCGCCGCATCAAACTTCTTTGCAGCGGCATTTCCAGGGTTTGGGCTTGATGACCCATCTCTTGAGACACTGGGTCTTAACAATCCCTTTAGCACAGATACCAAATCAACCGCCGTTTTCGTACAGGCCGATTTTGATGTCTCGGAAACGCTGAAAATCACCGCCGGTGTCCGCTGGTCTCGTGAAGAGAAGGAAATGGATTTCAAGCAGTTCTTCTCCCTGTTTGAATCGGCAGGCTCATTTGAAGTCGCAGTGGAAGATGGCCTGGGCCTGGGGGGTCCGATCTGGACCTTTAGTCCTGATGAGGTTTCTAATGAGCCAGGCGGGCCAGCTTTTGGATTTGACCCTGTCGTCGGTAACCCGAACGAAGCAAAACTTGACGATGATCTTATTACCGCGAAACTAAGTTTTGAATGGACCCCCAACAATGACCTTCTCATGTACG
>SMVA01389948.1_pt1 | contig 15000 bp, 13 predicted proteins | sample 2456451 | NCBI WGS metagenome assembly SMVA01 (sample SAMN11095933, study PRJNA526329) | marine sediment metagenome | biome: Marine sediment; feature: Surficial sediment; material: Deep marine sediment; isolation source: Hadal surficial sediment | place: Pacific Ocean | collected 2014-05 | depth...
CTCTTCGCCAAAAGCAATTGGCTGCTCCGTGGCGGGATCGAGTCGATTGATGAACTGCAGCACGCCCACGACCTGGCCCCGATGGTCCCGCATGGGTAGGACCAACATCGATCGTGTCCGGTAGTTCATCTCTTCATCGAAGCTGCGGTTAAACTGATAAGGCGCACCCGCCGGGAGATCGTAGACATCGAGGATATCGAGTTCTGTACCGGTAGCTGCAACGTAACCGGCCAGTGATGTGGAAGTGACGGGCAGTCGCTTTTCCATGAACGGTACATCCACAGAGTCATTCTGAGCCAACTTGAAGATGAGTGAGGTTTCATCATCGCGTTCATCGAGAAGGTAGAGTGATCCCGCATCGCAGTCGGCCAGCCGGCGTGCCTCGAGCAAAATGGTCTGCAGGAGATCGTCGAACTCCATTTGTGTAGAGAGCGACAACGCAATATCGGAGAACTGCGCCATGCGTTTTCTGCGCGAGCCAACCTCCCGGTAGAGTGCGCCGACCTTGAGATTGCGCTCCCACTGGGTCTCTGCGTGAGCAAACAACTGTTCGATCATCTGATTTTCAGGCTGTTGCACGATTGGCAGGTCGACACCGGTAACGGCCGGCGCGGCGACCAACAGTGCATGCGGAAAGCGCCGACGCAATCCGTCAACCTCACCGTCAAGCACGTACACGAGCGCAACCGACTCGTCCAACTCAGCTTCCTCAGCCACATAAGTGTATCGCGACGGCCACTTTTTCGTGGCTGCCACGGCGCACAGCGCAGCGTGAAGCGCATCGTTGTCAGGTGTGGAGGAACTGGTTCCGGCTGTACAGAACGCGGGCTCCCAGCTGGGATTAGCCATTGGCGGCATTTCCTGGTAATCGGTGCAGGTCCCAGTATGCCGCCTTGCGCACAAGGCAATATGGACGGTTATCACACCTTCGGTGTGAAGGGGTTCTAGCAGTGCGTTGAAAAAAGCACGCTGCGGGCGTTTTCCCATCCTGTCGCGAGCAGCGTGTTTTTCAACACGCCGTTAGAGTGTGGGATTCACCAGCGTATCCAGGCGCCGTTCGATGCGGGACAGGCGTGAATTCAGCGCCACGCGATAGGCGTCCATCGAGGCGACAGCCTGCTCGTTGTCCGAAACCCGATTTACCAGACCGGCCTGCAGGCTTGCGACCATCTGTTGCGCTGCGTTGGCTTTGTCCACGAGGTCCCGCTGTGCCGAGAAAATCTGCTGGATCTGCAACTCCACGCTGGTCAACTGGTCGATAATTTCCTGTTGCTGCCGGAACGCCGACTCATGGCGGCCAACCGAGGCATTCAACTCGGTATTACTCGCCTGTACGCTGGCGAGGGTCTGCGCCTGCTTTTTGAGTCCCGATTCGTTGTCTTTGATCCATTTGCGATTGCGCTCGTTGGAGATTGCCCAGAGCTTGCGAATCTCCGCCTCCCAGAAATCAATCTGTTCCTTGGTGTTCTGACCCGTATTGGTCATCGCTTCATCGGTGATGCGCAGCCGATCTTCGAGGATCGCGATGCGCTTTTGCGCTGCGGCCATGGTCGCCTGATCTTTTGTGAGCATCTGATGCTGATTTGCAATGAACCAACCCGCCATCACGAGGCCCACCACGAGAATGGCCAGAATCAGATTGATGCCTATCATTCGCGCGCCGCCGTCACCACCGCTCTTGCGCCGGCGGCCACCTCCCGAGCGCCGGTAACCGGCGGCATCTTCGGGGCTTGCGGAAATCGACGGTGTGGTGGGACGATCGACCATGGCAGTACCTTCTGCTGAATCGGGTTGCTGTGCGCGGGCGAATTATATGCCCGATTTTCAACAAAATTCGACAACGGCAGATGCAACGAACCCGGTGACGCATTGCACCGGGTTCAGCAGATGCGGGCTAGCGTTTTGCTCCGACCAGCCGGATTTCCGCGCCGTTAAGTCCGCACACTTTTAGAGAAACCAGACGACACCCCAGAGTACGACCCAAAGCCCAAATCCTGCGGTGATCACACCCCTGACGCTCGCCATAGGACCGAGTTTGCCGAATATCGCATTCAACTCGAGTACGGTGATGATGACCAGCGACACCGCCAACGCGGTGGTGTTGCCAGTGAGACCCCCGTGTCCGAAATGCGCGCTCGATCCCATGAAAAACAGCATCGGGATGGAGAAGAGTATATTGGTGCGTGATGCGAGTGCTGCTTTCGGCGCAGCCGCCGCCGCTTCTGCGAGCGCATCGCCACCGGATTTCACCTGTTCATTGGATGAAATCAGTATCCGTTGGTTCGGCCAGATAATCAGCCAGACGTTGAGGAACATCAACGTTCCCAGTACAGCGCCTACCGTGATGTCGAGTGTCACGCCGGCGCCACGAATGCCGAGCATCACAAGCCCCGTCAGCAGGGTGAACATCGCGCCCCAGCGGAACCACCACAGCGCGCGCGGCACCAGTTTGACGAATGCATCCGTCCGCGCTTCTGCGTCGGCTTCCTTGAAATACTCCGTCTGCACGAAGTTGAAATAGTAGAGCAATCCGATCCAGGTGATACCGGCCAGATAGTGGCCCCAACGGGCCAGGTAATCGATGAGTGCTTCACCCATTTAGGTCTCCCCTATGGACTGATTATTGTAAGTTTCGCTGATCGTCCGGCGCAGAATATAGCACCGTAAAATCCCCGCGTCGAAACGATTCCGTAAAACGAGCTGTCATTTTTTCACCGCTTTGCCGGCAAAAAAACCCCGCGGCAAAGCGCGGGGTTTTTCACGATCGCAGGGCTCGAGCGATTTACATCATGCCGCCCATGCCACCCATGTCGGGCATACCACCGGGCATTCCACCACCGGCGTTTTCTTCCGGGGCATCTGCCACCATGGCTTCTGTGGTGATCATCAGACCCGCAACCGAAGCCGCAGCCTGCAGCGCGGTACGGGTGACCTTGGCCGGGTCGAGAATTCCCATCTTCAGCATGTCGCCGTACTCACCAGTCGCAGCGTTGTAGCCGTTATTGCCTTCGAGCGCGGCAACTTTGTCCAGCACAACCGCACCTTCAGCGCCCGCGTTGACGGATATCTGTCGCAGTGGCGTCGTCATCGCACGCTGGGCAATCGCAATTCCCGCGTTCTGATCTTCGTTGTCACCAGTCAATCCCTCGATTGCAGTCAGAGCACGAATCAGTGCAACACCGCCACCAGCGACGACGCCTTCTTCGACCGCAGCGCGGGTCGAATTCAATGCATCCTCTACGCGCGCCTTTTTCTCTTTCATCTCTATTTCAGTAGCGGCGCCGACCTTCAGCACAGCCACGCCGCCGGCGAGCTTCGCCAGGCGTTCCTGCAGCTTCTCGCGATCGTAGTCGGAACTCGTATCTTCGATTTCGGCGCGGATCTGCTTGATCCGGCCTTCGATGTCCGCTTTGTCGCCAGCGCCATCGATGATGGTGGTGTGTTCTTTTGTCGAAGAAATACGCTTCGCGGTGCCGAGGTCGTCTAGCGTCGCGCCTTCGAGCGTGAGGCCGACTTCTTCGGAAATCACGGTGCCGCCAGCTAAGACGGCAATATCCTGCAGCATGGCTTTACGCCGGTCGCCGAAGCCGGGCGCTTTAGCGGCGCTGACTTTGACAATGCCGCGCATGTTGTTGACAACTAAAGTGGCCAACGCCTCGCCTTCGATGTCCTCCGCAATCACCATCAACGGCTTGCCGGACTTTGCGACACTTTCAAGCACGGGCAGCAGCTCGCGGATATTGGAGATCTTCTTGTCGCACAGGAGAATGTAGGGATCTTCCAGATCGCTCGACATCGAGTCCTGGTTGTTGATGAAGTAAGGCGATAGATAGCCCCGATCGAACTGCATGCCTTCGACAACCTCCAGTTCGTTTTCAAGGCCTGTGCCTTCTTCAACCGTGATCACGCCTTCCTTGCCGACTTTCGCCATCGCGTCTGCGATGATCTGGCCGATAGCCTCGTCATTATTGGCAGAAACCGAACCAACCTGCGCGATCGACTTGGGATCGTCACACGGCGTAGCCATTTTTTCGATCTCTTTGACCGCCGCAGCCACAGCTTTGTCGATGCCACGTTTGAGATCCATCGGGTTCATACCGGCAGCAACCGACTTCAGCCCTTCCGTCAGAATAGATTGCGCAAGGACCGTGGCAGTCGTGGTGCCGTCGCCCGCTTCGTCGGACGTCTGGCTGGCCACTTCTTTGACCATCTGCGCGCCCATATTCTGAAACTTATCTTTGAGTTCAATTTCTTTTGCCACCGACACGCCGTCTTTGGTTACGGTCGGCGCACCGAAGGATTTATCGATAATTACATTGCGGCCCTTGGGACCGAGGGTGATCCTGACCGCTTCTGACAGGATATTGACCCCTTCCATCATGCGGGTACGAGCCTCATCACCAAAAAACACATCTTTAGCGCTCATCGCTTATTCCTCTAATTAATTCGCTTACTTAGTCTTCCAGCACACCGAAAATTTCGCTTTCGTTGAGGATCAACAGCTCGTCGCCGTCAACCGTCACCGTGCTACCGCCGTACTGGCCGAAAAGGATTTTGTCACCGACACTGACATCCAGAACACGGACTTCGCCGTTATCCAGAACTTTGCCAGAGCCGACCGCCAGAATTTCACCTTGGGAAGGTTTTTCCGCCGCGGAATCAGGCAGCACGATGCCACCAGCCGTCAGGGTTTCTTCTTCCAACCGGCGCACGACGACACGATCGTGTAAGGGTCGAATGTTCATTACCTAGTTTCTCCCGATTATCGTCTGATCTTCGATCAATCATTTTTTTCAAGGGGCCATTAGCACTCTCATGGTGAGAGTGCTAATTCAAGGGTCGCATATGATAGTGACCGCCACGCAAGTTGCAAGCAGCAATATTGGCGAGGGCGAGAAAGCAGGCGCTCGCGTGGGCCTGCTCGTGCCACCACCCATTACCCCGGCTCGCAACCGCGGCCCGGGTTAAATGGGTCCTGCGGCGGGCAATTCAAGGCCAGCCGGAAAAAAAAGTGCCGACAGCGGTTTTTCTCAGCTTGCCCTGTCGGGGTGGGAATCGTTGGGGTCGGAATCGTCGGGGTCAGAATCCTTGTTGGCGCCATCTTCGCTGCTGCTAAACTCGCCTTCGATGATGCGGGAATCCGCAAAATCGTTGCTCTTTGCCGATGCGGCCGGCCTGAAGCCTGCGCCCCCGGTGGCCTCGACCACCCTCACATTGGCCAGCACCCGTTCGGCAATCAGCGCTCGCGTGATGGGGGTCAATAGCACGAAGCCGACACCATCGGTGATGAAACCGGGCGTCAACAACAGCGCTCCCGCCACCGCCAGGAGCAGACCTTCGACCATTTCACGGACAGGTAATTCACCGCGCTGCAACCGGCCCATGCCACGCGTCAGCGTCGCCAGTCCCTGGCGGCGTATCAAAGCCACCCCGATGACGGCGGTAACCATGACCAGAAGGATCGTCGGCAACGTACCAATGTAGCCACCGACTTCGATCAGGAGGTACATTTCAACTATGGGTGTCAGAAAAAAGACCAGGAGCCACATAAAGGTCACAGCGCTGCGTCCAAACACCGAATCTGCGGGCGAGGACGGCGAATTGCAAGCCTCACCAGCCGAACGGATCTGGCAGATCGTCGCACTGATTCCACGGGGTAAAGTGGCAACCTACGGCCAGGTCGCCGCCCTCGCCGGCATGCCAAGTCACGCCCGCTACGTGGGCCGCACCCTGCGGGTTTTGCCGCGAGGCTCAAAACTGCCCTGGCATCGGGTCATAAACGCCGGCTTGCGGATATCTCTGAGATCCGCAAGCGACAGCCACGCTCTGCAGAAACGGCGGCTGCAGGCCGAAGGCGTCAGCTTCGTCGGTCCTCGAGTGGCCCGGCAGCACCGCTGGGAGCCAAAGTGACGGCTGCAGGGCGTGCGAGTTTCCTCAAAACCATGATCAGCGCGATGGCCGGAATACCAAGAGCGGCTGCGTAGGTAAAAAAGCTCGTGTAGCCAAACGCATCCACCACCACCCCGGCGTAGCCGCCAATGAACTTGCCGGGCAGCGTCATCAGCGATGAAAAGAGTGCGTACTGGGTCGCCGTGTAAGCTTTATTCGTCAGACTCGACAGAAACGCGATGAACACGACGTTGGCGAGCCCGCCGCTGAAGTTGTCCGCGCTGATCACGAGCATCAGCAGGAACTCATCGGCAGGATAACTGGCCATGACAGCAAACAGCAGATTGGTCAGTGCAACCAGTATGGCCCCCACCAGGAGAATGCGTTCGAGCCCGAAGCGGACGACCACTACACCACCAACCGCGGAGCCAACGATGGTCATGGCGAAACCAAACACCTTTACGATGTTTGCGATCTCAATCTTGCTGAATCCGAGATCGAGGTAAAACGGAATGGCCATAACGCCCATGGTGATGTCGCTGATCCGGTATAAACCGATCACACCGAGCAGCAGCAGGGCAATCCAACCGTTGCGCTGAAAGAAATCTATGAAGGGGCACACCACCGCGCGCAAGAACCACTCCCCGGCCCGGCGCAGTGAGTCTGGCCAGTGCGCGCGTCGCAACGAGAACTCGAGCACCCGTTCTTCAAGGACCGCAGTTGCGGCGGTGAGATTTTTTTCCGGCTCCGCGATGGTAAGCGTGGTCACGACGCCGACGGCCACGGCGAGCGCCATGCAGATGTAGGCCATCTGCCAGGAAGCATACTCGGCGATGTAAAGCGCGCCAGCCCCGGCCACGAGCAGCGCTATCCGGTAGCCAAAAATATAAGAAGCCGCCATCGCCGCCTGACGCTCATCGCCAACAGCCTCGATGCGGTACGCATCGATTGTGATGTCCTGGGTGGCCGATGCGAAAGCGACCATAAGCCCGAACAGAGCAACCGCGGTGAGATCGGCCGCAGGATCCGTATACGCCATGCCGAGGAGCCCCGCGGCGATACCGATCTGTGCGAGCAGCATCCAGGAACGGCGTTGCCCAAGCCAGCGGCCAAGAACCGGCAACCGGAGCCGGTCCACGACCGGCGCCCAGAACACTTTGATGGAGTACGTGATACCGATCCAGCTGAAGAAGCCGATGGTTGAGCGGCTGATCCCGTAGTCGGTGAGCCACGCCGATAGCGTGGAGAAAACGAGCAGGAACGGCAGACCGGCGGAAAAACCCAGGAAAGCGATGCCGAGTACCCGGGGGTGGGCATAGATGCGAGTCGATTTAAGCCAGGCGGCCAAATGGCTCAGTTCAGTCGCGAAAGTTGGTGAAATTGAGCGGAATGTCGAGTCCTGCCTGCTTGAGGTCCGCCATCACTGCCTGCAGATCATCACGCTTTTTGCCCGTCACCCTGACCTGCTCACCCTGTACCTGGGACTGAACCTTGAGCTTGGAGTCTTTGATGCGTTTACTGATTTTCTTGGCTGTATCCCGGTCGATGCCCTGTTTCAGCGCGAAGTGCTGGCGCTTCTGCTTACCAGAGGCTTCGATGTCGCCCGGGTCCAGGGCACGCACGTCAACGCCTCGGCGGTTCAGTTTATCCTGCAGAATGTCAAGCATCTGACCTAACTGGAACTCTTCTTCGGCCGCGAGCAGGATCCGCCCGTCGCTGAATTCAAAGGCCGCATCGACTCGCTTGAAATCGAACCGGGTGGCCAGTTCCCGCGTCGCCTGATCCACCGCATTGCGGACTTCCTGCAGGTCAACTTCGGATACCACATCGAATGAAGGCATAACGATCCCCTTACATTTGTTCTGCATCACGCAGCAATACACTAACAAGTATCAGCAAAACGCTTCCAAACTAGTTCACGGGGTGAACCTTACCCTCATGTTAAGATTCACGTCGTTTTGCGCAGACGACAACGAGTCTTTCTTGACAAAGCCACATGCCTCAAACAAGGTCAGCACGCCGTTGCCGATCCAGCCACTAAATTACATGTCATACGAAGACATTCCAATCCTCGTTGTCGATGATGCGAAATTTTCCAGCGCCATCATTGCCAAGGCGCTGCGCAGTGGCGGGTTCAGCAACGTCCGGTTCACCAACAATCCTCTTCAGGCGCTTCGATCGCTGGAGAAGAGACCTGCGCAGATCCTGATTGCCGACTGGCTCATGCCGAGCATGGATGGCCTGGAGCTCACACGACGGGTGAAAAAGCTCGATGAGTCCAGTGAGCACTTCACCTACGTGATGCTGCTGACCGCGCGCGATGACTTTGACGCGATGACTCATGCGTTTGATGAAGGTGTGGACGACTTTCTGAACAAGGCCAATCTGCGCGCGCAACTAATGCCCCGCGTGATCGCCGCACAACGACTGGCCGGCAGGCAGAATGAGCTTCTGCGCACCAACAAGTTGCTGCGCAAGAAGATCCGTGAACTGCAAACAACCGATCTGGTCGATCCGGTGACCGGACTTGGAAATCTCAAGTTCACCCTGGAGCGCATCTCAGACACCATTAAACATGCCGAAACACGTGGCGGCGCTGCCTGTGTGCTGCTCGTCGGCATCAACAATCTGAGCGTGATTGAAGAGCAGTATGAAGAATCGATTATCGATGAACTGATGTCTGGTATCGGCGCGAAGGTGCGGCAACTGGTGCGACCACTCGACGTCGTGACCAGACCCGAAGCAAATATGTTCGCGGTGATCACCGTACAGCCGGATGTGGAGAACTGCACGTCACGGAGCTTCAGACGTATTTTTGACAACCTCTACATGCACTCATTCAAAACGAGTGAAGGCTACATTCCCGTCGTCGTCGGGGTCAGCATCTGTGCCGCAGATGCGCAGACCGGCTTTCCGCAGCCGAAACTCTTCATGCGCCATGCCTATGAGGGGTTGACCAGATCCTTCGACACCGGACTCATAACAATTGCGTCGATTGACGCCCATTCAACGGAACCATCCTGAAGCGCTGCAATTTGGTGCGCTAAATTCGAAGCGGTAGATGGCTACTGCCAAGAGATCAAGGCGAAGAAATCATGGCGAAGAAAAGGATCACTTCGGTAACCACGCGCCGGGGCGATACCGGCACCACCGCACTGGCAGACGGTACGTCGATTGCAAAAACCGCTGAACTCATTCACACCATCGGCACCGTTGACGAACTGAACAGCTTCGTGGGCATACTTGTCACTGAACTCCCTGCTGACTCTGAATTCCGCGACATCTGCCAGCGTCTGCAGCAGGAACTATTCGACCTGGGGGCACATCTGGCCACGGTCGGAATGACTCCGGCACCACAGGCTGACTGGCTCGATGACGCTGTGCAGGAACTCAACGCCAGACTGCCACCGCTGACCGAGTTCGTGATTCCCGGTGGCGAGCGGGCCGCAGCCCTGGCCCATGCGTGCCGGACCATCTGCCGCCGAGCGGAACGTCACAGCTGGGCTGTGGCCGATGCGCAAGCTCCTGGCAAATACCTCAACCGGTTGAGTGATCTGTTTTTCATTATGGCGCGTTTGATCAATCTGGCTGCGGCGGGCAGTGAGCCGCAATGGCGCGGCCTGGAAAAATAGTCGCCTGCAATGGCCTGTTCCGTTGCGCGCCAGGCCGCCTTTCAGAGCGACAGACGGCGGATATCGTCCAGCAGTTCCGCCAACGTAACCATGAACCGGCCGGCTTCAGCTCCGTTGATGGCGCGATGGTCATAGGACAACGCAAGGGGCAGCATTTTTCTCGGTACAAACTCACTGCCATCCCAAACGGGTCTCATCATCAATCGGGCAACTCCGAGAATAGCGACTTCCGGCGCGTTGATGAGCGGCGTAAATCCCGTCCCGCCAATCGCCCCCAGACTCGAGACACTGAACGTTCCACCCTGTAGATCGTTCATCGCAAGTTTCTGCTCACGCGCCTTGCCCGCCAGTTCTGCAATCGCCAGTGACAGATCCCAGATACCCAGGCGGTTCGCATCGCGAATAACCGGCACAACCAGACCGGCCGGCGTATCAACAGCAAATCCTATGTTGTAGTACTTTTTGAAAATAAAATTTTTCACTGCCGCATCCAGTGAAGCATTGAAAATCGGATGCATCTCCAGTGCGTAACAACAGGCTTTGATGACAAACGCAAGTGGCGTGATACTGACCTGACGTTCGCGCGCCTCATCTTTCAGCGTTGCGCGAAATGCCTCGAGTTCCGTGACATCAGCCTCTTCGTGCTGCGTTACGTGCGGCACGTTCAACCAACTGCGGTGCAGATTTGTCGCCCCGGCAACGCGAATCCGCGACATCGGTTGAATGTCGATGGGACCGAACTTCGCAAAGTCGACTTGCGGGATTGGCGGGATGCCAGATCCTGTGGTCGTGCCCGGAGCGGCACGCTCGGTGGTCATAACCGTCTTGACGAACGCTTTGACGTCGTCTTTGACGATGCGGCCACGATTGCCGCTGCCGTCAATGCGGTCGAGTTCAACACCCAGTTCCCGCGCAAGCCGGCGGACGGCCGGACCCGCATAAACGCGCGCAGCGGTTGCCACAGCGGCGGTGTCTGAGTCGGCCGTCGCAACAGAGGGTGGCTCGACCGCGTCCGCTGCCGGGGAGGCTGCTGAAGCCGCGACCTCAGCGGTCGTTGCCGCTGGGGCTGTCAGTGGTGCAGTATCTTGCGCCGGAGCAACCGCCTGATCGGCGGCGCGTAACGTCACGAGCAGTGTGCCCTCTGCAACCTCCTGGCCGACCTCTACATGCACGGCAATGATGGAACCCGCCTCACCGGCGGGAATTTCCATGGAAGCCTTATCGGACTCGACGACAACCAGCAGATCATCGGCCGCAACCTCATCGCCGGCCGCCACCGCCAGTTCGATGATCACGACATCCTGCGCTTCTCCAATGTCCGGCACCCGCACCGCCAGTTCGCGCCCGGTTGCGGCACCGCCAGTCGCGGCGGCTTCTATCGGTTCGGCAGGCGGCGCCTGGACTTCTGCCGGCGCCGGAGCGGCGCTCGGACTGTGCGGGTCGGCCGCGGCATCTGTTGCGACGCCGGTCGTTTCCAGCTTTGCAATGAGGTGACCTGCCGTGACTTCGTCGCCAATCGCCACGGTGATTGCGGTCACCTTGCCGGCCAGACCAGCGGGTACTTCCATCGAGGCTTTATCGGATTCAATCACGATGAGCGCATCATCCGTCGCCACCTCAGCCCCAGGCTCGACACAGATCTCGATCACTTCGACATGTTCGACATCGCCGATATCGGGTATGCGGATTTCTTCAATCATGGTGGTCAGACCATCCTCGGGTTGACTTTCTCCGGGTCAATACCCAGCGCATCACGTGCCTCACGGACCGTATCCAGCGAGATTTTCTGCTCGTCAGCAAGACATCTGAGCGCGGCCAGCGTAATGAATTTCCGGTCGACTTCGAAGAAGTGGCGCAGTGCTTCCCGCGTGTCGCTGCGACCGAAACCGTCGGTACCGAGGACTGCGTAGTTGCTCGGGATATAAGGCCGCAGCTGCTCTGCTAGCGTCTTCATATAGTCACTTGCAGCAACTACAGGCGCTGCACCCTGCAGCAGTTCACTGACGTAGCTGACTTTTGGCTCCTCTTCAGGATGCAGCAGGTTCCAACGCGCCACGTCCTGTCCTTCGCGGGCAAGCTCGTTGAAGCTCGTCACGCTCAAAACCTCCGTCGTGACTCCGTAGTCGTCGTGGAGCATCTGTGCGGCCGCCTCCACTTCCCGCAGGATCGTGCCGCTGCCGAGTAGCCGTACTTTGTTGGTTTCGTCATCACCGTGTTGCCGCAACCGATACATCCCTTTGAGAATTCCGGCTGCTGCACCTTCCGGCATTGCCGGTTGCAGGTAGTTTTCGTTCATCACGGTGATGTAGTAGAAAACATTTTCCTTCTCGCCGATCATTCGTCGCAGGCCATCCTGGATGATCACAGCCAGTTCGTAGGTGTAACACGGGTCGTAGCTGACACAATTGGGAATCGTCGAGGCCAGGAGGTGGCTGTGTCCGTCCTGATGTTGCAACCCCTCACCATTGAGCGTTGTTCGACCTGCTGTCCCACCGAGCAGAAAACCCCGTGCCTGCATGTCGCCGGCCATCCAGGCGAGATCGCCTATGCGCTGGAATCCGAACATCGAGTAGTAGATATAAAAGGGGATCAGCGTGAGTTGGTGCGTGCTGTAGGAGGTGGCGGTTGACAGCCAGGCTGAAAACGCGCCCGCTTCGTTGATCCCCTCCTCGAGCACCTGGCCATCCTTGGACTCCCGGTAAGCGGCAATTTCTCCCGAGTCTTCAGGTTCATAGAGTTGCCCGACGGATGAGTAGATGCCCAGTTGCCGGAACATGCCTTCCATCCCGAAGGTGCGCGCCTCATCGGGTACGATGGGCACGACACGAGCGCCGATCTCCTTATCTCTTACCAGCGTGGCCAGGATTCGAACGAACCCCATCGTGGTGGAATTTTCCCGTTTTCCCGAGCCCTTCAGCTGCTGGTCGAATTTGTCGAGGGCTGGAATCTTCAACGACTCCGCCGCAACCATCCGCCTGGGTATCGGACCACCCAGGCTCTCCCGGCGGGATTTCATATACTTCATTTCAGGGGAGTCATCGGCCGGCCGGTAATACGGAATCCCTTCGAGTTCTTTGTCCGTAAGCGGCACATCGAAGCGATCACGAAAATACTGCAATTCCTCAAAACTGAGTTTTTTCACGGAGTGTGTGTCGTTCTCCGCCTCTCCGGCGTCACCCATGCCATAGCCTTTGACGGTTTTAGCCAGAATGACCGTCGGCTCGCCCTGATGGGTGACAGCCGAGTGATAAGCAGCGTAGACCTTGTACGGATCATGGCCGCCTCGATTCAACCGCATAATGTCATCATCGGAGAGCTTTTCGACCATTGCGAGCAACTCGGCATGTTTGCCAAAGAAATGCTCGCGTGTATACGCGCCGCCTTTAGCCTTGTAGTTCTGGTACTCACCGTCGACCGTTTCATTCATGCGTTGCAACAGGAGTCCTTCCGTGTCATTTGCGAACAACGGATCCCACAAGCGCCCCCACACGACCTTGATGACATTCCAACCAGCACCTCGAAATGCGCCCTCGAGTTCCTGGATAATCTTGCCGTTGCCCCGCACAGGACCATCCAGGCGCTGCAGATTGCAGTTCACGACAAAAATAAGGTTGTCGAGTTTCTCTCTCCCTGCAAGTGACAAGGCGCCCAACGATTCCGGCTCATCACACTCACCATCACCGACAAACGCCCAGACTTTGCGATCTCCGCGCGGCTCCAATCCACGGCTGTCGAGGTACTTCATGATGTGCGCCTGATAGATCGCCTGCAGCGGACCCAGTCCCATGGAGACGGTCGGAAACTGCCAGTAATCACTCATCAGCCAGGGATGCGGATACGACGACAAGCCCTTGCCGTCCACCTCTCGCCGGAAACCGTCGAGCTGTGCTTCACTCAGTCGTCCTTCGAGATAGGAGCGCGCATAGATTCCAGGGGAGGCGTGCCCCTGAAAGTAAATCAGGTCACCCGCATGACCCTCCTCGGGTCCGCGAAAAAAATAGTTGAATCCCACGTCATAGAGCGTGGCCGATGACGCAAATGTCGAGATGTGACCACCGAGATCACCCGGCCGCCGGTTGGCGCGGACGACCATCGCCAGCGCATTCCAGCGAATGAGCGAGCGAATGCGGCGCTCCATGAACAGATCGCCGGGCATGAAGGCTTCGCGATTTGAGGGAATCGTATTGCGGTAGGGCGTTGTGATCGTGTAAGGCAGGCGGGCGCCCGTTTTCGTCATGCGGGAGGAAAGTCGTTCAAGCAGAAAATTGGCTCGCTCGACACCTTCCGTCTCAAGAATATATTCCAGAGCATCGAGCCACTCGCGGGTCTCGGTGGAATCCACGTCCTTCAATTCTCTGGGGTAAGGCATAACGCTTCCTGATCAGACGCTGATGATATACAACTCACCCGTTTTCAGTAGCCGGGCCGATTCGACTCAATCCAGACGTTCTGCATCATCCCACAGCCAGGCTGCACCACGCACGCCGCTTGAATCTCCCCATACCGGCGGGCGAATCATGGTGCGGCAATCGGTGGAGAATACGAAGTCGCGTATGCGCGGTAAGAGCGTGCGATACAAGCGTGTGATATTCGATAGACCACCACCCAGCACGATGGTGTGCGGGTCAATGACGTTGACGATCTGCGCGAGGCTTCTCGCCAGCATGACTTCATAGAGTTCCAATGTGGCCTGGGCATGGTCGCATGCCTGCGACCCGGACGGCGACCGTTGCGCCGCTTCGCCGATCTCTTCGGGGGTGCACTGTTGCCCCCAAAGTGACTGGTGCGTACGCGCCAGACCCGGTCCACTGAGAAAGGTTTCCAGACAATCAACCCTGCCACAGTAGCAGTGGCGCGACTCGAGTCTTGTTTCCAACGGATAAGTTGGATCGGCAGAGTCATAGCGAAAATAGGGCAGCGGCGTATGTCCCCACTCCCCGGCAAGGCCATTGCATCCCTCGAGGAGCCGGCCGTTGACCACAACACCGCCACCGACGCCCGTACCGAGGATAACGCCGAACAGGATCTTGTCCTGACCGTCTGCGGCAGGTTGCGCTGCGACCTCCGAGCGCGCAAAGCAATCGGCGTCATTGGCGATTCGCACCCGGTTGCCCAATCGGTCCTGCAAATCCGTTAACAGCGGCCGCTCGTTGAGCCAGGTGGAATTGCAGTTCTGCATCTCAGCGCGTCCGGCATGCCAGCTGCCTGGTGTGCCGACGCCGACGGTGGCCGTTGCGCTCGGATCGAGTTCGTGTACCAGCGAGGTTATGGCTTTCAGCGTGGCTGCATAGTCCTGCTGCGGCGTACCGACTCGCAGCGATTGCAGAATCGAGCCATCCGCGGCCATGCGGACGCCGTGGATTTTGCTTCCGCCGAGATCAATTCCGATGCGCATGATTCCACGCTTTAATGGTCATCTGCATCGCTTCGATGGACATCTGCATCGGGGATCAGTCAACGCAGCGGGTCGCGTCTCGCA
>SMVA01210194.1_pt1 | contig 14994 bp, 14 predicted proteins | sample 2456451 | NCBI WGS metagenome assembly SMVA01 (sample SAMN11095933, study PRJNA526329) | marine sediment metagenome | biome: Marine sediment; feature: Surficial sediment; material: Deep marine sediment; isolation source: Hadal surficial sediment | place: Pacific Ocean | collected 2014-05 | depth...
AACGGTAGCCTCATCGGGCATGCCGTCAAAAAACTTCAATGTGCCGAGTCTCTCGGTCTCCACTCTATCCGGCGTCGTGATGGACACCGGAATATCAGCGGCGTAAGTCGCTGTGCTTTGCGTCAATACTTCCTGAGCAGAATCCGCGGAATTTGTCTGAGCCGCCTCGCAACCAACCAGAACGATGGCCATGAACACAACAATTAATTTGTAGATCATTCGCGGTACCATTTTAGTTCGGTAATATTTACTGAAAGTTAGCATCGCTAAATACTGAATCGACTTGAGTTGTCACTCGTATTGAGCCTTCTTCTTATTTCGGAAAGAGCAGTACCAGCTGCACCCGTGCGCCCAGGTTCTGTGGGCCGCCATCGGGGGACTCGGCCCAATAACGCGCGCCAACACCCAACTGAAGGATTTGTGATCCGGCTTTCAGCAATTGCGCCACATTGACGTTGATGGGCACAGACGACACATCATTCTCCCAATCAAATGTTGCCTCTGTCGAAAGTGAAAACGTGGTTTTCGTTGATGTGATGTAGGAGATGAACGGCTGTACGAAGGTGGCATTGATATCGGATCGTTCGCTCTCACCAGCGACAGAAATGATGTGGTTGGCGAGGACACCAAACGTCCAGCGTCCATTCTGTTTTAGTGCGACAAACGAGGGACCAATTCCAAACTTCTCCCCTCCCAATGCCGCGTCGGACGCACTTGGTATCAGTAGCACTGGACCCACCCCCCAAATCACTCCTCTTGACGTTGGCTTCGCGGGTGAAAAGAAGAAACTCTGAACAATATCTCCGATGCCAGAGGCACCAGATCCGGTTACTGGGACGTCCTTCTGGTCAATGATTGGCAGAATCGTACGCGATATCAAATTCCAGTTCTCGGTCAGCCTGAAAGGAATAACCGGCTGGATATTGATTCGCCATACCGATCCTTCTTCATCAGCTCCAATATTGCTGTCATAGTTAGCCTGTAGGGGAACACTTATCAGCGATGCCACTGGATTGGCCAGCTTCCTGGCCAGTTCAGCGTCGTCCTGGCCTGAGGCCGGAGCAGAAATCAGGACGGCTGCTACCGCCAAGCTGAATATCTTTTTCATATGATTCATTGTTCAAAGAGTGTCATCCTGCCTTAGAAGGTCAATCAATAGGTTGATTTGCTCTTCCTGGCGTTCATCCCAATCACATGAGATGCTTGTTGATGAATGCGGCAGATTTGCGAAGCGCAATTTCGCTCTCTGGAAGCGGAAACTGCTGAAAGACGTGCCACATCCCCTCGTAGATATCGAGCGTCACATCCTGGCCGGCTTCATCCAGCTTCCGGTAGAGCCTGACGGCCGTACTCAGAAAGATCTCTTTCGTACCTCCCTGGATCAACGCCGGCGAAAAGCCATCGGTAAAATCCGCGTAAAGGGGCGATACCCGTTGATCGGTGAGATCCAGTCCATCGGCAAATGCCAGAGCACTCTCGTACAGTAAACGCTCGTAACTGAGCGCGGGATCAGCTTCCTTCAGCGTATGGGCCGTATCTCCGGCATCCGAGAGGTCTACCCAGGGAGCCCAGAGTACCACTGCCGCGGGCATACCCATTCCCTGATTGCGGAGGTTCAGGACCGTTGAAGTCGCCAATCCGCCCCCCGCCGAATCACCGTAGAGGGCGATGTCTTTCATCGAATAGCCTTCGGCCAGCAGTGCTTCAAAAACATTGAGTACCTGGTCCTGGATCTCTTGCCACTTGGCGAAGGGAGCGGTTGTGTAGTCCACCGAGATCACCCGCAGGCCACTGGCACGACTCATCTGCGCGGAGCTTGGCAGGGTGCTGCGAGCGCTGAACAGGGTGTACGCACCGCCGTGGGTGTAGACCAAAACCTTGCCATTGTCTGTCCAACTTTCGGGGCGGATATCGAGAACCGGTACGCCGCCCAACTCCGCTTCGGTCACATTCACCTTGTTGCGCTCGATCGCTTGGTCGCTTCGGGACTTGCTGGCCGCTTCCAGTCCGTCGTGCGTTGCACGCCAGGCGTCGAAATCGTCGGCAGCGGGAACCAGCCTGGCGTAGCCTTTGGCTTCGATCATTGCCTTCAGGACCTGTTGCGCCTCGGGTGAAATGGTACTCGGTACAAAGATCTCTCGTTCGATATCTTGTGCGTTTACCGACCGGTGGCAGCCGGCAGTAAGCAGGAACACCACCAACCAAACCAGCTTGAGGCGAAGACAAAATCGAACCGAAGATGTCATTGTAGTGCGTGTTTTAGTCGTGGAGTATTGTAATAGCCATCGCGACAATGGGATGGCCGTTGATCCGCCATGCCGATCCTTCCTCATCCGATCTAACTGCTCCGTTCAGTGCAATAAGAGAGAGGAGGTGGGCGTCACACGATGTCAATTCCCCGGTGTGTACCAGATGGGTGAGGAATACGCTCGCTCTTGAGTCGACATGGGGACTTCATCGCCCATCTGAATACCGAAACGTAGAGCGTCATATGCGGTCCACCTCGGCGTAGGAATTTCTATCACCCGCGCATAGTAAAATGCCGGCTCGTCGGGATCGAAGTCTGGATCCTCCCAGACGGTTATCAGCTCGGAATCTCCGATAGTATTCGTCCAAGTGGCGCTTGCCACATCTACGGTGTTACCTACCGCAGGAAGCTTCCCGTCAGTTCCGAGACTGCGCCGGTCAGCGTCACCCCAGACGACGTTATAGACCTTTTCCCGCGTCTGGCCGTCTTCAGCCAGCCAGCCTTTTACAATTTGGATGCGATCCAAATTTCCATTAATAGGATCCTTAAGCGCCCCCACGAGAAAGGTTATTGACTTTCCTTCAGGTGCGTCGGTGAGATCGCCGCCCATGGGCACACCCTTTCTATAGCCCACGTCCGCCGGCAATCGGGTGTTCGCATCCTCTGCCTCAAAATCCCAGCCACCAAAGAAACGAACCGTCATCCGAGATCCAGTTGTCGCGTAGGTTTCCTTTCGCTGCATGGCATCAAAGATGGCTTCTCGTGTGTTTTCCGTAGCCCACACAGCGGCGTAACCCGAAGCGGCCTGCTTCCAGCCCAAGATCTGAACGCCATTAAAATCAAAAATCGGGTGGCTCCAGCGATGCGGGGTCGGTTCTTTGCCAGAATGTTTTCCGAAGAAGTTCTCCTCAGCCGCCGTCGCCAGCGACGTATGCGAGTCGGTCGAGCCGATCATGCCGAACTTGAACGGATTTGCCCCGAGTTGGTCCGCCAGTTGTAGTCCTCTCCTTAGTCCAGACCTGGCATACTCACCGTTTAGCATCGATCGCCTGTCTGATTCGGTAAGATCCTTTTTTAAAACCGAAAGATTCATATTGCCTTTGTCCCAGGTCTCATAATCTGCGAATTCATCATTGGGTGAAAGAAACGGATGCGCCTCACCATCTCCTTTAATCTGCGTGGCCTCGTACAAGGGCTCCCAACGCATACGTGACTCGGCATACGATTTTGTGAGTTGATTGCCATTCAACGTCTGGAGATCGAACATTTTTCCACTACTGAGATTGCCATTATGCGGAATCGCCAGGACGGAGCCCCCGGTATTATCCTCGTAGGCCTGCAACCAAGTCCAGAGATCCTCCGGGTTCACGCTATCGAAAGCAGAGAATGGCACAATTTGATTCACCCTGTCGGCTTTATCTCGGAAGATCACCACGCGGTGAAGGTTGTCACCGCCAGGGTGCGAACTCCACTCATAGCCTTGAAAGGAGGTGAATTTCCCGGGCTCATCATACTCGTCGGCGACCTTCGTATGTTTTTCCCAGACTGTACGGAAGAACTTTTTATCCAGAAGCTCCGGTGGAATTGATCCATCAGCTACGCTCTGAATCATCTCCATGACGGCCGCAAACGACTCTTCACCGCCCGCGTGCAACATTTCATTCCAACGTTTCACTACTGGGTTTCGCAACAACGATTGATCGCCAGCATAGACCGCGATCATTGATCCATAGGCTTCTGCATGGTCTGCGACTACCAGAAAATCCAAGGGCCTCGATAACTTTATTCGTATGCCACCCGCGGACGTGATCTCCTCGCCACGCGCAAACCGCAAGGCGTCCACATCGGTTAGCTTGTTACCGAATCCGAAGGCATCCCCGGAAATTGCTGTATGCAAATGGGTGTCACCAAAAAAGACCTGAGTCGGGAAATTCCGGCCCGCATAAGGCGAGTAGCTGTCTTTCTCGAAGGCTTTGACAATGCTTTCTTTGTCATGGCTGTGCTGAATTTCCTGGGCGCTTGCCGGTAGTATCAGTAGGACCAAGACCAACGCACTAATAATTGATCTGCACATAGCTTGCTTCTTCATGAGAATAAATTATTTAGTGATCTTTAGTTACCCGGCGTGTACCAGATCGGTGAGGTGTAGGCCCGGTCCTGGATGCTCGTTGGAGCACCTTCGGGAATATCAACTCCGAAAATGTTAGCGTCGTATGTAGTCCAGCGTGGAGTCGGTATTTCGATGACGCGGACATAGTAGAACGCCCTCTGATCGGCATCGAAGTCCGGGTCTTGCCAGTAGGCAGTCAAAAATGGATCTCCGATTGCATTTGTATACGAGGCCTCTTCTACGTTCACTGTATTGCCAACCGGCGTTTCTGTACGCCCGTCGCGGCCAATTGCCCGGCCATCGGAGACGGCTACGTCGTAGATGCGTTCGTGAGTTTCTCCGTCACCATCCAACCAGCCCTTTATGATCTGAATTCGATCCAAATTGGCGCCGTCGCCGTCACGGACTGCACGCACGAGAAGCGTGGGTGCCTTGCCACGAGGTGCGCTGCTCAGATCGCCACCCATGGGTACACCATGTTCGTATCCGTTTTCGGCGAAATTCGAGCGATAGAGGTCTTCGGCCTCAAAGTCCCAGCCGGCGAAAACACGAACCTGCAAACGGGTACCACTCGTGGCATAGACTTCTTTGCGAGACATGGCATCCCATAGTGCTTCACGGGTATTCTCTCGCGACCAAACGGCAGCGAGTCCTGAAGCGCTGGTCTGCCATGCGTATTGCCTAATGTCACTTCCATCCGTAGAAGGTAAACGCCCAGTAAGCACTTCGTACATACGATCTGGCTCATCAGACGGTGCGAGGGGTTCTACCTTTCCAAAAAAGTTGTCTTCCTGGGTCGTTGCAAGGGACGTGTGGGAGTCCGTCGAACCAATCATGCCAAATTTGAAAGGATTGACACCAAGCTGCTCTTCGTAGGCGAGTCCGCGCTTAAGGGCTTCACGGGCGTACTCGCGGCGAATCATGTCATCGTTTTTTGGCTGTGGGCCGAAGCTGCCTCGGTCCCACGTCTCGAAATCCGCAAACTCATCGTCTGCCGATAGGATCGGATGCGCTTCGCCGTCGCCCTTCATCTGGGTGACTTCGTAAAGAGGTTCCCAACGCATGCGACGTTCTGCGTAATCACGATCAAGTGGCACTTTTGTAGTAAGGGTGATATCATCGAACATCAAGCCGTTGGACAGATTGCCGTTATGGGCAGCTGCGAACACGCGTCCGCCTGTGTTCTGCTCGTAGCTCGCCATCCAATTCCATAGATCTTCGGGATCAACACTTTCGTACTGTGAGAACGGAATAATCTGATTCGCTTTCTCGCTATTATCCCGAAAGACCAGGACACGGTGAAGGTTGTTGCCGTTCGGAATCGAGGTCCATTCGTATCCAATAAAGGCAGTAAATTGGCCCGGATCATTGTATTTGTCAGCGGATGCGGTTAGGCGTTGCCACATCGTGCGCATGATTGCCTCGTTCGGCATCGGATTCTTGCGGGCATTGACCGCCACCAACCATTCATTGTAAGCTTCCGGGCCCCTGCCCGCCATGACCAGGTCGTATACCTTTTTGCCCCACTCGTTCGCCAATAATGCCGGATTGGACTCGGCAATCATCGGAGCAAGACCAAGATTAGCAGCGTGATCAGCAATGACCAGGAAGTCAAGGGGGCGCTGGAGTTGGGCACGTAGACCATGACTCTGGATCACTTCTTCGCCGCGCGCGAAGCGGTAGGCCTCGTCCGGTCCGAGTGTGTTTCCAAGCATGCCTGCATCCGTCGAATACGACGTGTGTAGGTGGGTATCACCGAAGTAGACTCTATTTGGGAAGCTTTTCTCGGGGTAGGGTGAATACGTTCGTTCGCCTTCTTTAGGCGGGGGTACGTCTTGTCCGAAGGCAGGCAGGGTGAGAATGGCGACAATTAAAACGACGCCTAGTGCTGAGAATTTTGAATTCAGTTTCATCGAGAGGTGGGCTACTGAGTTAAATTTTACCGAACGGAGAGTATACTAATCTTTCCTCATAATTATGGCGAGGAGCGAACCTACTACCAAAACGCCGCGATGCGCTGAATGCACCAGAACGCGGCCAATGAGCCTATTCCATAAGCAGGAATACGAAGTGCCCATTCAGGCCAGGTTACTTTGACTCGTCGAAGAATCGCAATGAATACAAGGACGCTCACAACGAATAAAACCTGGCCAATCTCAACGCCGACGTTAAATAACAGGAGCGCCAAAGGAATGTCCGATTGAGGTAGGCCGACGCTAGCGAGTGCTCCCGCAAATCCCAGGCCGTGGAGAAGACCTGCCATTCCCCTCCTAGACGACGTCCGGCAACTGAGGGATGACGACGATTGTCCATTAAGAAGCTATGGACCAACCATTTTGTGCGGTGGAGAAAAAGAACTGCTGTATCAGTCGGGAATATTTGCGGATATGTTTGATGCGTTTGTCACGTCGCTACGAAACACGAACATCGTTGTATCAGCGGGCTTCAGTTGGAACGATCTTGGAATCGCGCTTCGACTAATGAATTGGCTAGCGATCTCCGATGACAACAAGCTCGTGATTATGCACGAATGTCCGGATTCCATCTTGACTTCCCGAGGTGGACTCATGCCGAAATTCTCTACTCATCTTCGGGAGGGCCAGATTAGTTTCATTCGCGCTCACTTCTGCGATGTGGATCTGGACCAGCTTCTCTCAACTCTCTCTTAGCGGGCGACAATTATGGACGCGCAATTTCTTGCACATATCTTGCACGACACTTTCCAGTCGTTTCGATCAATATAGAAACCGCCTCGGTATCAGCCATAATGGCATCAAACGAGGCGGAATTAACCGAGCCAATGAGCGGACTCGAACCGCTGACCTGCTCATTACGAATGAGCTGCTCTACCAACTGAGCTACATTGGCTTTTCAAACGTGCCACTCAGAACCCTTTTCGGAAAATCGTGTTTCGAAGCGCCCTGAAGAAGCGAGCGCGAAAACTACTCTCACTTCGAGCGGCAATCAACTGCGACCGTTCCCATCGGGTTCTTTCTCTGATCTGTCCTCACCATATTTTCATTGCTGAATACCCGCCAATGACCTGCCCCTGAACAGCGTGCGCTACCTTAGTCACGTGTCCTTTCAGCAAACTCATTTTCGACCCGATGTCTGATTTCCGAAACCACCTGGCCCAAATCTGTGACTTGAATCATGCGGCGGCTGTTCTGGAGTGGGATCAGGAAACCTATATGCCGAGTGGCGCCGCGGAGGCTCGAGCCCATCAAATTGCGACGCTTCGGCGGCTGGCACACGAGCTGCTTGCCTCGGAAAAAACGGCAACTCATCTGGAGAAAAGACCAGACGACTCGTTTGGTGACAACGAAGCGCTCTACCGAATCACTAAAAGGGACTTCGATCGGGCTACCCGCATTCCGGCGGACCTGGTAGCTGATTTGGCGGAAACGGCCGCGCTTGCCAGGCAGGCCTGGCGGACAGCCAGGGAGTCTGACACGTTCAAGGTTTTTGCACCACACCTCGACAAGATCCTCGAGCTGAATCTCCGAAAAGCGGAAGCTGTTGGGTACGACGAGCACCCATATGACGCGCTTCTCGATGAATACGAGCCGGGAATGAAAACGGCCGAGGTTGCGACCGTTTTTGCGGATCTTCGCAATCAACTCGTTCCCATCGTTCAGACACTTACCGCCGAAAAGGCCCCGGACAACAGCATGCTGCACCGCCATTTCCCTCACGACGCCCAGTGGGATTTCGGTCTGGATGTGATCAGAGACTTCGGCTACGATTTTGAAACAGGTCGGCAGGATCTGTCCGCTCACCCGTTCACGACTACATTTTCAATCTCCGATGTTCGGCTCACCACCCGGGTCGACGAATCGTTCTTCAACCCGGCATTCTTTGGAACGCTCCACGAAGCGGGGCACGGGATGTATGAGCAAGGCATAGACCGCGCACTCGAGCGCACGCCCCTTGCAGACGGAACGTCTCTCGGCATGCACGAATCGCAGTCCCGTCTTTGGGAGAACCTGGTCGGCCGAAGCAGAGGGTTTTGGTCGCATTACTATCCGAAAGCGCTACACGCGTTTCCCGACGCGCTCGGAGGCGTAACTGAAGAAGACTTTTACCGGGCCATCAATCGGGTCGAAAACTCCCTCATTCGAGTGGAGGCCGACGAGGTCACGTACAACCTTCACATCATGGTTCGATTTGAACTGGAAACCGAATTGGTGGAAGGCAAGATCCGTGTTGCGGACCTGCCTGATGCCTGGAACGATCGGATTGAAGCGTACCTGGGCGTTCGCCCGACGAACGACGCCGAAGGCGTTCTTCAGGACATCCACTGGTCGCTCGGGGCTATCGGATATTTCCCGACGTACACGCTGGGTAATCTGATGTCGACCCAGTTATTTGATCAGGCGAACTCGGACATACCGGATCTCGCGCAGCAGATTTCCTCCGGAAACTTTACTGTTCTCCTGGATTGGTTGCGTACGCATGTGCACGGTCATGGACGCAAGAAAACAGCCTCTGAAATCTTGACCGACACTACCGGAACCGGATTGTCTGTCGAAAGCTGGATCCAATATATCCGGCGTAAGTACGAAGATATATATGGTCTTTAGTTGCCGTACGTGTGTAATTGAATCACCCATCGTCACTAAACGCTCTAAAGCTTATGGCTAGCGAGATTGAATTCCACCTCGATAATCTCAAAATTTCAACTCAACTCGATCAAAAAATCCGCGATCACTATGAAGAGTGGAAACGCGGCCATCATGACATCAAAAGTGCATTCGTATCTCTGAAACAGTTATCTGGAAAGAAATCTGTACACGAATATGAAGCAAAAATTGTCCTCTATCACACCCCCGATAATATCATCGCCGGACATCGTTCGTCTGCCATCCCGGAAGCGCTTCATGGGGCCATTCAGGCAATTGAAAGACAGCTGAGGGAGACCCGGGCTGCCTATCGAGATCGCCGTCGAAAAAGGGAAATTCAGTTTAAGGAGAGCCAGTGAGCGCTTTGTCTGGTAACGTTGAAAACCGAATCCAACACATCGTCCATCCGGGAGTGGACTCCAGATTCATGGAGAAGTCTCCGCGCCACTCAGCAGCCCGAATATCCAGATTCAGGTAAGCTCGAAAGCGTGTTGCAACAGCTCGCTGAACTTCCGCCACTCGTGACATCTTGGGAAGTCGACCGTCTGCGCACCCGTCTGGCTGAGGCGGCGACAGGAAAACGCTTTCTCCTGCAGGGAGGCGATTGTGCGGAACGTTTTGACGAATGTCGCCCGGATATTATTTCCAATAGGTTGAAAGTGCTCCTTCAGATGAGCCTTGTGCTCATCTATGGGCTTCGACTGCCGGTCGTGAGGGTAGGCCGGTTCGCAGGTCAGTACGCGAAACCTAGATCAGATGCCCTCGAATCAAAGAACGGAACCGAGCTTCCGTCATACCGGGGCGATATCATCAATCGGCCCGGCTTCGAGGCCGAGGATCGAATTCCGGATCCAGAAAGGATGCTTCAGGCATACAGCCGTTCGGGGATTACACTCAATCACGTTCGGGCTCTAGGAGAAGGGGGTTTCGCCGATCTTCACCATCCGGAAAACTGGAATCTCGGATTCGTTCAACATGACGACCTGCGAAAAGAGTACCAGCAGATTGTTGACTCCATTCTTGATGCCATCCGGTTCATGGAAGCGGTCTCCCCGAACCCCATCGGCGATATGGATCGAGTGGCGTTTTTCACGAGTCACGAAGCGTTGCTTCTCCCCTACGAAGAAGCGTTGACGCGGCCGGATACCGTACACGATCGGACGTACAATCTTTCCACACACTTTCCCTGGATCGGAGCTAGAACGGCATTCGAAGGCAGCGCGCATGTAGAATACATGCGCGGACTCGCCAATCCCATTGCGATTAAGGTCGGCCCGGAAATGTCCCCGTCGGAATTAAGAACATTGATCAACATTCTAGATCCCGATTCCATTCCAGGACGGTTGACCCTCATTACGCGACTGGGAGTGGATCGTATTGAATCCCAACTTCCCCCGCTCATTGAAGCGGTTCAGGCCGTTGGGAATCGGGTGCTTTGGAGCTGCGATCCGATGCATGGCAATACGGAAATCCTGTCGTCCGGCATAAAAACCCGTCGATTTGAAAATATCCTGGCTGAGATGGAGCTCTCTTTTGATATCCATGCTGCACATGATTCGGCGCTCGGCGGTGTTCACCTTGAGCTCACGGGCGAAGACGTGACCGAATGCACGGGAGGCGCCGGCGGACTCCAGGATGAGGACCTCGGACGCGCCTATCGGTCCCACGTCGATCCGCGACTGAACAGCGAACAGGCACTGGAGATGGCGTTCTCAATTATTCGGAAAAAACGCCGAATGTTGTCGTAGATGTTTCTAGGAAAGAATCAGCATCAGATTTATTCCCAGACTCAATCCAAGCCCCTCCAAGTACGTCGTCTCCTTCGTAGAGCACAACCGCCTGTCCGGGCGTAATCGCTCGCCGCGATTCGCTGAACGCAACGTGCAACTTATTCTCCGCCCCCTGCCAGGCAATTCCCGGAGCTCCCGCATCTTTGTATCGAATCTTCCCGACGATGGGCCTCTCCTCCTTCAGATCGGGATATTTTATTGGATTGAAGTCGTGCGCTACGAGGGAATGCTGGAGTAACTCGTCACGGAGCCCAATCGTCACCGTATTGGTCTCCGGATTGATTTTCGTCACGTAGGCAGGATACCCGAGAGCCAGCCCTAATCCATGGCGCTGCCCGATCGTGTAGAACGGATATCCTTCGTGCCGCCCTACAAACGTTCCGTCTCGGAATACGAAATTCCCGGGCCCTGCCCTCTCGTCCATATCCGTGACCCGGTCGCGAAGGAATCTTCGGTAATCGTCGTCCGGGACAAAGCAGATCTCATATGAATCCGGTTTAGCTGCTACCCTGTCGAGCCCAAACTCTTTAGCCAAGCGCCGGATTTCAGGCTTTTCGAGGTCGCCCAAAGGAAACAATGTCCTCGCGAAGTGCTCTTGGGAAACTCCCCAGAGTGCATAACTCTGGTCCTTATTCGTATCAAGGCCCCGCATTAACACGAACCGGTTGAGCTCGTTATCCTTCCGAACTCGGGCATAATGCCCCGTGGCAATATATTCGCAATCGAGCGCATCGGCCCGGCGCAGAAGCGCAGCCCATTTGATATGCGTATTGCAAAGGACACACGGGTTGGGCGTGCGCCCGGCCATGTATTCTTCCGTAAAGCGATCGATCACCCAGTCGCCAAATTCCTCTCGGATGTCAATAATAAAGTGGGTAAAGTCGTATTTCATGCCCACGTCCCGGGCATCGTTCATCGACTCGAGCGTGCAGCAGCCGATGACTTTTCCCGTGTTTCCTCCGCTCTCGCTGTAATCCCAGGTTTTCATGGTGATGCCCACCACTTCGTAGCCCTCCTCCTTCAGAAGAACTGCGGCAACCGAGGAGTCTACTCCTCCGCTCATGGCTACAAGAACGCGTCCTTTTGTACTCATTTCGGACCGGTGTGAATCGCTGGTAGGTGGGGCGTTAGAATCTCGCCTCTTCCCCGTAGGTCTCTCCATATGTCACTATGAACGATCTGGTTCCTCCCTTCAACGCTGATTCGCAATCATATGACGTTGCGTATCTTGCAATGCATTGGATCATCTACCGTCCGCGCTTTCCATGAAGCTTCTCATTTTGAACGGCCCGAATCTGAATATGCTCGGCGAGCGCGAGCCGGAAACGTATGGAAATACGTCGTTGACAACCATTCAGGAGGGATTGGAAGCGGCCTTCCCTGACACCGAACTGGTGTTTTTTCAGAGCAATCACGAGGGTGAACTGATCGACAAGTTGCACGGCGGAGCCGAGAACGGCCTCGACGGGATTGTCTTTAATCCGGGCGGCTACGCACACACATCGGTTGCCCTCAGAGATGCGATATCGGCGATCGAGACACCAGTCATCGAAGTTCATATATCAAATATTGCTGCCCGTGAGTCGTTTCGTCACCATTCGGTCACAGCCGGTGCCGCGCTCGGAATGATCTCCGGATTCGGGTCGATGGGATATCGAATGGCAGTCAAATACTTTCTGAACTCGGACCCGGCGTAAACGATTGCGGCTCCTTATCACGATGTCAACTGAAACAAGGATTCTAGTCATCACGAGCGCTGCTTCATGAGCTTTCGGACGCGGATCAACAAACTGGCAGCGGAAACGGCCGTTTATGGGGTTTCCTCTGTGTTTGGCCGGCTGATCAACTTTCTTCTTTTCCCCTTCTACTCCAATGTCTTTGCGCCTGACGTCTACGGTCCGGTAATCGTCGTCTACGCCGCGTTCGTTTTCCTCAACATTATCTATCAGTACGGGATGGAGGCCGCGTATCTCAAATACGCGGCGAACTCCCCGGACGCAGATGAGAAGACAAGGACGTTCAGTACGGCCGTTTGGTCGCTGTTCCTGACCGCCAGTCTGTTCTCCGCGTGCATTTATTTTTTCAAAGCCCCCGTCGGCGGCCTTCTGGGACTCGAGCCCAGCCATTACACTCTGTTAAATTTTGCGGCCGGAATTCTCATGCTGGATACACTCACGGTGGTCCCATATGCGGAGCTGAGATTACAGAATAAACCTTGGCGTTTTGCGACGGTGCGAGTCGCGGGCATCGTCGTAAATGTCGGCCTTAACCTGGTGTTCATCCTCGTGATGGACATGGGAATAGAAGCCATTTTCCTGGCAAATTTAATCGCGTCCGGTACGTCCTTTATTCTATTATCGCCGGCTTTCAGGCAGCACTTCCGATTCCAGTTCAACCGGATCCGATTTCGCGAATTGCTGCGTTTCGGCCTTCCGTTCGTTCCGGGTGGCCTGGGATATGCCCTTTCGGAGCGTGTGAATATATTTTTTCTGGAGCGAATGCCCAGCGATCGAATCCTGGAGTTGTATGGATCGGATCCGGCAATCGCTGCTCTTGCCGACAAGGCGGCGACCGATGGCAATTCGATCTATGCGGAGTTTATTGTCGGAGCTTACGGAGGTATGATTAAGCTCGCGATCATCCTGGCTCTGGTCGTGCAGATGTTTCGCTACGCCTGGCAACCGTTTTTCCTTCAGCATGCCGACGACGAAGATGCGGCAAGTCTCTTTGGTCGCGTGTTCACGCTATTTACGGCGGCCCTTCTTGTCGTGTTTCTGGCCGTCGCATTCTTGGCTCAGGAGCTGGTTTCTATCCCCCTTTCCGGCGATCGATTTTTGATCGCACCGGCCTATTGGATTGGGCTGAACATTATCCCCGTTGCCCTTCTGGGATACATATTCCAGGGGTTTTACTACCATTTCTCAGCAGGTGTCTACATACAAAACAAGACGAAATTCTTCGTTTTGTGCACGTTGGCGGGGAGTGCCGTAGCCCTCGGTCTCAACATCCTGCTCGTACCCCAATTCGGTATGATAGCGGCGGCCTGGGCCACTACGTCCAGCTTTGCCGTCATGGCCATATTCCTCTTTATGCTGGTTCGGCGAGTTTACCCCGTACCGTACGAGTGGGGACGCGTCTTCAGTCTCATCGCCGGAGCCATCGTACTGTATGTTCTATGGAATGCGAACGATTCGCTCCAGATCTGGTGGATCGAACTTCTTCTCCTCTCCGGATATACGCTGGTGGCTGTATTTATTTCGGGTGCCAAAAAGATCAGGCGGAACTGAACCTGTTCCATACGCCGACGAGAACGCCGATCGGGACGGGTATCAGCAAGACCTTTTGACGGGATTCGTTGAACCAGAAACCGATCGACGAACTGCCGACGCGTTTGGAACGGTAGCCATAGAGGATCGATCTTTGCGATTTGTAACTGCGACTGAAAAAAATGGACATTCTAAATGCGGTACAAAGAACCACGACGTGTTTACCTTCCCATCGATATTTCGTAATAAGGAACTTCCCTGCTGAATCTGAGCAGTCGTCCCCATTTTCAAAGCGACTCGCCAACCACACTGTTATTTGACGATGATCATGAAGATCAGCGTACACCGTCTTCATAGGATCGGTTACTTTGCAGTCACCTTATTGATGGCTGCTTGCACTTCGTCTCGCCCAGCGACCCCATCTTCGAGTCAGACGGCTCCTCAACCAAGCACGACGACCCCTTCCATGGAAGAAACGAACACGGTGTCTCTTCTGGATGGAGTCTTTTCGCAACCCCAGGTGGAAAAAGGGAAGGAAATATTTGAAAGCGCATGCGTGGAGTGCCATCAACCGGAGGCCTTTATTGGCCCCGGGTTTATCGGAGCCTGGGCAGGACAGACGGTTGACGTTTTATTTCAGGAAATCAGAAGAACCATGCCCGAGAATGCTCCAGGAAGGCTCAGTCGAAGAGAATACGCTGCCGTATTGGCGTACATTTTCGAACTCAATGGACTGCCTACTGGAGAGAATGACATGCCGAATCGGCCGCAACAGCTGAAAGAAATACGAATCGAGACCGCTGTGGAGTCGAGAAAAAACTAAGGAAACAACAAAAGAGACGCATTATGAATCGAGCCACCACCGGGATTCGTCGCTGGCCTCCATGGACACTTACCCCCCTCATCCTATGTTGTCTGACCGCACCCGACTTGCAAGCCCAGTCAGGCGCATCGGGAG
>SMVA01191096.1_pt1 | contig 14990 bp, 14 predicted proteins | sample 2456451 | NCBI WGS metagenome assembly SMVA01 (sample SAMN11095933, study PRJNA526329) | marine sediment metagenome | biome: Marine sediment; feature: Surficial sediment; material: Deep marine sediment; isolation source: Hadal surficial sediment | place: Pacific Ocean | collected 2014-05 | depth...
TTGCGAACAACAACGGTGTTTTCGTCGCTAACAACGTTTGGATGATGCTGTGCGCTGGCCTGGTGTTCATCATGCACCTGGGCTTCGCGACGCTCGAATCGGGCCTCACCCGCGCCAAGAACACGACGAACATCCTGTTCAAGAACACCTTCATCGTGTCCATCGGCATCCTCACTTACGCCTTGGTGGGCTTCAATCTCATGTACCCGGGAGACTTCAACGGCTTCCTCGGGTTTGCAGGCGTGGGCCTCGGCGCCGGTTACGATGCGGCGGCCAACACGCCCGAATACGCGAACGGCGGCTACACCTACTGGACGGACTTCCTGTTCCAGGCGATGTTCGCCGCGACGGCCGCCACGATTGTCTCGGGCGCCGTGGCGGAGCGCATCAAGCTCTCCTCCTTCATGATCTTCGCCACCATCTTCGTGGCCGTGGTCTACACGATCGCAGGATCCTGGAAGTGGGGCGGTGGCTTCCTCGACGGCATGGGTTTCTACGACTTCGCCGGCTCCACACTGGTGCACTCAGTGGGAGGTTGGGGCGCCTTGGCCGGAGTGCTGTTGCTCGGGCCGCGCCTGGGCAAGTACGTGGGTGGCAAGATGTACCCCATCCCCGGCAGCAACATGCCGCTGGCCACGATGGGTGTCTTTCTGTTGTGGTTCGGGTGGTTCGGCTTCAACGGAGGCTCCGTGTTGAGCGCCGATCCCGCCCTCACTTCTTTCGTGCTGGTCACCACCTGCCTCTCGGCTTCAGCAGGTGCCGTCGTCGCGATGGCCACTTCCTGGTTCGCGTTTGGCAAGCCGGACCTCTCCATGGCCCTGAACGGGGTGCTCGCTGGCTTGGTCGGCATCACGGCGGGTGCTGACACGGTCGGCATCACTTCTGCGGTGATCATCGGCGCGGTCGCTGGCGCGCTGGTCGTGGGTTCGGTGATGTTCTTCGACCGCGTGAAGATCGACGACCCAGTGGGCGCCATCTCGGTGCACCTCATCTGCGGCATCTGGGGCACCCTGGCGGTCGGAATCTTCTCGACCAATGCGGAGCATTCCTTCTGGGTGCAGCTCATCGGGATCGCCTGTTACGGCGCCTTCACTTTCGGCTCGGCGTTGGGCATCTTCGGCATCCTCAAGCTGACGATTGGCATCCGCGTGAGCGAAGCGGAGGAACTCGAGGGCCTCGATCTGGGAGAGCACGGCATGCACGCCTACGACCTTGGCGCGGGCCCCGGTTGGCAGGAGCAGCCCCACGGTCGATCCGCACAATCCGCTCTGGTGACGGCGCCGAAGCTCGTCACGAGCGAGAGTACCTGAGCGGGGTCGGGGCCGTTTAGGAGCCGCCGTTGATTTGCGCGAGCAGGGCGTCTCGCTTCTCGATCATCAACGGTTCGTTGTCGGCTTCGACGTTCAGCCGCAGAACGGGTTCGGTATTGGAAGGTCGCACGTTGAACCACCAATCCGGGTAGCGAACCAACAGTCCGTCGAGATCTGAAACGACAGGAGCGTTCTCGTGCTCCGCTCGGAGTTTTTCGAGAATGGCCTCGACGTTGCTCACCCGGCTGTTGATCTCTCCACTCGTCGAATAGCGCTTAAGCGGGGCTACGATTTCGGACAGGGGCCGATCTTCCGACGCGAGCAGGTCGAGCACCGCCACGAATGCGGCGACGCCGTCGTCTGCGACCAGCGTGGGCGAGAACCGAAAGTAGAAATGTCCCGAGAGCTCGCCCGCGAAGATGGCGTCGACTTCGCGCATCTGCGCCTTCACAAATGAGTGTCCCACGCGAGACATCTCGGCCACGCCACCCGCGGACTCGATTTCCTCCGCTGTAGTGCGGCTGGAGCGCAGGTCGTACAGGACGCGCCCGCCGGGGTTGCGCTCGAGCTGGCGTCTGGCGAGCAGGGCCGTCATCAGATCCGAGGGAATCGGAACGCCCGCCTCGTCGACGAAGACCGCGCGATCCGCATCTCCATCGAATGCGACTCCGAGGTCGGCTCCGGTCCGACGCACCGCGGCCACCAGATCGCGCAGGTTCTCGGTCTTGAGTGGATCGGCTTCGTGGTTTGGAAAAGTTCCGTCCGGCTCGAAGTACAGGCGTTCGACTTCGAGATCCAGGCGTTCCAGCAGCGGCTCCAATCCGACCGCAGCCATGCCGTTGCCGCAGTCGATCGCGACCTTGAGTCTCGGGCGTCCGCTCCCCACCGTGAGAACGTGGTCGACGTAGCCCTCGCGAACATCGACGGATCGAATTGTTCCGCGTTTTGATCGAGGCGCCTCGTCCGCGATTTCTGCTGAGCCTTTTTCGATCTCGAGCAGTCCACTCGCCTCGCCGATCGGGATGGCGTGCTCCCGGCAAATTTTGAATCCATTGTATTGAGCCGGATTGTGGGAGGCGGTGACCATGATGCCCCCGCCGGCTTCCAACGTCTCTACCGCGTAATAGACCATAGGCGTCGAGACGAGCCCGAGGTCGACGACGTCGACCCCTTCGTCGTTGATGCCCCGCACGAGCGCTTCAAACAACTCCGGCGAACTCCGCCTGGCGTCTCGGCCCACGGCCAGCGTGGTAGCCCCGATGAAGCGCGCCGCCGCGCGCCCGATGCGATGGGCAGCCTCCGCGTCTAGTTCGTCGGGCGTAATGCCGCGGATGTCGTAGGCCTTGAAGATCTTCGCCATCAAGTCCTTCAGTGGGTCGCTTCAGATCCGCCGGTTGAGATCCGCGCGATCTCCGCGTCGATGGCCTCCGAGAGTGTCTCGAGGCTCAGTGCGCCGTGCATGGGGATTCCGTTGACCATGAATGAAGGCGTCCCGGATATCTGGAGGCTCTCCGCGGCGGCCAGGTCCGCATCGACGAGCTGCTGGGTCTCTCGATTCTGCACGCACTGGCGGAACGCCTCCATCTCCAAGCCGAGTTCGGACGCATGGCCCTCGAAGTCTTCGTCCGAGAGCGCGCGGTTGTTCTCGAAGATCAGATCGTGGTAGCCCCAGAAATTCCCCTGCTTGCCCGCACAGGCGGCGGCTTCTGCTGCGGGTTGCGCGCGCGAGTGAATCCTGTTGAGGGGGAGGTTCCGGAACACGAACCGCACCTGGGTTGGGTATTTGGCCACGATCTGCTCGATGGTCGGTACGACGCGCTTGCAGTATGGACACTGGAAGTCGCTGAATTCGATGAGGGTCACAATCGCGTCGTCGGGTCCCTTGGAGGGCCCGATCGCTTTCACGTCGACGCGGGCGGGTTCGAGCAGGATTTCCGCGGCGGCCTGGTCTCTGAGGTCGGCAACGATCGTCGCGACGCGCTGCTCCGTCAGGTAGGCGCTGATATCATCCCTCATTTGGTCCAGGTCGCGTTCGCCCATCCGATCGATGTTTTCGTCGTAGAACGCGGCAATCTCGTCCTCTGACACTTCGCCTTCGGCCTCGGCTAGTTGCTTGAGATAGTCCTCGGATGACAGATTTACCGCGGCGGCGGCATTCTCGAGGATCAGCTCGTCGATCATTCCCTTGAGGGTGTTCATGCGCACTTCGTAGAGCTTCGCCGGGTTGCGCTTCGAAGTCGCTTGGCTGAAGAGTTGTTCTTTGATGTAATCATCGAGTTCGCCGACGGTGACCGTTCGACCGTCGAGGGTCGCTGCCGCCGCTGAACTCGCCGGTCCTCCCGATCCGTCGCCGTTAGGTCCATTTTGGCTCCAGGTCTGACAAGCGAGGCTGGCCAACAGGCCGAAGCCGATCGCCGCTGTGCGTAGCTGACAGATCATCTTCAGGGCTCCAATTCGTGCGATGGGTAATCGATGGACGTCGCATCGAGGAATTTGGTTCCGGAACTGTAGTATAGACGGCCCCCCGCCTCTGCCGGAGACGCGCATGCAGCCCCCGCTCTCGCTGCTGGACGGATTTCAACTCCCGCTGGAGGGAGGGCGGCTGCTGCTCAGGGAGAAGCAGCTCTGGGCACCCGCAGCAGCGCCCATTGGTTTTTCGCTATTGGCCTTTGCGCTGGCGGCTTGGCTGCTGGTCACCCATGCGGGCAGCCTCTATGAATGGGCGACGCTCTGGATGCCGGCTCCCGAGGCCGCGAACTGGTTTGCGTGGCTGTGGGTGGGCCCCGCGAAGGCGGCGTTGGCCACCCTCGGTGCGCTGATCTTTGCGGTGTTGGCGGGTGTCGTTTTACTGGTCGCCTTTCTCTTCGCAAACGTGCTCGCGTCTCCGTTCCTCGACGTTCTCGCGAGTCGGGTCGAATGGATCGAAACTGGAGCGGTCGAAGAAGATGCGGTCTCAGGTCTGATCGGTAGCGGTGTGGAGGCGCTTCGCGCGCTGCGCGAGGAACTGCGCAGGGCAGTCTTCTTTCTGCTCGTGGTCGGGAGTCTTGCCTCGTTGGGGTTCCTGATTCCTGGAGCGCATTTCTTGAGCGGACCGTTGATCGTGGTTTTCGCGGTTTTCTTCCTCCCCCTCGATTACGCGAGTTACACGCTCGATCGCCGGCGCTATTCGTTTCGGCAGAAGCGGATTTGGCTAATGGCGAACAAACCCGCAGCCGTGGGTTTCGGCGGCGCGGCATTCCTGATCTGCTGGACGCGCGGCCTCAACTTTCTCGCGATGCCGCTTCTGGTCGTGGGTGGAACCCTGTTGGCGATCCGAAACACGCCGGCTCAGTCGGACGCGTAGTCCAAACGATCCCCGTAGACCCCAGTTGTTCCACTGATACCCCTGTTGATCTTCGCTGCGATTCCCAGTGGAAAACCCGGAGTCAATCGAACTCGACGTGCTCCTCCGCGGTCAGCCCGAGATCCTCGTGGCTGAGGCCGGTCCGGAATACGGGAAGGGCGGGGCGGTGGGGCTCGGGCGGGGTTGAACCGCGCGCGATTTCTCGTGCGACCGGCTCGATGAGGATTTCGAGGTTGCCCCCGTTTTTCAGGCAGCGATACCGAAGCAGGGAGACGGCCTGGTCTCCGAGCGCGGCCGCGGCGGCCTCGGTCTCGTGGCGAAAGGAGGGGCAGAGCAGGACGGCGCGCGCCCCCGCCCCCGGTCGCATGCCGAGGTTGGGCGCGAGCTGAATCCAGTCTCGAATCCGCGGCTCGACCCACGCGCGCTGCGCGACTGCTCGACCGATTAGCTCGAGATCGTCGCCTTCCTCGCCGACGAGGATTAAAACCACGCGTCCCGTCGGTTCGACGCCGACGAAGTCGATGCTGGAGTCCGCGCCCAGCACGCCTTCCGCGATCAGCCGCAACGCTGGAATGACTTCGGATAGCCGGGCGCGAAGCCCTTCGACCAGTTGGGATCGGTGCGGCGGCTCGGCGAGTCTCAAATCAACCAAGGCCGAGTTCCTGTGCATCGTCGAGCAGCAACTGCGCGACATCGCGCAGTGCGCGCGCAGCGCGGGACTGCGGATGCTCGAGTCCGATCGGGCGGTGCGCGACACTGGCCCGATAGATGTGAAGATCGTCCACGAGAAGACCGTAGCTCACGACGGAATGTCCCAGATGTCGTTGTGCGGTGTCGGCGAGTCGAGAAAACGCGCGCTCGGCCTCCTCGATGTGTCGAGCTCCGTGGATCGTGATTCCGATCCGCGAGGCCGGGCCGACCCGAACGATGCGCTTGGCCAATCCGTAGGTTTCTCGCAGGTCTCTGGACTCGGTGGTCGCAAAGAGCAAGACCCAGCGCAACAGCGCCCGTCCATCCGACGCGCCGTTCAACCACGCCGGTGGCACCCGAGTCAGGATCACGCCACCGTTTTTGGCATCCGCGGCCCGCGACACCGCGAGATCCAGGGCGGCGCGATTTAGTTCGCGCAGGTTTGCGGCGCGCACGAGTTCCAGCCTGGCGCCGACCGGCCCGCGTCCGGAGGGCGGCCAGAGCGATGTCGCTGCTGAATCGGCCGGGGCGAGCAGGGTGGCATTGGCGCCGAGTCGAGCGACTTCCACGACGATATTCCATGCGAATGCCGCGTGTACGACATCTCGGTCCCCGATGGGCAGCGCAATGATCGGCAGCGCGGCAGGTCGCTCCGCGCGCATCCGCGGGTTCGGATTCGCCCCCGGGTTCCAATCGGAGTGAGCTTGGTTGGCTCGGGATTGGGATCGGTCGGATCGGGAGTGGTTGGTTCGTTGCGGGCCTTCGCCCGGATGCGCGCTGGCGCGCGACACCGACGATGGGGCTCCTCTTTCGGGCAGGAAATAGTCGAGTACGTCTTCGAGTTTTCGCGGCAACTTCGGATCAATTCCCCGATGGCCCGTTGGGGCCGACCAAAACCAGCAGTTCCTATATGACTAGCCACATACGACTGGCCACATACGACTGACCGCTTATGGGGGGTAGCGGCGGCTTATGTGTTTCCCGCCGGGTCGGGACCGATCCTACGCACCGGGTGACGCTACAGAGTATCTAGCATCCCACTAGCTCACCACCAGAACCGAATTGCGCCCGCCGGCTGGGTTCGTAGTGCCCTCTGGATTCTCCGGGTCCGCCCGCCATTCTCCGTCGACCACGTAGCGATACTGGTAGGTGCCCGGTGCGAGTCGGAGGATCTTCGTCCAGACCCGTGTCTCTCCTTCGGATTCGATCAGCGACCGCACGCCTTTGTCGGGAACCCAGCCGTTGAAGTCCCCCGCAATCCTCACGTCGTCGGCCTTCGCGTCGCGAAACCGCACCACGACTTCCCGAGGCGCCTGCAGGGTCGGGCTGTCTGTGAGGGTGGCTTCGGTCTGGGCGGGCGACGAGGCCTCCACCTCGACGGCCAGTGCCGCGTGATCCACCGCACCGTTCGCCGACCGAGCGAAGGTTGCAATTGGCCGCCCGCGGCCCGCAGCCTCTCGCAGCTTCACGTTGAGTCGGATGACGGTGTCGTAACACATGTCCTTGAAGGACTCTCGAATCGTGGCCAGCGTGGCTCGGGCGAATCGCGTACGGCCGTCGTAGAGGGTCGTCAGGATTCGAACGGTCAGGTCGTGGCCGATTCGCTCGGTCAGCAATGCGATGGTTTCCAGCAGCTTTTCTACGCCGTGAATCGCAAAGCTGCTGGTCTCGAGCGGAATGATCACCTCGCTCGCGGCGCGCAGCGCATTGAAGGTCAGAACACCCACATTGGGCGGGCAGTCGATCAGCACGTACTCGTAGGCGTCGTCTGGGAGCGAGTCGAGGGCTGCGCTAAGGCGCTCCGTCTTCGCGGTGACACGCTCGGAGGCGAGCTTCTGCTCGAGGGCCGAGAGCACGATGCCCGAAGGAGCGAGATCCAGGTTCTCGCCCACTTCGAGGATGATCTCTTGCAAGCGTTCGCCGCCGTCCGGTTCGGCGAGGATCTCGTAGAGGTTCTCGTCGACTTGATCCGGGTCGACCCCCACGGCGAGCGTGGCATGTGCTTGTGGATCGATGTCGATGACAAGGACCCGGGCGCCATCCGACGCGAGTGCCGCTGCTAGATTAACCGTTGTGGTGGTCTTTCCGCAGCCACCCTTCTGGTTCACGATTGCGATGACCCGCATTGGCGTTCTCCCCCCCCAGATGGCGCTTTGGCGATCGCCTAAGCGATCCACCATCGGCGCTACTCCGGCTCAAGCCGCGGCGACTTGCGACGCGGCCATCTCTCCGGCGGGTCGGGGCCGAACTACTGGGTCAAGACCAATTCAATTCATCACGCCGTCCGAACGTGGACGGATCTCTCGTTGGGCTGGACTTTGTGAATCGGCGGCAATGTTGCGATAGAGCACCGCCACGCTTCGACTTCGCGACGAAATTGCGCGACTTCGAACACCCACTCCTGGCCCGAGACAGCTTCGAAAGCAGTGTTGTCCCGGAACACCAGAACTACGTCGCCCGTTGCGACGAGTACCAGCTCGGCGAGAGGCCGTTTCACGGTCGGAAGGATCTTGCGCAGCGCACCGATAGAAGCGCGGATCCGTTGGACCGAGACACCGGAGTCGATCAATCGTTTTGCGGCTTTGAGGGCCACCAGGTCCTCAAAACTGTATCTACTATGTCCCCCTGGAGTCTTTGAGCTGGGTTCGACGAGACGCGTCTGTGCCCAATACTGCAGCTGGCGTCGCGAGATCTTCAGCAGATCCACGACATCACGTGTTCGAAAACAGTCCCTGACGGAATTCATCTCGACGGCCCCGAAAGTGCCCAAAGCCCCCTATCACCCAATCGCAGCAAACGTAGGGTTCAGCCGCACGTCAAGTCAACCCAAAACATGCAGAATTTGTTGCGTTTTAGGGTAAAACCATCTGTAAATAGGGCAGTTTATCGGGCTCGCGCCCAATTCGCGGCACCATCGGGCGTGGGTTAGCTTGAGCCCCATGGCGGATTCTGGGGACAATCAAAACGAGTGGAGCGGCGATTCGGAGCCGGACCGGATCCTGGTCGAAGACGCCTCCAACCGCCGCCCCTTCATGCGCGGCATCATGGTTCACTCGCTGATGGCGCGCGGGATCGCGTTTGCGGAGGCGTATCGGACCGCCAACCAGATCCGCGAGCGCCTCCGGGGCCGTTTGGTGGTCCCCAAAGCCGAGCTCGCCAAGGCGGTTTTGGAGCTTTGCGGCCCGCCGACCGATCGCGTCAAACCCGCGCCTCCGGCCGCCGATGAGATCACCATCACGGGCCGGGGCAGGGGCTTGCCGTTTTCGAAGGGGATTCTTTCCCAGTCGCTGCTCGCTGCGGCCATCGAACCGAACGATGCCTTCGATGTCGCGCGCGACATCGAGCGAGATCTCGTCAGCCGCGGCACGCGCGAGGTCGATCGCCGTGAGTTGCGCGAGCTGGCGTACGAAGCCCTCAGCCGGCGAATGGGTGGCGAGGCGGCTCGGCGCTATCTGGTCTGGCGCAAGTACCAGGATCCCGATCGCCCCGTGATCATCTTGCTCGGCGGCGCCGCCGGTGTGGGGAAGACCTCACTTGCGCTCGAGGTCGCTCACCGGCTGGGGATCGGCCGGATGCTGTCCACGGACTCGATCCGGCAGATCATGCGCCTGATGCTCTCGCCTGCGCTCGTGCCCGCGATTCACGGTTCGTCGTACGACGCCCACCGACTGCTCCCCTCGGAGCGAATCAGCGCCAACCGCGTCATCGGTGGGTTTCGGGAGCAGGCTGCGACGGTCGCGGTAGGGATTCGGGCTTCGATGGAACGAGCGGTGAACGAAAACGCGAACCTCGTGATGGATGGTGTCTCGATCGTTCCGGGCTTGATCGATCTGGATTCGTTTTCGGAAACAGCCGACGTGATCTTTCTCGTGGTCAGTACGCTCGATGAGGAAGCCTTCAGCAACCGCTTTGCGGCGCGGGCCGCGGAGGCGAAGGATCGCCCCCCCCACCGCTACCTGGAGAACCTCGATTCGATCCTGCAGATCCAGGACCACTTCCTCGAACTCGCCGAACGTTTGGAGGTGCCGATCGTCGACAACATCTCCTTCGACAGTTCGGTCCTGCTGATTATTCGGCACGTGACCGACACACTGAGTCAACGTCACGGTTTCGATCCCGAAGGGGCCCGCTGATTCCGCGCGGCTAGCGGGGCAGTGCATCGACGTGTCGCGAACGATTCATCGAGAAATTCCGGGAAACGACTGGCGGGTCTGGCCCGAGGAGGTTCGCCGGTCTGGTTGGTCGAAGCTCTTTGGCCTTCCCGTCGCGCCCCTGCGGCTGCACGTCGACATCGGGTTCGGCAACGGCGAGTTCCTGACCGAGCTGGCTCGCCGAGATCTGGGCAGGGCCGTTGTCGGCATCGAACTTTCGTTCAAACGGGTCCTCAAAGTGGCCCGGAGGCTTTCCCATTCCGATCTTCGCAACGTGCGGCTGCTCGGCGTCGACGCCGCGTGGGCGGTTCGGGAAGCGTTCGAGGACGAATCCGTCGAGTCTTTTTGGATCAATTTTCCGGACCCCTGGCCGAAGCGGCGCCATCGACGCAGACGGTTCGTCGAGCCCGCATTCGTTGCTGAGCTCTCGCGTCGGCTGATGATCGGTGGTTCGCTTCACGTTGCAACTGACGACCCCGAATACGCGACGGCGATTCGGACCGCGCTTGCCGGCGAGCCTCTGCTCGAGAATGCCCCGGCGCTCACCGCGCACCAAGGCGAGCAGCGTGAGTTTCCGCCGACCGCGTTCGAGCGCGTGTGGACCGCGAAGCGCCGCCGGTGCTTTTTCTTCGAGTATCGACGCGTGAAGACCATCGCGGTCAGCCGGCCGGCTCGCCCTTCCGGGGTCGCCTCGTAGTGCACGGTCCGAGCGCCTACTCTCTGCCTGCCATGCCCGATCGTCCGAATCTCAAGAACTACTCGCTCGAGCGCCTTCGAGAGCGCTTCATCGGAGAGGGGCTGCCCGCGTATCGCGCCGACCAGGTCGCGGGATGGATCTATCAGCGCGGAGTCGAAGACTTTACCCAGATGAGCAATCTAGACCTCTCACTTCGCGAGTGGCTGGAAGCGAACTGGCAAAGCCGCTGCCTGGAGATCGACCGCGTGGACCGGTCGACCGACGGCACCCTCAAGGCCATTCTGTTCGCCGCCGACGGCGCGCAGATCGAGTCTGTTTTGATTCCCGAAACCAATCGAACGACCCTCTGCGTCTCGACCCAGGTGGGTTGCGCGATGGCGTGCACGTTCTGCGCGACCGGAGCGCTCGGGTTCACGAGAAACCTGACAACCGCCGAGATCATCGAGCAGGTTTGTCGGATGCGCGAAATTCTGGACGCGCCGAGGAAGATCACCAACATCGTGTTCATGGGGATGGGTGAGCCGCTGCTGAACCTGGCTGCCGTATCCGAGTCGATCGCAATCCTCGTACACCCCAAGGCCTTTGCGATGGCACCTCGACGCTTGACGGTGTCGACCGTCGGCGTTCTTCCAAAGATAGAGGAACTTCTGGCGATCGCCCCGATCAACCTTGCGGTGTCGTTGCACGCGACCACTGACGCTGTGCGGGATCAACTCGTGCCCCTCAACCGTCGCTATCCACTCGACGCGCTGCTCGGCCTGCTTCGACAACTCGACGATGTCAACCATCGGCGCCCGGTCTTTTTTGAGTACACACTCATCGAGGGCATCAACGATTCCCTGGAGGATGCGAAGAGGTTGCCGGCCTTGCTCCGGGGAATTCCGTCCAAGCTGAATTTGATTCCCATGAATCCGCATCCAGAGTCCGCCTATCGACCCCCATCGGAGGCCGTAATCGACGCCTTTTTGCGCGAACTCGCAAGCGCGGGAATGACGGTGACGCTGCGGCGCAGTCGCGGCGACGACATCGGTGCCGCCTGCGGACAGCTCGCGTTGCGCCGCACGGGAGCGGCGGCTGCCTGAGCGGGGGAAATCAAGCGCACCCGACGCTGCACCGATGACGAAGGAGCGGGCGTGCGGGGTGTGGCGGGCGCTGGATCGACGGACCGGCCGCTGGACCCGCTGGGCTACGGAGATCAATCGGACTCGTGCTCTACGCGATTGGCGACATTCACGGTGAACGGGAGGCGCTCGAAGAACTCATCGAAGCGCTCCCGCTGCGGGATGATGACCGCCTGATCTTCATGGGCGACTACGTCGATCGCGGCCCCGACTCGCGCGGCGTGGTCGATTACCTGATCAAGCTCGCCAAGCAGCGGACGTGCACGTTCCTGATCGGCAACCACGAGTCGATGTTCCTCGACTTTCTCGGTTGGGAAGATCCGCTGTACTTTGCGGGTGACGCATTTTTGATGAATGGCGGAGATCGGACGCTGATCAGCTACGACTACTTCGATTCCGATCTCGAACCCTCCCTGTTCAAGATCCCCAAGACGCACGAGGCCTTCTTTCGAAAGCTCGATCTCCATTTCAGCGAAGGGGACTATCTCTTCGTCCATGCGGGCCTGAGCAATTCCGCGCTCAACGAATCCGATGTCGAGTACGCGCTGCGGCGCACCGAAGTGGAGGATTTCTTGTGGAACCGAACGACCGGCGATCTTCCCCACAAGCTTGGCATCACGATCATCTACGGCCACACACCCGCGAACGATCTGCAGGTGCGTTGGAACTCCCCCTTCAGCATCGGCATCGACACCGGGGCCGTCTACGGCGGTAAGCTGACCGCGATCCGCTTGCCCGACGAAACCATCTTTCAGGTCTAGGGCCGCGATCGTCGCACGACCCCAGAATGGGGTCATGCTCCCAGCTGCGCGTTGGCCTTTGGCCAAAGCTTTTGCGTCGTTGGATGACCCGCTTTGCGGGTCATCCTCCTAGCGCTTTGGTTCAGGTGGATTTGCCCACTCGATTGGAAATCCCGCGGGCAGGCGGATGACTTCGAGGAGTGAGGCCACGAATTCGCGGCCGTCACCGACTCGATGAGGGCTGTTGTACTCCCAGACAATCTCTTTGGCTTGGGTGATCTCGAACGCTCGGCCCTCGCTCGATTCGGTGATCAATGTGTTGCCGTTGGGCAACCGCTGAGCGGCGCCGCAGAATCGCGAGAAGAAGGGTTCGCCCTCGCTACCGCGATAGCTCCACTTGACTTCGTGTGTGATCGGATCCGATTCGACCACTGACGACACTCCCTCGTCTGGGTCTCCATTGTCGAACAGCAAGAGATTGCCGTTGTCGAGGATCTTGGGGTCGTGCTGAAAGCGGAAGCTGCCGCTCCACATCGCTACGACCTTTGCCTGCGAAAGGTCTACCACGGCTACAAGACTCGGGACCCGCATGGAGATCAAGACGTTGCCTGCGGCCAGCCACTGAGCGCGGTCGCTCCCCCGCCCGTCGAGAACGAATAAAGAGTTGGTGTGGAGGAGATCACCAGAAGCTCCAGGATCCGCCTTCTCCTCGTACAGCTTGCGGAAGGGCGAGTTCATGATCGCCGCCAGGACCGAGACTTTCTTGATCACCTTCCCCTCGGAATTCAAGATGGTGATGAAGTCTTCGAGCACGGGCTTGCTGGAATTGGACTGGGTGATCAGACGGCCCTTGCGCGTGAGGACGTAGATTCTTCCATCGGGCATGATCTGCAAGTCATGATGGGCCCGAATCGGGTTGGTCCACACGATCTGGGAGTTGGCGTCGACTCTCACGATCCCCCAGCCTTCATAGATCGCAATCAGATCGCCGTTCTCTTGCAAAACAGCTCTGCGCCAGTAGGACATGAGCGGGGGGATCTTGCGCTGGGGCCAGATGGCCTTGAAGGGGTAGGCCCAGCGGTGGAGGATGTTGCCATCCGGGTCCATCAGCGCGGCCTCGGCATCGTGACCGGAAATCAGGAGATTGAGGCCTGGCTCGGTCTTCTCCTTGTCATACACCGAAATGAGACTTCGACCTCGCCCTGGCTCGGTCCCCTCCACGTAGCCGATGGCCTCGAGCTGCTCGATCTGTCGCTGCTGCTCTTTGGTCAGTGCCAGGGCAGGAGCATCCCGGGTCGATTTTTCCCAAAAACCAGGCCGCTTCGGGGGCTTCGTCTCGTCGGCGGGAGGGGATGCGCCGGGGCACGCCCAGAGCGTGCATGAAATGAACACGACCACGAGCCTGCCGTGGCGGATCGAGACGTTCGACATGCAAGGACACTAGCGAGCGAGCCGGCTCTGGCGAGAGCAGGTGATTGAAGCTGCCAGGTCTTCACGCCCGATAGCCGAAGATTCTGTAAAGTAGAGAGTCATGCCGGGGGAGGGGAGAGCATTTTAAAATCCAAATACCTCAACGACTGGCCCTTGTTCTACATGATCGCCGCGGCCAACAGCTTGGCTGTGATTGGATATATGTTTACGCAGGACCTGACTGTGCCGCGGGGATTATCCGAGATGATCCAGTGCACGGTTCGCGTCTGCGTACCCCTGCTCTTCGTGGCCTTTGCGGCATCGTCGATGCCCAGGTTCGTTCCGGTTTCATTCCGAAAGTGGCTGCTGCGCAATCGCCGCTATTTCGGCCTCGGGTTTGCTGCCGGGTTCGCGTGGCAGATGTTCTTCATTCTATGGCTGGCAATCGGATATCCAGAATTCTACGCGGAGGAGGTGTTCACAGGGATTAGCGATTTCATCATCTATCGACTCGGGCCCTACCTATTTCTCACCGCGATGACGATCACCTCGTTTTTCCCCGTTCGAAGAAGAATGAACCGGAAGGCGTGGCGCGCCCTGCACTGGACGGGAATCTATTACCTCTGGTGGGATGTAGAACTCACGTACTGGTACGAAGTAACCTTCTATGAAGATCGGCAGATCATCGACTACATCTACGTAACCCTTGGCGGACTCGCCTATCTGGCGCGAGTCGGCGAGTGGATCCGGTTACGGGTAGTGAAGCTGCGGAGTTCCAACGCCCAATAACCCAGGATTTTGTCAAGTAGCGGGTCAGTCCGTGGGGGGTGTTGAGCCCCCGGACACTGGCAAGCGCCAGGCTACGCGAGATTCGCCTCGCAGCTCGCGAGCTTCGCTTCCAGTTCGGCGACGCGTTCACGCAGCGGCGTCACCGTTTTTTCGATCTCATCGAGGCTGAAGCGCGGCGTGATGTGCTGCGGGCAGTTCCAGTCGAAGCCGGCGATGCGCACCCGCACGGCGCGTTCCACCTCAGCGCGGTACCCGGGGACGGCGAGCTGCGTCGCGAGTCCGTCGTCCGCGCCGACTTCGAGAACCTCCGCGTGACCCAGCAGCTTGAGTCGCCTTCGGTTTGCGTAGTCCATCAGGATCAGCGCAACGCGATTGTCTCCACTCAGATTGCCCACGGAGACGTACTGGCGGTTGCCGCGAAAGTCCGACCAGGCGAGCGTGCGTTCATCGATCACACGCAGAAAGCCGGGCGTCCCGCCGCGGAACTGAACGTAGGGCCAGCCGGTCTCACTCACGCTCGCGAGGTAGAAGCCGTCGCGCGCCTGGATGAATTCAACCTCTTTCGCGCCGAGCCGATCGTTCCGCGCCTCGCCCTCGGCCAAGCGCGCATAGCTCGCACGCGAGCCGTGCGCCTCTTGCTGCGCCTGAACGGCGCGCGTAAACGCTATCTCTGCAAAGCGATGTCCCATCTGCTTGCTCTCCTATCATCCGTCTCGCCTGCGGACGATAGGCAATCAAA
>SMVA01304986.1_pt1 | contig 14990 bp, 11 predicted proteins | sample 2456451 | NCBI WGS metagenome assembly SMVA01 (sample SAMN11095933, study PRJNA526329) | marine sediment metagenome | biome: Marine sediment; feature: Surficial sediment; material: Deep marine sediment; isolation source: Hadal surficial sediment | place: Pacific Ocean | collected 2014-05 | depth...
CGGGTCAGGCGAATCAGTTGCTGATGGCCCATTTCTTCGCCAATCTTCCAGTCCATGAAGCCGGAATCGCAACCGGTCCAAGTAAAGGCAGCACGGCCAACGATGTCCTCAACGATCGGTTCCGGTTCAGCATCTGCACCGAAATGCGCACCGGAAATACTCAACAGCCGGTCAAAAAAGATCCTGCGCCCCTTGATCGATCCAACACCGATATACCAGTCCTGGTTGCCATCATTGTCATAGGTAAACCAGAACACCACAGCAAGCCCGCCGGGCAGTATCTCAATCACGAATCCTTCCTTGGCAAGCGCCGGATCGACCCATGCTGCGGAGATACCAGGCATCATCAGGAAAGGCGGTGGTGTCGCCTCCAGGGCAGACAGGGTCAGCTTCTGATTGGGATCGACATCGTTCAATACTGTCTCACCGCCATGTGGCCAGATGACTTTGACGGTATCCACCTTGTCGGCGCCGCCAAGGCCGAAGTGCTGCAACAACGGATCCTGTGACTGGTAGTTGCTGCCCACCCTGACTTCCCGGATCTGTGTGATTTCACCGGTAGTAAGTTCAATGCGAGCGGCGACTCCGGAAGGATTATTGATCTCACCAGCCAACATGATCTGCAGCCAGCCGGGATTGTCCGTCAGGTTATTGCGATAGTACTGGCTTTTACCCTTGGTGCTATTGGTAAAAATATCGATATCGCCGTCGTTGTCAGCATCGAAGCACACCACACCTTTGCCCATGCCGTAGTCTTCGATACCGAGCTCAATCGCTTTTTCTTCGAAGGTCCCATCACCCTTGTTTAAAAACAGTTTTGAGGAGTCACCAAAAAAGTCGTTGCTCTCTGACTCCCAGATCATGCCGTTGACATGAAACAGGTCGAGCCATCCGTCGTTATTGAAATCTGCAGCACAAGCGCCCCAACCCCAGTCGCCCTGCAGCAGCCCGGCTGCCTCTGTCACATTGCTGAAATTTCCGGCACCGTCATTCTGGTAAAGCCGGTTACCTTCACCTTCGCGGCCGTCGTTCCACCAAATGGCGGTCACAAACCAGTCCATGTCACCATCGTTATCAAAATCACCGATGGCCGATCCCATGCCCGCCTTGTCGTCAATAACCTCGGTGGTGGTGTTTTCAAAATGCAGTCCGCCCTTGTTCAACAGGGTGTGGCTGGTTTCAAAATCGCTGGTAACCAACAGGTCCTGGCGTGCATCACCGTCGATATCAGCGAAAGACGGGGCAAAACTGAATTGATCTTGCAGGTAAATATCAGCTATACCCGCATACCGGTCTGCTTTCTGAAAAGTGCCAGTGCCCTGGTTCATCCAAAAATGCGTAACCTGCTCCGTGGTTCCCCAATGTCCCACGTACATATCCAGGTCACCATCGCCGTCCGGATCACCCAGTGCGATAGAAAAATCATTCTGGTCGTCACTTTCCAGCTCGATCCCGGATCCTTGTGTGACATCCACAAAGGTTCCGTCACCTTTGTTTTTGAAAACACGCAAACCGGAACCTCGCAAGCCGCCGACCAGCAGGTCAAGCCAGCCATCACCATCGATGTCACCAAATACCGGTCCGGAATGCAGAGCACCTGCTAACGCCACGCCAGCTTCCGCAGCAACGTCGGTAAATGAGCCGTCTCCATTATTCCGCAACAACACGTTGGGATATCTATTGCCCGTGATCACGTAGAGATCAACATCCCCGTCATTGTCGTAATCACCTGCAGCCACACCTGCGGACATGGCCAGGGGCATAGGCAAGGCAGCCTCGTCAGGCCCATCTACCAGGTAGTCGTGCAGAAAGCCAAGATTGGCCTGATCCGTCATTTCTGAGAACGACAGGTCCGCCCATGCATTTGAGCCCGGGAACAGCACTAACGCAATAAGGCAAGAAAGAATCAATCGATCGGTCACGTGATTCAGTGCAAATTTCATGCTCACTTCCATAATCTATCGCTGGCCAATCGTGCACCTTCTACCATGGCGTTCAATTTTGCGTAAACAATGTCCTGATCTACCGCACCAAATCCTGCGAAGGTCGAAAAGCCGCAATCGGTTCCAGCCATAACCCGCTCACATCCGACAATATCGGCAAAGCGGCAAATGCGCTCAGCAACCAGTTCGGGGTGTTCCACAAAATTTGTCGTTGAGTCGAGCACACCCGGTACCAAAATCTTATCGTCGGGAATATTTGCATCCTGGAATGTCGTCCACTCGTGGGCATGACGTGGGTTCGATGCCTCGAACAAAAGCGCTTGCGGACGTGCCTTCATCGCGATCGGCAACACCATGGACATTGGTGCATCGCAGTGGTGTGGGCCTTCATAATTCCCCCAGCAAACATGCAATCGCATCATCTCAGGGGGGATATTACGCGTTGCATGGTTGAGCATTTCGACATGCAGACTGGCCAGATCCTCGTATTCCTCATCCGTATTGTCCTTGAACATCATGTGACGTCCAAGACCGAGATCAGGGGAGTCGATCTGTAAAATAATACCGGCATTGGTGATCGCCTCGTATTCAGCTTGCATGGCATCGGCCAGCGCTTCAAGGTAACTCGCATGATCCGGGTAGTGCTTATTGGGCTGAAACAAAGCAATAACACCCGGTGAGGCAGCGTTCATAAACCCCTCCTGCACTGCCGCGCCATCGAGTGCTTGCTTCAAATTGTCGATATCTTCGTTGACGGGCCCCATATCCTTGACCCGGATTTCGCCAACGCAACACGGACGCTTATAGCTGGGTGTGCCCCCGGAACCAGCCTGTCGTTGCAGGAAGCCCGGAAATTCCTCAAGATCTCTTGGCGGCTCTCGCGGGCTGTCACCTTCGAATCCAGTAATTCGGTCCTTGATGTAAGTGGCGTATGAGATTTTGCTCATCTCACCATCACTGACCACATCCACGCCAACTTTCGCCTGCTTCCCGACTACCTCTGTCACCGCCTGGCTGATCGTCTGCGCTGCCGCTGAAGCATTAATCGGCTCCCCGGCTTCCTGGGCAAATACGATGTCGGTCACTGCCTTACTGCGAGGAAGGCTGCCAACGTGAGTGGTGAGGATTCGATCAGTGCTGGTTTTCATGTTTTTCTCGGAATCCTCAAACGAATTGCGGGGCAGCCGGCTGATCCTCGCGGCGCACTATGTAAACAAGAGAGGACTGTTGTGTATTGTTGGTGAAAGACCGTATCGAGCCAATAGGCGTGGTAAATACATCTCCACGGCCCAGTTTCAGGCACTCACCGTCAACCTGTAGGCTGAGTGTGCCTTTCAAGACAAAGATGACCTCTTCCTCCAGCCTTTTGTGGGGTGAAATAGTTGCACCCGGCTGAAATTCGAGCGCCCGGAATACAAACTCGTGCGGCCAGCTTAAATTTGCCGTCGGTGTTTTCTCAGCCGGGCTTGCAGGCCCGAGTAATGCAGCCTCCCGAACACCGTCAAATGCCGACAGGGCTGTATTATCTGACCACTGATAATCGCTGCTCCGGATGACGATGCCATTAAGCTGTTCGGAGTTGATGATCCGGAGGGACGCAACCTGCTCTGCGCTTGTGCGAGGCATAGGTATTTTGCCTTTCGGTACGGTCTGCCCGATCGCAATATCCACCAGCGAACCGTCATCCAACAGTATCAATCCGTAATTCTCCGCCATGTCAAAGACGCTCGGCGCCCACATGACACGGCCAGGATCATCACCACCCAGGATTGCAAACAGGTAGCCCTCATCATCACCCACGTTTTCAAACCCACGGAACACATCCGTAGGAAGTGAAATTACATCACCTTCTTGCAGGATGATTTCCCCATCCGATGCGTGTTCGCCGGTTCGAAAGGCCCAGGTACCGGAATGCACCAGGAAGACCTCAGCGGTCAGGTGACTGTGTTGCGAGTTCAGGCAACCCGGTGGCTGGCGTGCACCGCCGATATTGAAACCATGCGGAATGCTGATATGAACGTACTGTTCTGGATTTTCAGAAACACCGGGGCCGATAATGGTGAAATTCTCTTTCCGCTCACTGCCGGGCGAACGGGTGTCAATAAAGGCATTAAGGCAGGGCTTTAGATCCCCGTAGTGAACCAACCGGTCTTCCAGGCTCATCAAACGCCCCCTGGAACCAAAACTTCAAGCAACTTCAGGAAAATCAGCACTGCCACAAAAAACACCAACAACAACCAGCTGATTTTGTCGACCCTGCCGGGCACCCTGAACCATCCACCATCTTTTTCCGGCTCGTTGTTGGCTTTGAACGCGGCTATTTGACCGCGGACGGTGTAAGGCGACAGTTCCTTGGCTCTGCCATCAATCAGGATGCTGGCGATGATGCTGACGACGATATTGGTAAATGCGCCGATTGCGCAATACCAGGGCCAGGCAACATCTGTCTGGGTTGCCACGATCCAAACCGCAATAAAGCCAACCACCGTACCCACCAGCACACCGCGTTCTGTCGCGTTCCTGGAAAAGAAACCCACGGCGAACATGCCCAGTTGTGCGCCGACAAAGTAAGCACCGACTTTACTCAGAGTTTCAAGTATCGATCCGGTGCTCTTTGAATACATGATCGCCGGGATAATGATTATCACTGCCCACATGACAGTGAACAGCCTCGTTACTTTCAGGTAATGCTCAGGGCTTTCATTCTTACGGAAATATTTCTGGTAGAAGTCGATGGTCGAAACCGTCGACAGCGAATTGAATGCCGAATCAAGGCTGGACATGGATGCAGCCATCACGGCTGCAGCAATGATTCCCATCAGGCCCGGCATACCGTAATCAGTCGCGAACTGCAGAATAATGGTGTTTCCATTCTCAAATTCCCTGCCGCCGTAATAGGCATAGAAAAGCACGCCCATCACGATGAACAGGAAGTAAATGAAAAATGCCGAGAAACCCATTAGCAGATAGGACTTCTTGGCATCACCAATATTCTTCGAGGCCAATGTCCGCTGAACCATCATCTGGTTAGTGCCGTACACGGTGGTGTGATACAGCGTCATTGCGATAATGCCGGACCAGACGGTCGTCACCCTGGTACTGTCGAAACTGAAATCCAGCATCTTCAATTTCCCGGCTGATTTTAGCGAGGACAGGGTCTCGCTAAAGCTTGTTGGCATACTGTCCAAAAGGGCAAAAAATATGATGAAAGCGCCGATAAACAGAATGGCCGACTGAAGCACATCGGTCCAGATCACCGCAGTGATTCCGCCCATCGTCGTGTAAATCAAGGCAATGGCAGTGACAATAATGATGGCATGCACAACATCAATACCGGTGATGAACTCCAATACCAATGCGGTGGCATACAGAACTGCCGCAGAGGTCAGCGATTGTGAGGTTAGCCAGATTGCGGCAATCAGGCCCCGCGCCTTCGGTCCGAATCTTTTCTCCTGGTATTCGTAAATTGACGCGACACCGCTGTTATAGAAAAACGGCAGGAAAAAAGTGATGACCAGGAAAATTACGATGGGGTAGTTAAGGTGGATGGCAATCACCGAGAGGCCATCCGTGTAGGCCCACGCTGGCGCTCCCAGAAACGAAAGGGCACTTACATAGGTGGCTATTACAGACAAGCCAATGGCCCACCAGGGCGTAGTTTTTTTGCCCAGGTAAAAATCTTCGGCAGTGCTTATGCGCTTACTCAAGACCCAGCCCATCAGCAGGTTGCCGATGACATAAGCGATAAGGATCGACCAGTTGAGTATGCCGAATTCAGTCATGATTTTGACTCAAATTGTTCACCTTCAATGAGCAGTCCAGCCACCATCAACCTTTAGGCAACTACCGGTTGTGGAAGCGCTCAGGTCGCTCAGAAGAAAAGTACAGGCTGCCGACACCTCATCAAGGCCAGCCAGTTTCTTCTGCGGGATCATGTTCATTACGAAATCTGAAAACTCCTGTTCCTCCATCATCGGCCCGGTCATTGTTGTCAATACAAAGGTAGGGGCGATACTGTTAACCCTGATTCCGTCCTCCGCCAGCTCAACTGCCATGGCCTTGGTCAAGCCTTCGACCGCATGTTTACTCATGCAATAGAGGGTTCTGTTCGGCGAACCAACATGCCCCATCTGAGAAGACATATGAACGATTGAAGCGTTATTTGATCGGGTCATTGCCGGTAGGGCTGCCTGCGAAACCAACCAAAGAGAACGGATATTCAAGTTGATGACCGCGTCCAGATCGTCCACCGTCTGCTCCGCCATCCGTCCTACACGATTGGTGCCGGCGTTGTTGACCAGACCATCGAGTTTTTCCAGCGCACCCAGTCGCTTCAGAAACTGATCTGACGTGACATCTTCCACCCATGGCTCGACATTGGAGCCAAATTCATCCACCAGACTTTGCAGGTCGGTAGCGGTACGTGCAACGGCAATCACCTGGGCAGCGCATTTAACAGCGCTTTCAACACAGGCACGACCCAGTCCTCTGCCTGCTCCGGTGATGAGTATCGATTTTCCTTCTAACAAGTTTTGACTGAAACCGGTCATAAAGACTCAAGTAAATTGATATCGAATGCATTATTCAATATCATCTTCAGTATTTCAACCGCTAATTTTGCAGCTAGAGCCAATGGGCCTGTGCCGATTCAGAAAGGATATAAGATGATTCGCTATCTCAAGAAAGGAATGCCGCAGGAAGAAATAAAAGCAGAAAATCAACGTGTTAGTGAAATAGTGAAAGCGATCATCAATGACATTGAGGAAAGAGGCGATGCTGCGGTCAGTGAGTATTCTGAAAAATTTGATAAATGGACTCCGAAGTCATTTATTCTTTCAAAAGAGGATATTGAAGCCTGTTATGCACAGCTCGATAAGCAAGGCATTGAAGACATACGCTGGGCCCAGCACCAGATCAGAAACTTCGCCCAAATCCAGCGCGACTCAATGCTCGATACCGAGGTTGAAACCCTGCCAGGTGTGGTACTCGGCCACCGTCATATTCCGATAAACAGCGTAGGATGTTACATACCGGGTGGCAAGTACCCCTTACTTGCCTCCGCTCACATGAGTATCATCACGGCCAGGGTTGCCGGGGTGAAAAGAGTGATTGCCGCAGCACCACCGTTTAACGGCAGACCTGCACCAGCGATTGTTGTTGCCATGGATATGGCCGGTGCCGATGAAATTTATTGCCTGGGCGGAGTACAGGCGATTGCCGCCATGTCGATTGGTACGCAGTCTATTGCTCCGGTAGACATGATTGTCGGTCCGGGTAATGCGTATGTCGCGGAGGCAAAACGCCAGCTGTTCGGTAGGGTGGGCATTGACCTGCTGGCCGGACCTACCGAAACCCTGGTGATCGCCGATGACAGCGTCGACGGTGAACTCTGTGCAGCCGACCTGCTGGGACAGGCTGAGCACGGGCCAAATTCACCCGCTATCTTACTTACCGACAACGAACAGCTGGCAAATGAAACCCAAAGGGAAATCAAGCGCCAGCTGACCCTGTTGCCAACCGCTGATGTTGCATCCGTTGCGTGGCGTGATTACGGCCAGGTGATTGTCTGTGATTCGAAAGAGGAAATGCTTGAGGTCGCCAATGAGCTTGCATTCGAGCATGTACAAGTCATGACCAGGGATACGGATTTCTTCAAGCAGAACATGACGAATTTCGGCTCGTTATTTCTCGGCCCGGAAACCAATGTCGCGTACGGTGACAAGTGCATCGGTACAAATCACACCTTACCCACGCGCGGGGCGAGCCGTTATACTGGGGGCTTGTGGGTTGGCAAATTCATCAAGACCTGTACTTTTCAGCAAATTACCGAAGAGGCCTCTGTTGTGGTGGGCAAATACTGCTCCAGGTTGTGTGCAATGGAAGGCTTTGCAGGACATAAGGAACAGGCTGATATCAGGCTCAGAAGGTATGAACAAAAATAGCAGGATCAGGAAACGCGTTACTTCTTATGATGTCGCCCGCGAAGCAGGCGTGTCGCAGTCAGCCGTATCCCGCGCGTTCCGTCCCGGCCTGAGCGTTTCCAAGAAGACCCGCGACAAAGTCAGCAAGGCGGCAAAGCGGCTCGGCTATCGTCCCAATGCCATTGCCCGCATGTTGATCACCCAGCGCTCGGGCATGATCGCCATTATTATTTCTTCAATTTCAGGCATGGTTTACCCGGAATTGCTGTCCCGTCTGACCAACAACCTCTCCGAGCGCGGAATGCGGGTCCTGCTCTTTACGATGGATGAAGCGGGTCAATTGGAAGCGCTGCTCGAACAGATCTGGACCTTCCAGGTTGATGGTGTTATCGCACTGACAGGGCATTTCGCCCACCATGATATTGCCCAGTTTGAAGAACACCACATACCGGTCGTGTTGTATAACCGCGAAGTTCGCGGTCATCCTGCCAACACCGTTTGTGTTGATCATGAACAGGGAATTCGCCAGCTCATCGCGTTGTTGGTGGCAGGCGGTAACAAGCGGTACCTGGTGCTTTCCGGCCCTGACGACGAGGACGTATCGAACGAAAGGCGGACAATCGCCCTGAACCAGCTTGCGACAAACGGTTTTGAAGACGTGCCGGTGTTATATGGGGATTATTCGTACCAGTCAGGAAAATCCTGTTTTGCTGAATGGATGGAAAACAATAACGCTCCTGATGCCGTCATTTGCAGTAATGACATGATGGCCATTGGGTGCATTGACGAGGCACGGGGCAGTTATGGAATTTCGGTGCCCGAAGAACTTTCAATCGTAGGTTTTGACGGAATGTACGCTTCATTCTGGAGCGGATACGAAGTGACCACCGTCCGCCAGCCGGTAAACCAGATGGCACAGGCTGCGGTAAGCATGCTGATGGATCGTATCGAAACCCCCGATTCACCACCCGAAAAGCGTGTTCTTGCAGGAAAGTTCATACGCGGAAATTCCGCCCGAGGCTGAAGGTCGGGCATTGCTGGAATTTTATGCGTTTTATTGACGCCCACCACCACCTTTGGGACCTCGGACACTGCCGCTACCCCTGGTTGATGGCGCGAGGTGTGAAGCGGTTTTTCGGTGACCCGGCACCGATTCAGAATAATTACCTTGTATCAGACTTCCTCGATGAGAGTAGTGAATGGACCCCGGAAAAATCTGTACACATCCAGGTGGGAGCTGAAGTATCGGATAGTTTGAAAGAATCGCAATGGCTTCAGCAGGTTTCCGGGACTGCAGACTCGCGTGGTATGCCAAACGCCATCGTGGCGTTTGCCGACCTCACCGCTGATAACGCGGAGCAACAGCTTAGTCTTCAGGCGGCCGTATCCAATGTTCGTGGAATTCGCCAAATCGTTGGCAGACACCCGCAAGAAGACCGCCAAACCAGTACCGGCAGCCTGCTGAACAACGCGCGTTGGTGCAATGGCCTTGCGCTTCTTGAGAAATACAATCTCAGTTTCGACCTGCAATTGATCCCGCCGCAGTATGCACTGGCTTTTGATGTGTTCAGTGCTATGCCCGGACTGCCGGTTGCCATCTGCCACTGCGGCTCACCTTGGGACCAGACCAAAGACGGACTGGATCATTGGCGCAAGGGTATGCAGCAATTCGCCCAATTGCCAAACGTATATTGCAAGGTCTCGGGTCTTGGCATGTTTAATCACGACTGGACCGATGCAGACATCCTTCCGCTGATACTGGGTGCAATTGAGATATTCGGTGTGAACCGGGTGATGTTTGGTTCTAATTTCCCGGTAGACAGCCTGTACAACCGCTATGCCAAAAACTGGTCAGCCTATGAGCGGATCACGAGTGGCTTTTCCGATTCAGAGAGGAAACGGCTTTTCTACCAGAACGCCGCCAATTTCTACCGGATTTGAATCTATTCTGAAAGTTTTCTGAAACGTTTTGCCAACCCGGCCGCACCACGCAACAGGAAGGCGTGATCTGACTCCAGTAGAAACAGGCTGGCACCCTGCTCAATCCATTTTCCTGCCTCAGAAACATCACTGACATACATACCTACTGCCGTTCCCGACTCACGTCCCGCCCGGCAGACTTTCTCGACCGCTTCCAGAACCCTGGGATCATTTGGTGAGTCAGCGCCATAGGCAACGGTCAGGTCGATGCGCCCGACAAACAGGCAATCAATTCCCTCAACAGCAGCAATCTCTTCTACTGCTTCTACAGCCTCAATATCTTCGATCTGGGCAATAACCGTGGTTTGAGCAGCACTGTCACGAAGATGCTCCGCCATTGGCTTGCCGGTATAGCCCGCTGCCCGGCTGGACCCGGCATATCCGCGCCCACCCCTGCCGTAATGAGCAGACTTGGCAATGGCCTTTGCCTGTTCGGCAGAAGTGACATGTGGAATGACCAGTCCCGTCGCGCCGCAATCCAGCACATTCAACACATGCTCGTGGCTATCGTTTTGAAGTCGCACCAGGCATGGCATGCCTGCAGCCCGTAACGCGTGAATACAGGAATCCAGATCCCTGCGCCCAAACGGTGCGTGTTCTGCATCCAGGCATACTGCATCCAGGGAGGTCGAAGCCAGCACTTCGCAAACGATGGGTGACGGGGTCTTGACAAAGGTCCCGATGAGCACAGCGCCTGAACGCAGGCGATCACGAAATGGTTTGGAAGACTGATTCATAATGGTGATTGTACTACGGCTAAAATTTTGAGATTTGCATCAGACTTAGACTTCGAAATCATTTATTTAAAAATTTATAACATAATGTTTATATGACTATTTAATTATTTCCTAACACAATTATTAATGATCTATTTGAATGATTGGTGATTTCGAAGTATATTTCTTTGCTTCTGCACCGATAGTTCAGAACGGAAAAATGCTGCCGAAATGAGTCACATATCAAATACCAAGACAGAAAAGTCAGTTGATGACCAGGTGGTCGCACCCTACGATATGGATTGTAATATTGTTGATTTCATTCTCGGCATCACCTATGAAATCTGGGAACAACGCCAGGTGGAAAAAATTCTTGACTACTACAGCGAAGACGTTGAAGTCTTCAGCCTTGACGGCATTACCAGCGGCGCGGCCTCAATGGTCAAGCAGACCTACGATACCTTGGCAGCGTTTCCTGACAGGCTGTTGCTGGGTGACGACGTGATCGCAAGCGGCACCGCCCGGGACGGCTTTTCCTCGCACCGCATCACCAGCCCAATGACCAACCTTGGTGACACGATTTTCGGGCCCGCCACGGGCCGACAGGTTCAAACAATGAATATCGCGGATTGCGAAATTCATAATGGTCTGATCACTCGCGAGTGGCTCGTTCGCGACAATCTTGCATTGGTTGAGCAACTCGGATTCGATCCTATGACAGCCGCGCGGCAGATGTCGAACCGGGTTGAACCACGACTTGAAACCTGGCTCAGGGAGCAATTCGTGAAGACCATGGATACCGAAAACTCCGGCCAACTGTCCGACACGGTGTCCAGTGAGCATTCTCCGGCATCTTTTGCCCACCAGGTACTGGAAAGCTGCTGGATCACCGGTGATCAGAAAACATTGAATTCAGAATATGCGCCTTATTGCGTCATGCAGCGTGCACCGTCCCGGATATTCTCCGGCCGGGAAAGAGTTCTGGATCATTATGCTGCCTGGCGAAGTACATTTCCGGAAGCTAATCTGATCGTCGAAAATGTTTGTAGTCAGCAGTTCAACGAAAACAGCCAGGATATCGCGGTCCGCTGGAGTTTGGCCGGTATGCACAAAGGTGAATTTGCCGGCGCTGCACCATCGGGTAAACCCGTGTACATGTTTGGTGTCACGCATTGGAAAGTGGTGGATAGGCGCATCGCTGCCGAGTGGACGGTATTTGATGAGTTAGCAATGCTTGCACAGACGATCGACGACGACTGAGGACGCGTCACGACCGGGGTAATTATTTCAACCGTCCAAGCACATCGACTTTTTGCAAGTACAGGAAGTGCAACAGGTCAATGAAGACCCAATTCTCCGCCAGCTTGTCGCCTTCGCGCCGGTAAATATCGACCACGCGCATTTCTGTCCGGCAATCAGATTCCGGTAGTCCAAGGAAACCACCGGCAGATTTCATGGAAAGACTCGGCCAGCCAAAAAAACCTCCATATTTTCCCTCCGAAAAGCGGCAGATGTGACCGCGGTATTCGAATTCCTTAAGACCGTTCCGGAATGGATCCTGGTGTTGCTTACGGTACCTTTCGCGGGTAAAGGTCGCGCCGATGCCAGCAGGACCGAACCATGCCATATTATCGTGCCAGCAACGCCCCAGGCGTTCTTCCGGCGCATCATCGTAGGAAGTGGTCAGGTCTTCAATGAGTTGCAGAATCAATTCCTGGGTTTTTTGGCCTTCTTCGGGATCCTGATCATCGAACATCAGGCCATCATGCGTTCGAGGGCCGGGTGTGATAAATGCAGCACCCGTCTGATCCGGTAAGGGGTTCAGCCCGGCCTGCTGCATGACACTGATGATGTCGATAAACAAGGCAGTTTCGGCGATTTTTCCATCACATACCCTGTTGAACTCAGCATAACGCAGGAAACCGATCTTGCCGGTGGGCGGTATACCGAGCCAGGCCTCATCAAACAGTCCCATCATGTGGCCCACGGAACACACCCATTCTGATTCGAAGTCATCGATCGCGTTGAATCCAGCCATGAATACATCCTGTCGACGCTGTACAGAATTGAAAGACTGCCGATACGGCCGCCAGAAAACGTTGGCCACGTCATCTGCACCATGTTGCTCGTGGAAGGGGTGCATTCCCCGCCATAGGTAGTTGTTAGTGGTGAATTGACTAATTACGCGCTTGATGTCCTGATCCCGAGCGTCATCAAGTTCGGCATAGTATTCGAGTACCAGCGATTTGCTGTTTTGAAAGTCAGACATTCATTTTTCCGGACCCTTCAATCCGCCCTGGGTGGTTCAACGCTGGCTTCATCAAGTTTTTCCCAACCCTCGCCATTAAATATATCTACACCCAATTGGGCCAGCACGCAGGCAAAATCAACGTTGACCCAATTATCGGTAATCTTGCCAGCCTTTATTTTCCAGAAGTCCGTGTATTTGATTTTTATGCGCTTACCAGTCGGCGCAATACCCATGAACTCACCGCTATGAGTCGCTTCGATATAACCAAATGATGAAACCCATTCACCCTGTGCCAGGCGGGCCTCCTCAAAATACTCACGATCTGAAAATGCTGCGCGCAAGGGCAGCTGCCAGTTATCGCGGAATTCCTTATTTCCGTTCTTGGTGCCACAGCCAGTATTGCCCATCCAGCGGAAGTCATCATGAAAGTGTGCGGCCATGTCATTCGAGCCTGCCTGTAATGCTTCAGTCATCCCGACAACCACAGCCATGCTCTCTTCTGTTTTGCTTAAGTCATTACCCCTGATCAGGGGCGGGTGTTGAATATTTGCCATTAATTTTCTCTGTTTGAGCTTGACCTGCCAAGTGTAAGTGAATCTTTTAGCCTGTTTTCTGCGTTGTTGATTAAACAAATATGACTAAATCTGGCAGTGCGACACCAAATATTTCCGGCATTTGCAAGATTAACCGATAATTCCGTCAATCATGCCATTTATTTCTCAATAAATGACTTCGAATTTATAATTATATAATGATAATCTTTTGATTATTATATATTTTTACTAAATTATATTAAATAAATTCAATATATTCGATTAATTATTGCATTCGAAGTATATTTTTTATATGATTCATCTTGAGCATACCCTTGCCGTGCGGGTTGCGTGTGTGGCTAAAAACGGCAGCATTTGTTCCAAAACACAGAGTAGGCACAACGAGGTTCAAACCCGATATGACACATTCAAAACACAAATCCCAGTTTATTTACATCCGGAACGCACTGACGATTGCGATCTCTGTTGCCCTGGCTACCCAGGTCCACGCCCAATCTGCAAATGATGATGAAGGTACGGGCGCTCTTGAAGAGGTCATCGTTACAGCGACCAAGCGCGAAGTTTCCCTACAGGACGTGTCGATGTCCGTAACGGCCATTGGTATGGAAGCGCTCCAAAGGGCTCAGATCACTGACTTGGCCCGTTTGGAAACCATGGTGCCTGGCCTGCAGTTTGCATCTTCCGGTAACGAAGCCCGCCTGGCGCTGCGCGGCACCCGGCAAAATAACGTCGGTACCGAAGGCGAACAGGCGGTGGGTATTTTCGAAGATGGCGTTTACGTGCCCACATCCACGCAGGTGATGGGCTCCTACCTGGACATCAACCGCATCGAAGTCTTGCGCGGACCGCAGGGAACACTGTATGGCCGCAACACCTTTGGCGGCACCATCAATATCATCACCAATGATCCGTCAGTTGATGAATCCTATGGCCACGTGATGGCCCTGTACGGCGACTACAACCGGGTCAAACTTGAAGGCGTGGCCAACATCCCGATCAGCGACACTTTTGCCATCCGCCTGGCGGCACTTAGCGACACCCATGACGGCTACATTATCAACACCTGGTTACCCGGCACCTCCGATGACCTGAATGACCGGGACGATACGGTCGTCCGCGTCAGCGCCAAGTGGTTTGCGTCGGAAAATTTCACCGCCAAGCTGAAGGTCACGTTCAACGATCGCAAGAGCAATGGCTCGGCCATCTGGGGATACCAGCAAATCGGCGGCTACATCGACGGTGAGTTCTTCCCGGGGCATCAGTTTGCGCCGGAAAACGCCACGGAAACTTCCGATGAAGGCCCATGGCGTATCGCGCGTGACCAGAAGTCCAATGCGGATGTTGAAAATGATGTTTATACGCTCAACCTGGACTGGGACTTCCCGGACTTCGCCACCTTACGGTTCATTGGCAACGTAACCGAAATGACCGGCTCCCAGAACTACGACCCCGACTACAGTAACGGCGGCGACCCCTTGAACAGTGGTTTCACTGGCTGGGAATCCTTCCAGGATACCTGGTCCACGGAACTGCAACTGGTGTCGAATACCGATGGACCCGTTGACTGGATGGTAGGCGTGTATCTCTACGACCAGACCGCCAACTGGAATTGGCAGGATCTTGAA
>SMVA01017713.1_pt1 | contig 14986 bp, 14 predicted proteins | sample 2456451 | NCBI WGS metagenome assembly SMVA01 (sample SAMN11095933, study PRJNA526329) | marine sediment metagenome | biome: Marine sediment; feature: Surficial sediment; material: Deep marine sediment; isolation source: Hadal surficial sediment | place: Pacific Ocean | collected 2014-05 | depth...
CGGCGTGTTGCCGATTACATTGTCGTTTGGTTCCCTGGTAAACGATGACCGACTGATACCGGGCGTCGAACCGTCAGCTGCCGTCAGGGCTATGCAAAACAGGAAAATTTAATCCGCCGTGGTTGCGGGCGGCAGGTGGCCACGCTTGACCCACAAGACACTGTCGTCCCGTGCATGCAGATCGGCAGAATGACCGGCTGGAAAACGCAGCCAGGACTCGGCGGGCAAATTCTCACCCTCATATCCAATCGTTCCGCTGACAACGAAGATTTCGGTGCCCGCCGCATCTCCTGCTATCGAGTACGTTTGTTCGGCCGCAATACGCAGCATGCACACCTGCTCATTCCCGAACGTGTGCAGCGACAGAGATTCCGTAGCATCCCCCGCTTGCCACAATTCCGCCTTGTGTGTATCGATGACCACTCGTGTCAAATCCTCCGGGTCGAATTGCCGGAGTTTGACAAGTATTCGGCAACCATCCTTGCTGTACGGCGCGTGGCCGCTACCGGGCGGGTTCCTGACGTAAAACCCGGGAGGGTAATCACCCTGATCATCGGAAAACAAACCATGGAGTACGAGGAACTCTTCACCCTTCGCATGCTCGTGACGAGCGAAGGAACTGCCCGCTGCGTAACGCACAATGCTGGTCGCCCGCGCAACCTCATCGCCGATTCGATCGAGCATGATCCGGTCAACACCGGATTCAGGCGAACAAACCCAGTCGCTGTCCTGTGAAATCACAAGAGCGAGTTTTGAAAAATCCGCATTAACACGCACGCAGAGGTCCGTGGGCTGCTTCAGCCGCTGTGCGGAAACTGGCTGTGTTCGAGCTCCAGTCGCAACAGCGCTTCCTTGGTCGGAATACCGCCACCGAAGCCGGTCATATCGCCCGAGCTCCCAATAACCCGGTGGCAGGGTATGATGATCGGGATCGGATTGCGCCCGTTTGCGGCGCCAACTGCACGCACGGCCCTGGGCCGGCCAATGCGTTTCGCAATGTCGCCGTAGGAAGCCGTGGTACCGTACGGTATCTTTTCCAGCTCTTCGAGAACCTGTAACTGAAACTCTGTGCCGCCGGGTTTCAAATTCAGGTCGAACGTTTTTCGCTCACCGGCAAAGTACGCCCTCAGCTGCTCGCGGGCCGCCGCAAACGGTTTCTCTGAATATATCCAGTCAGCTTCCGGTTCCCGGCGCATTGATCCTTCGGGAAAGCCAACAAGATAAAGCGCTTGCTCGTCGCCGGCCAGAAGCAGGTCGCCAATCGGCGTCTCAAGGTAACAGTAATACATCGATCTATCCTCCGGAGCCCGTGAGGGAACTCCACAAAAGCATGGCGCCATAGGCACGCCAGGGCCGCCAGTCCTCGGCCCGTGCTGTTAATTCTTTCGGCGTAACGCGATCCGGATAATCGATTGCTTTGAGCAGCCCGAGATCGGAACCGGGAAACGCGTCCGGATTCTTGAGCGCGCGCATCGCTACGTATTGCGCTGTCCAGTCACCTACGCCTTTAATCGATTTCAAGGCTTCACAGAACTGATCGGGATCCTGTGCGACATCGAATTGCAGGTCGCCATGCACCGCGGCCGCAGAGACTCGCCGGATGGTCTCGGCGCGGCTTCGCACCAGCCCGATGTTGCGGAGCCTTGCCCGCATCAGCCGTTGTGCCGTCGGAAATATGTGGCTCAATCCACCCTCGATAGTCGTGCCCGACAGATCCAGGCGCTCCCCGTATTTTTCGGCAATTCGCCCGGCAAGCGTTGTAGCCGCCTTGACAGAAATCTGCTGTCCCAGGATTGCGCGTATGGTAATTTCGAATCCATCCCAGGCGCCGGGTACCCTGACGCCCGGATTCCGTCGCAACATGGCCTTCAGTAACCGGTCTTTTCCCAGCGTGGATCGAATTTCGGAAATCGGTGCATCGAGATCGAAGACCTCCCGGGCTGTCTGTACTGTTTCGAACAACGCGTTGGTGTTGACGCAGTGCAATGAAAGCGACAGGTACCCATCCCGCCGATCCGGACAGATCTCAACCACCCCGTGATTATCGCTCAAGGTAACTGTTCGCCAGTAGGTATTACCGTTTACTGCCTCGACCCCCGGCGTCGCGCGCGCGGCAAAGAAATCCAGAAGCGCCGACCAGTTGAACGGTCGTCGATAGGGCAGACGGACCGTCAATGTGGCGGTTCGGCCTGATAATCCGGACTCCTCACCCACCCTCCGCAGTTCGCGCGGCGAGCGCCCGTATGTTTTCCTGAAGGTATCGTTGAAACGGCGAATACTGCCGTAACCGGCTTCTGACGACACACGACTCATCGGCAACATCGTCTCGTCAATTAAACGTTTTGCGAAATGCAGGCGCTGTGTATGTGCAACAGCCAGTGGCGATGCGCCGAGGTGCTTGCTGAACAGGCGGCGCAGATGCCGGCTGGTTACGCCCAGGCGGTCGGCCAGATTTTCAATGTTGCCGCCGTCGAGCGCGCCACTCGAAATCAGACGCAATCCCCGTCGAACTGTGGTCGAGGTGCCACTCCAGGCAGGGGTGCCTGGCGCACATTCGGGACGACATCTCAGGCACGGACGAAACCCAGCTTCGCCGGCGGCCGCGGCACTTGGAAAAAACCTTACGTTTTCGCTTTTCGGTGCGTTGGCCGGGCAGATCGGGCGGCAGTAAATACCGGTAGTCCTGACACCAACGTAAAACTGGCCATCGAACCTGGCATCCCTGGCAAGTCTGGCGCGTTCGTAGATAGCGCTCTGCAGCATTTGCTGGCCTCAATCAAGCTAAGCGCCAGTATACGCCGCAGTGGTGTCAAAAGTAGCCAGAATCGGACGTCTATTAATCAATACCGCCCATGCACATGTATTTGATTTCGAGGTAGTCGTCCAGACCATACTTCGAGCCCTCGCGGCCTTGCCCGGATTCCTTCACGCCGCCGAACGGGGCCATCTCGTTGGAGATAATGCCTTCATTGATGCCAACGATACCGTACTCGAGCGCTTCTCCAACACGCCAGATACGGCCTACATCCCGGGAATAGAAATAGCACGCCAGACCGACCTGCGTGTCGTTCGCCATCTGAATTGCCTCTTCTTCAGTTTTGAATTTGAACAACGGCGCAACCGGGCCAAAGATTTCCTCGCGGAACACGCGCATGTCATCACGGACCCCTGTCAGGATCGTTGGTTCGATGAAGCAACTCCCAAGATCCGAGCGCTGCCCGCCCGCGACGACATCGGCGCCCATCGCGACAGCATCATCGATGAACTCGAGCACATCATTCGCTGCACCCTCGTTGATCAGAGGGCCGATCGTCACGCCATCTTCCGCGCCGTTACCCATTTTCAGATCAGCGGCTGCTGCCATCAGTTTTTCGGTGAATTCGTCGTAAACGTTTTCTTGAATCAGGATACGATTCGCGCACACGCAAGTCTGGCCCGCGTTGCGAAATTTGCAAAGCATTGCGCCTGCTACAGCAGCATCGAGATCTGCGTCGTCAAAAACGATGAACGGCGCGTTGCCGCCCAGTTCCATCGACGTTCTCTTCACTGTGCCCGCACAGTCGGCCATCAGTTTTTTGCCAACCGGCGTTGAACCGGTAAAAGTCAGCTTTCGGACGATCGGGTTGGACGTCATTTCGCCGCCGATTTCCGAGGTCCTTCCAGCGACAATATTGATGACGCCGGGAGGTACGCCCGCCCGCTTCGCCAGTTCTACGAGAGCAAAAGCAGACAATGGAGTCGCGCTGGCCGCTTTGCACACCACCGTGCATCCGGCGGCAAGCGCCGGCGCGATTTTGCGGGTCAGCATCGCATTTGGAAAATTCCAGGGCGTTATGCAAGCGACGACGCCGATGGGTTGCTTGATTACGACGATGCGCTTGTCACTGGACGGCGCAGGAATCGTGTCGCCGTAGACACGCTTGCACTCCTCCGCAAACCACTCGATGTAGCTGGCGCCATAGGCGATCTCACCACGCGATTCAGCCAGCGGTTTACCCTGCTCCGCAGTCAGGATTTGTGCGAGGTCCTCCTGCGCGTCCATCATCAGGTTGAACCATTTGCGTAGTATGCCGGCGCGATCCTTAACGCTTCGTTTGCGCCAGATAATCATCGCAGCTGCGGCCGCTTCGATCGCGCGCCGCGTCTCAGCGGTTCCGCAACTGGCAACTTCGGCTATCGACTCGCCTGTTGCCGGATCCGTCACAGCGAAAGTTTCGCCACCATCGCCATGCACCCATTCACCGTTGATAAAGGCCTTTGTTTTTAGAAGGTTCTTGTCGGATAGCTGCATGCTTGCTCCATAGCTTCATTCGCTTCTTGGCAGCGCAGGGGCAAAAGAATAGAGACTTATATTTACCACATCAATCAAAATGAGAGGATTCTGGCAGTGTGACCTGGTTCACGATCTGTGGTGCCGCAGAGACCGCACGCTCGGAAGATGTGACACGCTCGGACGACCAGGTTTTCCACCTGCCACATACTGTTTATCCTGAGGAACGCTCAATGCAGAGGGATTTGCCATGTGGTTGCCTGCGCCGCTTTATGAAAGTCTGCCTTATAACTACATCCTGGGTGGAGTGCTTTTCCTTTCCGGGACTCTCTATACAGGTGTCACTGCCCCCGGAGCATCACTGTACATCGCCTGCGGCCTTATAAGCACTATTTTCGGCGTGGCTGTTTTCCTGCATCGCCAGGCATCACGGGCAGCGACAGAGCGGGCCGAGACCGCCGAAACCGGCTGACGAATATTTTTCTGAAAGGACTGGAAACATTAAAAAGGGCGCGTCGTGAGACGCGCCCTTTTTTGCACTCGTAAAGATTCGCCCCTAGAAGTTGTAGCGAAATGTCACACCATAAGTCCGCTGCTCGCCAAGGAATGCGCCAAAACCGTTATCGGATTGAAGCGGAATATCAAACGCAACCTGCGCAAACTCCTCGTCAAGCAGGTTATTAGCCCAGGCTTCCACCGACCAGGTGCCCTCGGCCTGGCCCAGGCCAATCCTTGCATTGACGAGCGTATAAGCAGGCTCGTCCTTCTCCGGATCGAGGTCTGATCCGGTGTTGATGTCATCCTGCCAGCGCGCGGTGCCGTTAATGAGCAACTCTAGGTTGTTGTTTAGCGGTTTGCGCCACGTCAGGCTGGCCGTCACCACGCTGCGCGGTGCATTTGTCAGTTGATGTCCGGACAATGCACTTACTTCCGGCAGCAGAGACGTGCCGGTACGGAAGCCGCGATCATTGGCTAGCTTATTGGAAACATCGGTCAGGTTATCGCCATAGTCGGCTTTTGCGTAAGCGACGCCCAGGAGCAGCTCGAGGTTCTCGGTCAGCCGTGCCTGCAGATCGACTTCGACGCCACTTGTCTCGACCTCTTCCACCGATTCAGGAATAAAACTGAATCCAGTGAAAGTATTGAGCTGAAAATTCTCGAACTGCTCGAGAAAGACAGCAACGTTCAAGATTGCGCGGCCGTTAAAGATGCTGCTTTTGAATCCCAACTCATACGCATCGACAGTCTCGGGCTTGAAGCGCGGGTCGAGGAAATTCAGCGGGTCCGCATTATCCCCGGTCAGGCTCAGAACGGTGCCTGCCCGATCAAGATTGATGCCGCCGGCTTTAAAGCCGCGACTGTAGGAGCCAAAAAACATGACGTCGTCATTAGGGTGAAAGCTAAGGCCAAGAGTTCCCGACACCTCGTCATCGTTCTGCTCGAGATCAAACTCGAAACCGGGGGAGGTAATCCCTAAGCAACCGAGAGAAGACAGCACGTCCTTCACGCGACGCAAATCGCCCGGCGCGGCTCCGATGTCGTCCAGTGTGAAGTTCGGCAACGCCTGGAATGCAGGCAGTACGGCGAGGCAGCCTGGGGAGTTGGCAGGATCGAGATTGAGATTGGAAGTGCCGCGTTTGTCTTCCTGGGTCCAGCGCAAGCCCAAAGTCAGATCCAGCCTGTCGGTCAACTCGAAGACATTGTGGGTAAATATGGCGAGCGATGAATTATCCGATTTAAATCGATCATTGATAGCACCGGTGCCGTCTGCCCAACCGGTGCCCGGCGCAACAGCGCCGCCACTCACTAGAGCGGCAAGTTCCGTGTAATTGCTGACGCCAAGACTGGGGCCAAAAATGGCGGCGACGAGCGGTCCCAGCCGTGCATTGATGAATGACTCGTATTGCGCGCCATGGATGACCGAACCGGTCAGGGAAATCGTCTCATCTTCGTAGAATGCGCCGATAATCCAGTTCAGCCGCCCATTTTCTCCAGCCAAACGGAACTCCTGAGTGAAATTCTCGAGTTCGTCTTTGCGGATATTGTCCAGGTAGTCGGCACCGGTGAAATCGATGTCCTGGTGTCGATCAGACGTGAAGTCTCTGAGTGCAGTAATGGACGTCAACTCGACGTCACCGAGTTGCCACGTCAACTCCGCCGACACGCCCCAGTCGTCAACATCCTGCTGCAAAGGCCGGCCGGCCGTTACCACCGCATTGCGTGCGAACGGATCAGGCGGTGACACCTGTCCGCCAGGTTCCAGGAGGTTGGTAATGATTGGGGCGGGAGCGCCTCCCAGGGGTCGCTCGTCCCAATGTACGGCATAGCAACAATCCTCGCTGGTGCTCCTGAAATCGGCAATGATACGCAGCTCGACGTCCTCGTTTGGCGTGAATAACACCTGCCCTTTCAAAATATTGCGATCGCGCGTGTTGATATCGTTGCCGGAGGTGAGGTCATCGAGCAAACCATCACGGCTGCCGATCAATCCACTAAGACGCACTGCGACCTTATCCTCGACGAGCGGTCCCCAGACGGATCCCCGCACATCGTAGGCATTGAAATTTCCGTACGTTGCCTCGACATAGCCGCCGGATTCGAATTGCGGTTTCGCCGTGATTATGCTGATTGCGCCGGCGGAGGTGTTGCGCCCGAACAGCGTCCCCTGTGGGCCACGCATGATCTCGATGCGTTCTACGTCCAGCAATTCTGCCAATGCGGCTCCGGGACGGGAACGATAAACGCCATCGATGAATACGCCGACGGCAGACTCAAACGCAGGATTATTCCCCTGTGTACCAACTCCCCTGATGCGGATAACCGTGCCCTGGGTTTCACTGTTGGTCGAGGACGCCTGCAATGAAGGGGCTAGCTGTGTCAGCTCTTTGATATCGTCGATCCCGGAGATTCTGAGCATGGTATCCGCAATCACGGTAATCGCGATCGGCACTTCCTGCACCGACTGCGACCGGCGCTGTGAGGTCACGATGATTTCCTCGATAACTAATTGGTCCTGGGCCTGTGCCTGTGGCGCGAGAAAAGACGCGCTCACGCTGGCCAAAAGTGTGCCCGCCAACAGAATAACTTGACGCAAAGTCAGGTTTTTCATTTTGCTACTCCCCCGGAGTTCTGCCTTTTTGAGGCTTGATGTCCGATTCAAGAAGACCAGCCAATACCTGAGAACAGCAATTCTTGATGTTATGCAGGCGCATCACGACACTTACTGACGGTTCCGCACCACCGTGCTATTGACACTGCGTCCAACAACTGACTGCATTGGCGCGGCATTAACTGATTACTGCTGTTAGGTTATTGAAGAGTATCATATTCCAGCCCGTATGGAACTGGATACAACCATTATCAAATCGGCAATTTTGCAGTAAAAAATGGCGCCGAAAACCCGTTTTTTTGGTGCCGGCACCAAGAGTCGAACTCGGGACCTACTGATTACAAATCAGTTGCTCTACCAACTGAGCTATGCCGGCTTTTCTAATACTATTCCGCTTTCCAAAACCTCTCGCACACTGATTCTACTGAGCATTCTGGGGACAGTTTACTTGATTGCTGAATCGGGCGATTCCGGGCGCGGTAAACTCTCTTGAAAATCAGACTTGGCAATTAAGTAAACTGTCCCCGAATTCAGTTTGATCTTGGGCAGGTCCCTTTTTCGCGCAGCAATACGCGCACTTCACCGTATTTCTCAATCATGGCGCCTGCGCCTCTGCCCGGCGGCAAACCGATATCAACGTAGAAAATCGTCGCATCCCGCGTTCGCGGGGTGATGTCCGCCGGTAGGCCAAGCGACTTCGCCTGCAACTCGATCTTCTCTGCGCGGCTCATTTCGCCGAAAAGACCCAATGAAATTTTGAATTGACCGCTCTCGTCATCCATCAGATAAGTGTCTGTGATGCCGCCCAGTTGAAGTTTTTGGATCATCGCAGCACCGATTTTGAGATTCGGTATGTTCCTGATCTGCACCCAGTTCCCAACGAAGATCTGTCCCTGTGTGCTGCGCAAGCTGGCCCGCATACCTTCGCTTCTGTAGGCGGCGACCGCGCCCTCTGCTTCAGCTTTCATCTTGAAGAAAATGCTGATGCAAGATCTGCCGACAACCGCAGCCAGGTCCGAAGGTTTTCCGGACCCCAGGACAGCGCCGACGCTCCTGGCAGCCTCTGCGACCCTGGTTTTTGAGACTGCCAGCGGAGGCCCGAGCTGGCTTTCGTCAACTACGTCCACGCCGGACTGGTCCGTTTCTGCGACGAAACGGTCCCACAAAAAATAAAGGACGTTTGCCAACACCAGGAGCATTAGGATATTTCTCATGTCTTGCTTTGCACCATGTGCGCCAGACCCTGCAGAACCAGATGCGGCCGATGCAGGACATTACAATCAAGCTGCTTTAGGATGCGCGACGCGTCTCCTCCGGTCAATACGATTTTGGGCCGCAGGCCAGCGGCACGCATGGTCTTCGCAGCCCGTTCGATTGCGCCGCAGGCAGCACCTAGTGTTCCGCTTTGTACTGCTTCGCCGGTATTCCTGGCAAACAATCCCATGCCGGAACCAGGATCCCTGGGGGTTCCTGAGGGCAATCCTATGTCGCTTGTTTCCCTGCTGAGCGCAGCGGCCATCAGCCTGGGCCCCGGGATAATCTGGCCGCCCAGATGCTGACCGGTATTATCCATCGCGTCAATCGTTACCGCCGTTCCTGCATCGACGACACAAACCGCGGAGCCGGTCTGTGCACGCGCGCCAACCAAAGCGACCCAGCGGTCGACGCCAAGGCGTCTTGGCTGACGGTAAGCGCTTTTGACGCCGTAGGCTTCTTTCTCGGATCGGGCAAAGTGAATGTCGGTGTCACAATGGATGCCGATTACGCCGGCAATACGGGTGGCGAACGCCCTGCCGGCAACATTACTCACCAATACGTAATCCACGTTTGCCGGCAGGCGGGTGGTGAGTGGCGCGAATCCCTGCCTCTTGAGTTTGTCACGATCGATACTGCCACTGCGCACGATTCGATCATTCTCCAGCACACCCCATTTCAAACGCGTGTTGCCAACGTCAAACAGCAACGCCCGGCGATCAGTCACTGAACGCCATCCGCTTGCCCGTTGAGGGTCACACTGCCTGTGGTGAATCGCCTCCATTCGCCTTTGGTTTTGAGGAGTAGCGCGCCGTCGCTGTCTATACCGTCGGCAACTCCCTCGACCAGCCCATCGAATGTTTCGAGCGTGATCTCAAGTCCGCGTAGCCAATCGTATCTCTGCCACATTGCATAGAACGGCGAGAATCCGTCGGCCTCGAAACGAACCATTGTGTCAAAGAGACACTCAATAAGTGCTGCCGAAATAACAGAACGGGAAGGCAATTCATCACAACAGGACGCCAGATCAACCGCCCGGCCGAGGCGACTCGTGACCCGGGATTCTGTGTCCGTGTTTTCGAGGTCTATGTTCAGGCCGATTCCGACGACAACGGTTACGCCCTGCGCATTCGCAGGCAGGACTTCTGACAACACGCCACCAAGTTTGCCACCCCGCGCAACGATGTCATTGGGCCATTTCACGCTTATACCGCGAATTCCGAAGCGTTCGAGTGCTTGCACGATACCGATGCCGACTGCGAGAGACAGGCTCGGAAAATTCTCCGGCATGCTGCTGAACGTGAATGCCATCGACATGCACAGTCCGGACGCCGGCGGTGAACACCAGCTGCGACCCATGCGGCCGCGGCCGGCAGTCTGGTGCTCAGTCAGTGCGACGCGATACCGGCCTGGTGACGGGCAAGGCTGATCGAGGAGAAAACTATTCGTAGATTCGATCTCGGCAAACACTTCGAGAATGTCGAGATGGGAGAGAGATTCTCCACTGATGGGCTCACGAATATTGTCAGCAGTCAGCAAACTCATTTCATTGCTTAGCGTTGTCTTCGAAACAGCATCAGACGTGCTTGCCTTGATTCAGTTCCATCACGCATGCGCTGAAGATTGGAGCGGTGACTGAAAATGATATACAGGGCCATGGCGACGCAATAAATAAAAAGTGGCTGATCCTCAGGAAGACGGGTTGCCGCAAGGTATGTCGGTGCGGCGGCTCCGGCAGCCATTGTCGCAAGGCCGACGTAACCGAATGACGTCAGGGTAATTGCCCAGACAAGGAGAACCGGGAGTATCAGATCGGGTGACAAAACAGCGAGAGTACCAGCCAGCGTTGCGGCGCCCTTGCCACCACGAAAGCTATACCACATTGGCCAGACATGACCGATAACTGCGGCAGCAGCACAACACATCGTTAGCCAGTCTCGCGAAAGCGCGGGATCGGTAGCAATAAATGGCAAGTCGAGCGCAGGCACGACCCCGGCGCCCAGCACGCCTTTGCCGATATCGATGATTAAAACCCCGAGTGCGAAAATCCAGCCCTGGGTGCGCAGTGCGTTGGTTCCGCCGGCGTTGCCGCTGCCCATGGTCCGGATATCCACACCACCCCGAAGCCGGCCGACAAGCATCGACCCCATCACCGAGCCAATAAAGTAACTGAGCAGAAACTTGACGCTGAGTTCTAACATCTACCGAAACGGGCAATTTTGTACCAGACGGAAGGGCATTGTAGCATCAGCCTACCAATGCATTGGGCGACCAGATAATGCAAAACCGCCCCATTCCGCTTTTTATCAATCCGGCCGCCGGCAGGGGACGCGCCGCCCGGCGTGCTGAGCCGATCTGCCGCTTGCTGGCCGACAGCGGCGTTGCCTATGAAGAGATCCGCAGCGCTGCTGCAGGCGATATTGAATGCAAGGTTTTTGCGGCTGCATCCGCAGGTGCGGATCGAATAATTGTTGCCGGCGGCGACGGTAGTGTTCACGAGGCAGTTAACGGAATACTGCGATCCGCCTCGCAAACTGCACTCGGTGTGATTCCACTCGGTACCGGTAACGACTTCGCCAAAGCCTGTTCAATACCATTGCACTGGGAAGATGCAACCAGGTTGCTCGCTGAGCGGATCCGCAGTGACGTGCCGTTGCGCTACATAGATGCCGGCCGCATGAATGATCGGTACTTTGCCAACGGGGCCGGCATTGGCTTTGATGCAAAAATCAATCGCATTGCACGCGATATTCGTCTGCCACTTGGCGATCTGGTTTACCTCGTTGCGGTGTTCCGGGGTGTCTGGGACGGAGTAATTACTCCGGGCGTACGGATGCGCTACGACTCAACCAAGTACGACGGTCCCGTTACCCTCGTAGAGGTTTGTAACGGCGCCTCCATCGGTGGCATGTTTCAGATTGCGCCGATGGCGAGGAATGATGACGGGTTTCTCGATCTGGTCTTTATTCAGCCCGTAGGGCGGCTGCGTATTTTTTCGTTGCTGCCACAATTGATCAAGGGTAGTCATATCAGCGCACCCGAAGTGACGTGTGCGAGAGTTCATTCGGTCAGCTTGATTGCAGAGGGACCAGTGCCGTCGCACCTGGATGGCGAAATCCAGCCACTGCAAACAGAATTTCAGATCGAGATACTGAAGCACTCACTGGCACTGCTGTGAGGGCATCGAATCGCCCGCTGGGGCGGGCTCCTACGACACTCCGTCATATATTGGAATCGCCCGTTAACCAGGCCGTGCGTAATTTCTCTGTCCCGGCGTCGGGATCGCTTTCCAGTTCGAGATAACAGGTGTCTTCGGGTGGCGCGCCAAGCCTGACCGTAAATGTGATCAAATGTTCGTCCCGGAATACCGAAATGATTACGGCGTCACCAACGTGATGTTCTCGTAATCGGGAATCCAGGGTTGAAGCGTTGAGCTTTAAATCGTCGAGGGCAACAGCGACATCTCCTGGTGCGATGCCGCCTTTTTCTGCGGGGCTCCCCGAGTGCACCACGCTGAATTTGCTGACGCCTGCGCGCTCAACGAGTTTGGCACCAATCCAGGGAGGCGGCCTGGCATCTTCTGCCGAAGGCCTGCCACCGACATCCTTACTGTCATCGGCCGGGCGCATATGAAGATTGACGCCGACTTCCCTGAGCAGTCCCTGCAACGGGAGATCGGTCGTACCTCGTACAAATCGCTCGAAGAAATCGGCGAGCTCCAATCCTGAAACGGCGCGCGCGACAGTCTCCAGTCCGCGCTCGGGCATACCTTCCGTTGCTTCACCGTAGCGCGACCAGCATTCCCGCATGACATCGTCCAGCGTGCACTTGCCATCCGACTCTTTCCGCAGGGTCAGGTCCAGTGCGAGGGCAATCAGGGAACCCTTCGTGTAATAGCTGACGATCGCGTTGCTTGAATTGGCGTCCTGCCGGTAAAAGCGGGTCCAGGTATCAAAGCTCGATTCCTCGATGGTCTGCCTGAACCTTCCTCGCGTTTGCGTGAGCCGGGTGATCGATCGTGCGATGTGTTCAAGATAACTTTTCTCGCTTATCAATCCGGAGCGAAGCAGCACCAGGTGATCGTAGTAAGACGTAATACCCTCAAAAACCCAAAGAAGACCGGTGTGTATTTCGGCGCGCAGATCGTAAGGAGTAAATTTTTCCGGCCTCATGCGTTTTACATTCCATAGATGAAAGTACTCGTGGCTGCACAGGGTGAGAAACTTCCGATACTTCCGACTAATGCCGGACTCGCCGCGCTTGGGCAGGTTAGCCCTGCTGCACGCAAGACTGCATGACCATCGGTGTTCGAGCCCACCGTATGCGTCTTGCTGCACGTACAGGAGGAACACATAACGATCAAAATTCTTTGGCGTTCCCAATAGCTTTAGCTGGTAGGTGCAAATTGTCGAGAGGTCGTGACAAATTCGAGCCATGTCGAAGTGCACGTGGCCGCGAACGGCAATTACATGCGGAATGCCACCGGCTTCGAACTCGCCGATCTGGATATCGCCCATTTCGACCGGGTGGTCGATCAGCTCGGCGTAATCCTCTGCAGAAAAAGTACCGAACCCGTATTGCTCGGCTTTAACAACCTGCATCGAGGTCGCCACACGCCACTCGCTGCCCGCTGCGCCGGCGGGCGGCCGGATTTCAAGCTCGCAGACATGGTCTTCCTGTCCGACTACCGCAGGAAAAACACAGGCACCATCAAAGAATCCGTGGGTCGTATCAAGATGAGCACCCCTGACGTTGAGGTCATAGGCATGAATCTCGGCAGTCAGCGTAATGGCTGAGTCGCAGGCATCCGCCTGCCAGCTGCTCTTGTCGATTTTCGTCAGGCCGATCTCTTGCCCGTCCACGTCCGCCCGAATCGAAACGAAGTGCCGGGCAAGATCACGAATCATGTAGCTTCCCGGTACCCAAGCGGGGATCGTGAAAATCTGTCCCGACGGGTTCGGCCTGGCAACAGTCACTGTTATTTCAAATAGGTGCGCACCTGGATCTTTCGGCGTAATGCAATATTGATGAGGCGTGGACATTCTGCATATTCTCGTCAGCCACCTTTTTCTGGTTACTGCACTAGCGGTTCCTTAAGCTTCAGTGTCAGGCACTTTGCCGACCCACCGGCTTTGAGGAACTCGGACAGCCCAGCTTCCAGCACCTTGAAACCAGCCAGCATCAACCTGGCTTTCAGCGGGTCCGATGCCGCGTTCAATATTACCGTATCGCCAACATTGACCGCATTGCAGGCGAAATTTCCGGCATCCAGGGTATCGACAATGATCCTTTTGTGCGGTGGGATCCGGGACTCAATTGCAATTCGGGAATCGAAATCGAATGCCGGCGGATGATACATCAGGAACCCGTCTGTCAGCGGACAAAAGCAGGTATCGATGTGATAGAAACGCGAGTCGGTCAGCTTAATGGAAACCAGTTCAACGTCGAAGAACTTCTGAATCTCGGCGTGTGCCTCGATTTCCGTGCGATAGCCATAGCCTACCCATAACCACGGGCCGCCCCTGTCAAACAGGCAATCGCCCGCTCCTTCGAAGCCGATTTTTTCATCCAGATTCAGTAGCTCGAAACCGTTGTCACGAAACCATTTCTTGTAATGCACCTCTTCCGGCCGCCGCTCATGCGGCATGAAATGACTGGCGATCGCCTTGTTACCGTAGACAGCACCGGCGTTAGCCGTGAAAACCAGGTCCGGCAAACCGGGTTGCGGCTCGATTTCGGCTATCTCCGCGTATTCCCCGATCGTGTCCCGTAATGACTGCCACTGCGTTTTGGCCAACTCGATATCCAGTGAACTCTCTTGCCCGGCCATCCATGGATTAATGACGTATTCGACCGTGAAGAAATCCGGTCGGCACATGAGAATTTTGTCGCGCGTGTTACCCATGCAGTGAACTCCAGAGAAATTGCAGGATCGTTTTTATTCTTTAACTTACAGAAGATAACAAAAAAGGCTCTACGCGGATTCGTGTGGGTTGATATTGACATTTCCGGGTAGCAAAAATTAACCTGCCACCACTGCTGTCCCATAAACTCTGGTAGCGATGCCGTCGAGTGAGGTGGCAGCCTGAGGTTCAGGTTACTTTCGGTCCTCAGAGACATGATTTTGACGATGGTTTCTGAAAGCGTTCTCCCGCAGCGGGTGCATTATGCGCAATCGCGGCTGGAAGCCGCTCCTACGTTACCATTGGCAGGATCGTAGGAGCGGCTTCCAGCCGCGAATAGCAAACTTCATGGTAAGACATCGCATCGTTTTGACGCCGGTCACAATTTTATCGGACCGCAGTGACCTGACACCTTTTCCCCAAGCCACAAAGCCGGCCAACGTAAACAGA
>SMVA01371849.1_pt1 | contig 14986 bp, 15 predicted proteins | sample 2456451 | NCBI WGS metagenome assembly SMVA01 (sample SAMN11095933, study PRJNA526329) | marine sediment metagenome | biome: Marine sediment; feature: Surficial sediment; material: Deep marine sediment; isolation source: Hadal surficial sediment | place: Pacific Ocean | collected 2014-05 | depth...
AACGAGTGCGGTTAGCCATCACAAAATCGAGCGCCTGAATCAGGTGGCGCGGGTGGTAGTTGTGCACACCCTTGAGCGTAATCAGCTTTTTGAGTAGTTCGTTACCGTCTAGCTGAAAGGTATCGCTTGGATTCACCAGGCCGGCAATCACATCGGTCCCGCCGGTGCATAGCATGTGAATGCCGGTCGGCACAACCGAGGCCAGTCCACAGACTTCCAGTACTACATCGGCGCCATCGGGTGGCCACAGCCGGTGAACATTGCTCACTAATTCGTCCTCATCCATGGAGGTGACGTCCAGGGTTTCGTCCGCGCCGAATGACTTTGCCATCTGCAGACGTGCCGGCACGGCGTCGAGGCCGATTACCCGCCTCGCGCCGCGCGCTTTGGCGATGGCACAGCCGTATAAACCCAGTAATCCCAATCCCTGTACCACGACACTGTCTCCCATTTCGATACCGGCTGCTTCGACCACGGATATCATGGTGGCAACACCACAATTCAACGGCGTCGCTTCTTCATCGGAAAGCTCGTCCGGCAGTTTGAGAATGCCGGTTCCCGGCATAATGTAACAGTAGTCCGCAAAACCACCGAGAAAGTGGGGGTCTTCTTCGACCAGGTCATGGCCGTACTTGCGCAGGCCGGGCGACTTCTGCGGCATGTTCTTGATGTCGCGTTGATACGATTCGCCTTGATGGAAGTATTCAGTCCAGGTCACGCGATCGCCGACCCGTAACGGATCGCCGCGCATGTCGTTGTTAATATCGCTGCCAATTTGTTCGACAATACCGATAATTTCGTGGCCTAAAATCCCGGGGCAGGGGTTTGGACGATGGCCTTGATAGGAATGGATGTCAGAGCGGCAAATGGTCGCCATGGTAATTCGGGCCAGAACTTCACCCGGGTTGACGTCTCGAACCTGATACTCACGGATCTTGAAAGGCTCGTTAGGGGCCTCGTAGACGGCTGCGCGGCCTGTTTTTTTCACGGGTAAGTTATCTGTGGCATTATTCGTGGAATTATTCATCATTTCATCTTCATCGCTTTGTTTCGGGCCCAGGCAGATACGGTTTCGGAGATCATCACCAAAATCAGGATAGAGATTAAAATCGCGGCGACGCGCTCCGTCTCTATTTGCATGACATTGCGTTTCAGATACCAGCCCATACCGCCAGCCCCGAAAAAGCCGACAACCGTGGCTGCACGAAACGCCACGTCCCAGGTGTAAATAGCGATACCCGTGAAGGCGACGCGAATTTGTGGAAAGACCCCGAATATCATGGTCTGGAACAGGTTGGCCCCGGTTGATCGAATGGCATCAACCGGGCCCATATCGATGGCTTCAATTTCTTCGGCAAGCAACTTGCCCGCAAAGCCCGTACAAAAGAAAGTCAGCGCCAGCACACCGGCCAACATGCCGAAACCGAGTATGCTGACGAACAGGATCGCCCAGATCATTTCATGCACCGCCCGACAACCCATAGTGATTAATCTGGCGATGGGATAAACAAAGCGCCGTGACGGGGTCATGTTATAGGATGCAAACCAGCCGAGCGGCACAGTCATCGCTAAACCGAACAGGGCGCCCAGGTAGGCCATTTGTATGGTTTCAACCACATATTCGAAATACTCGGCATCTATGATGTATTCGATGTCAGGCGGGTAATAGCGATTGGCGATGGTATCGCCCATACGCCCGAACATGCCCAACAGGCGGTCTAACGGAATGTTTAAATACTCGATGCTATAAACGAGAAATACGAAGGCGCTGAGCCAGGCGCCATAGCGAATTAAGCTGCCAGGAAATTTATATCGACTCCAGGCGATTGGAACCGTATTTGATGTATCTTTCGATAACATTTTCTAGTCCCTCTATATGAGCGAACGACGGATCCGGTGCGACACGACCTCACCGATCACGATCAGACCAAAAACCGCGATGATGACCGTCATCACGCCGTGATAATTAAAGGTGTTCATTTGCCGGAAAAAGACGAGACCCAGACCACCGGCTCCAACCAGACCGAGTATGGCCGAACGACGGATGTTGATCTCCCATTCGAAAATAATCACGCCGATTACCTGGGGCCATATCTGCGGTAATATCGCGTACAGGAGAATTTGAAAGTTACTGCCGCCGACAGAGCGGATCGCTTCTACCGGGCCGGGATCGATGTCTTCTATGGCCTCGGCGGACATTTTGGCGATGAAGCCAACCGAGCGAACCGCTAGCGCAAATATTCCGGGCAATGCACCGAGGCCAACTACCGCGACAAAAAACAAAGCCCAGACAATCTCGTGGATAGACCGGCTTATGGTCATCATCATTCGGGCTATCGGATAGGTAATCGGTTTAAACGGGGTAATATTTTTCGCGCCAAACCAGGCTGCAGGAATGCAGATAATAACGCCGAGCAGTGTGCCAAGGCAGGCGATCATGAAAGTCTCGATGGTCGGCACGAGCAAGTCTTTAAACAGCGCATAGTCGATTCCGAAAAATCGATTGGCGGATTCCAGTACCTGAGCCACGCTCCCCATGCGTTCCCAGTCGGTATCCTCGATGATGGTGACCTGAATACTCCAGACGACCAATGCGCCAAGAACGAGGTATACACAGCCCTGAAAATATCGACTTTTACGCCGCCGCTCCAATATGATGTCTGAGGTTATGCGTGGCGCGATTGCATCGTCGTCGTGCATGTCGCTCACAATACTTCCATGGCGTAGATATCGTCGAGTTTTTCCTTGTTCATTTCTTCGGTCGGGCCGTAAAACTTCATATAGCCATCCTGCAAGCCGATGATTTTGTTGCAAAACTCCATCGCTAATTGAACGTCGTGAATATTGCATAAACAAGGAACTTTCAGTTCGGTTGCCATCTGCTTGATCAAGCCCATGATTTCGCGCGAGATCTTGGGGTCGAGCGCGGAAGTTGGCTCGTCCAGCAGGAGCATTTTCGGATTCTGCATCAGCGCGCGGGCGATACCTACCCGTTGACGTTGTCCACCTGACAGTTCGTCGGCGCGTTTGTCGACAAATTCAATAAGCCCGACTCGGTCTAAAAGCTGTAAGCCATGATCGATATCCTTACGCGGGAAAGCACGAAACAGCGTGCGCAAATTACTCGTGTAACCCAGCCGTCCGGACAGCACATTGTCCATCACACTCATGCGCTCGATTAAATTGAACTCCTGGAAAATGACGCCGATGTCGCGTCTTAAAGTTCGTAGTTCTCGTTTGGGCAGTTTGGTGACGTTGCGACCGTCAAATATGATCTCGCCTTTGCTTGGCTCAACCAGCCGATTAATGCAACGAATCAAGGTTGATTTGCCTGCGCCGCTGGGGCCGATGATGGCGAAAAAGTCGTCGTCTTCGACCGTGAAGGAGATATCTTTCAAAATCTCCGGGCCGGTAACGCTATAGCTGGCATGCAGGTTGGATATTTCAAGAATCGCCATTTTCGTACCTCGCCGTATTTTGCCGGACAGAAAACGCCGACGACAAACTCATGAAGGAGATCGACCAGGAGCCTGATAACTATGGTTAACAGAACTCCCGGTCGTCAGCGCAACTGCAGATTAACCTTTTTGCTTTTTACGCTCGTCTTTCGCCTTCTTCAGATCGCGGATGATGTCGTAGTCCGACGATTGCATACGCACGAAAGTATTTGATTTCACGTTGTCGAGAAATTTTTGTGCGGAGGGGTCGTCCTTGAGGCCCAGGAAGGTCTCGACAATTTGAGCTTTTATGTCGTCACAAAGCGTGTTGCGATATACGAATGGATCCTGCGGAATAGGATCTGATTGCCAAAGGATATTGATGGCATCGAGGGATGCCTCGCCTTTATCGACCACGTTATCAAACCGGTGAGAGGCGACAAAAGCGGCATCGACTTTTCCTGTCATGACGGCAACGGTGGAAAGTTCATGGCTGCCTGTATAGGCGACCTTGCCGAAGTATTTTTCAAGCGTGGTGCCAATTTCCTTCGAAAACACGACTCGCGGCATCAAATTACCCGAGGTACTTCCCGGGTCGGTGAGGCCCAGCGTCGAACCCCTAAGGGATTCAATAGTGGTGAATTTACTGCCTTTTTTGGAAATTAAAACGCCGCGATAACCCGGGCCCTCTTCCTGCAAATAACCGGGCTTTTTGGCATAGGTGGCAAAAACCTCGATGGATGGATCTTTTGAATTGGCGATGACATAGGTATAGGGGCCAAGCACTGCAACATCGACAAATTTACTGAGCAAGCCTTCGACCACCGAGGCATATGAGGTTGGCATGAAGAACTGGATTTTCTTGCCGGTTAGTCTAGCCATGCGATCCGTAACGGGTTTATAGAGTTGTAATTCCGCAACCGATTCTTCTGTAGGAATCATCGCGAATGTCAATTCATCCGGGTTTTCGCACTCTGCGGCTGCCATAGCGGATTGCGAGCTGGCGAGTGTAAATGAAAATGACAGGATTGCCGCGCCAGCCATCGAGGCGGTTCGCTTTAACCACAGGGGCTGCCGATCTTGTCGGGGTTTGATTTTTGCTTTCATTAAATTCCTCCAATGATGGATTTTAAGTCTCTGGTTTGACTAAATGATTAGGATAGAAGGTATCTTTATGACCCCTACCAAATCTACTCAGCCTCTTTTTAGGATTGTTATGATTGAGCGAAAATATAATTGCATGCGGCTTACTATTGATCAAATGCAAAATATCGATAGAATCCATTGATTAAATAAATAGTGGAATGGGATAGTAAATGCTTTTTACACAGCTCAGAGCCTTTCACAATGTCGCTGCAGAAGGTGGATTTACCGCAGCCGCGAAAATACTAAATGTCGGCCAACCAACATTGACCAGCCACGTAAAGACCCTCGAAAGCAATTTTGATGTCGAGTTATTTCAACCCAGAGGGCGAGGTGTCGTGCTCACGGAGACCGGTCGAGAACTGTTCCAGTTGACCCGCAGGATCATGAATCTGGAAGGCGAGGCGAAGAACCTCCTGCACGCGTTTGGTGGATTTAATGCAGGCGTGCTGCATGTCGGTGCGGTTGGCCCCTATCATGCGACCGAGATGCTGAGTGCATTTAGTGAACGCTACCCGAACATCGAACTGTCCGTCGCAATCGGTAATTCGCGCGAGATGGTTGACCTGCTGTTGGATTATTCGGTAGACGTGGCGGTATTGGCGCATGTCGAGGATGATCCGCGGATATATGCCATGCCCTATAGTCGGCATCCGGTCGTTGTATTGGTTCATAAATCCCATCCGCTTGCCAGTCGCAGTCGAATCAAGATCGGCGAACTGGAGGGTCAGCGCATGGTGTTGCGAGAAAAGGGTTCGACCACAAGACTCGCCTTTGAAGCGGCGCTGGAACGGGCAAAGGTATCGGTCTCTCAGGTGATGGAGATTGGTAGCCGGGAGGCGGTGTGGTTGGCGGTAGCACGGGGCATCGGGATTAGCGTGGTTTCCGATATCGAATTTATTCCGCACCCGGAAATTCACATGGTGGAGATATCCGATGCAGAAATATTCACCACCGCTCATGTCAATAGCCTCAAGGAGCGAAAAGATTCACGCCTTGTTAGCGCTTTTTTCCAGGTCGCCACTGAATTAAAAGCGATACGCGACGACGCGGTAAAGTTATAAACTAAGGGGCTTGTTTACTAGAAACCTGCACCCATCCAGCCAGGAGGAGAAATGGCAAACCTGTTAGATACCAGCTTACGCCAGGTCGTCAGCACCGCGAACGAGGAATACAAACCCTACGACCGTTACGGTGACCCCGTCGATGGATCGTCCTGGATACCGTTGAGCGGTGAACGACTCAACGGGGACTTCGAATGCTTCCTGTTACGCATGGACGCCGGGGCGCAGTCGAAACCGCACCAACATACCGGCATCGAGGAATTCCTGGTACTGGAAGGGGAACTGGTCGATTGCGATGGATGCCGCTATCGCCGGGGTGACTTCGTGCGCCTGTTGCCAGGGTCGAAGCACAGTTCCCACTCGCCAGGCGGCTGCACCCTGCTGGTTATGCTGCGCGGCAACAACCGCCCTCTGCGACCCGATGAGTTGAAACTCACTGGCCTGTAGCCGTTCCCCTGTCAGATGCCGAGATACGCCTTGCGCACGTGTGGGTTGTCCATCAGGCTGCCTGCCTCACCCTCCAGGGCAACACTGCCGGTCTCCAGCACATAACCATGACGCGCCAGTTGCAATGCGAGTTCAGCATTTTGTTCGACCAGGATGATCGAGGCTCCCGCCTCGTTGATTTCGACCAGGATGCGGGCGATTTCCTGAACGATGACCGGCGCCAGCCCGAGCGAGGGCTCGTCGAGCAATAGCAGGCGCGGGCGCGACATCAGCGCGCGCGCGATGGCCAGCATTTGCTGTTCGCCACCGCTCATGGTGCGCGCGATCTGGTCCTTGCGTTCGCGTAACTGCGGGAAACGTTCGAAGTTCTGTTCCAGGTCTGCCTTGATGGCATCGCGGTCGCTGCGCGTGAAAGCGCCCAGTAGCAGGTTTTCGGTTACGCTCAAATCCTTGAAAACCCGGCGGCCCTCGGGAACATGCGCGATGCCGAGCCTTACGATCCTGTCGGCGGACAGATTCTCGATCGGCTGACCGTCGAATATGATCGTCCCGGAACTGGGATGATTGAGGCCGGAAATGGTGCGCAGCGTGGTGCTTTTTCCCGCGCCATTCGAGCCGATGATGGTGACAAAATCGGCCTCCTCGACTTCGAGCGAGATACCCCGCACCGCGGCAATCGGCCCATAGTGCACATGAATGTCGTTTACCTGCAGCAACATGCCTAGGCCCCACCCAGATAGGCTTCGATAACCCGCTCGTCGTTGCGGATTTCGTCGGGTGTTCCCTCGGCCAGTAACTTGCCGAAATTGAGCACCGTCAGATAGTTGCATAAACCCATGACCGCTTTCATATCGTGCTCGACCAGCACAATGGTAATTCCCGATTCACGCACCTTGCGCGTCAACTCCATCATGTGATTGGTTTCCTCGGCATTCATGCCGGCAAAGGGTTCGTCCAGCAACATCAAATTTGGTTCAGATACCAGTGCGATAGCCAGTGCAAGCGCGCGTTGTGATCCCAGGGGCAGTTCAGAGGCAAGTTGATCCTTGCGTTCGGTCAAGCCCATAAAATCGAGTACTTCCATGACCTTATCGGCGGCGATTTGCTGTTTCAGCCGGTCCAGCCCCAACACGGCGGAAAAAATGTTGGATCTGCTTTTGATATGCGAACCAATCAGGGCATTCTCGAATACACTCAATTCCTGGAACAGCGTGGTCTCCTGGAAGGTACGAACGATACCCATCTCTGCGATTGTATGCGGCTTCTTGCCCTCGATTTTTATTCCCTTGTAGACGATACTGCCGTTTGTCGGTTCATAAAAACCGGCGATATTCTTGAACATGGTACTTTTGCCGGCCCCGTTGGGCCCGATCAAACCCCGTATTTCTCCTTCTTCGACCTGGAAGCTGACATCATCCAGTGCGGTCAAGCCGCCAAATTGCATGGTTACGTTGTTAATGGTCAAAATAGGCATGGGCGTCTTCTATTACCCTGCTATCGGTCGGATAACGGTGGCTTGTTCGACGAGGAAGCAGAACCGAGCCAGGCCTTGAGTTTACCCGCAACACTTTCCAGGCCGAGCGGCAGGAACAGGATCGATAAAATCAGCATGACCCCGTAGATCGCCGGCCGTATAATCTCGAAGCTTCTGATGGACTCATCAAAAATGGTCAGCACCACCACGCCGATAATGGGGCCATAAAACTTGTTGTATCCCCCGACAATTACCCAGATCAGAATAAATACCATGAAGCCGATGGTGAACTGGTTTGGCGTCACGCTGCCAAGGTAGTGGACTTTCAAACCGCCGGCGATACCGACGAAGAACGACCCCATGATAAACGCCATGGCTCGATAGCGCCAGGCGTCAACACCCACGGATTCCGCCAGTGGCGCCTTCCAGTGAATAGCGTGTAACGTCAGTCCAATGCTTGATTTTTCGATACGATAAAGGATAACCAGGCAAAACGAAACCACACACAGGGTAAAGTAAAAGTATGGAATCGGGTCGATGAAATCGATACCCCAAACGACCGGCGCTTCGACACCTCTCAAGCCACTGGTGCCGCCGAACACACCCACAAATTCCACCCAAGTCAGGCGAATCGCTTCACCCGCGGCGAAGGAGCCGATGAGGAAATAAAACTGCGTCATCCTCAGTAAAGGAAAACACAGCAATGCCGCAACCAGACCCGCGACGGCGCCAGCCAGAGGCAGGGTGAACCAGATCGCCAGATCGAAATAATTGACCGACAGGGCCACGGTATAAGCCCCGACTCCCATCATCACGGCATGTATCAATGACCACTCGCCGGTTAAGGTAACCAGTCGATAGCTACACACGGCCAGCGCATTGATGGTGAGAAAAATCAGCAAATCCTGGTGGTGGAAGCTCAGAAAATGGGGCGTAATCAGCAAGGCGATCAATGCAATCGCGCTAATCACCATTTTCTGTACAGTGAACCCGCTTTTGCTACTCACTGATTTTCACTCCCATCAAGCCCGTTGGCTTGACGATTAGAACCAGAACCATCAGTACCAGGCCGCTTATGGTGGCGATGGTCCCGCCGATATAAACCGTTATCATGGTATGAAACATGGCATACAACACGCTGGCGAGGACAGCACCAGACAAGCTGCCAACTCCGCCGACGATGGTTACTATGAAAGCCGTGATGATGACGTTATGCCCCATGTGGGGATTGATATTGGTCAGTGGCGCAATCAGGCCGCCGGCCAACCCGGCCAATGCGGTACCAACACCGATCGCAATCATGGAAATCCTGTTGGTGTTAATGCCCTGTAATTCAGCCGCCTCCCGGTCCATCGCCACGGCGCGCAATGCCCAGCCGAACTTGGTGCGTACCAGGAAGAACCACAGAGAACCCAATGCGGCGACAGAAACGAAAAGACTAAACACCCTTTGGTAGGGTATGCGTAGGAAATCGAACATTACCAGGGTGCCCTGGTAGGGTGGCGCTACCTGTTTCGATGGCCCGTCGCCACCAATCAGTGCGGCAACAACCTGCAGAATAAACAATACCCCGATCGAGCAGATCAACCCCCCCAACGGGTCCGAGCGCGTGGGTCGAAACAGTATTCGTTCCATCACCAGTCCGATCGCGGCAACCAGCATAATCGCAACGGCGATAGCCGGGATGTAGGCGAGACCAGCCTGCGCATGCAGCACCCAGATGGTGAAGGCACCCACCATGACCAGTTCACCATGGGCAAAATTAACCACCCCCATGACGCCAAATATGAGTACCAGTCCGACCGCGAACAAGGCGAAAAATCCGCCCTGGACGAGTCCGTTTATAATTGATTGGAGAAACAGCTCCATCTTAAATGTCCTACGACTAAATCTACAGTTATATGGTGCCTGGCCACTATATCGTATCGGCCAACACCGGGTTGTTAAAAACAACCGCCGGGAAAAGTAACTCGACTCTGTGTCGAAATGTACAACCGCGGTACGGCCGCCAATTCAGGCGGGCAGCAGGATAAAACTCGTTACAGAATGCCGGCTTGCCGGTAGCGTGTATGGGTTTGCGAGTTCGACCGGCGGAACATTTCAGACAGACTATCTGGCCGCGGAATCCCGGTCGTTTCCGCTGCGGGGTGAGTGAACCATCACCTTACTCACCCATCCCACAGCGGAAAATCATCTAGACCCGGCCAGCAGGCCCCGAGGCCCTGACCTGACGCTGCGGTTAACTGACCGTCCGCAGGCCGTGGGACTTCATGTACTTGATCAGCACATCGGTATGCTTGTCCAGCCAGTCAGAAACGCTAGCGAACTCCTTGATGCGCGTTTTGCCACCCTCGATGACCACAACCGGCCAGCGACCAATCACGATATTGTCACGACCCCACAGTTCCTTGCCCCACCATTTACCGCCACCGAACACAAATTCAGGATTCGGATTACTAATCAGGGCTTTCAGTACCCTGGTTGGATCGGTACTGCCCGCGGCTTTTGCGCCTCCCAACCAGCTCAACATAATGGCCGGGTATTCCCAGGATACCGCGGACCAGTCGTTCGGGTGCCGCTTTCTGAATTCGGCATCGAAGCCTGCCGGATCCGGGAAATTGATACCTTTTTCGGTCAATTTGGGATCGTCGAAAGAAGGAAACTGGTGAATCGTGCCATTAACAAACTCTTCGTTAGTCTTGGCAATAACTTCTTCGTGGTAATCCAGTGTGGTGCTGATAACCTTGCCCTTGTAGCCCTGGTGATAGAGCTGTTCCATCAATGGCGTGGTGTAAAAGCTGGTTGCCATACAGAAGATATCGGGTTTCCTGGCCAACACGGAACTGACGATCGGCGCAAAATCGGTCACGTCAAAGCCGTGTAAATTCATATCCACGACTTCGATGCCGGCGACTTCGAATGCAGCCTGGTAAGTAGCGGCTGCCTGCAAGCCATATTCCACATCATTATTGGTAACGATTACCGCTTTTTTAGCATCGGGAAAATTTTTGGCTAACCATTCAACACCCGTGACAACATACAGCGGGTGGGATTCGCAGGTTGCAACCAAATGTTCCGTATCAGGGGTGACGTCGCTGGACAGCAAGGTCGTGGTGAAAACTTTTTTGCGTTCCCCCCACGGCATTACCGCTCCGACGGTCGCACCGCCAAGCATCATCACCATTTTGACTTCGTCTTCCGCTACCATCTTCTTGTAACCCTGAACGGCTTTTTCAATATCGTAGCCGTGGTCATAAGAGACAATTTCGATCATGTAGTTGTCGCCGCCAATCTCGACACCGCCCGCGGCGTTGATATTATCGACGACGATCTGGCAACCATAGAGTCCGGGCAGACCCCAGGGCGCGTAGTCGCCGGTCATCGGTATGTTCATGCCGACCTTGACGATTTTATTCGATGCGGAAAAAGTAAGTGGTGAAAAACCTGAACTGGCAACAAGTGTGCCGGCTACGGTTGCCTGGACAAATTTTCTTCTTGTGATTCCCATAATAACTCCTCAATTATATTTGTAAGTAAACCCGCCGGCACTCGCAGGGTGTTTCCCCGTACCAACCCGGCAAGTTACAGCTAAATTCCGGGAATGCCTTAACGAGATGGTCGAATCGACTCAATGCTCCCGAAGTTTTTTAATGCCTGTCAAGGCTAGCCCGCATTTCACACCAGGATGACTGGCCCTGACAAATACTATCCCGAAGCACAACGAAATGTATATACGGGATTTCCACAACTAGCCCGTATTTCTCACCACCGTTCGTAGCGAGGCCGCAGTAGAAGGGTGGTGAGAAATGCGGGCTAATTGTTAGCGGATCATGTAAACCTTACGGATGGTTTCCTCTACCCGGCAGGTGCCCTTCCAGTCTTTGGGAAAGAACGCGACCGTATCCGCTACGATTTCAATGACATCGCCGGATTCATGGGTATAGGTACAGCGTCCCTGCAGAAAATGACAGAACTCATCCGCCGTCACATGGCAGTTCCAGTATCCCGGCGTACAGATCCAGACTCCGGTCTCCGACTCGCCGTTGTCGGCCTGATGCAGGATAACGCCCGAGGTATGCGACTCGCCCTCGATCATGGTCGGAATAATGCCCCAATCCACCACCTCGGTGATGGCGCATGGATCTCTCAATACCGGTGTTTTCATTGCTATCATCGCAGCATGTAAACGTTTCGAAGGGTTTCGTGGACGACACACTGACCACTCCAGCCCTGAAAAAAATGAACCACGGTTCCAGGGGTAACTTCGATCACCTCGCCTTCATCGCTGGTATAGGTCGCACGACCGGCAATGAAATGGCACAGTTCGTCGCCGGGCAGGCTCAGGCGCCAGGTTCCAGGGGTGCATACCCATAACCCCGATTCAGACTTTTTATCGTCACTCATCCACAGTATTACACCACTGGAGTGGGACTGGCCCGCAAGCATATCGGGTTGATCGCCCCAGTCCGTCAGATCGCCGAGCGTCGTCGCCGGCGCCAGGTGAGGCGCCGATGACGAGAGACCGTCATGCGCCGACATCAACTGTTTTCCTTCAGTAGCTGGTCCAGCAATCCGGCGGCCCTTTCCGGCCCATTAAACTGGCGCATGAAGGCGGAGGTTGCCGCCATCTTCGCTTTTATGGTCGGATCGTTCAGGCAGGTTTCGATCTTTGCCTGCAACTCTTCGGGTTGCCAGTCGGAGCGGTGCATTTTGCAGCCATGACCGGTCTCCTCGACACGGGTTGCATTATCGTGACCGTCCCAGACGTAAGGCATGATGATCGCCGGCTTGCCAAAGTACAGGCATTCGGTGAAAGTATTATTGCCGCCATGATGGATAACCATATCCACTTTTGAGATCAGGCTTGGCTGCGGGAACCATTGTTTCACCTGCACGTTCGGCGGCAAGTCCTGGTAAGCGTCGAGATAGTCGCCCACGTTTACCAGCGCCCGGTAGGGAAGTTTTCCCAGTTCCGCGATGATACGGTTCAGCAATTCGGTATCACCACATCCCAGGCTGCCAAAACTGAGATAAATCAATGGTGCATCGTTGTTCTCCTCGAAGCTGGGAATATCGTAGTCAGCCTCTTTACGCACGCAGCCTTCAAGAAACTGAAAGCGCTTCGGATCCAGGGGATTGCGACGCTTGAACTTCACCGGTTCGGGATAGAGCAGCAGGTTCAGGTAGGGCGATGCTTCAAAAAATTCACCGAGGGCATAGGGTTCTTCACCGCATTGCTTGAGGAATTCATTAAATTCGTCATGAGTCGGCTTGATCACCTCGTTGAAGTGATCCAGGTAAGCCTTGTGGCCCTCGTGATCGTTTTCACCACAGCCCGACAGATGCGGCGGAATGTCCGGGTCGGTAATTTCATTTTCGCTACAGGAGATAATCCGCACCCAGGGGACACCGTACTGTTTGCAGGCAGGAAATAGAATGACGTTATCGATACAAATCAGGTCCGGTTTTACCTTGTCGAGAATGGCGGGCAGATCCTTTTCAGCCCAGACCGCGGTATTGACAATGTTGGCCCAGCATTCTTTCACATAGTTGTCGATCTGCTCATAGGGAGTCTTGCCAAAATTGGGAATGTGCCCATCGATAAAATCCGTCCAGTATTTCGCCATTTCTTCCGGCGTCATCGGCTCGGACATATTGACCGCGTGTTCCTCGAATCCATAACCCGAGTAAACCCCGGAAAGCCCCGGGTCGGTCAGAAACACCGCCTTGTATCCCAGCTTTTCACAAGCCTGCGCGATACCGACGGAATTCAGTGCCGGCCCGTAGCAGGCCTCCGGAAAAAATGCGATAGTTTTACCTACGCTCATCTTGGTATTCCCCTCGATTAGTCATTGATGCTGAGATATTTTCTGGCATTATACTGTGAATCGCGATCTCGTAAATGAAGCTGACAGGCATCGAGACCATTGACATCAGCTAGGCACGCATAGATACTATCTGACCAGTCAGTCAGTTACAAGTTCGAGGCGACTCCCTGCAGAAACCCGGCTTTTTACCAGTTCTGGCCTGGCCGTATCCAGTGTTATCCGCACTACTTCACCATCGCGTTCAACCCATCTTCAACCGGACAATCGAGGAAATACCAACATGGCGAAACGAATTTCAGCACTCGACGCCACGGTGCGTACGCTTGGCGCCGAGATGGGCGAATGGAACGATATGGCCGTCGCCTTCGGTTTTCCCTGGGACCCGCATCTCGAGCACGACGCAATACGCGATACCCTGGGCATGTGGGACACCTCGGCGTTGACGAAAATCCAGGTTCGCGGACCCGACGCGCTGGCAGCCATCGACTATCTCGTCACCCGCGATATGACCCGGATCGCGGTCGGTCAGTCGGCCTACTGCCCTATTTTGAAGGACGACGGTCATTTCTGTGATGATGCCATCATCTTTCATGTCGCCGAGAATCACTTCCTGGTGGCGAGTGCCATCGGTCCCACGCACGAACTGCTGCAGGACTATGCCCACAACCGGAACCTGAGCGTCGAGCTCGACGAAGCCTTGCACATCATCACGCTCCAGGGGCCGAATTCTATCGAATTGCTCGATGCGCAAACCAGCGTCAACCTCCGCAAGCTACCTTTCTGCCACCAGATCGACACCATCCTCTGTGGCAGGGACATGATGTTGTCACGTACGGGTTATTCCGGCGAACGCGGATACGAGCTCTTCATGGGCGCGGATGTGGTCGTCGAAATCTGGCAAGAACTCATGCAACAGGGTCGGGCTTTCGGTCTCAGACCGGTTTCTTTCGGTGGGCTGGAAATGGTCCATATCGAAAGCGGGTTGATGGCTTACGGTGCCGAGGCAACCGAGCAGAACACACCCTGGGAGGTCGACCTCGGATGGGCCCTGTCGCGCGGCGAGGGGGACTTTCGCGGCAAGCAGGCCGTGTTTGAACTGGAAGGCAAGGAAAAAGTGAAATTCTTCGGTATCGTCGCCGATCACGACGACGTGGTGGAACACGGTGCCGAACTCTCCATCGATGGCCGGGTCGTAGGCCACGTCACCACCCCGGCCTACTCCAGGCGCCTCGGAAAATCCCTGGCCCTGGTACACCTGGTCCCATCCGCCGCGATAGAAGGCACCTCGCTGCAACTGAAGGGGCCAAGCATACAGTGTCACGCTACGGCAACCAGTATCCCCTTCGTTGACCCGCAACGAAAGCGGCTTCACGCCATGTAACCGGTGCAACCGTAACAGATATTTGCCTGCCGCTGTTACGACCCCGCGCCAGTCCGAACGGAAAATGAGTCTGCGGAACCAGGTTGGCGAATTCCCGCGTCTCGAGACGAAATCCGGTACCAACCATATCCATTCCCGCGGCGGATGCGGCAATTGCTTCCTCTGCTTGCGCCACCTGGACAAACGCAATCTGGCGAACCCCTTTTAATTCG
>SMVA01318038.1_pt1 | contig 14981 bp, 14 predicted proteins | sample 2456451 | NCBI WGS metagenome assembly SMVA01 (sample SAMN11095933, study PRJNA526329) | marine sediment metagenome | biome: Marine sediment; feature: Surficial sediment; material: Deep marine sediment; isolation source: Hadal surficial sediment | place: Pacific Ocean | collected 2014-05 | depth...
AATCGTTTTTTCTTTCTCCAAAGTATAAATGGAAAAAGAAACAAGAACGGCACTCACAATAATGATAGAAACCAAATACAATAATGACAGGTAATTAATTTTAAGATAATACCTGTATATGTCGGACCATAGCACAAAAACCAGGTAAACACTGAGCATGCAAATGATAAAATAAACGGGAAAGTCGTTTTCAATCACGAAGTAAATAGCAGAGCCAATGATAAATGACAATATCATCTGCCATCGCTTTGTTATAGAAATTAGCCAAATCCTTAACAAGCCATTAAACAAAAAATACAACGTTAACGTGTGGAGGATGATCAATAAAAAACTAATCACGCGCAATGGGCTAACAGCAAGAGAATGATAGATATCCAGAGTAGCCTGAGAATTATCATACAAATTTCTAATGAATAAAAACTGCAGAGTAAATAAATAATATAATGTAATTACAGACAACACACCCAGCGCCAATCTGCCTTTGAAGTTCCTTACCCACCTCAAAACAGGCATTCGTGTGAATATGGTTGCCAAAACTATAGAGCCCTCTAAAATAAGGAATGCGAATACTATCAGAGTATAAAGGCAGTTTAGAATTGATGATGACGCATAGATCTTCGAACTAAATACATACAGTTCGTTTACTAATTCCTGATTTTTTATCCAAAGAGAAGTACCGAAGAAAAGGATGGTCAGGAGTATAAATCGAATAGCTGCCTGTTTAAATTTCAAATTAATGACATCATTGATATTTGCACTATGTGCAGCCACCAGAAAAATAAGAAATGCAAGGCTAATAAGAATTGAACCAGCCAATTGAGCTTTAATATTAGAGTTTACATAAGTATCTCCGAATTGATAAGAAAATAACTCCTCCCCATTATACTGAAATGAATGTTGATTACTTTCTTTGTTAAATGTAAGATTAGGGGAGTATAAAAATTCTGAGTTGGACCATGGTTGCTGGTATTGGTTTTGAATTGGTGGATTATATATTATTGGTATAAATACCACAAGTCGTGAATCACCAGCTCCTGTAAGTGCACTCCATTGTCTGATTATCCCCTGCCAACCTGCCTTCTCAAAGAATAAAATTGGTTTATCCCGTCGTAGCCGAAGCACTTCCGGAACAATTTGATTGCTCGTCCAAAAAATCAGCTGATCATTATTGTAAATATAGAAGGTTTCCTTTGTTTCAAATGTTGTGAAATCTACCTCAAGCAAATCCGGAGTAGCTAACAATCTAACAATAGGATCAAAATCCTTCTCTATTTGCCGCAACTTATCTTCTAGCTGACTGGAAAAAGAGGTTGAATATTCGTCCACACTACCCTTGGTGTTTCCCAATAACAAGATGAAGATCCCAACAATGAATAAGCTGAAACCTAAAAGCAAAAATTTACCAATTCGCATCGCTAACAAGTTAGCAATTTTTAGACTTCAAAGAAGGGTTAAAGGTTACACCTCCAAATAAGTGCAAATAGGAGATTCTGGAGATTCTGAAAATAAAGGGAAATAAAATAAGAACAACACAACCAACCACAACCGAGTAAACCCATAATGCAGGATCAAAAAAGTAGAAAAGAATAATTCCAATCATGGATACAAGAGCAACTACAATAGCATAACTTACAAACATAGCACCAATAAAAAACCCGGGCTCAACTAAGAAAACCAGGTGACAACAAGCACATTTTTCATTCATTAAATTAAACTCTGAAATTTTTGTAAATGGATATTTAAACATATTCCCAACTCTGCATTGGGGACATTTACCATTAATTACTGCCTGCAAGCCGTTCATTTGCCTTACTATACCTGTACCAAAAAAAACCTAACACGACAAAAGCCATGTAAGGCATCCCTAATAAATACAATATTCCAAAATTTAGATTTTCGGCAATTCCAATGTGCCCATTACTTATATTGTTCTCAAGTGTTGCTCTGCACATTGCGCATTGCGCTGATAGTCTTTCCAATCCAGCTGAAAACAGAATAAATAACGTAAGGGCTATTTTCCAAAGGATTCGCATAGAACAAAAATAATTAATAATAGACACTTATTAACAAGTATACGATAACTCCTGATACCGAAACATACAACCAAATTGGCCATGTATATTTAACAACTTTTTTATGCTTCTCAAACTGTTTGCTTAAAGCGAAATAGAATGCAAACAGAACAAATGGAATAAGAACAACTGCCAAAAAGATATGAGATAACAATAATATGAGATAAACGATTCTGAGGTTTCCTATCAAAGACAACTCTTGCGCATCAAGTATATTATTCTTATCCAAGTCACCAAACATCTGTGAGGGAACATTGGCATGGTAGACCAGGTAGCTCACAAAAAAAAGAGACGCGAGTATAAATGAAATCACCATAGCCATTTTGTGCAAATCCCTTTTGCCGCGCTTGATCATGATAAATCCAACTACAAGGGATAAAGCAGTAAATGAATTCAGCACGCCATTCAAATGTGGCAGCATATGAACCCATGACAATTCACTTTCGACTTTAACATTGAAGATCAGATATCCGATCAACAAAGGAACAGCAACAGAAAGAACTATAATTACCAATCGTACGTTTCTTTCTTTCATCTAATCGTCTGCAAAATGTCTATTTCAGCAAATAAACGGTCATATTCAGCAAAATCTCCGGCGTTATAATATCCTCTGATAGCACCATTGATATCTACAAGTACGAGATAATTATAAACATCACTGCTCTCACTATAAACCAAAATCTTGCAGCTCATAAAATCTACCAGCTCATTTGGCAGCATACCTACATAACTGACACCTGCTACATCAGGAATTTTTTCTTCATTTAAATCTTCCAGGCCTATGATTCGTATATCAGTTTTACTTTTTATCCTCACCATTTCCCTGAGAATGGTTTGAATATGTTCATTTTTTGCTGAATGAGCATAGAATAATGTTATTCGATCAACATCCAAAGTATAAGGTACAGTGGTCAAGAGCCCGCAATAATCCGAATTTACACCTTCAGAATAGTAGATTGGTATTTCATATGTGTTTTTACCAAACATTTTAAGAAACACATAAATAAATACAGGCATCAATAGCAAAATAAACAAAATGACATGTTTCGCTTTCATGGCACATAAAAAAAGGCTAGGCACAAACCTAACCTTTCAATTTTTATTTTTAACATGTTAAAACCTAACATCATAAACCGCACCCCCTTCATAGATCAATGCAACAATTAACCAAATGACGAATATTGTTGGAATCAAAATAGACCAGATCAAAGCCTTCCTTTCATGGCCAAGGTGCATAAATTCTGATACGATATAATAAGCTTTTACGATTGTAAGTCCAACAAATATACTTGTTCGGAACACCCCTGAATCAACAGAAAAAGCAATAACAAATTCAACTGCAGTCACAATTCCGAGAATAACCGCCACCTTTACTATCTGCCTGACTTTTTCTTTATCGGCAGGTTGAACTTTTACATTTGGAATTTCTTCTGACATATCTCTAAAATTAAACGAGGTAGAAAAACGTAAATACAAATACCCAGACTAAATCGACAAAATGCCAATACAGTCCTACTTTTTCAATCATTTCATAATGTCCGATACGGTCATAAGTTCCCAAACCGACATTATAAAAAACTGTCATATTAATTATTACTCCACTAAAAACATGAAATCCATGGAAACCGGTAATAAAAAAGAAGAAATCAGCAAAAGCCGGAGGACCATACTGATTCATAGAAAGATTGGCGCCAATCATTTCATATCCTTCCACCCACCGTCCATTTATAAATGCGTCAATTATTGTAGGGGTATCCGTGCCAACAATAAAATGTGTCCACTCCCATGCCTGGCAGCTAAGAAAAGTAATTCCGCCAACAATAGTCCATAACATCCATTTCTCAACATCTTTTCTATCCCTTCTATGGCCAGCCTCAACAGCCAGTACCATCGTAACACTACTCAGAATCAGGATAAATGTCATTATTCCCACAAATACCAAAGGAGGATGCCAGCTGTGAATGAATGGAACAGCTTCAAATACCTTTTCCGGAATTGGCCAATATTCAGTGGAAAATGTAAATGAATCAACACTTCCTTCAAATGCCTTGTGGCTATATCTCACCATTCCATAAGAAATCAGCAACGCAGAAAATGTAAAAGCATCTGAAAGAAGAAAAATCCACATCATCAGTTTCCCATAACTGACTTTCATAGGTTCTACTCCACCACCCCAAAGGTCTTTATCCGATTCAGACGAAGCTGTTGCTGTACTCGACATAGGTTAGTTGTTAACGATTTAAAATTAAAAATATAAACAGATACACCCAAAGAATATCCAAAAAGTGCCAGAAAGTAGCACTCATTTCCATTAATAACATATTCTTGGAATGAACCTTATATTTTATTGTAGAAAAAAGTAATATGCTCAAAAATATTATTCCAGCAATGATATGCGCACCATGAAGGCCGGTAATGATATATAAGAAGGATCCCGAAGGATTTCCAACTAAATATACACCTTGCTCAACAAGACTTTTCCACCCATTAAACTGCGTGTAGATAAACAAAAGTCCTAAGATAAAAGTAATGATCGTTGCTAATTTAAGGGCGCTTAAATTATCTCGCTTGGCATTAATATATGCAAGGTGAATAGTAATACTGCTAACTAATAAAATTCCTGTCGAATAGTAAAACATCAATGGCAACTCGAATACAACCCAGTTACCCTCAGACTGACGTACAATATAAGCACTCGTAAACGCTGCAAAAAGCATAACGATGGTCACCATAAACAACCAAAGAATAAACTTTTTGGGGTTCATCGAAAGCGTCTTTCTTGGTATTTCTGAAATATGTAAGTCTCTGATCATCAAATCTTATCAAGTATAAAAGCCAGCTGAACCACCGGAAGGTAAATAAAGGATCCAAACATCAGGTTTTTTGCCGATTTATGATCCTGCTTTTGCATTAATCGAAATGTCTGACTTAAGAACAAAATCCCACAGGTTACAACAATAAAAGCAGAATTGATACCTGTTAATCCAAACCAGGCAGGAAGTAAGCTAATTGGAACTAAAAACAAGGCATAGATCATTATCTGAAACGCAGTATTCAAATCTTTCCTTCCACCATTTGGAAGCAGTTTAAACCCCGCCCTCTTATAATCTTCATCGGCTACCCAGGCAATTGCCCAGAAATGAGGGAACTGCCAGATAAATTGAATACCAAAAATGATAAGTGCCATGTAGTTAATGTATCCTGTGGCAGCCACCCAGCCAATCAATGGGGGAAGTGCGCCCGGAATAGCACCCACAAAAACTGCCACTGGTCCTACTCGTTTTAATGGTGTGTACACAAAAGCATATAATACCAGAGAAAGAACTGACAATCCAACAGTGAAAGGATTTGTCGAAATCCATAATAAACAAACTCCGGAAATTCCGCTGAATATTGTGAAAATAATTGCTTCTTTCTTTCCGAACTTTTTTGAGGGCAGAGGCCTGTTTTGAGTTCGGATCATCAATTTATCAAAATCCACTTCGAGAATTTGATTAATGGCAACAGAAGCCCCTGAAATCAGGAATCCACCTAAAAATAAGAAAATGACTGCTTGCCAGTTAAGTAGCCCCTGTGTCCCCAGTAAGTACCCGAATACAGAAGAAAATGCGACAATAAAAGACAATCTTGGTTTCCATAATGCCACATAGGACCTCACTGTTGAGATTTGATTGACGCTATTTGAGGTAACCTTACTCATTGGTATTATCAGGGTTACGATTGATAACAATTGTACTGTCCTCGAGACCTTCTATTTTAATGCTGTCTGTCTCGTTTGGCAAATTAGATTCAGGAGTGTCCGAATATGGAACATTTTGTGGAATGAAATCATCTGGAGCTCCGGGCTTACTATAATCATAGGGCCATCGATACACTGAAGGAATCTCCCCGGGCCAGTTTCCATGTCCTGGATTTATCGGTGTTGTCCATTCCAGGGTATTGGATTTCCATGGATTCGCAGATGCTTTTCTTCCTTTATATATGCTGTAGAAGAAGTTAAATAAGAATATAAATTGTGCACCCATTGTTACTGCTGCAGAAATGGTAATGAACATGTTCAAATCAACAAAAGAATTGAAGGCATCAAAATTCGTAAATGAGTAGTATCTTCTTGGAAATCCAGCGATACCGATATAATGCATGGGGAAGAATACAGAATAAATCCCGATAAATGAGAGCCAAAAATGTATATAACCCAGCCTGGCATCCATCATTCTGCCAAACATTTTTGGGAACCAGTGATATACACCTGCTAACATACCGAAGAATGACGCGCTACCCATCACAATATGAAAATGGGCAACGACGAAATACGTATCATGTAGCTGAATATCCAATGCGGCATTACCCAGAAAAATACCTGTAACACCCCCGGTAATAAAAAATGACACTAATCCAATGGAAAATAACATGCCGGGTGTAAATACAATATTCCCCCTCCAGAGGGTTGTGATATAATTAAATACTTTCACTGCTGATGGAACTGCTATTATAAGAGTCAGAAGCATAAATACTGATCCAAGAAAAGGATTCATACCTGTCATAAACATATGATGCGCCCATACAACAAAAGACAGAAGAGCAATGCCTATCATGGATCCAATCATGGCACGATAACCAAATATTGGTTTTCTGGAATTCGTCGAAATTATTTCAGAAGTAATTCCTAAAGCCGGTAATAACACAATGTAAACTTCGGGATGACCAAGAAACCAGAAAAGGTGTTGAAACAGAATTGGGCTACCTCCCATATTGGGTAATGCCTCTCCGCCAATATAAATGTCTGAAAGGTAGAAACTTGTACCAAAGCTTCTGTCGAAAATGAGAAGTAAAGCTGCTGCCACTAATACAGGGAATGAAAGTATCCCAAGTATAGCTGTCAGAAGGAATGCCCAGATAGTTAACGGCAGCTTGTCAAATGACATGCCCTTTGTGCGCAAATTTATAATAGTTGTTACATAGTTGATCCCACCAAGTAAGGTAGAAGCTATGAATAATACCATGGCGACGAGCCAAAGGGTCATACCAAGTCCGGATCCAGACATGGCCTGTGGCAAAGCACTCAATGGAGGATATATTACCCATCCACCAGACGCAGGTCCTGTTTCAATGAATAAGGAAATGAACATTACCACACTCGATGCGAAGAAGAACCAATAAGAGAGCATATTCATAAATCCTGAAGCCATATCCCTTGCACCAATCTGAAGTGGAATTAGAAAATTGCTGAACGTACCGCTAAGGCCAGCTGTCAATACAAAGAAAATCATGATGGTACCATGCATCGTCACTAATGCCAGATAAAATTCAGGATCCAACGAGCCAGACTCACTTATCCAGTCACCCAGAATAGGCCTCAACCAAAATAAATCTGCATCAGGAAATCCTAATTGAATCCTGAAAACCAGGGACATCAATCCTCCAAGTAAAGCCCAGAAAATGCCGGTAATCAGGAATTGTTTGGCGATGGTTTTATGATCTTCGGAGAAGATATATTTTGAAATAAAGGACTGCTGATGTTCCTGATGATCATCATGAGCATGCTCTGTTACGTGAATATCTGCGGTTGCCATTTTATTTTGTCTAAAAGTTCTTTATTCCCCTATTTACTTACCGATATTCCGGCATTTATTATAGCTAATTCTTGCATATCCTCTGGTATCTTTGATATATAGTCAGGATTCTTCGAAAGCCAACTTGCCTGTTCTGATTTCCACTTTTCATAGTCGGCAGGTTCGTCAACTATCACCAGCATTCGCATAGAAAAATGTCCTCGCCCACAAATTTCTGTACATGCTAACTCATAATTAAATTCAGGGTTACCTGTCTCTTCCCTCATTTCTGCTGTTGTTTTTGTTGGTACAAACCAAAAATGAGTTGGCATACCCGGAACTGCATCCATTTTTAAACGAAAATGAGGCATAAATACACTGTGTATTACATCCCTTGCCCTGATCTTCAGCAGGACCGATTTGCCCTTTGGAACATGAATCTCTCTTGGCATGAAATCATCATGTGCGTTGACATCCGAAAAATCAACGCCGAAGGCATTTTCAGCATCAATCAGACGGTAATTATACTTACCCAGTTTTCCATCTTTACCCGGATACCTGGTCCCCCAGGCAAATTGATATCCCATAATTTCAATTACCTCAGCGTCTGCAGGAGCCTCGCTGGTAATATCCGTCCAGGCCTTAAGACCGCCAATTACAAGCAGAGTCATAACTATAGCTGGCACCACTGTCCAAATTATTTCCAGCTTATCATTATCAACAAAATAGTGTGCCTTTTTAGTTTCTTTATATTGATAGAAATAGCTGAAACCGAACAATAATATATGTGTCAGGATAAAAATGAATCCCGTTACCGCCATTGTTATCCAGAACATATTATCAGTAGTAGAACCATGTTCAGAAGCCAGAGGCAGATTGTAAACATCAAAATATGTAATGGAATACCATATAGTGAGTATTCCACTAAACAATAAGAACAGAATAAAAAGCAAACCGTTTGCACTATTGCCTGACTTATCGATTTTATCTCCGGGACCTTTCGCTACGTTAATAAGTGAGCTCACGCGAAGCATGACCACAATGATGGCAACCACAAGAACAACACCGGCAATTAATACAAACTTCATCATTAGGATATCAATCTATAATTTCAAAAACTTAAACGTGATGATGTAAACTTTCCTCCAGTAAAGGATGATTTTTTGCTATCAGTGGTGCTTTAGCCAAATTGCTCAAAATAACATAAAGAAACAAAGAAATAAAAATCATTGTAACCCCTATCTCTGTAAATCCAATAGCTCCGTCAAACTTCATTGTACCAGGTGTAACCATTAGATAGTAATCAAGCCAGTGGCCTAATAATACAATGACCGCAACAATTTTAACAAATATCAATTGTCGTTTCGAATTTCGTGTCATCAAAAGCAAAAATGGAAACACAAAATTCAGAATGAGATTTACATAGAAAAAGGTGCTGTATTGAGTATTAATTCTTTCAATAAAATAAATGGCCTCTTCGGGAATATTTGCATAGTAAATAAGCATAAACTGACTAAACCAGATGTACATCCAGAAAATACTAAAAGCAAAAACATATTTTCCCAAATCATGAATAGTATCCATGTTGACAATGGAAAGTAATCCCTGCCCTTTCAAAATAGCAAGAATCAATACAATCAAAGCCAGACCGGAAACCCACCATGAAGCGAATACATACCAGCCAAACATAGTACTGAACCAATGAACATCGATTGACATCACCCAATCCCATGCTGCGATAGAAGATGAGACACCAAAGAAAACCAGAAACCATGCTGATATTGATCGAGCTTTTGTCCAATGAGCAGTGCCTCCCTCAATATCTTCTTTTAGTGATAATCCACGAAGCTTGATAAAGAACCAATACCATGATCCGAAAAACAGGATCAATCTGGCAAACCAGAATACAGGAAACCCGGAATGCTCAGAGGCCGGCCAAAAGAAAAATCCTCTTTTATCGGCAATAATAGGGTCATAGTTGGGACTTGATGTATCGTACAGATCTGTGTGTGTCCAATGGAAGATATCGGCTCCGGCAACAAAATACAATACAATAGCAAATATGGCCGCAAAAGGGAGCCAGTAGCCAAATGATTCGGGAATACGAATCATTCCTGCCGACCATCCGGCCTGGGCGGCATACTGTATGGCCACAAAAAACAACCCGATGACGGCCAGGCCTGTAAAAAAAACATTATTCTGCCACATCGATATATAAACACGTTTTAACCATATGGGGCTTCCGTGATGTTCTTCCCCACCCTCAGCAACAAATGTGGTCTCCATACCTTCTGCAGACGCAAGTAATGACGGTGTTTCCTGAAGATTTTGTGCATGTTCGTCTTCATGCCCATCACCGGCATTCATTGTCATAAAAATACCAATCACCAAAAATAATATTCCTGCAATACCTAGTATAACAAGTTTCTTTTTAGTGTTTCCACTAAACTCATATCTTTCATCAAAATTGTATTGCTTCTCTGACATAATTATTGCTGTTGCAGCACTTGAACATATCTAACTATTTTCCACCTTTCCTCAATACTAAGCTGAGAAGAATGAGATAGCATTCTTCCTTTTCCATGAGATATTACATGAAATATATGCCCTTCTTTTTTGTCTTTCACAGCAGCGGACGCGTACGATACAACACCTGCAAATACCTCCCCTACCTTGCCAGGAGTTTGCCCGTCTGAACCATGACAGTGCGAGCAGAACTTAGTGTATAATTCTTTCCCATCTTTTAAAACAGCTGCCGAACTATCCAAAGGGTTTATTAATATACGCTCAGCAAGTGCAAAGCTATCTTTAGGAATTCGATTGGGTATATAATCTCCTCTTCTAACTGTACCGGGAACAGGCTCAAGCATGTTCATTTCAAATGCATTATTAGGGTTTGAGCTATAATATTCTCCTACTTCGGGATCCTCTGACGAATTCACCCACTGTCCTGATGACTTATCTTTTATTTGCTTAAGTGGCTCATATGCAATGGAGTGATACATGTTTGGAGCATATTCATACCCCGGATTGTCATCTGATGCACCGCACCCCAATAGTATTGATCCGGCTATTACGGAACTGACTAAAATGAAAATTCTGTTTCTCAGCATATTGCTTAAATTAAAAATTCTTATCCTTTACCTCCGAAGCACCATTTGAACTCAAAAGTGAATTTATTTCTTCTTTACTAAGTTTGTTTTCCGCCAGATCAATAGCCATCACAAATTTATCATTCGTACACCGTGCATCAAATAGTCGTGGTTTTTTAAATGGTTTTAGATCTCCCACAATAAAGAAAGTGAGGACTATTCCGTGCGCCGCCAGCAATACTGTAAATTCAAAAGTTACAGGTATAAACGGAGGTAGTGAAGCAAAATTCTTTCCACCAATAATCATTGGCCAGTCATATCCCATCATCCAGAACATTGTGAATAAGGCCAGAGTTGTTCCTATTAAACCGTAAACAAAAGCTGCTTTGGGTAAACGTGTTCGTTTATACCCAAGCGCTACATCCATCCCATGGATTGCAAAAGGAGAATAAACTTCAAATATTCTGACTCCAGCCGTCCGAAGCGTTTTCACGGCTTGTAAGATGACATCATCGTCATCAAAAATTCCTACGGTAAAGTATTTATCTCTTTCCATTACTCGGCTTTTTTAACGTTGCCCTTAAGAATTCCTTTTACTTCAGCCATATTGATTACCGGGAAGAATTTGGCAAACAAAAAGAAGCAAGTAAAAAAGAATCCAAAGGTGAACAAGTAGAGTCCAACATCGTATCGGGTTGGATAAAACATTGCCCAGCTTGAGGGCAGATAGTCCCGATGAAGTGAAGTCACAATTATTACAAATCTCTCAAACCACATGCCTATGTTCACAACAATTGATAAAATGAATGTGGCCACCAGGCTGGTTCGAATTTTCTTTATCCAAAATAGTTGTGGAGAAACTACATTACAAGTCATCATAGTGGCATACGCCCACCAATAAGGGCCGGTAGCTCGATTATAAAATGCATAAAACTCGGGAGGAACCCCGGAATACCATGCAATAAAGAACTCAGTGATATAGGCAATTCCCACAATGGACCCAGTAACAATAATGATAATATTCATCATTTCAATGTGCTGGATAGTTATGTAATCCTCCAGATGGAAAACCTTTCTGGTAACCAGGAGTAAAGTAAGCACCATTGCAAATCCTGAGAAAATCGCTCCGGATACAAAGTATGGAGGGAAAATAGTCGTATGCCATCCAGGAATTACTGATGTAGCAAAGTCCATTGAAACTATTGTATGAACAGACAAAACCAATGGTGTTGCCAATCCGGCCAATATTAAAGAAACAGTTTCATATCGTTCCCAGTTTTTCGCACCGCCAACCCAGCCAAAACTCAATGCACCGTAAATGGATTTCGATATTTTGTTTTTTGCCCGATCTCTTATGGTAGCAAAATCAGGTATTAATCCTAAGTACCAGAACACAAGTGAAACTGTAAAATATGTAGAGATAGCAAACACATCCCATAACAATGGGGAATTGAAATTCACCCAAAGTGAACCAAATGTGTTTGGTAGTGGAAGTGCCCAGTAAAAGCCCAGCCATATTCTTCCCATATGAAAGGCAGGAAATATCAAGGCACAGATAACAGCAAAAATTGTCATGGCCTCCGCAGCGCGGTTAATCGACATTCTCCACTTTTGTCTGAAAAGCAGAAGGATAGCAGAAATTAGAGTACCCGCGTGACCAATACCAACCCACCAAACGAAATTTGTTATATCCCACGCCCATCCGACAGTCTTATTTAGTCCCCACATTCCAATACCTTCCCAAAAAAGAACCAATACTGCCCAACCACCTATTAACAGTGCGGACACAGATATGGTCATGGCAAATTTCCATAATTTTGTTGGGGCACCTTCAACCTGGCGGCAGATATCGTCCGAAACATCACCTAACGTTTTACCTCCGGTGATTAATGGGGTTCGAACTGAAGAAACAACTTCCATATATACTTCTTTAATGTGCTTTATTAAGCGTTAACCTCTTCTTTATCTTTATTTCTGATTTTTGACAAATAAACAACATTTGGTCGGGTACCAACTTCTTCTAAAACCGTATATGCACGCTCCTCGGCCATTGTCTTATTGATGTCGCCATCACCTTTATAGTCTCTGATTTTCAACATTTTTGAAATTCTGCTTTCAGAATCATTCATATCTCCAAACACAAGGGCATCTGCCGGACAAGCGCTGGCACATGCCACACTGAACTCTTCGTCTTTTGGTCTTCTTCCTTCAAGTTTGGCTTTCAATTTACCGGCCTGCAGTCTCTGAACACAAAAAGTGCATTTTTCCATTACTCCCCGTGAACGAACAACAACATCAGGATTTAATACCATCTTGCCAAGGTCATTGTTCATAGAAGTATTTTTCCCGAACTGCTTATTATCATGGTACTTAAACCAGTTGAATCTCCTTACTTTATAAGGACAGTTATTTGCACAATATCGTGTTCCAATACACCTGTTGTAGGCCATCATGTTCAAGCCTTCTGTGCTATGAGTAGTGGCTGCAACGGGGCAAACAGTTTCGCATGGTGCGTTGTTGCAATGCTGACACATCATCGGCTGGAAAGTAATTTCCGGATTATCAGATGCTGTTTCCAGACCTTTCAAATCATTAAGATCCGCATCGCTGCTATAATACCTGTCAATACGTATCCAATGCAATTCACGCCTGTTGATCACTTCCTGTCTGCCAACCACAGGAATATTATTTTCAGATTGACATGCAATTGTACATGCACTACAACCGTTACATGAATTCAGGTCAATCATTAATCCCCAGTGATGATCCGGGTATTTATGGCCCTTCCAAAGACTTACCTCACTTGGTTTCAATCCATTTTCGTCTGTCCAGGTGTGGATCTTAGGATTAAATGATCTTGCATTTTTCGGATCAGCCTGATAATCGCTTAATATCGTTTCCTGAATTACATTGTCACGACCCATGTAGGTATGGTGTGTTTGCGTCTGGGCCACCTGGTAAGTTTCATCAATAGCATCCACAGATACACCGGAAGTAATAGCATGATAGCTGTGACCATTCAGGTTCCCAATAAATATATTAGCATCGGTACCAACTCCGTTGGCAACGCGTCCGCCTTTCGTCCTGCCATAACCAAGCGCCAAGCCCACAGTACCTTTTGTCTGTCCCGGCTGGATAATAACCGGAAGGTTATACGAAACCCCATTTACGGAAAGGTTAGCCTTATTTGTAATCGAAAATTTGGAATCTATCCCCAGGGAAGCAGCATCTGATTGAGAAACTGTCAGGTAATTATCCCATACACCCTTTGAAATTGGATCCGGCATTTCCTGCAACCACGGATTATTAGCCTGTGTTCCATCGCCAATCCCCACTTTTTGATAAAGACACAACTCAAACCCTGAATCTGACTTATAGTTTTGGGCTATGCTTGATGCCGCAGAAGCGGCGTCTGTTGCAGAAGCACTAGCTTCTTCCTGCGCATTAGATTTAATTTCTAAAACGCCATCTTGCAGAGATTTGTCCCAAAAATATTGAAATCCAAGAGCCTCAGACTCCATGTACATATTGGCCTGCCAATATCCTTTCAGATAGTCGAAATATGATGAACTATTTCCTGACCAGGTGAGTAAGCTTTCTCCAGCCTGCCTGGTATTAAAAATAGGTGAGATTGTAGGTTGACATAAACTGAACAATCCTTTTTGAGGTTCTGCATCTCCCCAGGATTCAAGATAATGATGATCAGGGGCGACAAAACCTACTAATGATGCAGTTTCATCCATCCTGTCTGATGTACTTACTGATACAGCAGCTTTAGCAATTCCTTCTGCTATTTCAGCACTGCGCGGATGATTATAGATTGGATTGCAGTTATAAAATATTACTCCTCCTATTGCTCCTGATTTCAGCTCGTCAATAAAAGCATTCATTTCGGCATCATTACCTTTTCTGTAATTTGATTGGGCAAGGTTTATAGTTGACCCGTAATTGCCGAGCATCTCATTCATTCCATTCACAAGTGTCTGAATGGCAGGATCATTGGAACCTGAAACAACAAGAGATTTACCCCTGCTGTTCCACAAGTCGTTTGCGGCCTTCTTTAAATATTTTGTTTGTGCATTTGCAGATCCGGCTGATTGATTTCCTGCTTTTGAAGCTATCAGGTTATATAAAGTAATTACAACAGATCCTTCTTCCGAAGGTTTCATTGTTCCCCGATAATCTGCATTTGCCCCAGTTAATGACAAATTAGACTCAAAATGATAATGCCTTGACATTTCTCGTTGTTCAGCATTTACCTTTCT
>SMVA01013707.1_pt1 | contig 14979 bp, 6 predicted proteins | sample 2456451 | NCBI WGS metagenome assembly SMVA01 (sample SAMN11095933, study PRJNA526329) | marine sediment metagenome | biome: Marine sediment; feature: Surficial sediment; material: Deep marine sediment; isolation source: Hadal surficial sediment | place: Pacific Ocean | collected 2014-05 | depth 0-1...
GGTCGAGCCGCATGAACTGAGTAATCACCGGCGGAAGATCTTTGGTTTCAAGCGTTAACTCGAATTCGCGATCCGGCACTCGATCGAAATATCTTCGGAACGGGTCGATTTCCTCTGAAACGACCGCTCTTTCCGAAAGACCACGCGACGCGGCGCCCCGCTCATCCGCTCGATCTCTGGCCCGTACCACAACCACCCCCAGCGTGTCGATCTCGGGGAAAAAGACACCCAGCTGATGATTGATGGACTGAATCCTGTTTACCAGTGCGTACGATCCCTCCTCTTCGAATCGAATGTCGACGACGTAACGTTCTGCGGGTGCAATTGCTGCGCTTTCTGCCCACGTTTCCTTTTCAAATCGACCAATATCCGAGGCTACGACTTTCATTGCGTGACCATCGAGCGACAGGTTAAAGGTTCGCGTATTGGACACATTCGTGATAAAAAACCGGGCCACATCTCCCACGTTCACTGTCAGGCTGTAGCGAGTCTCTCCATTCACGAGAAGTGTGTTTCCGAATCGGCCCATCAACATATAATTGGCGGACGTTCCGCCGAAAGGCACAACCGTTGAATCCGAAACGAGAAAATCGTCGAGTATCAGTATTTCCTCGTGATCGACCGCCGAGAGATAATTCGGATCCAACGATCGAACCAACAGGTTGCCCGCCAGTCCCAGATCCTGCTGAATGTCTTCTCGATGGTGCGGGTGGTACCAGTAAATCCCGGCATCTGGAAAGTGCACGAGATACCGAAACGAATCCCCTGGATCGACCGCATCCTGAGTAACCCCTGGAACCCCATCGAATCGATTGTCATGCCGAAGACCGTGCCAGTGAATCGAGCTGGGATAAGCGGTGTCGTTTATAAAATCGACGACGATGGTCGTCGCCTGCTGCACTTCGATCACGGGACCGGGGATCTGATCGTTGTATCCGTACATCAAAAACGTTTTTCCGCCGACCGTCTTCAGAACCGGGCCCGCACGGAGCACCAAAGAGTCGCCATCTGCCATCCGGTGAACCTGTCTAGGTTTGGCCGGTGGAGCGTCTACCACATCTGTTCGCTCCAGCGCCCAACTCTCCCCAAACGGACGTAACCGCTCCATACCCGGCATCATCGAAACGAGCGGGTGCATGGGGGGTGGCGGCCACTCGTCTTTTTCACTCGCATGGCGGTGGGCCGCTTCATCTAGTTCGGATTCAGACCCTACTGAGCCCACTGCTATTCCGATGGACGCGATCCGAAAAGCGCCGTGGGCCTCCATCCTGTTACTCGCAGATCTCCCTCGAAGAACAAGCGGACCCTTGCGTTCCGTTCCTCCAGGTCCCGGCTCCGCGCTGACAAATATCAGAAACTTGTTGAGGGAGACCTCCCCTGTTTCGAATCGCCCGTTCCCCACGATGCCCAGGTTAAAGATTGGTTTCAACTCAGGCGTCGTCGCCCAGACAACATAGGTTGTATAGGGGCCGAGGTCCTCAGGCGGCGGGAGTCCTTCAATGGTTAGATCGATCAGATAACGCTGCCTGCCTTCTCTCGTCACGGCGACGCCGAAGGGTGTCGGAGGCCGGGCGAGCACGGCCCGACCCGTGGCATCGGCGGCCCGTGAAGTGGAATAGAGAGGCATGCAGTATAACTCAAGGTGGCCACATTCCGTGTCACGCGGGACTTCCGCCGGCCGTTCCTGGCTCCCCATCGATACCCCCTGAGCCCACGTCAATCCAATCGGAAGAATCGCGAGCAAAACGATCAACCCCACAAAACACGCCCCTCTGAAAAGCTCATTTCTCATCCAGATCCTTTTCAAGTTGCGCGATGGTATCTCGAATCTCGGCCGCCTTTTCGAATTTCAGCTTCTCCGCTGCCTCCTCCATCTCCTTCCTGAGCTGAACCATCAGATCCCTCTTCTGGTCGTCTGTCAGGTATTTCAGAACCGGGTCGGCGACCGCCTTCAATTGATCCGGACCGCTATAATAGCGGGTAGCGGGTCCTCCGCCCTTCGCTTTCTCCTCGGCAATCACCGTCCCTTCCATAATCTGATCAATCGATTTTCGAATCGTCGTCGGAATGATTCCATGGGCCTCGTTGTAGGCTCTCTGGATTTCGCGCCGACGATCGGTTTCATCCATCATCCGCTGCATCGACCCGGTCATCTTGTCGGCGTACATGATGATCTTGCTATTGACATTTCTAGCCGCCCGCCCGGCAGTCTGAATGAGGGATCGATCGCTCCGCAGAAATCCTTCCTTATCGGCGTCCATTATGGCTACAAGAGATACTTCCGGTAAATCCAAGCCTTCCCGGAGCAAATTGACCCCAATCAGTACATCGAATTCGCCGAGGCGAAGCCCCCGAAGAATCTCGACTCGATCCAGCGCCGCGATATCAGAGTGGAGATACCGGACAAGAAGGCCATACGAATCCAGATAATCGGCCAGGTCCTCCGCCATCCGTTTAGTGAGCGTCGTCACCAAGGTGCGCTCATTTCTCTCCGTTACGACTCGAATTTCTTCCAACAAATCATCGATCTGATTCTTCGTGGGCCGCACTTCTACTTCAGGATCGGTAATACCGGTCGGTCGAATGACCTGCTCGACGAACACGCCGCCGCACAATTCCAGCTCATAATCGCCGGGAGTGGCACTGGCGTAGACCATTTGACCTGTTTTTGCCTCGAACTCTTCAAACGTCATCGGACGATTGTCCAGAGCGGAAGGCAGCCGGAATCCGTGCTCGACCAGTGTGAGTTTTCTGGCCCGGTCGCCGTTGTACATCGCCCTGACCTGAGGCAATGTGACATGGCTTTCGTCGATAACGGTAATGAAGTCATCTCGAAAATAATCGAGCAGGCAATAAGGCCGCTCTCCCGGTGCACGGCCCGTCAGATGTCGCGAGTAGTTCTCGACGCCCGAACAATACCCGACTTCCCGAAGCATCTCAATATCGAAGAGAGTCCGTTGCTCAAGTCGATGGGCCTCGAGAATCATTCCGTTTTCGCGCTGCACTGCGAGCCGCCACCTGAGCTCTTCTTCGATCGTCTTGATGGCTTCGTCCAATTTATCCTTGGGCGTCACGAAAATTTTGGCCGGATAGACCGTCAAAATCTTTTCTGATCTGATTTCCTTCCCTGTAAACGGCTCAAACACGCTTATTTTTTCAATCGTGTCGCCCCAGAATTCGATCCGATACGCCTGATCCTCCAAATAGGCGGGAAATATTTCAACCACATCGCCGCGAACCCGAAACGTACCCGGGACAAATTCGATGTCGTTCCGCTTGTAGAAGATCGAGATCAGGCCGCGGAGCATTTCGTTTCGCTCGATTTCTACCCCTTCGTTGATCTGAACGATCTGTGAGCGGTACTCGTCCGGTGATCCCAGTCCATATATGCACGATACACTGGCGACCACGATGACATCGGGCCTTCCAGAGATCAGCGAACTGGTCGTCTTGAGACGCAACCGATCGATCCGCTCGTTAACCGACATGTCCTTCTCGATGTATGTATCCGAGTGGACGATGTAGGCCTCCGGCTGATAATAGTCGTAATACGAAATAAAGAACTCGACTGCGTTCTCGGGAAAGAAGTGTTTGAACTCGGCGTAAAGCTGAGCCGCAAGCGTCTTGTTGTGACTCATCACCAGAGTGGGGCGATTCAAATTCTGAATCATGTGGGAGATCGAAAACGTTTTCCCGGTCCCCGTTGCTCCCAACAACGTTTGCTGCGTATCACCGCGAAGAATACCTTCGGTCAACTCAGCGATTGCGCGAGGTTGATCTCCGGTGGGTTCGAACTCAGACTCTAGCTTGAACTGCAGTTCATTCGTGATGATGTCGTCCATCCGTATACTGGCCTTATGGATGCAATCCTTGGAAACGAGACCGTCGAAATCCTGTTAGGAGGTGCGCGTGCGTGAACCCGACGTCATCCGATTGGTTCTTTTCTGCTAAATTTCTGCTAGTTCCCACTCCACTATTTCCCAGAACGTCCAGACTGATGTCAAAACGACTCTTGCTTTTCATAATCATCGGCTTGATCGCCCTTCCGGCGTGTTCGCAGGAGCAGTTGAAGTCCATGTCCATTGAGGAATACGAACCCGAATCAACCCTGAAAGTATCCGCACATCCCATCGAGATGGCGAAATATCCGTTCGTCGATGTGCACAGCCATCACTTTAGGGCTGCAAGCTACTCGGATAAACAAATGGCTGATGTCGTCGCCCAGATGGATTCCATAAACATGGCCGTCGCCGTCAATCTGAGTGGCGGTATCGGAGATCGACTCAAGGCCACCGTTGAGGCCATGCAGGGAAGATATCCATCTCGCTTTATCGTTTTCGCAAATGTTGATTTTGACGGAATCGACAAGCCGGGGTGGACGGATCGTGCAGTAGCGCAGTTAAGAGAAGACGTAGCCAATGGCGCGCAGGGTTTAAAAATCTACAAGAGCCTGGGACTGTCGACAAAAGATTCCGAGGGAAATAGAGTCGCGGTCGACGACCCGAGAATTGACCCGGTTTGGGCACTTTGCGGCGAACTGGGAATTCCCGTCCTCATTCATACGGGAGAGCCGTCTCCATTCTGGTCACCGCGAGACCGTTACAACGAACGGTGGCTGGAGTTGAAGCAGCGCCCGGGTCGCTACCGGGACCCGGACGAATATCCTTCTTGGGAGGAGACGATGGCCCAGCAGCACAACATCTTCCGAAAGCACCCGGGCACCACATTCATCAACGCCCATCTCGGTTGGTACGGAAATGATCTGGCGGGCATGACGGCGCTCATGGAGGAATTTCCAAACATGTATACGGAACTGGGGGCTGTGCTCGCCGAGCTGGGGCGCCAACCGCGGGCCGCCCGGCAATTCCTGATCGACAACAAAGAGCGTGTCATGTTTGGAAAGGATCACTGGGCCATGGACGAGTACCGGGTCTATTTCAGAACGTTTGAAACCGCAGACGAATTTTTTGACTACTATCGAAAACGGCACGCCCACTGGAAATTATATGGGCTCGATCTTCCGGACGATGTGATTCGCCACCTCTACTACCGAAACGCCCTGAAAGTCATCCCGGGGATCGATGCGTCGCTTTTCCCAGACTGAGCTCGAGTGCCTTACCGAAGCTCGAACTTCACGCCGATCGAAGGAATCAGAGGAAGCTGATCGACCCGTCTGAATTCGAAAAGGTCGTAGTAGAATAGGTTATCCCGATTGAGAAGATTCACGACTCCCGCCCGAAGCGTGGTCACATTCCTGCCGTGTTCGATTCGTTTCTCAAGCCACACGTCCATCCTGGAATAGGTTGGCTGACGTCCTTCAAAAGGCGACGAATAGAGAATTCGATCTTGCCCGGGCTCGGAAGCCACATCGACATCCGGCGTCAGAAGATACCATTTGTCAAAACCACCCGACTCGGTAAAGGGCAGTCCCGATCCGTATTGGAATTGCACAGTCAGCGATACCTCACGTAGATCCGCGGTTACCAAGGCATTCAATTGGTGACGCCGATCATGGCCCGGATGGTAAATAAGCCCCCCCGAATCGTACTCCACTTCGGCGAACCCATAGGTGAGATAACCGGACAGTGTCGTGTTCTCTATGAACGGGCGGTTCTGCATGTCAATCCGAATGTCAACACCCTTGGCTACCCCGTCTGCTGACTGAAGCGCTGTCGTAAAACTGGGAAAGGAACTGAAGATGGGCACCGAAAGCTCGTCGTATTTCTTGTAGAACCCCTCCACCGCCACATTCAACCACGGTGCAAACCGATACGACACGCCGGCAATCGTATGTATCGACTGCGGGATGTCTCCGTCATCGGGCGTGACCACCCAAGCGGTGAACTGATTTCCGAGATCCCGTTCGTCGTTCAATCCAACGGTTGCCTGGTGATAGACTCCCCACGCCCCGTGCAGCGTGAGTGATCCTGTCCGGCCAAGAGGATACCACGACATTCTAAACCGAGGCTCGAGCCACGATCGACTTCGATCCGTCAGAGCATACATGTGAACCCCCGGATTGATAGTCAATTTTTCCTTTGCAACAGAGAGATTCGTCGAAACGAACGCCTCGACTTCTGTGAGATCCTCAGACGCGGTCGTGAAATCCTGAAAAAGTCCATCCAGCTCATACGAGAGCGTAGATTTTCTCCGCGAGAATCCAAAATCGATGGTTCCTGCTTTCAGGAGCCAAGATGCATAAAGTTTTAAATCGAAGCTCTCTACGTCTGTGATCCGCTCCGGGGCATCCTTTGGCCCGAATTCATTGTTCATGAACGACCAGCCCGCCGTCAGCCGGACGACGAGAGGGATTCGGTTGGACTGGAATTCATACGTCCCCCCATACACCTGATTCGTCCAGGAAACCTCCGTGCTGTCTGTTTTGATGGACGAAAGAGTCTCCCCGTCGAACGTCTTTTTCGTCCCTGCGATGTCCCCTCGGTCATCGGTATCAAGGATCATAAGCGACAGCGAATGCGAACTGCCGATCAGCGTGTGTAGTTTGGCAAAGCGATCACCGAATCGATACGGCATGCGCTGCCCTAGTAGATTCGGGAAGAGCTCTTCGATAAAGGATTGCCTGAGATTGACAATCAGCGAGGCCCGGTTGCGGATGATGGGTCCTTCGAATCGGGCTTCACTCAGAAACGGAGCAAAACCCACGGCCCCGGCTATGTTTTGCTTGTTTCCATTTCTGGCTTTCACATCAATGATGGAAGAAACCCGCGATCCGTATTCAGCACCGAATCCGCCCGTATAGAAGTCTACACGGTTTACAATATCCTCAGGAAATGCAGAATAAAAGCTCAGAATGTGAAACGGCATGTAAACGGGCAATCCGTCCAACAGCGCCAAATTCTGATCAACCGCACCGCCTCTTACAAAAATCTGCCCCCCTCGATCGCCTTGGATGACCACACCGGGCAAGGTCTGCAGGTAGCCTGCCAGGTCTCCCGATACGCCCGGAACAGGTACCCTCGCTATATCTGCGGGGACGACCGTTTCGAGGCCAGCAATGACGGCCGTCGCACCCCCCTCGGCTTCTGCCTCCACGATCACTTCTCCAATTTCCAACTGAATCGGAGAAAGAAGGACCGTGCGTTCAATCACCGATCCGGGCTGTATTTCCAGCTCTTCTTCGAAAGATTTAAATCCGATGAATGAAACCTGAAACGTATAGGTGCCAGGTGTAATGCGATTGATCAAAAAGTAGCCGTCGGCATCGCTCACGACCCCTTTTATGACAACGTTATTCGAGAATAACGTAACGGAAGCGCCCTGCATGGTCTGCTCGGTAGAACCGTCTGAAACGAATCCGCGAATGAGCGCTTGCTGAGAAAAAGCGGGCGCAGAAACAAGGATCGTCAGGAGGCCAAAAAGAAAAGCGGATCGCGAAACTATCTGAGGCATCTATGCAAAGCTGAAATTCGGACTAACAATACCGCTTCTGACGAGAAATCGAAAGTATTTGCTAGAATGTTAGCCGACAGTGCTTACTCCAGTGAACCGTGAGAACGACCCATCCAGTTGGATAGGACCTGACATGAGTGGAAAGACATATGCTCCGAGATTGCATCACAGCCAATCAAAGCAGCATTTCTGGTGCCATAGGCTTTACTTTCCGCTTCGTTGATCATCCCACCTTTTCAGGCATACCGTTATGAATTCCAAATCTTGCTCTGGTCTTTTCCTGGCTCTGTTGTTTGTAGTTCCACTCTTCGCGCAAGACAATGATTCTCTTTTGCTTAAGACAAACTTCGACGCGCTTGAACTTAGAAATATTGGGCCTGCGTTCACGTCAGGTCGAATTGCTGATATTGCGATCGACCCCGAAAACGACAGCATCTGGTACGTAGCGGTCGGTTCTGGTGGTGTTTGGAAAACAGAGAACGCCGGGACTACTTGGAAGTCTGTCTTCGACGGTCAGGGCTCCTATTCGACAGGCGCAATCACCCTCGATCCCAGTAATCGACATACGGTCTGGGTTGGAACGGGAGAAAATGTTGGCGGCCGCCATGTCGGGTACGGGGATGGGGTATACAAAAGCACGGACGCCGGAATAAGCTGGGAAAACGTGGGATTGAAGGAGAGTCAACACATCTCCAAAATCATTGTTCACCCGAAAAACTCCGACATCATTTTCGTCGCTGCGCAAGGCCCTCTCTGGAATTCAGGAGGAGAACGTGGCCTTTACAAGTCTATTGACGGTGGCCAGACATGGGAGAAAAAACTCGGCGACGACGAGTGGATCGGCGTTACCGATATCATTATGGACCCTAGAAATCCCGACGTGATGTATGCGTCCACCTGGCAGCGGCACAGAAATGTAGCCTCATACATGGGTGGCGGACCTGGCTCGGGTATTCATAAGAGTACCGACGGAGGAGAAACGTGGCTCAAATCCACCAGCGGTCTCCCGGACTCCAACCTGGGGAAAATTGGACTCGCGATATCATATCACAACCCGGACCAGATTTACGCCGCGATCGAATTGGATCGGAAAACGGGCGGTTTATACATGTCGAGGAATCGAGGAGAATCCTGGACGAAAATGTCGGACGCCGTTTCCGGTGCTACGGGCCCTCACTACTACCAGGAGCTTTACACCTCACCGCATTCGGACGGTAGATTATATCTCATGGATGCAAGAATGCAGGTATCGGAGGATCACGGCAGAACATTTTCGCGCATGAATGAATCCGCGAAACACGGCGATAATCACGCGATTGCATTTCGCGCAGATGACCCGAACTATTTACTTGTCGGATCCGACGGCGGTCTCTTTGAAAGTTTCGATAACACGGACACTTGGCACTTCATTGAAAACATGCCGATCACGCAGTATTACAAAGTGGCCGTGGATGATGCGCTCCCCTTTTATAACGTATTTGGTGGAACGCAGGACAACGGATCTCACGGGGGGCCGTCCCGGACTGACAATCGACATGGAATTAGAAACGCGGACTGGTTTAAAACCCTTGGATCGGATGGACATCAATCCGCGGTAGAACCGGGAAATCCGAACATTATCTACGCTGAGACGCAGCAAGGAGGATTACATCGCGTTGATCGAGCGACAGGAGAACAGGTATATATCCAGCCTCAATCCGAAGAAGGTGATCCGTTCGAACGATTCAATTGGGACGCGCCCATTGTCATCAGTCCCCATTCGCCGTCTACCCTTTATTTCGGATCATATCGGGTATGGAAATCGACCAACCGAGGTGACAGCTGGAGTGCCATCTCAGGCGATTTGACTCGTAACCAGGAACGGTTTGAGCTACCAATTATGGATCGCGTGCAGAGCTGGGATAACTCCTGGGACGTCGGCGCCATGTCCGTCTACAATACGATATCATCTTTGGCCGAATCTCCGCTACAGGCTGGCCTCATCTATGCGGGTACAGACGACGGCATCATCCAGATAAGCGAAGACGATGGCAGCAGCTGGAGGCGGGTCGACGTTGGGAGTATTCGCGGAATACCTGAAACGGCCTTCGTTAACAACCTGTATGCTGATCTGTTTGACTCGAATGTGGTGTACGCGGCTCTGGACAATCATAAATACGGAGACCTTAATCCGTATCTCATCAAAAGTACGGACAGAGGAGCGTCGTGGTCGTCCATTGTTGGAAACCTCCCGGAACGAACCCTTATCTGGCGACTGGTCCAGGATCATGTCAATTCAGATTTATTGTTCGCCGCTACCGAGTTCGGTATTTACTTCACGGTTGATGGGGGCACGGAGTGGATGAAGTTGAATGGAGACTCCCCGACCATTTCATTCAGAGACATCACGATTCAACGCCGGGAAAATGATCTGGTCGCCGCGTCGTTTGGACGAGGATTTTTTATTTTGGATGACTACACGCCCTTACGCGATGTAAACGTAGAAATGCTCGCTCAAGACGCGGTTCTTTTCCCGACGAAACCGGCGTGGTTGTATCTCCCTAAGGACGTAGCGGGAGGATCTCAGGGCGGAAGTTATTATGCGGCTCCGAATCCTGAGTTCGGTGCAACGTTCACCTATTATCTCAGGGAGGGATCGACTACGTTATCGGCTCGAAGAAAAGAAAAGGAAGAGGCTGTTGTTGAAGGGGATATAGAATTTCCTGGCTGGGAAGCACTCGATGCCGAACGCAACGAAGTGGATGATAAAATCGAAATCGTTGTTCGTGATACTTCTGGTGACGTTGTCCAACGAGTGATCGGCGAAACATCAGCGGGTTTTCATAGGGTGAATTGGAATCTTCGATATATGTCAAGAAGCCTCATTGAGCCGGGTCAATCATCCGATAACACGGGTTATCTGGCGACGCCGGGTCCTTACACAGCGACGCTCACTAAAACCGCTGGAGGAATGGTCACTGAACTGGACGGCCCCATTTCTTTTGATGTGGTACCTCTTCACGAATCCACCCTGAAAGGGGCATCGCCTGATGAGATTTTGGCGTTCCAGGAGCAGCTTGCGGAACTACAGAATCAGATGGCCCGGTTTTCCGACTTAATGGAAGAGCAGGTGGACAAAGTCGAGGCCATGATGACCGCGGTTGCTCGAGCCAAACGTCCTTCGATAGACCTCACACAACAACTTCAGTCAGCCCAGGAGACGCTGCACGGTCTCGATCGGAGAGTACGTGGAAATCGTTCTAAGAGTGAGATAGGGGAGCGCAATCCTCCCTCCCCGCAGACGAGGTTGTCCGTTGGATCCCGAGGGCTGAGTACTACCTATGGTCCGACAGAGATGCACCGGCAGGCGGTCGAGACAGGAAGAGCCGAGTTGCTCTCTTTGAGAGCCGAATTGGACGAATTCATTCAAACCGTTATGAGCGGGCTGGAATCGTCTATTCAGACCGTAGGGGCACCACCAATAAAGGGACAGTAATAATCTGAGAAAAACTGGGAGACGCGAAAGGTTTGAACGGGCAAAGTGACGAACCGTAGGGGTCTGTTACCCCTCTCTTGGCTCAAGTTTGGCCACCGAGCAATAATTACAGATCCACTTCGCGCTTTCGCAACAGGAAAAGACCCTCGTTCCGACTGCTCACAGCAATAATACCGCTCCTGAAGAACGGATAATTGCTCCACGATCCTCCAAACCCGGGTGCGTCCTCGGCGTAGGGCGCGGTGTCAAAATGACCTACCTCAATGGGATTCAGTGGGTCGGATATATCCAGAATACGGAGTCCGGCCTGGTAATTTGACTGATACATGAAATTGCCCCGAATGTAAAGATTATGGTCGCTCGCTTTTGAGTCCAGGAAGTACTCACGTGCCAGGGACGGATCCTCCAGGTCCTGAACGTCCCAAATGAGCGTGCGTGTATGCGAAACGGCATTGTTCATTTCATCCAGTTCATCATTCATGTAGAAGTAATTGTGGTCTTCGCTGAGCCAACCCTGATGGGTGTAATTCTGGTTTGGATATTCTGTGGTCGCGAGCGTCAGGGGATTGTCTTTATCCGTGACGTCGGCAATGATGAACATCGAGCCGTTTGAGTTGAAGCAAATCTCTCTTCCCCGATAACGCGTGTCCCTTCCCTCGTAAATGACGCACTGAGAATCGTGGGTCCCACCTGCCTCCTCAAACGAGTAGCATCCTGCAAACGTCGGATTGGCCGGATCTTGAATGTTGATCATATGAAGCTGACCGCCGCATGTATTGCCCCCTGCGCGATTCCCGACTGCATAGGCGAATCCGGTTGCTTCGTTGATCACGATATTATGTGTGCTGTTTACGCCGGTGTACCGGGTCGTCTCCTCGAATGTGACGGGCATCTCATCAGGGTCAACGTCGCGAAGCTGCCGTAGGTCAAATACCTGAACACCGTGCGCTTCGGAGCCGTCCGCTACAATGAATGCATGGTCTTTGTAGACTTTTACATCGCGCCAGGCAGCGCCGGGCGAGCCCTCCGTTTTGAGAAGCTGTCCGACATAGATCGGATAACTCGGATTGCTGATGTCCACGAATGCGACCCCTTCCGTCCGCGCCTGAAGGACCCATTCTTTCCCCGTATCCGGGTCTTCCCAACCCCATAGATCCGTCATTTTCACGCCCCGTTCGGTGGCCAATTCGCCCACCGAGAGAAAAGAGACTAGGTCCACGTTGTCGCAGTCGAACCCTTCAGCGATGCCTTCCTCACAGTCAATCTGATCGCCAGAGATGGATTCGAGATAGACCAATTCACTCTCCAGTGTCGATGCCCGTTGCCATTCGCCGGTCGCGACGTCTCGCTCGTAAAGTGTGGCGATGCCCGACTCGTAATCCGCGCTCGGCGATCCAACCACGGCTACGTTGCCGTAAATTCCGAGTCCGATACCGAATCCCCGCTGGCTGCGCTGGTCCGGTGCGCTGATTTGACTGGCTGAAGCCATCAAATCAGTCGTCTCGTAAATAAACACATTACTTCTCGCCCCAACCAGTAGATGCTCCGCCGAAACGGCCAGGCCGCTACCAAATCCGCTGCTGGTTCGAGCTCCGTCTTCCGGTTCACTCTGGCTGAGGCGATCGGATTGACTCCAGCTTCCTGAATCGTCGGCCTGTTCAAAAACGAACACGGTACCGCTCGTTTCGAACGACGGTGCCGAAACGTAAAGCTTTCCGTCTCGCACTGCCATCGACGTTCCAAACCTTGCAGTGCCGTTAATTTCAGAGCTCGAGAAACGATCCATTTGCGCCCAGTTTTCGCCATCCATTCCGAAGACATACACCGCACCCGCTCTCTCTTCGGCCACATTCGCGCCTACGAAGATCTGATGGCCGTCTGAAACCACGGTCCACGCAAAGCCCTCCTGCTCAACGGGGTCATTTGGAGTCAGAATGGCTTCTTCCCTCCAAGAGCCACCAGATTTTGCAAAAACGTGAACCGCGCCTTGCAGGGCGTCAGCGCTATAAGATGAGACCGCGATTCGGTCGCCTACGATGGCGATATTTCCCGTCCGTAACCCACCTCGTGCATAAGCGCCTCCGAACTCGGCGCCTTCACCAACCGACGAAGGAATGAGCTTGCCGGTCTGAATCCAAGCGCCCGCCTCATCCTCTTCGAACACATAGGCAGCGGTCGCACCCGGCGCGCCAACAATCAACATACCGCCTTCCAGCAAGACCGATCGACCGAAGTCATCCCCTACAATTCCGTCGTTTGCTTTGATGCCAGCCGACTCAACCCAGTAACCGTCGGAGTTTTGTGTGTAAAGAAACACCGTTCCGGGGGGCTCATTACCGGTCTGCCAACCGACGGGTGCCGAGCCAACAAAAACGCCTTGCTCTCCTACGGCGATCGCCCCACCAAAGCCGGCAGCAGACATCAATTGCTCGGAAAATCTGGTTTGTCCGAACGAACTTCCAGCAAAAAAGAAGAAAATGAGGGAAAAGGTTAGCCTAACTCGGGCTCGCGTTGTCATGTCGTTTGCATTTTGAGTTTTGCGGATGTAAAGTGGAATCGATATGCACCTGGAACCCAATAAAGAGTACATTCTTCGCATTGGGGTATTCAGGTCACACATTTGGATCACGGGGAACCTTAATTCGCCAAAGAGCCGCGTTTGTTTCCACGAATGACGAGATCGACCGACGCCATTGATGCCTCGAACCATTACCCTGCTTAGCGCCCCGAGTAATCTCGGCCTCATGCCACCGGCGGCAGATGAGGAACCAGGAGTCGACCGGATGCCGGTAGCTCTGAAAATGTTGGGGCTGGTGGGTGACCTCAATGCCATTGACCGAGGTACCGTACCGCCTCTGGCCTATTCACCGGCAATCGATCCGGAAACAGGCGTGCGAAACGCGGCTAGCATCCGTGCCTATTCGGAACGACTCGCTGGATCCGTCAAAGATCTTGTTTCTGACGACACTTTTCTTCTCGTAGTTGGGGGTGATTGCAGCATCCTGCTCGGCACAATGCTTGGTCTCAGACGCAAAGGGAACTATGGTCTTGTGTTCATCGACGGACATCGAGATTTTCAGGACCCAGAAATGTCCACTTCTGCTGGGGCGGCAGGAATGGATCTCGCGTTGGTGACAGGTCGTGGTCCCGAAAGCCTAACACGTTTTGGTGAATTTAAATCGCTCGTAAAAGACAGTGCGGTCGTCGTCGTAGGATTTCGAGACGAAGATGACGGTGGAAAAGAGGAAGCTCGCGCCCTTGATGAATCGTCCATCCGTCAGTTTGATCTGAATGCTTGCAGAGAGATGGGGTCCGACCACGTGGCCGAACAAATACTCGAAGTGATGGGCGAGACCCCGACGGACGGATTTTGGATTCATCTTGACGTCGATGTGCTGGCTACAGACGTCATGCCCTGCGTGGATTCTCCGGCACCAGGAGGAATGTCGTACGAGGAACTCTCCACTCTAGTGCTACCTCTCATTCAGGATTCGCGAGCTGTCGGAATGGAAATAACCATCTACGATCCCGCCCGCGATCCTGACGGAATAGTGGGACAGGGGCTTGTATCCTGGCTGACGGCTCTGTTCGACGCCGCCGGATTTATTATCGCCGAAATGGAAAATCGGTCTGTCACCTAATCGTTGGTACCAGCGCTTTCACCAGTTCTCGATCGATACAGCGCATCTTCTGAGAGTCTTGTTGAGGCAAGCTTCACACACAACTAAGTGGAAAGGCCCAGCAAGCGTGACTTGCCGGGCCTTTTTCGTGGTGCGGAGAGGGAGGTAATGCACGGCTCACTTGGTCTCGCATAGGGTTGGCTGTATTTCGCGCCAAATTAGATCATATAGGTCGATTATCCTTCCAATCCCAGTCAAGCGATTTGCTAATCCGGTGAGAAAGCGTCACCTTGGGCGTCACCAATATTTGCACACTATTAACTCTCCGCACGCGTGGCAACAGTAAGAATTGCTCCGTGGAATTCCAAAAAGAATGCCAAGGGGCACGTACCCCTCTACCTCGTTGTTCGCCATAAAAAAGAGCGGGCGACGATCGCGATCGAAGGCGTTCGGCTTCACCCGCGCCACTGGAAC
>SMVA01012934.1_pt1 | contig 14974 bp, 13 predicted proteins | sample 2456451 | NCBI WGS metagenome assembly SMVA01 (sample SAMN11095933, study PRJNA526329) | marine sediment metagenome | biome: Marine sediment; feature: Surficial sediment; material: Deep marine sediment; isolation source: Hadal surficial sediment | place: Pacific Ocean | collected 2014-05 | depth...
AAACAACCTGTGAGAATCCGTGTTCATCAGTGGCAAAAAGATGAATCTGCAACAGCCTGGGATTGCAGGCAGAAATCTTTTCGTTATTACAACTGGATTCCGGCTTAAAGATTGCCGGAATGACAGTATATGTAAGTTTTTGGTCTGCAATTTCTTATATCGAACTCAGTTTAAAATAGTTACGACAATCAGAGATTTAACAACACCGCCATGCCAGACGACAGAGTCCTCATCGACAAAATTCAAAAACTCACAGACGAGCTCGAACCTGAAATTGTTGCTCTTCGCCGTGTTTTCCATCAAAGCCCGGAGCTCAGCTGGAAAGAATTTGAAACTGCCAAACGCATTGTGGCAATTTTAGAGGAGGAAGGGTTGCAAGTGCAGAACGGCATTTGTGGTACCGGGGTGGTGGCTGAAATTCAGGGTAACCGGGAAGGGAAGACAATTGCTGTCCGGGCTGATATGGATGCATTGCCGATGCAAGACGCCAAGGAAGTCTCTTACGCTTCAAAAGTGCCCGGCGTCATGCACGCCTGCGGTCACGACAGTCACATGGCAATAGCAATCGGTGTGGCTAAGATCTTGAAACGATTTGAAGGAAGTTTCGCCGGAAAGATCCGCTTTATTTTTCAACCTTGTGAAGAGGCCTTTCCGAGCGGCGCCCATGAGCTGGTAAAGAAAGGAGTGATGCAGGGCGTGGACAGCATCCTTGCCCTTCACGTCGATCCGGAAATTGAAGCCGGTAAAATCGGTCTAAGGAAGGGGGCTTTAACTGCAAATGCTGGTGAGTTCAAACTATCTATTTTCGGCAAGAGTGGCCATGCAGCGCGGCCGCATCAAGCGATTGATACGATATATTTAAGTAACCAGATCATGACCTCGCTTTACGATATTGTGGGAAATCGAAAGCAATCTCATTTGCCCGCTGTTCTGACCCTCGGTAAAATCGCCGGCGGTATTAAATCAAATGTGATTCCTGAGCGCGTTGACATCGGCGGCACAATACGAACCGTTGATATGCAGACAAATGATGAGATCGTCAACCAGATCGAACGAAGAGTCCGCACAATCACGCAAGCAGCCGGGGCAACGTACTCTTTGGAATTTCCAGGGCTTATCCCCTCGGTGAACAATGATGCGAATTTGATAGGCCTTGTTCGGGACGTCGGCAATTCCATATTGGGTCAAGATGAAATTGTCGATATTGCCAACATAAGCATGGGCGGGGAGGACTTTTCGCGGTATTTAGACCGCGCCCCCGGCGCTCTTATTCGATTAGGTGCGAGAAAACCGGGTGATCAGGTGCGGTATCTGCACACCTATTCGTTTGATATTGATGAACGAGCAATCCCCATTGGGATGTCCATCATTGCGCTTTCTGTCCTTAAATTTCTTTCCGAAGCCAGTCCCGCTTAATTGTCTTCAGCAATTAACTGAGCCTCTTTCTCAAGTTTCATTGCGTATTATTTATTGAGTCTCTATATTAAAAAGCGTAGAATTACGGTAGCTTGATATTCATGTCGAGGAATTAGCTTTGAACCTGAACGACATAAAGGTCGATTTCAACTTCTAAACGGGGAGAGCTCCAAAGCTGTGTTTCAGCTTTGATTTAAAAGAAATGGCTTTATTAGAAAAAGTAACCCGCCTTATTCGGGACAACCAATTAATTACCGATCGTGATAAAGTTCTGTTAGCCGTTTCAGGTGGCTTGGATTCGGTCGCTTTGCTGCGCATCTTCTCGCAGCTAAAAGGCAGGTTCAACTTGGAGTTGGCGGTTGTGCATATTCACCATGGGATTCGCGGCAGCGCGGCCGATGAAGACTTGGATTTTGTGAAATGTTTGTCCCATGACTACAATCTTCTTTTTTACGCAAAGAAAGTTAATTCTACAGCATTCGCGAAATCACAAAAACTCTCTCCGGAAGAAAGCGCGCGGATTTTAAGATACCAGGCATTTGAGGAGTTTTTACAAAAATTAAAATTCTCAAAGTTGGCCACCGCGCACACTGCTAGCGATCAGGCCGAGACGGTCCTGGATCATTTCTTGCGAGGGTCAGGCAGCCTGGGTCTGCGGGGTATGCAAAAAAAACGAGGCATCTATATTCGGCCTCTCCTCGAACTCACTCGGGAAGATTTGGAGCAGTACGTTAAAGAAAACAAGTTGATTTTTCGGCATGACTCATCAAATGAAGATTTAAAGTTTCGCCGGAACCGTATCCGCCATGAATTAATTCCCTATTTAAAAGAGCATTTCAACCCAAACTTGGTAGAGACACTGAATCGGACTGCGTGCATTTTTTCGGAAACAGAATCGGTTTTGGAAGCAGTCTCGGAGAAGGCATATAAGTCACTGGTCTCGTTACAAAAAAAAAATGAAATAATAGTTGAAATTGATGGATTTTTAGGCTACTTTAGAGTTGTTCAAAAGTATGTTCTTTTTCGTGCCTGCCAGGCCCTCGAAATTAACCGGAATGATCTGAATTTTGATAAGCTTGACAAGTTACTCTCAATCATTGCACAAAATAAAGTTGGGAAACGGATTGACATCAATCAAGATTTTCAATTATCGATTGACCACGATGGTATTATAATCAAAAGGAAAGCATCTGAACAGATTCCTCAAATGAAGTTTGATTTGTTAGATTCAAATGCACTCAAATTTGGGGGATATGAATTAAAATGGTCGATTACCAAAAGGGAAGAAGCAGTCGAATTTAATAAAAACAGGCAAATTGAGCTTTTAGATTTTGATAAAACCGGAAGCAATCTCCGCCTACGCACCTTCCATCCGGGAGACCGATTTATCCCACTCAATTTCAAAGGACAAAAGAAAATAGCCGACTATTTTTCTGATCGCAAAATTCCTCACCATTTACGCGAGGTAACTCCAATTTTGGAATCACCCGCCGGAATTGTCTGGTTGTGCGGCCATTGTATTGACAATCGGTTTAAAGTTAGGGAAGAGACAAACAGGTTATTAAAATTGGAAATAAAAGAATCTTCGAATGAGTTTTGAAGAAACGACTAAAATTATAAATTCTAAAGAATCCCAAGTTTTAATTTCTGAAGCCGAAATAAAAGAGAAAGTAAAGGAGTTAGGAAAAAAAATAGCGGAAGATTACCGGGGCAAATGCCCGATTCTGGTTGGCGTTTTAAATGGCAGTTTTATTTTCTGTGCCGATCTTTTCAGGGCCATTGATATTGACTGCGAAGTTGACTTTATAAAAATATCGAGTTACGGTGATGCAATGGAAACTTCCGGGGAAGTGAAGTTGTTGAAGGATACTGACGCGCATTTGCGTGACCGTCATGTGATCGTTGTCGAGGATATTGTCGATTCCGGGTATTCGGTAGAATACCTGAGAAAAAAAATACAAGCGACTCACCCGAAGAGTTTAAAATTCGTGTCATTGTTAATAAAGGAAGAGGGGGCACAAGTTCCCTATCACATTGATTATATTGGATTCAAAATTCCAAACCGCTTCGTTGTTGGTTACGGTTTGGATTATGCGCAGAAATTTCGCAATTTACCTCAAGTTTATGTGTTAAATGAAAATAGTTAATAGGTGTTAGGGAATTATAACCAGGGAAGTTAAAAAGCATTGAATAAACAAAAAAGAAAAACCTCTAAGCGTTCAACTAATAATAGATTTCCCAAAAAGGATGAAAATTTCCAATGGAAAAAAGCCACACGGACTTTAACATTCTGGCTTATTATCATTGTTATATCCATTTGGTTTTCACAGAAATTTACATTAGACGAGCGCAGCGAGTTAGCGATCAATTATTCTAAATTTAAAGCGCATCTTGAAAACAAGGAAATTAAAGAGGCCTTTATTGAAGACAAGGTATTTCATGGGGAATTGCATGCGGACGCCGTTGATCAGGAGACACAAGTACCATACTTGAGATTTAAAACCACACTGCCGGAAGCGCCGGATGATGAAACGGCCGGAAAATGGAGCAGGGAATATGATGTGGTTTTAGAATTTAAGGCCGCTTCGAATGAGTGGTGGAATTATGTGTTTCAACTTTTGCCGTGGATTTTATTTGGCGTATTTTGGATTTTTATTTTACGTCGAATGCAGGGTGGCGGTGCCAAAGGAATATTTTCATTTGGAAAATCTCGTGCAAAATTACTAACCGAAAGTCAATCCAAAGTTACTTTTGATGATGTGGCCGGCGCAGACGAAGCAAAACAAGAATTAAAAGAAATCATTGACTTTCTGAAGGACCCTGACAAGTATCAAAAACTTGGTGGTAAAATTCCAAAGGGCGCTTTACTTCTTGGGCCTCCGGGAACAGGGAAGACATTGCTGGCAAGAGCAGTCGCCGGCGAAGCAGGCGTACCTTTCTTCAGCATGTCCGGAGCTGATTTCGTCGAGATGTTTGTCGGCGTCGGCGCTTCGCGGGTTCGGGACCTGTTCGAACAGGGCAAGAAAAGCGCCCCCTGTATTATTTTCATTGATGAAATCGATGCTGTCGGGCGGCATCGCGGCGCCGGTCTGGGCGGTGGGCACGATGAGCGGGAGCAAACATTGAATCAACTTTTGGTGGAAATGGACGGCTTTGAATCAAATGAGGGTGTTATCTTAATTGCTGCCACCAATCGTCCGGATGTTTTGGATCACGCGCTTCTTCGTCCCGGCAGATTCGACCGGCAAATCGTTGTTGATCGGCCTGATGTTCGCGGCCGTGAGGGCATTTTGAAAGTACACACCAAAAATGTACCCCTTGCGGAAAACGTCGCACTTGATGTAATCGCAAAAGGCACGCCTGGTTTTTCCGGGGCAGATTTGGCTAATTTGGTCAATGAGGCTGCCCTTTTAGCTGCGCGCTACAACAAAAAAGTGGTAGACATGCACGAGTTTGAGTACGCAAAGGACAAAGTGATGATGGGGACTGAACGGAAGAGTATGATCATCACGGAAGAGGAGAAAAGGGTCACGGCTTACCATGAGGCGGGCCATGTGATTGTCACTACATATGCTCCAAAGTCTGACCCGGTTCATAAAGTAACCATTATTCCCCGAGGGAGAGCTTTGGGTCTGATGACGTCACTGCCGGATGAGAAACACAATTACTCGCAAACATATTTAGAATCACGAATTGCAACTGCGCTTGGCGGCAGGGTGGCTGAGAAGTTGGTTATGAACGAGAGGACTTTTGGCGCCGCCAATGATCTGGAAAAGGCAGCTGAAATTGCCAGAAAAATGGTATGTGAATGGGGGATGAGTGAAAAACTCGGACCGCTGACTTTCGGCAAAAAAGAGGAAGAAATTTTCCTCGCCAGGGAGATTAGTAAGCACCGTGATTATAGCGAAAGAACCGCTCAGATTATCGATGAAGAAGTTACAGTGATAGTGCAGAGGGCAGAAAAGTTAGCTTGTGATATTCTAAAAAAATATATAGAGCAACTTCACGCCCTGGCTGCTGCGCTTTTAGAACGAGAGACATTAGACCGCACCGAGATTCGAAAAATTTTAAAAGGGGAGACTTTACCCGTTAAAACAGACGAAGAAGAGCAGATGAGACGGCCAAAGAAAGCAAAGGCAAAAAAAGCAGCAGTCGTGGATAATCTAAATTAAGTTGTTTCATAAATATTTGGTTCAAGAAATGTAAAAGATGATTTTTGATTTTATCAAGATGCCGGATTGGGGTCTGATCGGGATTGGTGTTTGGCTATTTGTGAGTCTCGTTGTTTGGTACCTTTACCGGCACTCAACAACAAAACACAGAGTTGGATTTAAGACTACTTTTCTATTAATATCCGCTTTATTTTTTTTTGTTTTTTTGTTCAACAGATTTGAAGAAAGTTCGCAAGCCGCCCCGTTAAGAATTACTGTATTTCCTTTCATAAATCAAACTGATACTTCACCTTCAATTTCCTGGGAAAGTTTAGCCTTTTCCGAGATTCTCATAAAATACCTCGAGCAGAATAATTTAGAAGAATTGCTGCCCTATCAACTTGACTGGCTCATTCCTGCAGCGAATCGTGATTCACTTACTTTCCAAAATTATTGTCTGGCTTTTGCTAAGCGTATTAACCTCGATTATTTCGTCGTGGGGCGTTTTCTAAAGAAATCTCCTGACTACCGGGTAAATTACAAGCTTACGCAAGTCGATAAAAATAAAATTGTCTTTGAAGAAACCCGCCAGATCGCTGTAAGCGAGATTCAGGAGTTTAGCCGGGAATTGAGTATTTTAGTTGCGGATAGAATGTTAGGCCCAAACCGCGAAGCAGTACTGAAAGATCCCTGGCATTCAAATGCCGAGCTTGCTGTTTTTTTTAATTTCAAACTTTTTTTGTTAAATGGAGAGACAAAATCTGCTCTAGATTTAGCGCCGAGCGCGGTCAATGAAGACAGTAATTCAACTGCCTGGTTAAATGCCCTCGCGGAAATTTATCTGAATCGAGGCGTTAAAAAAAGGAAAAAGGGACAAAGTGATCTGGAAGATTTTCAGACGGCCAAGTCTCTTTTGCTGAAATCGTTGTCCTTGGATGAAGACGATCATAAAACGCTGCAACTTTTGGCCGAGCTTTATTTGGCCAATGAAAGATGGAATCAGGCCGAGGAGTTCTTACGGGAAAGTTTATTAAGAAATCGCTGGGATTCAAAAACTTACGTTGATTTTACACAATTGCATCCGAGCAGATATGCCGACCTTGATTTCGACAATGAGAACGCACTACTTGAAAAGGCGATTTTTGTCAATCCACTTGATTTCAACGCGCGTTTAATTCTGGCGGATAATTATAGCCGGAAGAATCGTTTGGATTTAGCAACTAAAACGGTCAAACAAATACTGCGCATCAACCCCAATCGGATTGATGCTTTAATGAGGCTTGGAAGTATTTATATGGCTCGAAATGATCTGCTTAATAGTCTGGAAAGTTACCAGAGAGTAACTGAACTGGAACCGCAGAATGGCGAGGTTTATTACAACCTGGGGATTGTTTACTATTATCAAAAAGATTATGATATGGCAATCAAATTTTTCGAGCACGCAATAAAATCAGTGGACCATGTTGATTCTCACCTCTATTTAGCTTATATTTACGAGCAGAAAAAGGAGATGAATCGAGCCATCACGCATTTGCGAACGCGGATCGCGAAGCGCAGCGGCAGGGCCGATAAATTTGCAGAAGAGGCTCGAAAACATTTATTTCAAATACTGTCTGAGCGAAAAGAAAATGATTCAAAAGCAGGCCAAGATACCACTCAAAACTGAAACGTGACAAATCATTTGATCATAAATTGTCGAGGCAAACAACTTAATTTAAGCTCCCGAACTCATATTATGGGGATCATAAACTGTACGCCGGATTCTTTTTATGCCGGCAGCCGGCAGCTTGATGCTCAGGAAGCAATTGAGTCGGGCATTCGGATGGTGGCGGAGGGAGCAGACATTTTAGACATCGGCGGCGAATCATCCCGTCCCGGATCGGATTCGGTTTCAAATGCAGAAGAACTCAACCGAGTGTTACCGGTCATTGAGGGCTTGCTAAAATCCGTTGATGTGCCGATTTCCGTTGACACCTGCAAATCCAGTGTGGCTAAAGAAGCCCTGGCATCGGGTGCACATGTCATAAATGATATCAGCGGTCTGGGTTTTGACTCTGAATTAGGCGCCGTTGCAGCGCGATTTGGCGCCCCGGTCATTTTGATGCATATAAAAGGCAAACCGAAGAGTATGCAATTGAATCCAAAATATGATGATGTTGTTAACGAGATTTATGAATATTTTCAGGAACGCCTGAAATGCGCAGTTGAATTTGGGATTAAAAAGGAACAAATTGTCTTTGATCCCGGCCTCGGTTTTGGTAAACGTCTTCGCGACAACTACGAAATTGTTAATGGCCTAAGGAAATTCGAAAAGTTAGGATGTGCGATTCTGGTTGGGCCTTCCCGGAAATCGTTTATTCAAAAAGTTTTAAACCTGCCCTCCGAAGAAGCAAAAGAGGGTTCTCTGGCAATGGCTACGGCAGCGATTCTCAATGGCGCTCAGATTATTCGAGTTCACGATGTAAAAGAAATGAAGCGAGTAGCGCAAATTGCCGACTTTTTGGTTCGGACACCTAACGCGGCTGAAAAAGTATGAATCTGTTTCAAATCGGTTTTCTCAAAGTCACCCTTTTGGATATTCTTGACATCCTGGTTATTTCATTTATTCTCTATAAAATCTATTTTTTTCTGCGCAACTCTCGCGCCGCCCAGATGTTTGTCGGGCTGGTCATTATCCTGATCGTTTCTCTGATAACCCGCTTGTTTAATATGAGCGGCATGACCTGGATTTTTGACAGCCTGAAAACCGTCTGGCTCATTGCTTTTGTAATCATTTTCCAACCAGAGCTGCGGCGAATGCTAATTTTTGTTGGTCAGAGTAGAATCATCCGGTATTTTGTTAAAGTGTCCAGCGGCAAAACTTTTGATGAGGTTGTTAAGGCCGCGGTCGAACTATCGAAACGGCGATATGGCGCCTTGATCGTCATGACTCGTGACATGGGCATAAAATCGATCGCTGAGACCGGCATTCGATTGCAGGCCGAAGTTTCGGCCGCTCTGCTAACGTCGATTTTTAATGCGAAGTCGCCTCTTCACGACGGTGCAATTATCATTCAAAATGATATTATTGAAGCGGCGAAATGTATTTTACCGTTGAGTCAATCGCCAAGCCTCGGCCCGCATTTTGGCACCCGGCACCGGGCGGCCTTGGGCCTGGCTGAGGAATCCGATGCCGTTATTTTGGTTATTTCTGAAGAAACCGGCCGAATTTCCGTTGCTCAGGATGGGGAGCTGATTCAGAATTTAGATGAACCCGGTTTACAAAAAATCCTTTCGGGGGCTTTTAAATTACCGGCCGAAACCGCCAGTTTGTTGGAGTTGTCCAAAAAGCGATAACAACGCTGAACTTTCGACAAGCTCAGGGCAGGGACTTTTTGTTAAAAGTTAGGGTCTTCTTGATCCGGGCACAAACGCTGACCTTCTTGAAGAAAGTCAGCGTTTCCATTCAGCATGCTCAGGACATGCCCTCGCCGGACCTGCCTTTGCGAAGCAATCTCCTCCTGAGCGGCCTGAGAGTGCTTCATCCCGCAAAAGGCGCGGGCTTCGCAACGACATTTCTGGGCTTTTGGGACAGCCCAATCAAAAAAAATCATAAAATATCCAACGTAACTAATGAAGCGATTATTGATATTTTGCGCCGGCTTTCTCTGTTGGGCATCTGTTCATGCTCATGAAATTTACACCAGCTACAGTTCCATCGAAATTATCGGCACCCGTTTGACTTACATTCTTACTCTCGATGAATCAGAACTTAAATATATATTTGAACTTGATACAAATAACGATGGCTCGATAACAGAAAATGAGCTCAATGCCAGCATTGATAAAATCTACATGCATTTTGAAAAGAGATTGACAATAACTATTGGCGGCGAAACTATCGAACTAATGAGAGGAGAGGGGTTTGTTTCGAAAGATAACTTAGGAAATGTTTTCGTCAATTTGGTGTTCGGGCAGACTCTCGATCGTCAGCCGTGGAAATTGACCTTGAGTTTAAATATATTCGATGATTTTGGCCCCCGTCACAAAAATTTGGTAAAAGTCATTCACCACGACCAAATTCAGCAAGCTATCTTAGCCATCGGGTCTCCTCGACAGGATTTTTCATTTTCCGGAACAGATAGTTCTTTGTTTCAACACAGCCGGCAGTTTTTTGGACTTGGCGTTGAGCATATCCTGATTGGCTATGATCATATTTTATTTTTACTCGGATTGATTATCATCGGCGGTAGTTTTCTGAACCTGGTAAAAATCGTCAGCTCTTTCACAGTTGCTCACAGCATCACCTTGATTCTTTCCGCGCTGCAAGTCGTTGCGATTCCCGCTCGACTGGTAGAAAGCGTGATTGCTCTGAGTATCGTTTATATTGCACTGGAGAATTTTTTTATCAAAAAAAGCGACGACCGCTGGTTGATTACTTTCATATTTGGCCTCATGCACGGCTTTGGATTCGCCGGCGTGCTTCATGAACTCGGTCTGCCCACTGAAGGCCTCGTCATTTCCCTCCTTTCGTTTAACGTCGGAGTGGAGGTCGGTCAGGTTATCATTGTCGGGGTGACTTTTCCCCTCATCTATCTTATCACTAAAACCAGGTGGCAAAAGAAAATGGTTTATGGGCTTTCGTCAGTTATTATAGTGTTCGGGTTAATGTGGTTTTTCGAACGGGCGTTTGATTTGGACCTGCCGTTTGTTTAGGATCGACCTAAGAATTTTATTGTCACTACAGTTAACTCATCGCGCCGAGGGTTTGCCCAATTTTAGAGGTTTACAAACTTCAACATGAGCCCAGCCCTCAGCCCTCAATACTCGAAATTATTTTCAAAATACTGCTTGAAATTTACCCAAATTTTTCATATAATTGAATCTCTTTTAAATCAGATATTTTAGAAATGAGGATACCTCGATGGGAATGACTTTAACTGAAAAAATTTTAGCAAATCGCGCCGAAATGAAAGAAATTAAACCGGGTGATTTAATTTTTGTCGAGATAGATATCGCCATGGCGACGGACATTTCGTCGCCGTTGACAATAAAGATTTTTAAGGAAATGGGAGCGGAGAAGGTTTTCGACCCGGAGAAAATCCCGCTGGTTCATGACCATTTGGTTCCCGCCAAAGACATCCAGTCCGCTGAGTTTTCCAAAATAATGCGCAATTTTGCCCGCGAGCAAGGAATCAAATATTATTATGAAGTCGGACGCTCAGGAATTTCCCATCAGCTTTTGCCCGAACAAGGTTTGATTCATCCCGGCGACGTGGTTTTTGGCGCCGACTCCCACAGCACAACTTACGGCGGATTGGGGTGTTTTGCCACCGGCGTCGGCAGCACGGATATGGCGGCGGCCTGGGTTTTGGGAGAAAGCTGGTTACGTGTGCCGGAGTCTATTAAAATCAGGTTCACCGGCAAGCTGCCTGAGTGGGTTTCTGCCAAGGATATGATGCTGCTGGTTTGTCGGGATTTGGGACTCGAGGGCGGGACCTACAAAGCTCTCGAATTTGGTGGCGAGACCATCGAGAACATGCCTATGTATGACCGCTTTGTTTTTGCCAACATGACCATCGAATGCGGCGGCAAAAACGGCGTGGTTATTGCCGATGACACCACCCGTGAATATCTTAAAGGGCGCGCTAAAAAACCTGAGGAGGAATGGCTGTTCTTCCAGCCGGATGAAGACGCGGCTTACTGTCAGGAGTTGAATTATGATGTGAGCGACTTGCAACCGATGGTCGCACGGCCTAATCTGCCCGGAAATGTTGTGTCGGTGGCTGAAGTCGAGCGCGTTCCGGTAGATCAAGTTTATATCGGGTCCTGCACCAACGGCAAAATAGAAGATTTACGAATTGCGGCAGGTGTTTTAAAAGGGAAAAAAATTCATGACAAACTGCGCATGGTTGTGGTGCCGGCGACGGAACAGATTTATCACCAAATGCTCACCGAAGGTCTGGCTGAAATTTTCCACGAAGCAGGCGCTTCCATTGGCCCGCCGACGTGTGGGGCTTGTTTCGGCGCGCACATGGGAGTGATGGGTGACAATGAGGTCGGTGTCTTTACCACCAACAGGAATTTCGTGGGCAGAAACGGCAGCACCTCGGCTCAGGTTTATTTGGTGAGTCCGGCCGTGGCCGCGGCAACGGCAATTCGTGGGGTCATCACGGATCCGCGCGAAGTGCTGAATTAACGCTAACCGATAGAAAGAACTCAAGTGACAACGGCGCAAGAGGTGAACGATGTCGCGATAGTAGGGGCGGGCCCGGGAGGGCTTGCCTGTGCAATCGAAGCTAAAAGGCACAAGCTGAATTACCTGGTAATCGAAAAAGGGTGCCTGGTGAATTCAGTTTTTCATTTTCCCACCAACATGACTTTGTTTTCAACTCCCGAACTGCTTGAAATCGGCAACATTCCGTTTATCATTCCGACTGCAAAGCCTACACGGACGGATCTTCTGGGATACTACCGGAGAGTTGCACAGCATTTCGAGCTGAAAATTAACCTGAGCGAAAAAGTCCAGTCGATTTCAGGAAAAAGGGGCGCTTTTCAAATCCAGACCAGTGGGGATAAAGTTTACTTAGCAAAAAACATTGTCATCGCCACCGGTCAATACGATACTCCGAGCCTGATGAACATCCCAGGTGAGGAGCGTGAAAAGGTGAGTCACTATTATACCGAGGCGCATCCCTATTATCAAAAAAAAGTAGCGATCATCGGTGGCAAGAATTCTGCGGTGGAGGCAGCTCTGGATTTATATAAGCACGGCGTTGAGGTTACCATTATTCACCGCGGAGAAGATTTTGGCAAGTCAGTTAAGTATTGGATTTTGCCGGATATCAAGAATCGAATAAAAAAGGGAAGGATTCAAGCTTATTTCAACACGACGGTGGCTGAAATCAAGGAAGACCTTTTGATTTTGACAGGCGACGATGGCATCGAAACGGAGCTCGAAAATGATTTCGTATTTGCTTTAACCGGATACCGGCCGGATATGGGTTTTTTGAGAAATATGGGAGTAGAATTTGACCCCAAATTAACCCCGGTGCATGACGAAGAGACCCTTCAAACAAATGTTCCCGGTATTTATATTGCCGGAGTAATAACAGCAGGATGCGAAGCCAGTAAAGTTTTTATAGAAAATACGCGCAATCATGGAACTAAAATTATAGGACATATAAATGGCACAAACGTTTGATGTCGCGGTCATCGGCGGCGGCCCCGGAGGATATGTGGCTGCCATCCGAGCATCCCAATTGGGGATGAGATGTGTAGTCATCGAGAAGGAAAAACTTGGCGGACTTTGTCTGAATTGGGGGTGCATACCCAGCAAGGCGTTGCTGCGCAGCGCCGAGGTTTATCACATTATCCAGAATGCCTCAGAATTTGGAATCTCAGTCGGCAGCCTTAAATTCGACTCAAAAAAGATCATCAAGCGCAGTCGGGATGCCGCGGATAAATTGAGCAAGGGCGTACAGTTCTTGTTGCGAAAAAACAAAATTGAGCATATCTCCGGAACGGGCGTCATTGCCAAACCGGGTGTGATCAAGGTTTCGGCTAACGGCAAAACGCAGGAAGTTAAGGCGAGAAATATCGTTATCGCCACCGGGGGATTTACCCGTTCGCTGCCGGGTGTAGAAATCGATAAGAAAAAAGTCATTTCCAGTCGCGAGGCGCTGATTCTGGACAAATTGCCCAAATCGGTTATCATTATTGGCGGCGGCCCGATTGGCATTGAGTTTGCTTATTTTTATAACGCATTTGACGTCAAGTGCACCATCGTTGAGATGCTGCCAGGTATCCTGCCGCTGGAAGACATCGAGCTGACCAAAATTCTGACCAGAAATTTTAAGAAAAACGGCATCGATATTTTAACAGAAACAAAGGTTGAATCTATTAAGACAAATACAAAGGGAGTGACTGTTAAAGTAAGCGTGAAGGGTGGAGCGGCTAAAAACTTGAGAGGTGATGTGGCTTTAATGGCCGTGGGATTTGGCGGTTTGGTTGAAGGTTTGGGCCTGGAAAAGTCAGGTGTGAAAGTAGAGAAGAGCTTCATTAAAGTTGATGAAAATTATAAAACCAACATTGACGGAGTCTATGCCATCGGTGATGTCATTGGTCCGCCTTTGCTGGCGCACGTTGCTTCCGCTGAAGGGATTTACCTGGTTGAGAAGCTGGCCGGTCAAAATCCGACTCCGATAGATTATGATAATATTCCGGGTTGTACTTACTGCCAGCCGCAAGTCGCCAGCGTGGGCATGACCGAGCAAAAAGCAATTGATGCGGGTCACAAAGTTAAAGTCGGCCGCTTTCCATTTCTAGCCAATGGCAAAGCCATCGCTATTGGGGAAACCGAAGGCCTGGTTAAATTGGTGTTTGATGAAAAATACGGCGAGCTTTTAGGTGCACACATTATCGGTATCGAAGCAACCGACATGATCGCTGAATTAAGCGTAGCGAAAGCGCTTGAAACCACGCCAGGGGAAATTTTTAAAACCGTTCATGCCCATCCGACTCTTTCCGAGGCAGTGATGGAAGCTGCGGCGGATGCACTTGGAGAGGCAATTCATATCTAAAAACCAAATATCAAATATCAATTAACAATTAACAATTAACAAATAACGATTAACGATTAACCAATTCATGAAACAAGGTGTTTTAATAAAAGCCGGCCGTCTGGATTACCAGACCGCCTGGGATTTGCAGAAGGAATTGTTTGAGCGTCGTTTGGCCGGTGATATCGAAGATACGCTTTTGTTGACGGAGCATCCACATACGTATACACTCGGTAAATCCGGTCAGGAGGAGAATTTAATCGCTGACGAATTCGCTTTGAAGCGAGAGGGAATTGAAGTTTTTCGCATCGACCGCGGCGGCGACATTACCTATCACGGTCCCGGACAAATCGTTGGCTACCCGATTCTGGATTTGCACCATCACTATCTCGATGTACATCGATTTTTGCGGGACCTCGAGGAAGTCATCATTCAAACATTGGCAGATTACAAAATTGCAGCGAGTAGGGTCGAAGGTTTAACCGGTGTTTGGGTAGAGGGCGCCAAGGTGGCCGCGATTGGCGTAAAAGTGACGCGCTGGATTACCATGCACGGATTTGCCTTTAATGTGAACACGGACTTGAGTTACTTTGGCAACATTGTTCCGTGTGGGATTACCGACAAACCGGTGACCTCGATGGAAAAGCTTCTTTGCAGCCAGTTAGATTTTGTAGAAGTTCAAGATAAAGTTTGCGCGAAGTTTGAAGAGGTGTTTGGGATTGAATTAGCGGTTAAGAGAATTGAAGACTTAGTTTCTGCAAGGGAGTTTGTATAGACTATAGTGATCTATACTATTCGTTCTTGAGTGAAAGGTGTGATATCTAATGCTAGCCGGTTTCTGAATATCGATACAAATTACAGCTAATA